>Ga0208719_1000469_pt1 | contig 12533 bp, 8 predicted proteins | sample LakMenEpi30Jul09_FD_150747 | JGI IMG/M metagenome (GOLD analysis project Ga0208719, IMG submission 150747) | Freshwater microbial communities from Lake Mendota, WI - 30JUL2009 deep hole epilimnion (SPAdes) | ecosystem: Environmental > Aquatic > Freshwater > Lake > Epilimnion/Euphotic zone ... | reverse complement strand
CGCCTTCTTTGCCGGCCGCTTGGCGGACGCCTTCTTCTTGGTCTTGGGCGCAGCACCATCGGGGTGCGTCATGTTGATCGGAACGACCACTCGGTCATAGAGCTCCTCGCTCACACCGTTCTTCAGTGCGGCCTCGCGAAGGGTGAGGTCGTGATCGATGGCGTAGTGGGAGATCACCGATGCCTGGTCGTAGCCGATGATGGGAGACAGGGCGGTGACCATCATCACCGACTTGTCGATGTTCTCCTTGATCTTCGGGCGGTTCAGCTCAGCACCCTCGATCATGAACTCCCGGAAGTGGTCACACATGTCGGCCATGATCAGCGCCGAGTGCAGGTAGTTGTTGATGAGAACGGGCCGGAATGCGTTCAGTTCGAAGTTGCCCTCCGCACCACCCATCTGCACGGCCACGTCTGAGCTCATGATCTGGATGCACACCATGAGCATGGCCTCGGCCTGCGTGGGGTTGACCTTGCCCGGCATGATCGACGAACCCGGTTCGTTCGACGGCAGGATGAGCTCCATCAGCCCGGTCCGAGGCCCTGACCCCAACCACCGCATGTCGTTGGCGATCTTGAACAGCGTGACTGATGCTGACTTCAGTCCGGCGTGGGCACGCACCATCCGGTCAAGGGTGCCTTGGGCGGCGAACTTGTTCTCCGCGGTCTTGAACGGGTAGCCGGTGAGTTTGGCAATGACCGAAGCGACCTCGTCGCCGAAGCCCGCCGGGGAGTTCAGCCCGGTGCCCACTGCGGTGCCGCCCATGGCGAGACGCAGCAGTCCGGCAGTGGCGCGCTCCACGTCTTCGATGGCGTCAGCGAGCGCAGCTGCGTAGCCGGACCATTCCTGGCCGACAGTCAGCGGCGTGGCGTCCTCGAGGTGGGTTCGACCGATCTTGACCACCGAGTTCCACTGGCGGGACTTCTTCTCAAGGGCCTTTTGGAGGCGCTTGAGTGCAGGGATCGTCTTGGTGGTGGCCATCGTGTACGCCGCGATGTGCATGGCCGTGGGGAACGTGTCGTTGGACGACTGACCCATGTTGACGTGGTCGTTGGGGTGGATGGGTTCCTGGGAGCCGAGCTTGCCGCCGACCAGCTGGATGCAGCGGTTCGACACCACCTCGTTGACGTTCATGTTCGACTGGGTGCCTGAACCGGTCTGCCAGACATACAGCGGGAAGTCCTCGTCGAGCTGGCCGGTGATCACCTCGTCACAGACCTGCTGGATCAATTTGCCTTTCCACGCAGGGAGGCGACCGTGCTTGGTGTTGACGATGGCGGCGGCCTTCTTGACGTATCCGTAGGCGTGGTACACCTCGTGGGGCATCCGGTCGTTGCCGATGTTGAAGTGGATGAGGCTGCGCTGAGTCTGGGCACCCCAGTACCTGTTTGCCGGCACCATGACGTCACCGAGGCTGTCGAACTCCTTGCGTTCGCCGGTGGCTTTCAGACCGATCGGGAGCTTGAGGATCTTCGGGGGGCGTGACGGCGACGATGCCACAAGGGTGACCTTCCGGTGGTAGTTGCGCTGTGGTTCAAAATTGGCTGTTACCTGACTGTGATAATGTTCAAGATCTTGGCGTTTTGCAAGTTTTAGCGACCGTTTCTCTCTCCGTGCTTCATCGCCAACGACAGTGAGCTCGGGGGAGCGAGGGCGGCGAGGCCGTCAATGAAAGGTTTGGTCCGGAAACCGTGTGTACCAATTTCAAGCATCAGCCGGCTGGCGACGGGAGTGTCGCAGTGGGTCGAACCATGGAGTTCCCTGACGTGCTGCCGTGGCAACTGTGCGTTCTGGCTTCTGATTTCGCCGGACGCAGCGAGTCAATTGCGAACGGAAAGGCGTGGACCGGCACTTACGGCGTGATCGGGATCGGGGCCTTCAAACCGCAGTGGATCGCAGACGGAACCAACACCGAAGGCCTCTCTGGGCACCTCCTTTACATGCCGGGTCACGCCACCTACGCCGCACCCCGCAACGACGGGTCCGACATCGGCATTCTCGAGGTCCTGGGTTTCGTGTTGGGAACGTGTTCCACGCTCGCTGAGGCCAAGGCCGCCATGTCCGGTTGCAACGTCGTGGATTTCACCCCGCCTGAGGTGCCCATCCCACTACCGCTGCACGTCATCCTCCACGACAAGGACGCCTGTGCTGTCGTCGAGTTCCACCCTGACGGCATGGTGATCACCGACAACCCGGTACAGGTCGCAACGAACGCTCCCTTCATCGACTGGCACCTCACCAACGTGAGCAACTACCTGACCCAGACCCCGACGGTTCCCACATCGGTCACCATTGGCGGCACGACCTTCGCCCCCCTCGGTCAGGGTTCGGGGTTCGCAGGCCTCCCCGGTGACGGCAACTCGCCCTCGCGCTTCGTTCGGGTCCTCGCCGACGTACGTTTCGCCCAGCAGCCAAAGGACGAACGCGCCCTGCTCATGGACTGTGTGCGCATCCTGCACAACTTCGACATCGTGCCCGGGACCGTCATGGAGGCTGCGCCCGGTGGTGGGTTGACGCCTGAGCTGACGATGTGGTCGACGGTCTGCAACCTCACAGGGCATCAGTACCTGGTGAACACCTTGCACGACCCGCTGTGGTACTCGATCGACCTGCCTACGACGGATTTCAGTTCGTCACGACTCGTGGCGTTCCCCACCAATGGCGCCTTCACAAAGGTCGAGGTCTGAACCGATGGCCGCCACAACCTCAGCGGTGATGAAAGTCTCTCCCCTCGCCATTCCGCTCCTTGGGTTCTTCGGTGCAGTCCAAGGTGCAGCCCCCAACATCGCCAGCACCGCACTCGTGGGTGCAAGCCGAGATCTCGATATGACCGGCAGCGTCCAGGCGCTGGCGGCGAGCATGCAGACCCTCGCCATTGCCGCCACGGTCATCACGACGGGCCTGTTGGCCGATCGCTTTGGCCGTCGACTCCTGTTGATGGTGGCGCTCGTCGTCGGTGCGATCGGCAACCTGATCGTGATGGTGTCACCCAACCCTGCCGTGTACATGGCAGGCATGATCGTCGTCGGGATCGGCCTCGGTGCCGTGTACGGCGCGGCATTCGGTTTCATCAAGTCAGTGGTGAAGCCGGAACGTATGGCCGGAGCCATGGGCGTGTTCATGTCGACGACCATGGTGTTCACCGTGATCCTCACCTTCGCCGGTGGCACCCTCGCAGCCGGGGACTGGCGCACCGCCTACCTACTCATCCCCGCTGCGTGCATCATCGGGCTCATCCTCACCCCGGTGTTGCTGCCGAAAATCCCCAAGATGGCCGGGGAGTCGTTCGACGTCGTAGGCCAGGTGCTTCTCGCTGTCGGCATTGTTGGCGTGCTCTACGGCATCAGCCAGTTGGCCAAGAGCCTCACGAGTCCCACCACGCTGGTGCCCATCATCGTGGGTGTCGTGGTCCTCGCCGGCTTTGCCATCTGGGAGCGGCGTTACGACGGTCACTTCTTCCCCATCGACATTCTCCGGTCACCGGTGTTCCTCGCTGCGCTGTGCTTCGGGTTCATCTACAACTTCGGCAACTCGGTGGCGTTCCTTCAGCTGACGAACCTCTGGCAGTACGTCAACGGGCTCACCACGTCAAAGGTGGCGGTGTGGCAGTTGCCTCTGCTGTTCGCTGGCATTCTCAGTGGTCTGTTGGCGGGGCGCGTCATCTCCAAGGGGGTGTCGAATCGGGCTGCGGGTGTCGCCGGGGGCATCATGTCGGCGCTTGGACTCGTGTTGCTGGCGCTCGCCCACGAATCCACGAGTCTCGCCGGGTACCTGCCCGGCATGATTCTCGGTGGTGCAGGCGTGGTCGTCGCCGCCGTCGCGTTCGGCAACCTCATCTTGCGTGAGGCCCCACCGAAGTACCTCGGGCCGGTGTCGAGTTCACGCACCACGTTCGGGCAGTTCGCCTACACCCTCGGTTTCGCTCTCTCTACGGTCATGATTGATCGGCTCACCGTTGGGGGCACCACCGAGCGGCTCGAGGCAGCCGGCGTGCCGGCAAACCAGTTGTCGACCGGCCTTGACGCCGTCACGACCTATGCCGGTCAGGGAACACGACCCGACACGGCGATCGGTCAGCAGGCACTCGCCGCAGCGGGCAGTTCCTACGGCACGGCGTTCCAGACAACTCTGCTCGTCGTTGCAGTTTGCCTGATCGCAGCGTCGGGACTTGGGTGGTGGCTCCTGCGCAAGGGCGAGGGCGAGGCTCAGCCGGCCCACCCCGAAGGAACGGTGCTCACCCACAGCCCTGCTTGAGGGCGGCGTGGGCCGGCCCGCTGGGGCGGATCAGCAGCAGTGACGGTGCGCTACCGCAAGGTGGCGATGGGGTTCGGGGTCGGCGACGCCGGCGGCTGATTCGAACGCCGCCAGGTCGATCCTTTCGCCGTTGAGCCAGGTGGCGCACACGCTGATGGCGGTGTTGATCTCGGTCGGGTCGACGTCGTGGGGATCGCAGTCGAGCTGCACGAAGTCGGCGAACTTCCCGACCTCGATTGATCCCACCTCGTGATCGCGGCGGAGGATGAAGGCGGCGTCAATGGTCTGGGCTCGCAGGGCTTGGTCGACCGTGACGCACTGGTCGGTGCCGCGGGCAGTGCCCGATTGGGTGGTCCGGGTCACCACGGTCTTGATGTTGTCGAGGGGGGACGGGGGGCTCACGGAACCGTCGTTGTGGTACGAGGGGCGCAGCCCGGCATCGGTAGCGTCCTTCACCCGGCACCACTCGGACCCGTGTTCGTGATCGAACATCTGGCCGTCGAGGAGATCCCCCCAGTACTGGAACTGGAATGGTCCCATCGACACGTACACACCGATCTTTGCTGCTCGAGCGAACTGGTCGGGCCGGGCTGCGCCGAGGTGCTCAAGTCGCCAGCGGTGATCGGTTCCGAGCAGGTTGTGGCGCTTGAGGCCGTCCTCGAAGGCGTCGAGAACGATGTCGAGTGCGGCGTCGCCGTTGACGTGGACGGCGAACTGCCAGCCGTTGGTGGCGTGGCGGTCGATGATGGCGTCGAGTTGGTCGCGGGTGTAGTTCATCTCGTCGATGCCGTGGACACCTGCGGGGATGCCGGCTGCGCGTGTGGCAGGCGTGTCGAGGTACGGGAAGGTGAGGGCGATGTTGCCGACCCACGGCGAACCGTCAGCCCACAATTTGATGCCGCGTTTGTCGAGCATCTCGCGCGGCACTTTTGAGTCCCAGGTGTCACCACAGTCGTCGGTGGTGGACATGTGGTAGAGCGAGATTCGAAGTGGACAGTTGGGGATCGATGCCAACGCCTCAAAGGCGAGCTTCTGGGTGGAGTCGTAGGTCATCTCAGAGGTGGAGGTGATGCCGTTGCCTGCCATCAGCGCGTACCACTGCGCAGCGGAGGCCAGCGGGTGCGCTACGGCCGCAGCCATGACTTTCTGCGCCACAGCCATCATTGCGGGGACTTCGAACGCTTGGCCGTTGGATGTGCCATCGGGGTTCCGGCCGAAGGAACCGCCGACGGGATCAGCGGGTGGTTTGCCGTCCCACCCGAGGAAGTCGATGGTCGCTGACGAGAAGTACACGGCGTGTCCGGAGTTGTCGGCGACGATCGCCACCCGGCCGGGAAAGAACTCGTCGAGCACGGTGTTGGTGGGGGCGTTGGACCCGTGGAGGAGACGGTCGAACCCGTTGAACATTGCGGGTTGGTCGGCGGGTAACTCTGCATGGACTTTTCGGAACAGGTCCGTCACGGCTGACCACGTCGGGTATCCGACATAGGGGGCGATCCAGTAGGCGGGGGGCTGAGTGGTCACTCCGGAGAGCACCGGGTGCGAGTGGGACTCGACGAACCCGGGCAGCAACACATCCGAGCCGAGGTCCACCACGTCGGCGTCGGGGAGCGCGGCATGGCACGTATCGAGGTCACCGACGGCGGCGATACGTCCGTCAGTACCCACCGCAACAGCGGTGGCGACTGACAGGGACTCGTCCATGGTCAGGATGCGCGACGCAGTGAGAATTTGGGCGGTGGGCATGGTCGCTCCTTCACTACCCACCCACACTGGGTGAGTGTCTAACAAATATACATTGGGCCTGGATCCCAGGGTCCAAGCGGACATCGAACCGCTCGACCGGACCGTGGCGTGGAGTGGCCCATGGCCGGGCCGTCGCGGTGCTGGCGGAGCCTTTACCGCCTACGTCGCGCTGGTTCGGACCGTGGTATTCCCTGCCGATGCACGAAGTGGGCCGATCAGGGATACCGTTGCGCCGCCGACGGGCTGCCCGTGTCGGGAGTCGGTGGCGTCACGGGGGAAACATGAGGCCAACACATCGCCGTCGCATCGTTGCGCTACTCGCCACCCTGGTCGTGGTGACTGCTGTCGTACCGGTCCACGCCCAAGCTGGCACCGCAGCGTCGCTGCCCGAGCGGATTACCGGCGGTAACGGCATTGGCGACGATGGGATCATTGGCGCACAGGTCACCGACGGCATCCACACCTACGTCGGTACCTACGGCTCACCCGCTCGCATCGTGAAGTTCCGGTTGACCGATATGGCGAGGGTGCGTTCGCTCACGTTGGCCGCCGGTGAGAGCGGGGTGACCTCGGCGATCACCGACTCCACCTTTGGGTACTTCGGTGTCCGCACCTCACCGGCGATCATCGTCAAAGTCCGGCTTTCAGACATGGCTCGAGTCAGTTCGGTCACCCTCAACGAGGGTGAGGATGTGCCATCAACGGCGGTGACCGACGGTACGTTCGGCTATTTCGGGACCGACACCAGACCGGGCCGGGTGGTCAAGGTTCGGCTCTCTGACATGACCCGTGTCGGCGCGGTCACCCTCAATGCAGGCGACAGCAATCTGCGCTCGGCGGCGACCGACGGTGTCTTCGGCTACTTCGGCACCGGAACAAGCACGGGCCGACTGGTCAAGGTCCGGCTGTCTGATCTGGAACGTGTCGGAGCGTTGACGCTCCAAAGCGGTGAGGATGGTGTGGCCTCAGCAATTACGGACGGCACCCACGTCTACCTCGGGACGAGCACGGTTCCCGGTCGAATCGTGAAGGTCCGCATGGCTGACCTGACTCGGGTTGACTCGCTCACCCTTGACTCCGGAGAGGACTACATCTCGGGGTCTGTATCCGACGGCACGTTCGGGTATTTCGGGACGTTCACCGGTCCCGGCAAGATCGTGAAGGTGCGTCTCGCAGCCCTGGATCGCATCGGCGCCCTCACGCTTCCCGAAAGTGACCTCGGCGGCGTCGGTGCCATCACCAAGGACGCCTCACAGGCCTACCTCGGGTTGCTCGACGATCCTGTTGCGGTCGTGAAGGTCCGCCTCGCGCCGGACGCGACGAGTTCGTGCGGGTTCACCGACGAGGCTGCCATTCCTGCTTACGCCCGCGTCGGCGCGTGCTGGCTCAAGTCGAATGGGATCACCGTGAATAACCCATACGGGCCAGTGGACAATGTGACCCGTGCTCAGATGGCGGCGTTCCTGTGGCGTGCGGCAGGGTCGCCTCCCGCTCCGAGTGCATGTGGGTTTATCGATGAGGTGGCAATCCCCGGTTACGCCCGCCCGGGCGCGTGTTGGTTGAAAGCAACTGGCGTCACGGTGAACAACCCGTATGGTCCTGCCGACAATGTGACCCGTGCTCAGATGGCGGCGTTCCTTTGGCGTGCGGCAGGGTCTCCTGCCGCCGCCAGTTCCTGCGGGTTCATTGATGGGGCGGCGATCCCCGGTTACGCCCGCCCGGGCGCGTGTTGGTTGAAGGCGACTGGGGTCACGGTGAACAACCCCTACGGTCCTGCCGACAATGTGACGCGCGCCCAGATGGCGGCATTCATCAACCGCCAACACACCCTCCCATTGCCCTAGTCGTCGAGGGGTTGGTCCGCTGCTGCGACTCCGTCGTCGAGATCCCCGCAAGGGAGGGCTCCGACGTTTCCGCCCCGAGGTCCTAGCGGCCGAAGTCCTAGTGGAGGGCGTCCTAGCGGAGGGCGTCTTCGGGTATTGGTTGGTGCCGATCACGCCATGCGGTGCCGAGCACGACCACCACCGCAATGGGGATGAGGACGAACCAGATGGTGTTCGTGAACCAACTCGGTGCCCCGGTCTCACTTGAGCTCCAGATCAGGTAGGTGACGTACAGCCCGTAGGCGACGACGAAGCCGAATCCTTCGTAGCGGTGCATGAGGTTGCGGCCTGAGAAGAAGATGGGCAGGCAGAACGCTGCGACCAGGATCATGATTGGGATGTCGATGTTGCGCGCCAGTGGCGACGCCTCCAATGCATTGGTGCTGACGAGTCCGGACAGGCCGAGGACGCCGAGGATGTTGAAGATGTTGCTCCCTACGACGTTGCCCACCGCAATGTCGCGCTCGCCCCTAATGGTGGCGATCACCGACGTTGCCAACTCAGGCAGCGAGGTCCCCGCCGCCACAATCGTCAGGCCGATGACCAGCTCGGAGAGTCCGAGTGCGGTGGCGATCTCGACGGCGCTGTTGACCATCCAGTTCGACCCCACGACGAGCAGCACGAGCCCGCCGAGGACGAAGGCGACATTGACATACCACGGGGTTGGCGCCTTGTCCGGTCCTGCGCCGGGCGCCGACATGTCTTGGGCTGCAGCACTCTCCTTCCGGCTCGCCCGAATGGCCCACACCGTGTAGCCGATGAGACTCGCGAACAAGACCGCCGATTCCCACCGGCCGAGTTCGCCATCAAGGACGAATAGCCACAACACGACCGAGACGCCGATCATGATCGGGACTTCGATGCGGACGAGCCGCCACGAGATCACGAGCGGGATCACGAGCGCGCACAGGCCGACGATAAGCAGGATGTTGAAGATGTTGCTTCCGACGACATTGCCAACGGCGATGTCGGTGGCTCCGCTACGCGCCGCTGAAACGCTCACCGCCATCTCCGGAGAACTCGTGCCGAAGGCCACCACGGTGAGACCCACCACGAGCGGTGAGATCCCTGCCGAGAGTGCAATGCGCGATGCGCCTCGCACGAGACCTTCGGCTCCGGCGACCAACAGGACGACACCGGCAACGAGCAGCGCAATCGTCATCGTATCCACCGCCGTGACCCTAGTGGGATCGGGTGATGCTGATTGCGGTCAGGCTGTCAGCGGTCACGCTCGATGAGTCAACCGCTCCTCCGTCCCAGCGGTCTGCATCACCCGACAGCCCACGGTGCAAGGTTGGGGACTGCGTCGTCCGCGAGATCGACGCTCAACTGTGTGCAGCCACCACCTTCGGAGAATGCGGCTAAGGCGATGGGTGTTGGTAGCCGGTGACGAGGGCGTCGAAGGCGGCATCGAGGATGGCGTCGGCACCGTAGGGCTCCCACGCCTCAGGCATGGTGATTGCCATGCTGGCGATGCCGTGGACCATCGCCCAGATGGTGCGCGAGACCCGGTCGACGTCGGGAGCATCGATCGTGATGGCCCCAGCAACGCGGCACGCGTCCACGTTGGTCAGCAGGTCGGCGTACGACGTCGTGGTCATGATGCGTTCGGGAAGTGCGTCCCCCGCAGCCGCCGCAGCGCTCGACATGAACAGTGCCCGGTAGGAGTCGGGGTGGGTTCCGGCGAAGTGGAGGTAGGCGTGCCCCCGAGCGCGAAGTCGGTCAATGGGGTCGACAATGCCGGCGGTTGCGGCGGCGAGATGCTCACCGAAGGACGCCATGAGTCGGGCGTGCACCTCGACGAACAGCGCAGCCTTGTCCGTGAAGTGGGCGTAGAGGGATGGAGGCGTGACACCCACCGCGCCGACGACGTCGTTGATCGACACGAGTCCTTCGTCCCCCCGTTCTCGCAGGAGTTCCTCGGCGGCGTCGAGGAGTTCATCACGCAGGGCTGCGCCCTGGCCCCGGGGGTTTCGTCGACGTGCCGTCACATCATTGATCCTAGACAGAGTTAGGTTAGGGCATTATGTTAGTGAACTAACTAATCAGTGGAGGAGTCATGGAACCGATTTCGCCCGCACAATCGATACCGGAGAGCAGTGCAGTAGACCGTCGCTGGGCCACGCTGGCGGTCACCTGCTTCGTCACCTACGTGGTGTTGGTCGAAGGCTCGATCGTCAACGTGGCGCTACCGAGCATCGTCCGCCAGCTGGGTGCTGACACCACCGCCCTCAAGTGGGTGGTGGACGCCTACAACCTGGCGTTCGCGGCGTTGGTTCTCGTGGGTGGAACCTTGAGCGACCGGTTCGGCCGCCGTCGCTCGCTCATCGTCGGACTCGTCATCTTTGGTGGCGGCAACGTCCTAGCGGCGCTGTCGGGATCCACCGAGTGGCTCATCGGGGCCCGCGTGGTCATGGGTGTGGGGGCTGCGCTCGTGTTCCCCACGACGCTGTCGATCATCACCAACACATTCACCGATCGAGGCGAACGTGCCAAGGCCATCGGCATTTGGGGAGCGATGACCGGTATCGGCGTTGCTTCAGGCCCGATCATTGGCGGGTGGCTCCTCGAATCCTTCTACTGGGGGTCGGTCTTCGTCCTCATCGTGGGCGCCGCTGTGCTCGCACTGGTGGCGACAGTGTTGGTGGTGCCCGAGAGCGCTGACCCCACACACCCACCCATCGACGGCTGGGGCGTGCTCTTGTCCACCGTGGGCCTTGCCGCACTCGTGATCGCCATCATCCAGGGACCCGACTGGGGCTGGACCAGCGGACGCACCCTCACCGGGTTCGCCGTGTCAGTGGTGTTCCTCACTGGGTTCATCCTCTGGGAGCGCCGGTGCCCGCACCCGATGCTCGAGGTTTCGTTCTTTCGGAATCCACGTTTCAGTGCCGCCAGTGGTGCCATCGCTCTGGCCTTCTTCGCCTTGTTCGGATTCATCTTCCTCATCACGCAGTACTTCCAGTTCGTTCGGAACTACGGCGCATTCGAGAGTGGGCTGCGCACACTCCCGGTCGCCATCTCCATTGCCGTCGCCGCCATCACGGGGACCCGATTCGCTGTCCGCTTCGGAAACCGTCTCGTCGTCGGAACCGGTCTGGTGTTGCTCGGTGGGTCGTTCGCATGGATCGCCATCGTCATCACCGACTCGACGCCCTATTCAGTGATCATCGGGCAGATGGTGATGATGGGCCTTGGACTCGGGTTCACGACCGCGCCGGCAACCGAGTCGATCATGGGTGAGGTGCCAAAGGAGAAGGCTGGGCAGGGATCGGCAGTGAACGATGCCACCCGTGAGGTCGGCGGCACACTCGGAGTGGCAGTGATCGGCAGCGTGTTCGCCTCGGTGTACACCGCCGCCATTGCCTCGAGCGCCGTGTGGTCGGCGGCACCGAAAGAAGTTGCTGACCGTGCCGCCGAGGGCATTGGGATTGCCCTTGGGGTGGTCGAAGCATCCGTGGCCGTTGTCGGTCCCGACGTCGCCGCGCAGTTGGCCGAGGCTGCCCGTCAGGCGTTCATTGATGGCCTGGTGCTTGGTTGCGTGGTGGCCTCGACGGTTGCCCTGCTCGGCGCGGTCCTGGTGGCGGTGGTGTTGCCGGCGAAGCCGAAGAATCAGGGTCCGGTTCCTGCGGCGTAGGGGTACACGCAGCGCCCGGAGTGGGGATCGAACCCGCGGTCGCTTTCGGGTACCCCATCGGACCGCTCTGGTCGATCTCCGGGTGGCCGGCGCACCCCCCCGAACGTGCGCGATGCGTTGGTGCCGACGTGCTACCGCCGGGTGGCGCGGACGCCGAACGCCGCCACCGCCCTGGTACGCGGGTGGTGGTAGTTGGTGGACTGAGGGATCGGCTGCGTCAGAGAGCGTCGGTCACCTGACGGGCGAGCGACAGCTCGGCCTCGAGCACCTCGGCTTCGTTCATGGAGGTCTTGTTGAGGAACACCGTGAACCCGCTTCCACCTTCGATGAAGGACAGCGTGGCGTCGGTGGGGCTTGTCTCGGGAATCTGGTAGTACGCAGCCTCGCCGAGTCCGTCGACGGGCTCGATCAGGTAGCCGTTGGCATCACCGGCATCCAGCGTGACCTCGAGAATCCCGGGGGGGAACACGGTGAGGGTGACTCCATCACCGGCTGGGCCCGAGGTTGCGAACCAGGCACAGGTGCTCGCCGGTCCTGCAGTACTGGCCTCGGCAGGTCCGACCTCCACACCAAGCGCCGCAGCAACCTGCTCGGCAGTGAGGAGCTCACACGGATCGATCGACGCGGTGGACGGCGCAGCCTCGGACGACCCGCCGGCTGTGGTGCCTGGCTGCCCGTCGGAGGTTGCTGGCCCAGCGCCCTCGGACCCGCAGGCTCCGAGTATGAGGGTGGTGATCGCCATGACGGCGAGAAGAGAACGTCGGATCATGGGTGGACAGTACTACCGGTGAATCCGAACAACCCGAGGATCTTCCCGAGCGCGACCGAGCGAAAATCCTCCACGTCGTGGGAATGCACCGTCGATCGGGCGCGCCCCTCAGGGGCGATCGAGGGATGTCCGACGCACGCGAGCGGGAACGCCCTGGAACTGCAGAGCCCGAGGTGGGGATCGAACCCACGACCTGCTGTTTACAAGACAGCTGCTCTAGCCACTGAGCTACTCGGGCGAGTGC
>Ga0208719_1000467_pt1 | contig 12539 bp, 13 predicted proteins | sample LakMenEpi30Jul09_FD_150747 | JGI IMG/M metagenome (GOLD analysis project Ga0208719, IMG submission 150747) | Freshwater microbial communities from Lake Mendota, WI - 30JUL2009 deep hole epilimnion (SPAdes) | ecosystem: Environmental > Aquatic > Freshwater > Lake > Epilimnion/Euphotic zone ... | reverse complement strand
AAAAGAGAGCGGAGGTTTTTAATCTACTATGAAAATATTGTACATAGCTCATTACAAGGAAGGTAGCGGGTGGTCTAGGGCTGCACTGGATTACATATCGGCATTAGACCAAAATGGATTTGATGTTGTTTGCAGGAACATTCAGCTTACAGCAAACGAACACGAAGTTCCAGAACGAATCTTAGAGCTAGAATCTAAATCGCTTCAAGGCGTCGATGTTTGTATTCAGCACCTTTTACCACATCATATGGTGGGTACTAGAAAGTTTAAGAAGAACATTGGAGTATTTGTAAGCGAAACAGATACTATAAAGCACACATCTTGGTTGCCATTTTTGAAAAATGTTGATCAAATCTGGGTTCCTAATCATAGTAATCAAGCTCATTTAACAAAGGATGGTTTTGATAACGTAAAAGTGGTTCCGTATGCTTTTGATATAGACAAATATGTTCAACCTAGAAAAACTATTAATCTATACAATGCAAATAGCAAGTTTAAGTTCTACTACATTGGTGATCTCAATGATAGAAAGAATCTTATTGGAACCATGCGGGCTTTCAATAGTGAATTCTGTAATGGCGAACCAGTAAGTCTTGTTATTAAATTAAGAAAGTACGGCGTTGAGCCAAGACAATTACATGATGCTTTTATTAAATTTTCTCAACAAATCAAGGAGCAATTAAGAATACATAAAAAGCTAGAACATTATCCATCAGAAATAGTGATAACAGCAGATGTTTCTGATGATGTTGTTCAAGATATTCACAACACCTGTGATTGTTATGTGGGGCTTTCTCATGGAGAGGGTTGGTCAATACCAGCATTTGAAGCTATGTGCTATGGAAAAACTCCAATATGCGGCAATGAGGGAGGGCCAAGGGAGTTTATAGATAGTTCCAACGTTGATACAGGCACTCTGATTGACGGTGTTTATTCAGTATGCGCCCACAGCGATCCTGCATTTAGTGATATATTTACTGGAAAAGAAAACTGGTTTGAGCCTAGTGAACAGATTGCTAAAAAAGCAATGAGATTCTATTATGAGAATGCTAGTAAAATTGACAGGACGGCTGGACTGAAAGTTGCAGAGCAGTTTAGTTATCAAAATGTAGCTAAAAGAATAAAGGAAATGCTAGATGAGTAAAGTAAAAAGAATAATAGATCTCGCCAATAGGGATAAAAACTCAGTATATAATATACTTACATTCCCAACGCACGAAAGATATGAAACACAGCTATGTAAAACTGGACATAATTTTTATGCGCTCAATATAAAGGATGGGAAAAAGTGGAATGAGAGCCAAACTCCAATTCCAAATAATTACTATATTTTGCCAGAAAATCAAGTGTGTGAATACATCAACTATGATTTCATTTTGGTTCAAAGTAGATACTGGCAATATGAAATAGTATCTAAGATTAATAGAAATTTGCAATTACCAGTGATTGTATTAGACCACACCCTTCCTCCAGAAATTTCGGAAAAACAACTGGCATCATTAAGGGGTATGGTTGGCAATGTTAATATTTTTATTTCAGAGTTTTCTCAACGTTCTTGGGGTATTGACTATAACTCAAACGTCATACATCATGGTATTGATAGTGATTTATTTACTCCTAAAAATATAGCCAGAGAGAAGCACGTACTCACAGTTGCTAATGATTTTATTAAGCGTAATTATTGTTTGCACTATGATCTATGGTGCGAATTAACTGGCGACCTACCAAATAAAGTAGTGGGCGAAACAGAGGGGCTATCTAAATCTGCATCTTCATTAAATGAGCTTGTAGAGGAATACAATAAATGCCAAGTATATTTCAACACATCAACGACGCCAATCCCAATGTCGCTTTTAGAGGCAATGGCTTGTGGGTGTGCCGTTGTGACGGTAGATGCAAGCATGATGCCAGAAATAATTGAGAATGGGGTAAATGGATTTATTACTAACGATAAAGATCAACTAAAGAAATACCTCATAGAGCTTCTCAATAATAACGATCTGAGAGAAACTATTGGAAACAATGCCAGAAAAACAATACTAGAGAAGTTTTCGGAACAAGCTTTTCTAAATAAATGGAATTCAGTTTTTGAGAGTATATACGAGGTATCAACACTATGAAATTACAAATTGTAAATAATGATGATGAATCTATAGAGGGTTTTGTTTCTTTAAAGGTTGGTGACGATTTTAAAACAGCCTTAACGCAACTTATTGATAATTCATGCACGGAAGTGTTATTGCTTGACATTTTGGATACTATGGAGTATGGGCAGTCGTTTGAATTTCTATCTGGCATTCTTAGAAAAGTAAGATCAAATGGATCGATAATCTTGAGAGGCGTAAGTTCTATTGCTTTTTCTCATTCATTATTAAATGGTCCAATTGACAGCAAACAAGCTAGCGGTATTATTGCTAATATTCGCTCTATTCATGACCAAAGAGATGTAATTAATTTATTGGAATCTAATCATTTTATTATAGATACTGTGCGTCTAAACGGCGTGACATACGAATTAAAGGCAACAAGACAAACGAATGTATCATGATTTCAAAGAACAAATTCATTACATCGCCAAAGGCTTCAAAGGTGGCAGACTCCAAGCCTTTGGTTACTGTAATACTTCTTTGTGACAACCCCGGATATAGAATGAAATCTTATGGGCCAGCCTCTTTGATTTCATTCAAAAATAAGAAGCTAATAGATCTACAAATCGAAGCGATAAAAAAGGTATTTAGTTATCACGAAATAATAGTATGTGCTGGGTTTGATGCAGACAAAGTATGTAAGTATATTAAGCAGAAGTATAAAAATACCAACATTAGAATTGTGGAAAATCAAATATTCCAAAACTCTAACTCATGCGAAAGTGCGAGATTATCACTTAATAACACAAATAATGACAGGGTTCTTATATGTGATGGGAGTTTGTATTTTACTTCTAATACGTTAGAGCAGATTAATTTAAACGAGTCTAGCATAATTACTGAAGCGTGTAAGCAAGATAATTTAGAGGTTGGAGCAAATGTTAATGAGCGTGGAATTGTTGAGCATTTTTCATTTGGGGCGAATAATACTTGGTCTGAAATATGCTTTCTACAAAATCACGAATCAATCGAATCACTAAGAAGAATATTAACAGCGTTTGAAAAAAGCAAGTTTGTATTTGAAGCTTTAAATGAGCTAATATTAACCAAACACACCCTAAAGCACATTGTCAATGAACACAGCTTGTATAAAATAAATAACTTAAAGATTTATCATCAGCTAAAGGAAGAAATATGAAATTTTTAATTGAAAACTATGCTGGCTATGAATCAACTCAGCCACTATATTTTCACAAGCATATTAATGATTACGAACAACACTCATCAGTAATAAGACCAAACAACATGAGCGTTTTTGATGCTTTTGATGTCATCAATCCAGATGTTTACATAGCATCCGCACACACACTTTCTAGAGACTCGGTGATGTATTTGAGGGAAAATAAAGACAAGGACATAAAACTACTTATCTGCACTGACGGCTTAAGTGTCGAAGAAATGCAATCGCTTGAAGATGTACTAAAAAAGAATGAAGTAAATTGTCACTTCTACTTTAATAGTTCGGAGTCTAATAACTCAAAGAGATCTAGGGTTGTTCACATTAGAAGCGGTGTTGATCTTAATCTTGAGCCAGCACTTAAAATGGATTACAGAATACAAAAAGCCTTGTTTGTGAATAAGTCTTCAAAGATTAGAAATTACCAAGGGACGTTTCATGTGGTATCTATTAATAGGCAGATGAAAGACAGTGTTGATTTTTGCCTGCCAATAACAATGTTATCATCTATATACTCAAAATATGAAGAAATTATATTTACGGAGATTTCAAATAGTCTTCCTCAGTATTTCTTTGATGCAATTTATCATGGAGAAAAAGTATATTATGACATTGTAGACGAAGCAAAATCAAAGCTAGCTGATGAAATTGTTGGTTCAGTATTAAAAGTGGGAAATGGGTTGAACTACAATAATCCAGACAAGATAACGGACTTTACAGATCTCAAAAAGCACATAGAAGAAAAACATTCATCACTAAATAGAACCAAAACGCTTCTTTCTCAATTGCCACAGAAAGTAAAATCAGATGCTTAATAGCGAAATGTTCTCAATACACTTACATCTTTACTACAAAGATCCGTCTATACTTTTACTGGAAAAGATTAGTAAGGCTTGGAAAAGCAAGATATACATATCCCTAGTATCTGGAAATGAAAGCAATGAGGACGTAGTTAGAGTGGCTAAGTCTCTTTTTAGTGAAGTGATAGTAATAGAAAATGAAAATAGTGGAAATGATCAATATGGATTCTACAAATCATTTCAACAGAATAACGATGATACCGATTGGATTTTCTATGCTCATGATAAGCATGAAAGTAAAATTGATTGGATGAATCAACTGTTAGATCCGCTTATATCTAATACAGACACGATTAACTATTTGGCTAGGCAAGACGAGATTGGATTAATAGCCACAAAGTCAGATAAATACACCCACATTCAAATGTTCGAAGAGCAATTAAATAGCCTTGGTGACAGATGCCAACAAGACGAAAGAATCAAAATCATACAAGCAAAACAAACGCTAGTGTGGCTTAGGGAATTACAAAGAGCTTTAGTAAAACAAAATAATCTCAGTAAAATTCATGACCCAAACGCTCTTGTTTTTATTGCTGGCAACATGTTTATGATTCGTAGAAACATACTCCAGAAGTGTCATAGTTGCCTACATGAAAACTTCTTTGATACATATTACAAGCCAGACGGCGATGTGGGACACGGACTAGAGAGATTTTATTTCTATGCTCCGCTGTGCTTAAATTTCCATGTACAACTAGTTGGAGAAAAAAATGATTAATTTAGGGATATACTTACCGCACCTTGGCGATAAAGCACTCTTAGAACAGTGCCTAAAAGAAGTCAATAGGGGCAAAGAAAACAATCTGATTTCTGATGCTAGCATTTTTTTTGATAATATTGGGGTTATAGACTCTCCAGTAAATTGTGGTCTTTTTAATTCAACAGATCTTTGGAATTTTCGTGGTAAACTACTTGTGCTTTCTGTAGATTGCGCAATTAAAACACTAAACATAATTAACGACATTGATATGTTCTTTGGTTATGGGTGGGGCGACAAAAATGTTTTTGCCACACTGAGCATTGTCGGACACCCAAAAGTCAAAACTATATGTAGAACTAAAGAGCTTGAGGATGATTTTTATAGACTCACTAGCAAAACAAGTGTCGGTTTTTCTGAAAACTTGGAGGGTGTCATTGAACTAATGACAAATTAACATGAACCAGAAACAAGTTGTAGATTTATATACCAAGGAAAACAAAAGCACATATGAAATAGCAGAGATGCTACAAACTTATCCAAATAAGATTAGGCGCATTCTTCTAAAGAATGGTGTTGAAATTAAAGATAAGAGTCAGGCTCAGAAGAATGCCATTACCAGAGGAACGTCTAAAATACCGACACAGGGACTAAAAAGAACCCATGAAGAAAAACTAAAAATCAGCGAAGGCATGAGACAAAGCTGGAAGAACATGGGCGAAGCTGAATACAACGAAAGGGTTGACAAGGCTAGAAGCAGGTGGTATGATATGGAGGAAGCAGAAAAGGATCGCATTCTTGGGCTAGCCATTAAGGGTGTTCAGATTGCTGGTAAAGAAGGATCAAAACTAGAAAAATTTCTACAGAAGGAATTAATCAAAGAGGGCTATAAGGTTGACTTCCATAAGAAACAATTGATAGCCAATGAAAATTTAGAAATAGATATGTCTTTACCAGAACTCAAAACGATCATTGAAATTGATGGACCGTCACACTTTTTGCCGATATGGGGTGAAGAGAAGTTGCAAAAACAAATTCGTGCTGACGCACACAAGACGGGGTTGATTTTGAGCAAGGGATGGGCTATAATCAGAGTGAAGAACCTGTCAGACACGGTTGCCTTAAGTGCCAAAGAGCATCTTAAAAACACATTGATTACACTATTGACAAACATTAAGAAGAAGTTTCCAGATAAATCAGAAAGGTATATTGAGATTGAAATATGACTACTTACGAAAACCTATTTGCAGACGTTGAATTACAAACACCATCAAACACAGACACTTCACCAAAGGATGTAATTATGAGTGATATTCCATCTATGCTATCTTCAGAGTGGCATGATTATGCTATGACATTGTTTCATGAGTCTGAGATGGTTGATGGTCATCCATTGGTGGCTGGATTGCGTCGAGTGTCTGAAGTTGTTCTTGGGCCGATTATATTTAGCGGTCCTACCCAAGTCTTCCCGGTACAAAGCGAAAGCCATCACGGTAGAGCTACCGTTGTGTTTACAGTAGAGTTTGCAAACGGTATGCGATATGCAGAAGTTGCAGATTCTTGGGAAGGTAATACTGATGATATGTTCTGTGCTTTTGCGGTTGCTATTGCTAGCACAAGAGCAGAAGCTAGAGCTTTACGCAAGGCTTTAAAGATCAAGGGTGTGGCGGCAGAAGAACTCACAAAGAAAGACACAGCAAAGATTGTACGTGAGATTTCTAGCCAAAAGCCAAGTAGCGACGGTGACTATAATGAGCAGAGCCGCATGAGCGATGCTCAATATAATTTCATCGACGTTAAGTGCAAGCAGCTTAATATAAATGGAGTGTTGCTATTCAAGGAATTTAATGTGGATAGCGGAAAGAAGGTTTCCAAGAAGATAGCGAGTGATATTATCGACAGACTAAACGATTATCAACGTGATAAGAGTTCAATTTCAGCATCTATTCAAGGGTATCAAGAGGAGTGGCGAAAATGAAAATTTCATATACTACATCAAACGGCAGAATTACAGCAGAATTCGACGCAGACTCACACAGGGACTTGTTTAATGAAATCAACAAGTTTCAGGAAGTTTTCGAAGAGGATACCTGTGGTAAGTGTAAGGGTCAGGATATTAAGTATATCGTAAGGACTGTTGATGATAATCAGTATTACGAACTCAGGTGTAACGGTTGTGGCTCAAAGCTTGCGTTTGGAGTCAACAAGAAGGGTGGCGGTCTATTCCCCAAGCGTAAGGATAACGAAGGGAAGTGGCTGCCAGACAACGGTTGGACGAAGTGGAATCCAAAAACAGAGCAAAACGCATAAAGGAGATTATATGAAGTATATTTTGGCAGTTATTTTGACACTAGTGGCAACAACTGGATATGGTTATGAAACTTTAGTTCCAGTATATACTGGACATATTGTTCGCCCACAACCGGTGGTTACTCAAACGTATGTTTATATTGCTCCATATTTTACGGTTACTGTACCCGTGCCGGTTCAAATAGCGGTATTCGTTGCTCAACCGGTACAGCAAACCGTTTATTGGGGATACCCATATCAAGCGGTGGTGCCACAGTACGTTCCGCAGCATAGATGCAGACTGTTTAATTTCAATTACTAGGCCGCTAGTGGTGGCTGTAAATTAAAAAGAAATGGGGGTGGCTAAAACCACCCCCTAACTTTTTAGCAATTAAAGATGTGTTTAGAGATATTCTACTGAGAAATATAGGCCGTATTGAGTTTTGCTACCAATTGTAATTGGCTCTGAACTCAAAGCCACATACCAATCGTGTCTTAGTGAGCGATGAGCAGCACCAAGCTTATAATCAGTTGAGCTAATGCCGTTTGAGGCATAATAGGCGTCTAAAGACGTATCTGTTGATAGAGTGTTTAAACCACTGGTTCCGGGAGAGTTAGTGAAAGCCATGTCTGCCATAGCCAAAGTTGGATCAAAAACCACCCAAGTGTCAGATGTTCTGCCGGGAGCCTTGTGTGTTAAATTTGATACAGTGTGACTAGTTAGCGGATGTCTAGACTCATATACATACGTTACAACGCCAGAGGCATGGTTATTTATATCATTTCTATCGAATATTCTGAGCTTGCAATTCTGCACTCTTACAGACTCAGTGTGTGTAAATCTTACATTGAGTGGACAAAGGTGGTTTGGGAGGTTGTTAAGATTAAGTGGGCTAGAGCCAATTGTGTCAGAAACAGCCTTGCCGGGAGCTTGATTTCTGTTATCATTATCATTGGCGTACTGCGTATTATTTAAAGCAAGACCTTGAGCCGTACCATTAGCGTTAGTAACATAGGTAGTGCTTTGGACTTGTCCAATTGGCACGGAAACACCAAAAGAGCTACCATAAAAGCCAATACCGCTATTTTGGGTATGGTCTATTAAAGTCTGCGAATTGCCACCGGGAAGGTTGGCGTAAAATTTGATTTCTGCCATCTAATGTCTCCCTAAAGTATGGTTACATAGTAATATACACGAAATTTAACTGATTGTCATGGTCATATATTGAGTAAAATTAGGATTAGCATCAACCTCTGCCATGTTAAAAGTATGAGTAATATCATTGTGAAAGAAGTAGAAAGCCTCGTATTTATTAGGGTATTTTGAACCCGTATTGTCTTCTATATTTAGTGTTGTATTTTTAGTTTCTTCCACTCTAACCGTTCCTTCTCCGCTAGAGCTAGAAAGTCTGGTTATTGGAGTCCTTAGTTTTGGCCCAACGTCTTGCTTAATTTGATTGTAAGCTTTACCTCTTGCGAACTTAATAATAGCGCTAGTCCCACCGGTTGTTGGGCTTCTAAGTGTGACAGAATATTGATTTTGAAAATCTGAAGGAACAAACCCTTCCCCTTGTTTTCTTGGTAATTCAACAGTTGCTGGAATTTGGCCTTGAAAAGTAGTATCTTGAGCAAAGACAAAAGATGTAATTGTTCCATTATTATCGGTAGTTACTTCTATTGTTACGCCCTTTCCAGCATCTATTTTACTGTTATTGCTAAATCCGGTTCCACCATTTGCTATAACGCCCGAATCTTTATCAAGCCCAATGACAAGCTTGTAGTATAAAAATCCTTGGTTGGTTACAAGCTGTCCTCTTCTGACAGTATTAACCCTCCAATCTGAAGACGGCGCTAATGATGAAAAACTATATATCAAATCACCTGCGATTACTGGAACATAGCCACCATCATTCCCTTTTATGTTATACGAAGGTATTCTAAAATCTATATCAAAATCAGAAATGTCTATATTTATTGTAATTGGTGGCCCAACGGTTGTTGTTCCTCCAGTGCTTTGAGGGGAAAATGATCCAGTTTTAATCCTAGGTTGGCTAAACAGTGTTCCGGCATTAAAATGAAGCACCGTAAAATATTGAGGAACAAATACAGTTTGTTGCTCTGGCCAATAATCCCAAACCATACAATGCAAGGCTGTTGTTCCAAAGCTATTTATACTATCGCTTATTGTTGATCCCCAAATAGGAGCATATCTAGCTTTCATGACTGATGTGTTGTCTGTTGACCATGCGCCAATAGATCCTAATATCGTTACAGCTATACTGCCACCACCACCGTTGCCAATAAAATTGCCGTACATTCCAAACACTTGCTTTAAGCTTATGTTCATAGTGCCGCCCTTATTTTTGGTAAAAGCATTACGCGCTGTTATAATTCCAACAAGATTAGCTCCATCAGTTGCTGGATTTGATGGTGTACTAAAGACGGTTGCGGATGCTTTCGGCTTATTTAGTGGAATTTTTTGTATATAACAATCGTAAGGTATTCCTTGAAATTGACCAATTGAAGCACTGGCATAAACTCCATCACACAACACTGGAGTAATAGTTGTAAGTGTATATCTCCAAGATTGTAACCTTTCATATAGATTTCCAAATAAAGATATATCATATGGTATTGGTTCGCCAGCAAGAGCATCGTGTCTTACTACATCTTTTAATGCATCCCGTGCGTTTTTTTTAAAGTTTCTATCAAACGCATATCTGGAAGTCAAATTAACACTATTAGCATCGTCAGATCCTGCCAATTCTGCGCACAGTGGAGAGAATTGTAGTTTTAGTGGATTAGCTGGCTTTAAACCATATACATCGTTTGGCTGATCATGCTCACCTAAGTAATAAGCAAAACCATTAGAATTAATGAGATTATTTATTGAGGTGGCAAATATAGAGTTTTGCCCGCCACCGTCTGTAGAATTAATGCATTTTATAATGTCAAATGAATGCTCAATTGGAAATCCGTCTCCACCATATTTTCCATTAGTAGCAATATCTGCTGGAAGTTGGAAAAAGTCAGAATCATTAGGGTCTAAATTTGGAATTTCGGAAATAACATGGGTAAAATCACTGGAAAAAAAGTTCGTTTCAGTTGACGGTAACGGTCTACCGCTTGCTGATGTGTTAATTCCAGAATGTTTCCAAGGTTTAAAACTTTTTGAATTAGCTCTCATTCTTGCGTGTCCAGCGGAAGAGTAGCCATCTGGAAAAACTGGACCCCAAAAAATTGGTGTTTGATAATAAGTAATCGTATCACCGTATGCTGGCTGCTCTACGTTGATTCGTGCATAAAAATCTTCTCTAGCTGTACCACCTTTTGTTGGTCCGCTATTATCAAAACTGGTAGATTGAATGTAATAATGTAATGTTCTATTTGTATTTAACGCCCCAATAGAATTTAAAGTTGATATTTCTTGTTTTCTAAAAATGCTCACATTTACTAGGCTTTCTGCATTATTTAATGAAGAGTAAAATTTTCCTCTTAATAAATCCTGACATGAGGCTGGCAATATTGAGGTTCCAGCACCATCACGAAAGTACCAATCTGAATTAGCAATGAGCTTAGTAAATCCCCAGCGACCAATAGATGTTGGTTGAGGTTTGGCCTCAAGACCGGTTGTTCCAAATTTTTGAGCTATCCATTCGCCCCCTATAAATGAGCATAAAATTATATCTCCATTCTTGAAACTATCATTCGACCTATTGACAACAGAAATTTGTTCAACTTTATTAGATCCTTCACATTTTATTAAGTTGGGGCCAAACATTTCTGGGTTGTTACTTTGAATAGATAATGGCATAGCTATTCCGGTAGATCTTTGACCCATATACTGTGTGCTGGTTTTAGAATAATATTCATTTGAATTAGTGCTATTCAAACTGTCATCGTTAAGTTCAACACCAACTATATTTGCTGGTTCAAGATCCGTAATCAGTCTTGCTAATTGTTGATTCGCAGATTCCCATGATCCAGTGACTTCATTCCAGCTTAATCTCATTGGTCCAGTTACTACGTTTTCAACATCGTCATCTTCTCCCTTTGTTGCGTCTACGTATGTGCCAATTCCGGGGAAATTATCTGTCAAAGTTTGTCTAGCCGATTGACTATGGCGAGAAGAGACTTTTCTACCACTTGGCAATCTTGGCGTTGCTGTAATAAGTGGAGATCCCTTTTGAGTTACAACCCTGTCATTTCTGCCCTTTCCTACAGCGTTTAAGTAGCATTTTAAAATTAGTTTACCATCCTTTTTAAATCCAACATATCCCTCAAGGCTATTTTTAATTTCTTTGATTTGCTTGTCTAATACTTCAACTCTTTGTTCTGGGTCTTGAGCTTGTCCACTTTCATGATAATCAATTAAGTTTAATAACGATAAAGCAGAAATCGGTTCAGATACATACGGTATTGCGGCGTCTGCTGATCCATTGTATTTATGATAAGTGCCTAGTTCGGCATATATGCCTAGTGCTGCAAATAAATTATCTGCCGATCTATTTCCCAGAACCTGTCTACCAAAGTCAGTTTCTGCAAACTCGTTGAATCCATTTTTAGTTAATGATCCAACACCATGATCTTGAAAGTGTGAATCTAAAATAATAAATACATGATTGTTTTGGTAAGAATTTCCTATATTGCCACTAAACATTCCCATAATTTAACTCCATGAACTAAATCTGTCGGTATTTGTTCCGTCTGTATTCATATCCTGTACGGCATCTACATTATTTCTAGCAACTACTGACATGTTTGGGTGGTCTTCGTATGAGGCTGGCGCTTTGTCTTCAGACACATTTGATGATGCCGTGTTGTAAAATTTGTGAGCAAAGCTAACGTCATTAGATGTAAGGAAGTCCATCCCTTGACCAAGCATATCAGAAGACATCATTGATGCTTGATGATTTAATGCTTTTCGGCTTGATCTTGTGCCGCCACTCAAACTTGTTCCATCCGCAACATCAAAAGAATTAAAAGTTTGTGGTATTACTGAAATAATCGCAGTATCAATTGCCTGAGAAGCCAAACCCCCCGTCATCAGATCAGAATTTTGATCATCAAACCTCATAGCATTTTCCATGTTTTTGTATAATTGTTGATAGTTAATATTTGTTTGGTTTTTACCAATTCCTTTTCGTACCAAAGCGTTTTTTTCATCTCTTTGTTTTTGTCGATTTCTACTAACATTAGATAAATTATCTAATTTTTGTTTTTGCATTTTGCCAAAACTTGAAGTATACAAATCCATTTTATATGTTGTTTTAATACCAGCCTGTGATACGTCTACTGAAATATTAGTAACAAGAGGGCCAGCGTTTCCTAAAAATCTAGCTAAAGCAATACCGCTTGGGGCTGCTGGC
>Ga0208719_1000465_pt1 | contig 12581 bp, 3 predicted proteins | sample LakMenEpi30Jul09_FD_150747 | JGI IMG/M metagenome (GOLD analysis project Ga0208719, IMG submission 150747) | Freshwater microbial communities from Lake Mendota, WI - 30JUL2009 deep hole epilimnion (SPAdes) | ecosystem: Environmental > Aquatic > Freshwater > Lake > Epilimnion/Euphotic zone ... | reverse complement strand
GAGCCGATGATCCCCCTCCACGCGCGTCCTCCCCAGGCGGTGTCCTCGTCACCCACCGCCGCGATGATCCGCACCGCTACCAGAACTTCGTCGGCAATTGGGACGCCGGGACGGACGTCCTCTGCGCGGTCGTTCGCAGCCCCGCAGACTATGCCCGCCTCTTCCATCCCGCCCCGGTCATCGGCGGCAAGAAGCCGTTTGCCCCGCCCGACGAGGCGTTTCAAAAGGAGCACCTCCTCGTCATCGCCCGCGTCGTCGGCGGCGACGGCGGGAGCAGGTTCACGATCGAGCGCGTGCTCGAGAAGGATGGCGGGCTCGAGGTCCGATGCCGCTTCAAGCCCTCGGACGCCACGAGTTCGTTCTCGATCAAGCAGGTAGCCCTCGCCTGGATCCCCGCGCGCGAGCCCGGGCCGGTGGCGTTCATCGAGAACGATGAAACCGTCGCGACCCTCGGCGCCGGAAAGGACGCCTGGGTCGAGCCGACCTTGGCGGAGGTTCCCCCCAACTAGGCAGCGGCTTTTCCCCGTACATCGCGGCGGAATCCTTCGGAATTGAATGATCTTCCGAAGCCGGGCTAAACTTTGTCTGGGAGCGTGGAGGGGGCGATCGATTCCGGCAAGGCCTACGGAGGAGTGATCATGCTCGATATCACCACGGGACGGCGGCATTCCAACTGCGCGGGACTCGTCCGTCGCGACATGATCAAGGTCGGGTCGCTCGGACTGGGGTCGCTCGGACTGGGGGCCCACGCCCTCGGAGGGCTCGGCCTCGGGACGCTCCTCCGTCAGCGCGCGGCACGCGCCGACGCCGGGCTCGCCACGAAAGACACCTCGGTGATCTGGCTGTGGCTCGGCGGTGGGGCGACCCACGTCGAGACGTTCGACCCGAAGATGACGGCGCCGGCCGAATACCGCAGCGTGACCGGCGAGGTGAAGACGAACCTGCCCGGTGTCTCTTTCGGCGGCAATTTCGAACGGATGGCCAGAATCGCCGACAAACTGGCGATCGTGCGCAGCTTCGCCCACACCAACAGCGGGCATTCCGGCGGCACGCACTACGTCATGACCGGCTATGACAATCGGCTCGCCGACAATGGTGCCGTGCCCGACCGGCCGGGCATCGGGTCGATCCTCGCCCGCCAACGCGGTACGAACCACCCGCAGACCGGCATCCCCACCTACGTCCGGATCGGCGGCATCTACGCCGACGGCCCCTCCTTCCTCGGCACCGCCTATGGGCCCTTCGATCCCGGCGGTGAAGCGCGGCAAAACATGGCCCTCGCGGTCACGAAGGATCGACTCGACGGCCGTCGCGACTTGCTTGCCGGTATCGACAACGTCCGCCGCTCGGTCGACCGCAGTGGCTTGGTCGAGGGACTCGATGCTTTCGAGCAGCAGGCTTTCGACATCATCTTGAGTCGCTCGCAGCAGGCTTTCGATCTGAAGTACGAGGATCCGAGAGTCGTCGACCGCTACGGACCCGGCCTGGGTCAGCAACTCCTCCAAGCCCGGCGGCTCTGCGAGGCAGGCTGTGGCTTCGTGACGGTCAGCCACGGCGGATGGGACATGCACACCGGCATCAAGGCCGGGATGGACTCCCTCGGCCCTGCCCTCGACCGGGCCGTCGCGGCCCTCGTCGAGGACATGGCGATGCGCGGCGTCGACGAGAAGATCCTCCTTGTCGTCAGCGGAGAGTTCGGCCGCACTCCGAAGATCAACGGTGGCGCCGGCCGCGACCACTGGGCCCCGTTGAGCACGCTCGCGCTGGCAGGCGGCGGCCTGAAGATGGGACAAGTGATCGGTGAGTCGGCCGAGAAGGTCGACGTCCCGAAGACGGCGCCGATCGGCCCCCAGGACCTGATGGCGACGATCTTCCGGGTGCTCGGAATCGAGGGGCGCGTGCAGTACGTCAACCAGGCCGGACGCCCCGTCTCCATGATCGAGCAGGGCCGCCCGATCGAGGAACTCGTCTGAGCGAACGGCTCCGCTGCCCAACGACGACTGCGGTGATCAGCTTCCGCACTCGTCAACGGGCTCGCGGCACAGCGGCGGCCGCTTTCTCCGCCGGGATCGTCGCCAACACTTGCCCCGTCGTGACGTTCCACACGTGCACCGCACCATCGGCGCTCCCCGCAGCGACGATCTCGCCGCTCGCCGTCACGTCGAGACCGTGGATCCACGCTTCCACCGAGGGGATCGTCCGCACCAAGCCGCCGTTGGCGGCATTGTGGACCCGCACCTGCTTGTCGCCACTCGCCGACACGACTTCGTCGGTCGCGCCTCGGTATTCGATCGCCGTGACGTGCCTTGTGAAGCCGCCGATCGATTGCTTCTGATCGGCCGTGTCGGCATCCCACACCTTCAACGCTGCATCGGCCCCCGCCGAGGCGATCTCGACTCCATCCCCCTTCCACGCCACACCGAGCACGTAGTTCGTATGCCCTTCGAACCGGCGGAGGGGCTTCATCGAGGCGATATCGAACGTCCGCAGATACTTGTCAGCCCCTCCCGACGCGATCCGTCGCGCGTCGGGGGAGAACCGTGCCGCGTGGACGACGTCTCCGTGGGCCTGCGGCAGATGGAAACTCCGCGCCCCGTCGGCCACCTGGAAGATCGCCAGCTCACCGCTCCGCGACGGCACCCCGCCGGCCACGAGGACCTGTGTGCCGTCGGCGCTGAAGTCGACACTCATCACCCGATCGGCGATCAACTCCGGCCGCTCGTCGCCGCCGAGCGTCGCCACGAGCGTCCACGAGGGATTCGTCTCCCATCCGACGAGGGCCCCGTCGGCGGCGAGCGTCACGAATCTCGATCCGGAGAGGAAGCCCACGGACACGAGCCCCCCGGCGCTGCCGGCATACGAGGAGAGCCCCGCACCGGTGGCGGCATCCCACACCTGAGCCGACGGAAAATCGCCGACGGTTGCCAGACGCGTCGAGTCGGGTGAGAAGGCTGCCCGGCGGATCGGCTGCTCGGCGGCATTGACGGCGTTCGTCGCCGCATCGAGCCGCCCCTTCGCCTCGCTGAGCGCTGCCTCGGCACGCTGGTGGCTCTCGCGCGCCGCCTGAAGGGCGGCCTGCGCCTGCTCCAATTCCCGTTTGGCGACCTCTTCCTGCTGCATCGCCAGTCGCCTGGCGCCGTCGGCGGTCTTGAGCGCGGCGGCGGCCGCCGCCGCCGGCTTCCCGGCTTCGATCGATTTCGTGGCCGCCGCTCCGGCAGCGGCAGCGGCGGTCGTGGCGGCTTGGGCAGCTGCCTGCGCTTGGGCCTGGACGGCCTGCTGCTTCTGCTGGACCTGGGCCACCGCAGCGGTCGCTTCGACCACGGCCTGCTTGAGCCCGGCGTCGGCAGGCTTGGCGTCAGAAGCCGCCTGCCGCTGCACGACCCGTTGCTGGGCCACCTGCAATTCCACTCCCGCTTCCTTCACCACTTGGTCGGCTTTGGACTTCGCCAGGAGCATCATCCGCGTTGCCGCCGACGCCGCGATCGATTCCCGTTCAGCGGCAATCTTGGCGTCGCTTGCCTGCATCGCGGCGGTCGTCTTCTGCTGGACGTCCGTCGTCGCGGCCGACAGCGCCGCGGTCGCTTTCGCGAGAACTTCGGTGCGCATCGGTACCTCCTTGTCGGCGGTCTCGAGGAGTTGCTTCGTGCGTGCCCCCCGCTCGGTGGCAGTCGTCAGTTGCCGCGTCAGCGCGGCCACGGCCGTCCGCAGGCGTTGATCGCCCCGGAGTTCGGCGACCTGCTGGCCGGCGGCCTGCCAGAGACGGGCGAGTTTGTTCTCCCCCACGGTCGCAACCCGGCTGCCGTCGGGACTCGCCGCCACCCCCGCCACGGGCCCGCCGTGCGCGTACTGCGTCACCACCTGCCCATCGGCAAGGCGGATCCGCCGGGCGATTCCGTCGGCACAAGCCGTGAGCACCTCCCCGCCGTCGCCCGGAAAGCGAGTCAGGGCCGTCACCGCCCCCCCATGGACGGGATTCTGGTTGAGCCCGGGCATCGAGCGAGACGCCACGACCTGCCAGCGCCAGGCGCCATCGGCCGCCGTCGACAGCACCCAGTGCGCTGCCCCAGCGTCATTCCCCGGGCCCCCAGTCACCACACATGCCAGATGCGACACAGGCTGGGCGTGGCCAGTGAATCGCTGGAGGAGCGCGCCGGTCGCGGTGTCGTGGATCGTCACCATCGGCTTCGCGCCGGCCACCGCGGCGACGATCCGCTGCCGGTCGTCCGACCAGGCAAGCGCCGTCACCTCACCGCCGAGATTGCCGATTCCCTGGACGCCGAAAGCGGCCCCCCCTGCCTGCCACAGACGGATCGAACCGTCGGCACCACCGGTGGCGAAGGTCTGTTCATCGGCCATCGCGAGCGCACGGATCGCGACGCCATGCCCGGCGGTGAACGCAGGCTGGCCGGACTCGACCTGGTAGCCCCGGATCGAACCGTCGAGCGAGACAGCGATCAGCTGTTGGCCGCTGCCGACGAACGCCACACCGCTCACCCCCTGCTGGCCCCCGTCGAGATGCCGCGCGAAGCGGAAGGCTTCCGGTACGAGCCTGCCATCCTCTCGGACCGTCAGACAGGCCTCCCCCGCACCATCGAGGAAGCCCCAGGTCACCGCCGACTCCGCCACCGTCGGCCGATCGACAGCCTCCGCGAGACGCGCGGTGGGGATGTCCCAGAGGAACATCCCGTCGCGCGCGCCGTCGCGCTCGAACGACACCATCCGCTTCCCGTCGGCCGACAAGCCCACCGTATGGATTGCCGCACCGTGGCCGGTGAACGTCTGCTGGATCTGGCCGCTTGAAAACGCGTGGGTACGGACGAGCTTGTCCTCACCGGCCGCGACGAGCGTGGCTCCATCGGCCGAAAGCGACAGGGCCGTCGGGGGCGAGGAAAGCTCCCACGTGGACGACGTCCTGGCGTCGGGGAGATGCCAGAACTTCACTCCCCGGTCGGCCCCGACCGACCACGGCTGGTTGCCCGCCAAGAAGCCGACGGCGAGGACCTTTCCGGTATGTCCGGGGAGATCCTTGCCTGCCATCCCGTCGGCTACGGTCCAGGTGCGGAGGATTGCATCGGCCCGGGCCGCCATCACGAGCGACACGTCGGGACTGACGGCGACTGCCGTCACGGCCCCCCCGGCCTCGAAGCGACCGATCGGCAGGGCTGCCGGATTCGTCCAGTCGGCGAGCCGGACGATCCCATCGGCTCCACCGGAGACGACGCGCCCACCATCCGCGGAGAACGCGAGCGCCGTCGTCCCGCCGTCGTGGCCGGCGAGCGTGGCCGCCACCGCTCCCCCTTCGAGCCTGATGACCCGGATCACCGGCTTGCCATCGAGGCTTCCGGCCACCGCCACGAGACGGCGGGCCGGATGATGGGCCATGGCCGTCACCCCCGAGACCTCCGTTGCCACAGGCGCTCCTGGCTGGGGATCTCCTCCCATCCGCCAGAGCGTAGCCTGGCCGTTCTCGAGGCCACTTGCCAGCGTCCGGCCGTCGCTGGAAGCAGCCAGTGCCGTCACCTTCGCGGCCGTCGCGTGCCAACGGCGCTCGACACGCGCTTCGCCACCGGATGCTTCAGCCGGCGCGGCGCAGAGCGTGAGCGCGCCGTCACCGGTGCCGATGACGATCCTGGGGATCGTCTCCTTCGTCACGCCGGGCAGAATGACAAGCGACGTCATCGGCGCCGAGAGTGACGGAAGCATGAATGACGACCGCGGCTCGGTCCGCCCGGCAGCATCGACCTCGAGCAGTTCCAGGCGAGTCCGGCCACCATCGGCCGGCTCCGCCACCGCCATCCAGCGCCGATCGGATGTCGTCACCGCACGACGATCGGCCACCACCGTGGCGATCAGTTTTTGCGGGGCACGCTCGGGGAGGTCGAAGATGCGGAGTTGGTTGTCGGAACCGGCGATGACGAGTCTCCCGCCGGCGCGACCGGCGTTCGGCACGACGTCGAGGGCCGTCGCCGGCACGGGCGCTTCCACCACGCCGCGGAGCGTGCCGTCTGCAGCGGAGGCGATGCGGATCACGCCGTCGGCGGAGGCCGAGACGAGGGTAGTGCCGTCGCCGGGGAAGCCGAGCGCCGTGATCCGGTCGGCATGCCCCGCGAACTCGCGCCCCGCGGCACCCGTGGCGGCATCCCAGGTCTTCACGACCGCCCCCGCAGCGGTGGCCACGAGGCGGCCGTCGGGCGTGACGGCCATCACCGGCGTCGGCCCGCCCGCGTTTGCCTGCCAAGCCTTCACATCCCGCGGCCGACGCCACAGTTTCACCTCGCGGAATCCCCCCGAGGCGAGCGTGTCGCCCGCGGGATCGAAGGCCAACGCCCCGATCACGTCACGGTGGGCCGCCCCGTCGCCGGCGCGCGGGTCGACGAACTCGGCCACCAGTCCGCCGGTCGCGACGTGATGCAACCGGAGCCGGTTGGCGACTGCGGAGGCCACCGTCTGGCCATCCGGGGAGAGGGCCACGGCGAGGGCGGGATTGAATCCGGCCGGCATCGGCTGCCAACGCGTCGGCACCGGGGCTCCACCGGTACCGGCCACACGCGCACCCTGATCGATCCACAACCGCATCAGGCCGAGTTCTTCAGGCGCAAGTGCCACCGCAGCCACGTCATTCCCGGCCGGCGGCATCACCGGATCGCGACGATGCGCGGCGAGTGTGAGCAGCAGACTCTCGTCACCCTTCCCGGGGACGATCGCCGGGCCGGTATCGCCGCCGGCGAGAATCTCGGCGCGCGTCTCGAGGACGAGATCCCCTTGCCGCTCCGAGCGGCTGTGACAGGCAAGGCAGTTGCGCCGCAACATCGGGAGGATGTCCCGCTCGAACATCACAGGCTCCTCGCGCGTCACCTCCGCCACCGGGATCGGCTCGGCCGACGCTGCTCCGGCGAGGAGCACGGCGAGGGTGAAGGCCGCCCGCAGGGGGAGGCGAGGACGAAGGGCTGTCATCGGATGCGACTCCAGATTCACTTCCGCCCGCTTCCACACGGGAAGCCCGGGACGAGGGGATCACTGCTGCGGGGCCGGAGGGACCGGCTCGACGACGAACGCGACGGGCCTCTCGAAGGAAAGTGGTTGGCCGTTGAAGTTCATCGTGAACCGGAGCGGGACACGATGCTCCCCCGGCATCGCGGTGGGGGGCAAAGTGACGACGAGCTTCCCATCGGCCATCGCGCCGGGAAGGTTCACCGACGCCGGCGGGAAGCCGACGGCCGTTGCCGGAGGCTGGCACTGGACGTTGACGTCTCCCGAAAACCCGTAGAGGCGCTCGACCCGGAAGGGCACCTCTGCCATCCCTCCCGCCTTCGCCACGATCCGTTCCGGAAGCGGGCCCACCTGCAGGGGATGATCGGCGATCCGGATCGTCACCGGTGGCGATGGCGTGTTGAGATTGATGCCGCGGGGTGCGGACTGCGACTGCATCTGCTGCGCCTTCTGATCGAGGCGCTGTTTCTCCTGCTGGGCCGACTGCATGAGCTTCTGCGCGTCGCGCGATGCCTCCTCCGAGCGGAGCTTCGTCTCCTCGGCGGCCTTGCGCTTCGCGACGCATTCCTCGTGCTTGGTGACCGCTGCCACCATCGCCTCGGTGGCGAGTTTGCCTTTGACCGTCGATTCGTCTCGAACGAGCCGCGCCTTCTCCAACTCGGCCTGGAGGGCCGTGTCGCCCGGTGCCCCCTCGGCCCGCTTCATCGCCGCGACGAGCGCCTGCTCGGCAGCGGCGATCACCGTGCCAGCCTGCGCCGCGGCCTGTTCGGCCGCTGTCCGGGCCTGCTCGAGGGTGACCGTCTCGGCGACGGCAGCGGCAAGCGCGGTGCCGGCGGCCTGAGCCTCCTGCTGCGCCTTTTGCCCTGCGGCCTGCGTCTCGGTCACGACCGCTGCGAACGCGTCCGCCTTGGCCTTCGCCTTCGTCGCCGCGTCGGGATTGCGCGCGTACTGGAGCCCCTGCATCGAACCGGCGAGGATGAACGAATACGTTCCCGGTGGCACCGTCGCCGGTGGACGGAGCTCGAAGTCACCGGCAGTGCCGCCGCCGATCGCCACCTGCGGCACGTTCATGCCTGGGGGCAGACCGAGCACGAAACCGGTGATCGACGCCGTGGCTCCCTCCTGCCGCGTCGCCGTCCAGGGGATCTTCACGATCGCCCCCCGGCAGGTCTCGATCGGCTTGCCGTCACCGAGCCCGAGGGTCACTTTCGCCGTCTCGTCGGCCGAGACACTCACCATGATCCGGTCCACGAGGCGTGCCCGCACACTCTGGCCCTGCTGCCCGTCGGGCTGCACGAACGGCAGCGCGTCGAGTGCCATTCCCTGCCGGGCTTCGCGTGTCACCTCCTGCCCACCGACCGTCGCCCGGCCACTGACCGTCAACGGGCTCTGGGAAGGCGTCGCCCCGGCATCGGCCGAGAGCGTGAGATAGCCGACCGAACTCCCCGGCCCGATGACGCTCTCCACCGCGGTCACCCCGGCAGGAAGCCCGGCCGCCGACACCGTCACCTGCCCCTCGAAGCCGTCGAGTCGGGCGACGACGACGCGCACCATCTCCCGCCCACCTCTGCGCATCAGGAGCGCTCCGGAGGTGTCGACCGGCACCGCCACGAGGCGGAAGTCGGGCTGGGGCGGGCGGACGACGAGCCGGTAGACGAGGCGGGGATCGTCGCGGACCTGCGAGCGACTCTCGCGAACGAGGATCCGGTAGGTGCCGTCAGCCGGGGCGGTGAACAACAGCGCCGGATCGAAGCTCCGCTGGTCGAACTCCCGGCCGCCGTATCGCCGTGCCATGTCGTTCATGCCTGCCGTCTGCCCGGAGTCGTCGACGGTCGCCACCACCGTCACCTTCGGCTCCGTCTCGCCTTCGGCCGCAGGCTCGATCCGCTGGATCACGAGCGCCGGATCGACCGGGAGGCCCAGCCGATGCGACCAGACCTCGATCCACAGCCGGTCGTCCTTCTTTGCCTCGAACGCATACCAATCGACGTCGCGCCGTGGATGGAAACGCCCCGCCACCTCGCACGGGATCGACAGCCGCTGGGCCGAGGCCGGCGCGTCGTTGCCATCGACCTCGGGGACGGGCGCCGTCGCGGCCACCGACAGGAGGAGGGGATTCGAGGGCCCCCCCGGTCCATCGACCTGCACACCCACGCCGTCGACCGCGAACTGCCCCGGCTCGAGCCGGCCGGTGAAGCGGTTGGCGCCGACGATGTCGGCCGGGATGGGGATCCGCAGCCGAAGCTCCTCGAGCGGTCCGCCGTCGAGCGTGGCGGTCGAGGGCTTTCCCCCCGGAAGGTCGCGGCCGAGGAGAAGGTATTCGTCGTTCGATCCGGGGAGGCCGGCAGCGGGGAAGACGGAGGCCAGCCATGGGGCGGTGGCCAACACGAGCCGGTAGGAGTGATCACCTCCACCGCCGTGGATCTCGTCGCGGACCTCGAGCGTGTAGCGGCCGGCGGAGGGGAACGTGAGCGGCAGGACGGCATCGGCGCCGCCGTCGGAGCGCGCGGCACCGACGATCCTCCCATCGGGGGCGGCGATCGAGACGACCGGTCGGGCTCGTGAATCGAGTTGTCGGGCGAGCACCCGGATCGTGAGCCGCTCCCCCTCCTTGGCATCGAGGAGGAAGCGATCGACATCCCCGGCCGGGTTGAAGGCTCCGTCGATGATCGCCGGTTGGCTGACGACCACCGGCTCGTCTTCGGATCGATCGGGGTCCGGACCGGTCACCACCGGGAGCGGATCGACGAAAAAACTCCGGGCCGGTGAGAGGCCGTACCGTCCGCAGGCTCTGACGCCGTGGGCGCCCGCCGGAACGTCGGCGGCGATCGTGACGTCGAACCGGTTCTCCACCGCTCCCGGCCCGGTGCCGTAGGGAGGGCGATCGAAGGGTCCGGGCTCCGCGAGGTGCGGCTTGGCGGAGATCCCCGGGTGGGAAAACCGTAGTTCGGTGAGATCGTCGAGATCGGCGCCGTGAAGCGTGATCGTGAAGGTCGTGCCGGGGCGACCTCCGGCCGGGAGCACTGCATCGAGCCGGGTCGCCGGCACCTGCGCCGCTCCAGGAGCAGCCTGCAGCACGAGGAACAACCCAACGACCATCGCGATTCCCGACGGCCGTAACGCGCGCCGCGGCAGGATGGGATGACGCCGCTTGAACATCATGAGCTTTTCACTCCCACTCTCGCGACACCGACCGACTCGGCGGCGCATCGACTCACCAGACGAACTGGAACTCCTTGGCATTGAGCACCGCCCAGAGGATGTCCTCCCAGGCCTGCTGGCGGTTCGTGGCCCCCTCGACATGGGCGCGGACGAGATCTCGCTCCGCCGACGTGGGGTGGCGGGCGAAGGCGCGGAGGTAGATCTCGTCGACGAGTTCGTCGACCGACCGGGCCTCGTCCTTCGCGAAGGTCGCCGGAAGGGCGTTGCCCCCCTGGAGCCTCCCCTGCACCTCCTGTGAATTGAGGAGATGGAGTGACTGGGCCAGATTCGCCTCGGGGTTGCGTTCGCATTCGCAGGCGCTCGATGCCTCCGGCTTGCCGAACACCCGGAGGAAGTAGGTGTCGAAGCCGTTGTCGGGGAGTTGCACGGCGCGTGTACCGGCGGGGAGGCCATTGAACGTCGCGGGGACGCCGACGGCGCTGTTGATCGCATCGAAGAGGATCTCGGCGGTGAGACGCCGGGGCTGGAAGCTCGAGAAATTCTGCCGGTCGAGCCGATTGTCGTCGGTCGCCTCCGACGACAGTTGGTAGGCCGACGACGTGCAGATCGTGCGAACGAGATCCTTGAGGTCGTAGCCGCTGGCGACGAACCGCGCCGCCAGGGCGTCGAGGAGTTCGGGGTTCGTGGGGGGATTGGTGACGCGGAGGTCGTCCTCCGGCTCGACGATCCCCCGTCCCATGAAGTGCTTCCAATACCGGTTCACGAGTGCCTTGGCGAAGAACGGGTTGCCGGGCGCCACCATCCAGTCGACGAGTCGCTGCCGTGCATCCTCCCAGGAGGGGATGTCGAGCGGGTCCCCGCCCAGCGGCGTCGGCGGCACCGGCTTGCCGGTCCGCGGGTTGGTCGACGCAGGCACGACATCCTTCAGGTAGACCATGTCGGGCTGGTTCTGCTGCGGGTTGAACAGGCTGTTTTTCAAGCCCACCTGCGTGAAAAAGGCCTCGAATCCGTAATAGTCCTGCTGGCTCCACTCCTCGAAGGGATGGTGGTGGCATTTCGCACACCCCAGTCGCATCCCCAGGAAGAGCTGCGCCGTGTCCTCCATCTGCAATCCCGGCTGCGATACCTCGCGGAACCACTGCACGGGGGGATGGGCTTCCGAATCGCCGGCGGCGGTGAGCACCCCGCGGACGATCCGGTCGTACGGCACGTTGCGGTCGAGCGCTTCGCGGAGCCAGTCGTGGAACCGGAACGTGTAGACGGTGTCGGTGCCGTTGCGGCGTTTGTTCCGCAGCACCGCCGACCACTTGGCCGCGAAGGTGTCGGCGTAGTCCGGGCTGGCGATGAGCCGATCGACGAGCCGGTCCCGCTTGTCGGCGGAGCCGTCTGCGAGGAAGGCACGAACCTCGTCAGACGTCGGCAATCGTCCCGCGATGTCGATCGTCGAGCGGCGGATGAACGTGCCGTCGTCACACAACGGCGAAGGGGGCACGCCGAGGCGGCGCAGCCGGTTCATCACCGCGGTGTCGACGGCCGTCCGCTCGGGCGGCGTGCCGGCCACTGGCACTCCCTGGGGCAGCAGCGCCCGGAACACGGCGACCTTCCCCTGGTACCGCACCATCACCGCCGCTTCTCCGGGCCGGTGCTTGGTCGTCACGAGCCCCTTCGCATCGACCGTGGCGAGTTCCGGTTGGTTCGACTCGAGCATCGCCAATCGCGTCACGTCACGTTGGCTGCCGTCGCTGTAGTCGCCCACCACGGCAAGCTGCTGCCGGCCTTCGAACGGCATCTCGCGCTGGTCCGGGACGACGCGGACCCGTTCGAGCACCGGATCGTCCGCACTACCGTACGGCACGCCCTGGCGGATCCAGCGGACGAGAAGCTCCCGTTCGTGTGAGTCGTCTGCCAGACGCTTCCCACCACCGTGCGGCAGTTCGTTGGTCGGCTTGGTGATCAGCAGTGAATACTCCGGGTCGGCCGGAAAGATCCGCCGGCCACGCGTCTCGTGGACGAGGAACGCGTAGTCCTCGGCCGGCTCGAACCCGAGCAGCGAGAGCCTGAATCCGTTCTGCCCGTCCGATTTGCCGTGGCAGCCACCGGCGTTGCATCCGAGGCGGGTGAAGATCGGAACGATCTCGTTGGTGAAGCTCACGGGAAGCTCCTCGCCGATCCGTTCCACGCGCAGCGGCAACGTGGCGACGGCGCTGCCCAGCCGGGCGGTGACGACAAGCTCGCCATCGGCCAGCGGTTCGAGAAACCCGTCGGCATCGATCCGTGCATGTCCTTCAGGGCTGACCTCCCAGACGACGTCACGGGTCATGTCGTGCCGCTGCCCGGAGGTATGCATGCCGGAGACGACGAGTTGGCGGCGGGCGCCTGCACCCAGGAGCATCGGCACGCCCCCCGGCTCGAACTCCAGACCGACAAGC
>Ga0208719_1000463_pt1 | contig 12603 bp, 9 predicted proteins | sample LakMenEpi30Jul09_FD_150747 | JGI IMG/M metagenome (GOLD analysis project Ga0208719, IMG submission 150747) | Freshwater microbial communities from Lake Mendota, WI - 30JUL2009 deep hole epilimnion (SPAdes) | ecosystem: Environmental > Aquatic > Freshwater > Lake > Epilimnion/Euphotic zone ... | reverse complement strand
CTAATGATGGCAGCCAGAGTAACGCTAGTCCGTTTATTGCAGAGATTCGATTGTCTGCTGCGACAACATCAGTATACATTGCACCCGCCGATGCTCGACGTGAAGACCCAGTCATCATTGAAGTGCGCTTGTACAATGATAGTGTTGAAGTGATAGCGCAAGACCTTACTCCCGAGGCAGAAATTGGGTTGTTCGACATTAATGGACGTAATGTTGGCGGGCAAGCGAACATTACCCGAGCGAATGCTGTGACAACTGCAACATTTTCTACGCTGGGTCTTTCACCTGGCACATACGTGGCATTTGTACTCGATAGTGAGCGCACAGCCACAAAGCTTGTACATGTCGTGCGGTGACGTACGTTTTGCTGCTGCAGCTGACGGGTCGAGTTGTACGAGGCGGCGATCATGCATCTGCGACGCTCCTCTTGTGCCTCGATCGCACGTGACGAACCACAAACACGACATTCTTCGACGAAGGACTTCATACCTTTGCGCCCGACGTTGGAGTGATTTGTTCATAACGCGCGGAGGAAAAAGTGGTTTTACGGGGAATTACACGTATTGGCTGCATGGTGGGTCTGCTGTGTGGAGTCGCATCAGTTCAAGCGTCGAATGCAGATAGCGTCCGAAATGACACAACAGTGTATCGACTACCTCCCGTAACAGTGATCGCAAATATCTCGCGCATGGATCCGATTCATGCACCATTTAGCTTAGCAGTCGTAAACGCAGAAGACATCCAGGCACAACCGATCCGTGCAGTAAGTGATGTCCTTGCATACATCCCAGGAGTTGACCTGCGTCAGCGCGGACCACTCGGTGTGCAGAGTGACATTGCTATTCGTGGTGGAACGTTTGAGCAGACCGCCATCATGATTGATGGTCTTCGTCTCAACGATGTGCAGACTGGGCACAACACGTTTAGTATTCCCTTCCTTCCGACTGACATTGAGCGCATCGAAGTTGTTAAAGGGGGCGCAGCTCGCGCTCTGGGCGCTGGCGCGATGGACGGAGCAGTGAACATCGTGCTCAAGCAGCCAACCGCCAAGCCATCGCTTCATGTATCCCTGATGGGCGGCGACGCGTCGTATCGCGAGGCACGCTTGTCTGCATCGATCGGTAGTGAAACGCTGACGCATCGAGTAAGTGCGCAGATCATGGACCATGCTGGGTGGGCTCCGTCGACTGACGTATCGCTGCAGACAGCGATGTACCACGGTGTTCTGTCAATCGGTGAGACACGCACGAGCGTCATTCTCGGATTAAGCAATAAAGCGTTTGGAGCAAGCAGGTTCTATACACCGAACTTCCCTGAGGCATGGGAGAAGATCACCACGATGATTGGTGGAGCGACGCTTGACGCGCCACTCACAGATAACATCGATGTGTCGTTGCGTGCCCTTGCACGTGTAAACGATGATGAGTTCCGTCTCAAACGCGACGATCCTGCGTTCTACACAAATACGCACCGAACACAGCAGTACACTGTGCAAGGACGGCTCACGCGCCGTGATGAAGATCGCGCAACGTCATTGTTGGTCGATGCAGGGTCTGACGCTATCAATAGCTCAAATCTCGGTAAGCACGATCGCGTGCGCGGGAGTGCAATCATCGAACACGTTGAGCGGTTCGGCAATCTACGCGTAACGCTCGGTGGCGGAGTAGTTGCGTTTAGCGATCGACTTCCACTGCCTACTGGTGGTGTTGATGCATCGTACATCCTATCACAGGAAGCGTCATCAACCGACATTGTCTTTGGATCGGTGCAGACAAACGGACGCATTCCGACATATACGGATCTCTACTACAGCGATCCAGTAACGACAGGTAATCCGAACTTGGTGCTCGAGCGCGCAACAACGGCAGAAGTCGGGTACCGTCATGCAACGGCATCATCGATGCTCAACGTCGCGCTCTATGCACGTGATGGACGGAACATGATCGACTACGTGTTTGATTCTGCAGGGAATTCGACAGCAGAGAACATCACCACTGTAGAGATTCGTGGTCTTGACGCATCATACAGCACAACACTTGCGCTTGGTCCGCTCTCGTACCTGCGCGTCGGCCTCATGTATCAAAGCGTGAAGGGATCTGCTGCGGCACGCACGTCATTCGTTGCTGATAATTTGCGCACACAGGTCATCGTGGAAACCCGCTGGCAGTTACCATTCGACATTCAAGCGTCGTATATCCCACGTCTCATCGAGCGTGTTACAACGCCAACGCTGTACCTCGTGCACGATGTACGTCTGATGCGAACCTTTGGGATCGTGACGATCACTGCAGAGGCAACAAATCTCACTGACCAACGCTACGTCGAAACCGGATGGGTCGTCGTCCCGCCACGCTGGGCGCGTTTGGGAGCAGCGGTTAAGTTGTAAGTCAAGATGCAATGGTGGCCACTGCTTGAACTCGTTTACTCAAATGGAGCGTATTGATGTCGTTCTTCCCAAGACTAGTTGCAGCTGTCGTTGTAATGTTGTCTGCGCAAAGTGCACTCGTGTGTCAAACACGTGAAACAGACTCGCTTGCGCTGCGAGATTTCTATCAAGCACTCAACGGTGGTGCATGGAAGTCATCGACAAATTGGAATTCAGACCGTCCAGTGCACGAGTGGTTTGGAGTTAGATGTGACTCCGTGAGCGGCCGAGTGACGGCGATCGACCTCGAAGCAAATGGCCTCGAAGGTGAGTTGCCGCCATCATTGACGAGTATGACGGCTCTTCAAGCGCTCAGACTCTCAAGTAATCAGATATCAGGTGGACTGCCTGCAGATATTGGATCACTTGTCGAGCTGACGCTGCTTCGCCTGAGTGGTAATATGCTTACGGGATCTATTCCGCCGAGCATTGCTAAGTGTCCCAAGATTACTACGATCTTGCTGACCAATAACAACTTGACCGGCGAGATACCCCCAGAGTTGGGGCAGTTGCCAAACCTATTCACGCTCAATCTTCCAGGTAACTCTCTCACGGGAACCATCCCTGCGACCTTCGCAGGCCTCAAAGCCCTGCGTGTACTCAATCTTGGGACGAATGAGTTGTCTGGTGAGATTCCTGATGTGATCTATCAGCTCGATAGCGTTAGCAGTCTCTATCTCGGTCGGAACAACTTCACTGGAGAGCTCTCGCCGAAAATCGGACGCTTGATTCGGCTTGCAACGTTAGATCTCAGACACAACAATCTCAAAGGTCGCATCCCAGTGGAGTTGCGCAACCTTAAGCGACTTCAAACGCTCAACCTCGAATTCAATGCGTTTGAGGGTACAATCCCTCCTGAGCTCTGCGAGCTGCCGAACCTCTCGATGCTCGATCTTACATCGAACAAGCTATCAGGTACTATTCCCGATAGTATCGGCTCTCTCGCGAGATTAGCCTACCTGCAGCTTGATCAAAATGAATTGACAGGTGTGTTCCCGGTTTCGATGAAGAACCTAACACGCATTCGTGGAGTGTATGCACATCAGAATCTTCTCACGGGTGGACTCGAAAACTTCCCCGACAAGAATCTCGACTCTGTGTCGATCAACAACAATGCATTCGACTTCGCGGCACTCCTGCAGAGCAGTGTGCAGGCTACGGTGTTCCCTTATGCGCCGCAAGACTCAGTTGGCTCTTCCGAAGTGCAATCATTGCAATCCGGCGTGCAACTACGCATCAACAGTGGCACCCGACACGCTGAAGGTAATGTCTATGAATGGTCAAAAGACGGGGAAGTGCTGCCTGATCAACATGATTCGATCCTCGTAGTTAATCGCGTAGAGAGTGCAGATGCAGGTGTGTATTCATGCGCTGTCACGAATGCTCGATTCTTCTTGCTCACGCTACATCGTCGCGCCGTGGTGGTTGCAGTCGATCAGCCGAGCTCTGTCACAACAGCATCATCTCGACAACAGCTTGTTTCACCATCGCTACTCGTCGATCAAATGACGATCACCATCGATGAGCGTGTTTCGTTGCCATGTACGGTGATAATGACCAATAACCATGGGGCATGTGTGCTCCGCACATCGATCAGTGCCTCGCCTGCACAGTTGTCCATGCATGGGATCGGTTCTGGATACTATGTTGTATCTGTTAGCAACAATCAGACGTCAGTATCTCAGCGAGTGATGGTCGTGCGGTAGACAGCGCATTAATTTATTGTTCGTAACATATGTCAATGAGCTCCTTCTCCAATCGTCGTACCATCGCTCTATGTCTTGTTGCGCTGTGCAGTGTATTCCTGCTCGAGGGGTGCTTGCGCAATATGTCGCGGACATCTTCAGCTGGCTATCGCGATGGTGATGATGATGGATGGTCGCTTCCTGACGTCGACTCACTGACCGACTCAACCATCAAGTACGGATATCGACTGGTCAAGTCAACGTCTGCATACTTCGGACCGAAGGGGAGTATTCGTCACTCGACGAATGGCATGGATTGTCAGAACTGCCATCGAGCAGCAGGTTCTGATCCAAATGCTATCAGCCTGCGTTCAGCGTATGCGCACTATCCTCGTCGGCAACGTCGATCTGGCGTGACAGTGCGTCTCGAGAAGCGAATAGCAGATTGCTTCGAGCGAAGCATGAACGGCACCGCGCCTGCTGCCGATTCACGTGAGATGGTTGCGATCATCGCATACTTGCACTGGCTCAATGACGTCACATCGACCAGCGATCAACAGCAAATGCAGGATTCCGTCGGTCTTGCATTTCTTGATCGACCAGCCGACCCGATCCGTGGGAAGCGCGTGTATAGCACCAACTGTGCGAGTTGTCATGGTAGTCGTGGCGTCGGACAGCTTGAACCTCGTCGCGTATCGTACATGTATCCTCCGCTGTGGGGTAAGCAGAGTTACAACATCGGTGCGGGTATGTACCGCCTCTCGAATCTGGCTAGGTTCATCAAATACAACATGCCGCTCGGGGCCTCACGCACTTCACCAATACTCAGTGACGCTGATGCATGGGATGTCGCAGCATTTATTGCTTCGCAGACGCGTCCTACGTTCGATTATGCTGCGGATTGGCCTAACATCGCTGAAAAGCCAATTGATCATCCATTCGGACCCTTTGCTGATCCCTTCTCCGAGAGTGAGCACAAGTATGGTCCGTTCAAACCTATCGAGTCGTTCTACACGCGATAGGTGCATGGCTGCTTCGCGTATGTCTACAGCTTCACGTAGGCATATCCCCTGAGTTGAAGCGGGATCACGGCCGTAGCCATACCGAGAACCACCTTGCATTGAGGTGCTATCGACTCCTTTGCAATCTGTCGGATCGCAAGCGTCTGCCCACAGAACAGGAGTGTGACCCCAGCCGCCGAAATCTTCTGTATGAGCTCCGTATTCGGGTTGTCATATCCATAGCGAGCTCTGTGCGCATCGTTGTTGAGGAGCGCGTATGCAGCCTCGCCATGAATCACCACCACAATGTCGACACGATTGCGAGGTACTCCGCTCACTGCGAAGAGATTTACCCAGCGTGCGACCATCACGAGATACTGATGCGGAGCATCGGGCTTGATCGCCGGACTCACGAGTTCCGCAACCACGCGTTGAGTAGCGGTTGAATCAATGACTGTTGTATCGATGCTAACACTCGCAACGCCGGCATACCCCGTAATCACAGGATAGAGAAGTTCCTGTGCAAACGTTGGAAGGTAGCAACAGGCACAGAACAATAACATGACGAGTATTCGCATTAGACGCTGTCCAAGTGAGGTTGGCAAAGTGATGGCCATTGGAAGTTATGCATGTCCGTAGAACGAAAAATGCCGAGGAATGAGATTCCCCGGCATTCGTACCGTCATTGTGAAGGTCAGCATCAGAACATGTATGTCAGACTGAAACCGAACACCCAGTTCCCGATGAAGTCGTCGTCGCTCCGGCCGGCTTTAGGAATCGTATTCGATAGACCATTGTACGTGTAGAGTCCAAGTCGGAATTGCTCGAGCTTGAATGCAACATCGGCAGCAATACCCAGGTCTAAAGGACTCATGCCATCTGCATCGTCATCATCAAAATCAATTGACTCCGAGCGGGTGCCAATCAGAGAGTTTGAAATCGTAATGCTGCCACCAATGCCATATGCCGCATAGCCGCCGAGGCCGAGTCGGAAGCTGCCAACGTTCGCAACGAGCTTCACAGGGATCTGTAGGTAGGCTGGAGACGCGGTGATCGTCGCAATCGGCGTTTCGCGCTTAGCCCCTTTCCACGTGAGCTCAAGCCCACTGTCAACATCAAGGATCCCAATCACAGGCACTGTAACTACGCCACCAAAAAGAAACGTCGAACGAGGTTCAATGGCGATTGATCCAGTGCTCGTGATCTCGTACGAATATGACGCAATCTGTGAGCCTGCTTTAACCCCGAATTGAATAGCCGGTGTAGGTTGTTGTTCGATAGTCTCTTGTGCAGCACAGGTAATGCTTGATGCAATGACGAGTGCCATGGCCAAACGGATCATGTGTCCCCCAATGATGATGTTGCGAATGCTTGTTGTGTCGTCCCAACAACGACAAAGTTATCGTTTATGCGAATTGGTTCGCAAGGTCAGCATCGCATGTCATGCGCAAGCACTATCACAACAGCGCAACAAGAGGCAGAGTAATCGCGCTGACGATCAGTGTAAAGGTTGCGAGCTTACCTGCAAGCTCTACATCACCGCCATAGCGCACGGCAACAACCACACCAAGCGGTGTTGATGGCATCGCTGCGAAAAGAATTGCAATGACACGTGAGTTGCTGTCAACTGAGAACAGATCGACGAGTTGTTCGGCGATGAGTGGTTCGATGACGAGTGCCAATAGAGCACCAACGACAAGCACGCCGAGTTCCGTGCGATAGTTGATACGCTGCAGTGAAAGTCCAACTATCATTGCGACGATGAAGGGGAGTGAAGCCCCGATCATCGTGCTGGCACCAAACACAACGTCAATGCCGGGTCCGCGTGTTGGAAGGGCGAAGTACGACCACGCCATTCCTGCATAGAGTGCAACCATGCATGGCATCAAGAGGAAACTCTTCATATGCTGTGCTATTGTGGATGTACTGCCTTGCGAACCGAATCGCATCGCGAGCAGAATGCCGATCGTATTGCCGGGTATGCCAACACCGAACGATCCGATAATCATCGACATGGAAACGATAGTCGGATTGTCTTTAAACAGAACCTGCACGAGAGCATTCCCAATCAGGCCCGTGCTGCCGAAGGTAGCCGCGATGATAAAGGCACCGAGTGCCATGCGATCAAGTCGTAACGCCCAGCGTCCAATCACGTATGATAATCCGCAGATGATGATCTCTGCGCCAAACACCGATCCAGCAGCAAGGATCTCCTGAAACGCCAGATTTGCTCTCGCAATTGATGAGAAGATTAGAGGTGGGCATACGATATCCAGCATCAGGACAGACAAAAGCCCCGAATGCTCAGTCTTTAGAATCCCTCTTCTGCGCAACAACAGTGTTGCACCGATCATCAGAACGAACATCCCAACAAAGGATGCAACTGAGCTAGAAATGTTCATTCAATCACTCGTGAAATTGTTGCGCGAGTCGTTGTATGACGAGAATGAAGAGCCATTGGCATTGATAGTCGGTGAAACAGCGAAACTGAGCGAGCTTGGTCTCTCCACGACGGCAAGTTAGCGTCTAGGCGGGAGCTCCCCCAATGCGTGAGCTATGCCGGGGACAATACGTACTTTTGCGTATGAAAATCCTCCTCGTACTCCTCATCGCTGCATGCACAATGCATGCACAGCAACCAGACCTTAGCTCGCTCAACTGGGACGGCAGAATCGTCTACGAATGCAACTCGATCAAGAGCGAAAGCCTTAAAGAAGTCTCGCGATTCATCTCAGATGGAGCAAGAACGATGTACATTGGAGCCCCGATAGCGCTCTATACATACGGCGTTCTCGCATCCGCAATTGATGAACCGTCTGCTGCAAATCGCTATGCTGCACAGACAGGACTTCAGGCGGCGACAGCACTTGTGCTGTCGTATGGGATTGCTGTCGGAGCCAAGAACATCGTTAATCGTGAGCGTCCGTACGTAGCTCATCCCGACCTCATTGTTAATGGTGAGGGGAGAGTTGATACACACATGAACTCCTTCCCATCCGGACACAGCACGGGAACCGCAGCAATGACAACGACGCTGATCTTACGGTATCCGAAATGGTATGTGATTGCCCCTTCCGTTGGATACGCACTCTGGATGGGATTCTCGCGTATGAACCTTGGCGTTCACTACTTCACCGATGTTCTCGGTGGTTATGCCATCGGAGCTGGCGTTGCATGTGGCGTCCATCTGTTGAGCAATGAACTTTTCAAGCTCGCCGAGCCGATTCTCCCGTCTGATGGTTCTATTGCTGTTGGCCTCGGCGGTACGCCAACAAATCCGGTCTTCACGCTCTCGATGAGCTTCTGATACGCGTTACGGTTGAGCCACAACAAAAAACCCCATCACGCTGGTACATGATGGGGTATAATCTGTGCTCCCTCGGGGACTCGTCCATCACGGTGAAACCACCGAAAGCTAAGGCCGGATGCGGATGAGAGTCAAGCATTGAGTGGTGAATCTCATCTCAATCCAACTGCGTCATCAACGCCTTCACCTCACAGACTGTGTTCTTCGAACAGTCCATCAACCGAGCAATCTCCTAGTACGAGAGACATCTGTTCAGATACCCGATGATCTCTATGTTGCGTGGCTTACTCAAGAACTCTCTCGGTGACTTTACCGTGCCGGGGTTGGCCTACCCATCTTCTTGCCACGTTGAACTGCAACCATCCTACCTGTCCTTGTGTGTTCAAGGATGTTCTCCTTCCCCATCTGATACAGTGAAGACATGACAGAGGAGATGAGAGACCATATCGGGTTCTTCTTTCCCTGTGGACGTGATTGGAGTCCCATGTTTCTAACCACGACGTTTACCTCGTGAGACTCTAACCAATCAAGTGTGTTGATGTCATCTCCCACGTTCTTTCCTGACCGTGAGAACTCTTCAACAACTAACTCCTTCAGTTCTCCTCGTTGAACAGGCGGATATCGTACACTCATGGGCAAGGTAGGCTGACGCCGCCCCACCATTCCTAGCAGTGTAATGCGTACATCATGCACCGTTGCTAAGATTTACACCGCAAGTACAGGTAGGGTACTCATTCCAACGGGATCGCAAGCCGTACCGTAAACGCTACAGTGGGGCTGTTCGCTCATGGGTTTGATCAGCGCTTGACGACTTTGATCACGTTTGTCTTGGCGTTTGGGATACTAAGCAAATACATGCCAACGTGCAGATCCGCAATCGAAACGATCACGGATTCAGCGTGTATGCTGCCTCTGAGTACGACCCGACCTGTCAGATCGGAAACAACATATTCGCTGCCGATCAACGTTGATGCTACGGTCAGGTGCAGGGATTCATCTGCAGGATTGGGGAACACATGCGTGGTACTCATACCTGTTTCATTGATGCTCGTTGGTAGGTCCTGCACACAACGAATGCACACTCCGTACTCGGCCCAGTAGGCATTTCGCACGGCAAAGTCCTGCGTGTAAGCCAGTTCAAGGAAGAAGCCCATGCCTGGCCCAACCTGCGATGCATACCAATAGCTGGCCGTCCTATCGTTACTAGACGAGAAGGCACCAGAGTTGGCCCGACCTCCATTGGGAATCGCAGAAAAGCCAGAGACATTGGTGGCGTTCGGATTGGGCGCACTCCAGTATCGAGATCCGACGTTCTTGAGTGCTCCGCCGGCACTGTTTGGCAGGCTGGATGGCGCGCCGCCGTTTGCGTCTGGATCGAAGGTGTTGATCAAGTTGTTGAAATCTGCGATGGTCGGTACGCGCCAGCCCAGCGGACAAGGATTGCGTTCGTCGAGGGCCACATGTTGATTGTACAACTTCCCCTGCGGACAGTCGAAGGTCGGATCATTCCTGTATGAACACATCCCTGGACTCTTGAGCACAGACCATGCGGCAGAATCAGGCACATTGGGAATTGAATCGCCATTCTGAAACCTCGTCGATCGCAGGTTCTCCGCGAACCACACCAACCTGTCTATAGTGACGGTCTTGTATGCATTGCCATCAATGTCCGTGACCTTTCCGTAGCTGACGTTCGCGTTATGAACATCCGCCGAACCACAACTGTGGCTTGTTTCCTGCCCAGAAACCGGGAGCGATACAGTCGCTGTCAGAAGCGATAACAGAACTGTGATGATGTGACGATTCGTCCCGATGATGTTCATGAAGTTGTCTCCCAAAGAATGTATCGCATCGTACTGTATCGTCGTGTCTGTTTTTAATTCTACGATGATCATACCAATTGCCAGCAGATGGTTACAGAATGACGAGACAACAAACAAAGAGATCAGGAGCTGGTTTCATGGGTTTGATTTTTGGATTTATTGGATCGAATACGGTTCTGGTTATCACCATGATTGGTGACTGGGATCCATCGGATTGATGTGAATTCAGACGCATATCCTGTACAGATTGAACAATCCGTCAATCAGTGTTAACAGTGTCCCGTGTTTTCAGGGCTTGAACCCTACTCTTCGCCTTACCTTTAAACGCCTCTTCCCATCGCAGAAGATCGCTTTCTCTGATAAACTACTTGTTGCAACTAACATGAAAGAGTGGCAGTCCATTGTGTTTCGACCAGTTCTCTATTGTGATCCGGTACACCTTGTATCTCTTTACAAAATCTCGCCTTGCTCTGAATCTCATTGAACGCGCAGCGTGAATTGCACGGACAACTGTATGCGTTGTTGTCAGTAAGAAACCGTGTGTGATGTTTTCAACGTCTCACAGGGGGGTCAAATCCGAGGGACAATTGAGTGTCAGAAAAAGAGTGTCAATTTTCTCCAGACGTGGTTGTAAGTCCTTTAGAATCATAGAGCGGATCGCAAAACAAAAAACCCCATCACGCTGGTACATGATGGGGTATAATCTGTGCTCCCTCGGGGACTCGAACCCCGGGCCCTCTGATTAAGAGTCAGATGCTCTAACCAGCTGAGCTAAGGAAGCCCACAAAGATACGGACGTCTCGGAAATCTGCAAGGGTCAAGGGGCGAAAACGAAACGAGCCGCTCATCCTCGGAAGAATGAGCGGCTCGCAGAATGAGCTTCGTAGCCGATGGCTTACTTGAACATCTTCAACAAGATGCCACCGTTGGTCGCGAACGCACCTGCGAACACGAGCGAGATGATGGCCATGAGCTTGATGAGGATGTTCAGGGCCGGACCCGATGTGTCCTTGAACGGATCACCGACGGTGTCGCCCACAACGGCTGCCTTGTGTGTGTCTGAACCCTTACCGCCGTGCACACCAGTTTCGATGTACTTCTTGGCGTTATCCCATGCACCACCAGAATTAGCCATGCTGATCGCAAGCATGACGCCTACGATGAGGGAGCCGATGAGTACACCAGCGAGCATCTGCACGCCGAAGAGGAAGCCAACAAGAAGCGGCGTGAGGATCACGAGCAGACCCGGTGCGATCATTTCGCGGATCGACGCAGCCGTCGAGATGTCGACGCACTTTGCGTAGTCAGCCTTAGCCTTGCCTTCCATCAGACCCGGAATTGTGCGGAACTGACGGCGTACTTCTTCGATCATGGCAAATGCGGCCTTACCTACACTCTTCATCGTCATCGCGCTGAATGCAAATGGCAATGCAGCACCAACCAGAAGTCCAGCAAGCACGTTCGAGTTTGTGATCTCAAGTGAGAGCGTTGTTCCACCTGCCTGCGCACGTGTGAGGAACGCACTTGTCAGCGCAAGCGATGTGAGCGCTGCCGAACCGATCGCAAAGCCCTTACCGATAGCTGCTGTTGTGTTGCCAGCAGCGTCAAGCGCGTCAGTGCGCTTACGGATGTCTTTGCCCATCTCTGCCATCTCAGCAATACCACCAGCATTGTCAGATGTCGGACCATACGCGTCGATCGTCAAACCAACAGCGATTGTACCAAGCATACCGATCGCTGTAAGCGCGATACCGTACATGCCGGCAAATGTGTAACCGATCACCACGCTGATTGCGATGAGCAACATTGGGATCACAGCTGAGTTGTAGCCGAGGGCCAGTCCGTAGATGATGTTCGTTGCAGCGCCCGTCTTCGATGCATCAGCAACTTCACGCACTGGCTTGTAACGGTGCGACGTGTAGAACTCTGTGACCAAGCCGATGGCAAGACCAGCAACAAGGCCAACTGCAAGTGCGATAAAGACGCCCATCGCGCCAACAGATACCTCGCCAACCATGAATGTATTGCTGCCGAACGCCCACATTGTGATAGGGTAGAGCGCAACGAGCATGATGAACGTTGAGATGATCAGCGCATTCTTCAATGCACCTTCAACCTTGTCTTCCTGCGTTGCACGTACGAACGGCAGTGCGAGGATCGATGCAACGATACCAACGCCATTGACAAGCATCGGGAAGAGCAGGATGTTAAGATCCGTGCCACCTGTTGCTTGATAGCCAACAGCACCAATAACAAGAGCTGCACATGTCGACTCAGCAACCGAACCAAAAAGGTCGGCACCCATGCCTGCAATGTCACCGACGTTGTCACCAACGTTATCAGCAATCACCGCAGGATTGCG
>Ga0208719_1000460_pt1 | contig 12659 bp, 9 predicted proteins | sample LakMenEpi30Jul09_FD_150747 | JGI IMG/M metagenome (GOLD analysis project Ga0208719, IMG submission 150747) | Freshwater microbial communities from Lake Mendota, WI - 30JUL2009 deep hole epilimnion (SPAdes) | ecosystem: Environmental > Aquatic > Freshwater > Lake > Epilimnion/Euphotic zone ... | reverse complement strand
TGCCTTCACAATCGCTGCAGATTTAGTAACTATTTATCTGTTGATATTGGCAGCATTCATTATTGGAACCTGTGAGGTGGCATCTGATACCACAGCGCAATCTTTGATTCCGCAGATTTTGGAGGAGAAGCATTTTGAAAAGGCCAACTCCAGATTGCAAATATCTGAGACTGTGGTGCAAGGCTTTATCGGCGCACCATTAAGTGGCTTCCTCTACGCCCTTGCCATCTACATCCCATTTTTCTTTAACAGTGTTGGCTATATCGTCTCGGCAATTTTGGCCCTATCTATGCCAATTCATTTTCTGCAAGATGTTAGAAATGAGAAGAAAGAGAGTGAAAAAAAGCATTTTGTAGCTGATATGAGGTTTGGTATTACATATTTGTTTAACCACAAATTACTTAGACGTTTGGTTTTAACTACCTCATTTATTGGAGTCTGCTACTCCATGGGAACTGCAACCATTGTGCTATTTATGGTTCGTGATCTTGATCTTCCTGAGCCATTATTTGGCTTAGTTTTAACAATTCAAGGAGTTGGTGGCTTGATAGGGGCAGTTATCGCGCCCCATGCTTCAAAGAGATTTGGCAGAGCCCGCGTTATGACCTTTGGTATTTTCTCTAGTTCTTTTCTGCTCTTGCTTCAGGGATTTTCACCAAACATCTATTTATTTGTAGGGCTATCAGCATTTATGGCATTCACCATCTCGCAGTGGAACATATTGTTGATGTCGACCTATCAGAGTGTGATTCCAAATGAGATCTATGGCCGAATCCATGGCACCCGGCGCACCTTAGTTTGGGGGATGATGCCAATTGGATCTGTATTGGGTGGGTTACTAGCAACTACTGGCTTGCGAACCCCACTTTATGTTGGCGGCGCCCTCGCCACAACTATTGCACTCTTCTCAATCAAATTTATGTTAAGCATTGGATCAACTTCAAATCTTGAGAGTAAGTAACCCCAACCTTTAGGTAGTGTGGTGGGGTGTTTAAAAAGAGGCAAAAAGGTAAAACAAAGCCACTAGGGAAAAACTATTGGCGACTGTGGGTTGCCCATGCTGTTAGCAATTTAGGAGATGGCATCTCTCAGGTGGCATACCCCTGGTTAGCCTCTGCGGTAACAAGATCACCACTTTTAATTGCCTCCGTTGCTGTTGCCAGCCGTCTGCCTTGGTTAGTTTTTACACTTCCAGCAGGTGTGATCACTGATCGCTTTGATCGCAGGAAAATAATTATCGCCATGGATATCACTAGAGCATTCCTTGCCTTACTAGTTGCAGTTGCGGTGACATTTGAGGTTGATAATCTGCCCGCGTTAGATACAGTCGGTAGTGGCATTGATCTTGCCACAAATTGGTTTTTATACACCGTATTGATTGTTACCGCACTTCTTTTTGGCTGCGCAGAGGTATTGCGAGATAACTCAGCGCAAACCTTTCTGCCAGAGGTTGTTGAGGCAGATCAACTTGAAAGTGCCAATGGCAAGCTTTGGTCAGTTGAGTTTGTGACAAATAGCTTTGTTGGACCTCCTTTGGGTAGTTTTTTAATTGGTATTTTTGTCTTTCTACCCTTCTACTTTGACACAGCAACCTTCTTTGTTTCAGCTGCTTTGATAGCAACCTTGGCAACAATTGCTCGTCCAGTAAAGCCCCAAGCAGAGAAGAAAGCTCTTAACTTTAGAGCTGAGATAAAAGAGGGTTTTACCTGGCTTTGGAAACATGAGCTGCTTCGTCCAATGGCAATTATTTTGGGATGCTTAAATGGCTTAGGGGCAATTACCGCTGCCACATTTATTTTATTTGCTCAAGAAATCTTAGATACATCAGTATTTATCTTTGCCATCTTAGGAACAGCAGGTGCTATTGGTGGCACAGTTGGTGGAATTCTTGGCCCCAAAATCTCAGCAAAATTAGGAAGTGGACCATCGCTTTATCTGACCTTATTAAGTGCTCCAGTAATTACATTGATAATTGGCTTAACCTCATCTTGGCAACTGTTTTGGGCACTGACCGCTATTGGAACCTGCTTTGCAGTTCTTTGGAATGTTATAACAGTTTCGTTACGCCAATCCATTATCCCAAGCCATTTACTGGGAAGAGTAAATAGTGTTTATCGCTTTTTTGCCTGGGGTAGTTTGCCAATTGGAACTTTAATTGGCGGGGCGTTAGTAGATCTTGTTCAGCTAACTGGAGATCGCGAGTTTGCACTGCGCCTGCCATATCTTTTAGTGACAGTAGCTGGCCTGCTGCTATTTTTCTTTGCCGTTCCCAGATTAACCACAGCAAAGATTGAATCAGCCCGCAAGGCTGCCAAATAACCCTCACCCCTAAGCGGGGTTGTGGTGGGCCCATCAGATAGGGCAGAATTCAGCACAATTCAAGGAGTTTGGTGTGGGAGTAGTCGACTTCTCATTCTAAATTCCCTTGGCCTAAACCTAGGAGAATAAATGAAATTAAATCGCTTATCTAAGGTAGCAATTGTTGCTACTGCGGCGGCGGGCCTAGTTGCTGGTGCATTAGTACCAGCTAACGCAGCAACCCGTTCCACAGTTGTAATTGTTACCAGCAACGCATTGACTGGATTAAATACCTCAGTTGATGAAATGAATTTAACAATCAATGGAGATGTTGCTTATCTACAAGGTTTTGGATTCTATTACTACGATAATTCACCTAAGCTTGTTAAAAATACAACCTTTGGTAATTACAAAGTAATTAGCCAAAACCCATTTAGAGTTCAATACAATGTAAATCCAGGCAAGGTCTGGTCAGATGGCACACCAATCACCGCAGTTGATCTACTACTTTCACACGTAGTTCGCTCAAGCTCATACTCACTTGGTGCTGGCTTAGGTGATCCTAAATCTGCTGAAGTTAAGCCAGGGTTTAATTCTCTTGGCTACGGCGGCGTTTATGACACCCACCATGTTTACCTACCAAAATTGTCTGCCGACAAAATGTCACTAACAATTGAGTATGACCAAGCGATTCCTGATTGGGAGATTAACGCCCCAGGACCATCACCTGTTCACGCTCTTGTTCACATGGCAGAGGGTAAGAAGTCTCTACAAAACGCTGCAGCAAATCTTGCTGCTAAGGCAAAGTTTGAAAAGGCTTTCTATGCCTATGACAAGAAGCTTATGGCAGCCATGGGCAAGGTTTGGTCAAATGACTACAACGTTAAGGAAGTTAACGCTCAAACCAATCCACTACTTTACGTAGGTAACGGTGCTTATATCCTTCGATCTGTTGTTGCAAATGGCACCATCACTTTGGTGGAAAACCCAAGACACAAGACAAATCCATCAGGACCAAAGACAAATGGCATCAAGACTGTTCAATTTAGAGTGATTGATAACGCAACTGCTGCAGCTCAGGCATTGCGAAATCAAGAGATTGATGTTTATGCCGGTCAACCAACAGCTGACTCAGTAGCTCAGTTGCGTGCAATTCCAACCGCCAAGGTAATTGGTGGACAGAGCTCATTCTTTGAGCACATTGACTTGCGCGTAGGAAAAGCAGCTGGCTCAACTACAGAGTACACAGGACCATTTGCCGGCAATAGCCAAAAGGCAAAGGATCTTCGTACTGCATTCTTGTTGATGTACCCAAGAGATGAGATCGTTGAAAAGATCTTCAAGCCTCTTAACCCAGGTTCAGTTCGTATGGATTCACCAATTGTGTTTCCAAAAGAGCCAGATTACAAGGCAATCACTTCCAACAGCGGTGTCTCTAAGTTCACCACGGGTACACCATCAAGCCGTGAGGCTGCAGCACTTGCATTGGTGCGTAAGCACTCAGCAACTGATGTAAAGGTGAATCTGCTTTGGGGAAATCCAAACAACACCCGTCGCGCTGACATTATGCAATTGGTCAGAGCAGCCGGTAAGCGTGCCGGATTTGAGGTCAACGCTCCTGGAGTACAGGGTTGGTCATCCAGATTAGCTGATAGCGAATGGGATGCACAGCACTTCGCTTGGGGTAAGACAGCTCTAGACCAAAAGGGTAACGCTTCACTTTATTGCACAGTTTGTTCATCAAATTACCTAGGTAATTCAAATGCAAAAATTGATGCAGCAGAGAAGAAGCTTGGAGCAGCCCCACTAAGCGCCAAGCAGAGATTGGAGCAGTACACAATCATTGAAAAAGAACTTTACAATGATGTTGTAACTCTTCCTATCGTTCAGTTCCCAGAAGTGACTGGTGCAAATGCCAAGCTGCAAAACGTTAAGCCTGGCCCACTATCACCTCAGATCGTTTGGAACTACTGGGAGTGGAGATATACCAACTAAGACTTAAAGTCTTAATGGTTAATTGCTTAGTAATAAGTAGTTATAAGTAGTAAGTTAGGTGGCGTTCAAAGAAATTTGAGCGCCACCTAACACATTATTTTGTGGAATTGCTAGAAAGGTAAGAATTACTTTGATTGCATATGTAGTTCGTCGCCTTGGTGCCTTAGTTATGATCCTCTTTGGATCAAGTTTTTTCGTTTACAACATTTCAGCAATCTCTACAGATCCGTTAGAGGAGCTTCGCACCAGTACTGCGCCAAATAGGGAGCAGTTAATATTAAATTTGACTCGTGAGCTTCGCCTAGATCTGCCAGCACCGATTCGGTACTTCATTTGGCTTCGAGGCGTCTTAGGTGTATTTGTTGGTAGAGCAGATTTTGGTCAAACTAGAGAGAACCAACCAGTTATTACAGAGATCGTTGGCGCACTCCCAATCACAGTTAGATTGGTATTTGTGGCAACCATTGTTGCCATTATTTTAGGAATTGGATTAGGAATTACCTCAGCACTTCGACAGTATTCAAGATTTGATTATTCAATGACCTTTTTCGCTTTTTTGCTTTACTCCTTACCGATTTTCTGGGTAGCAGTCTTGTTAAAGCAATTTTTAGCAATTGATTTTAATGATTTTCTCATTTCGGCTCAGATCTCACTTCCATCAATAATTTTTGCCAGCACAATTGCGGGATTTTTTTGGGCGGCTATCTTTAGTGGAACGAGAAAGAGAGTACTACTGATATTTAGTGGAGTTTTTGTAGTGAACTCGGTATTTCTATCCATAATCAGTGCAACTAAGTGGTTTTTAAATCCAACCATGGGTCCTATTGTGATTTTGCTTGCCGCTATTGGTATCGCATTTGGAATTACCTATCTTTCGGTTGGGTTGGAGAATAAATCCGCGGTAAAGAGTGGATTATTTTGCGCTGTTGTTGGATCAATAATGTATTTCCCGGCACAAATACTGCTTGATTCAAACAGGCCAAGAGTTGGTTTATTGCTGATGTTTATCCTATTAATTGGAGTAGCTCTGCTTGGCTCAGTGATATTTAATCGAATTGATAGAGGACCAATCATTCGAACTAATGTTATTTCGGTAGTAATTATTGGTTTACTAATAGTTATAGACAAGCTAATGCAATCTTGGCGACCTTATATTGAAAGTGATGATATTAATTTTCGACCGATCTCTACATTTGGTCAGAGCACAGCATGGTTATTTGAGGTTCCCTTTTGGGTTAGATCCCTAGATATTGTTTTGCACATGATTTTGCCAACCATTGCGCTGACACTAATCTCATTTGCTGGATATATTAGATTCTCACGTGGAACCCTGTTGGAAGTTTTAAATCAGGATTACATAAGGACTGCGCGCGCAAAGGGTTTAACTGAGCGAACTGTAATTATGCGCCATGCTTTCCGAAATACCATGATTCCAATTACCACAATTATGGTCACAGATATTGTCTCTATTGTGGGCGGTGCGATTATTACCGAACAAGTTTTTGGATGGTACGGAATGGGAACTTTGTTTAATAAAGCGATAGTTTCCTTTGATCTGAACTTATTAATGGGCGTAATTCTCTTCCTATCAACGCTAGCGATTTTGGCTAATTTGATAGCTGATCTTCTTTACTCAGTGCTGGATCCTCGCATCAGAGTAGGAGCAGGAAAATAATGGCGCGTAAATCAAATAAAGGTTTAAACACTGGCGAAGAATTACTTGACGGTAATGAAAATGCGATTTTTAACAAGGAAACTGAAGGATTAAGTCAGGGCCAGATAATTTTAAAGCGCTTTGTGCGCCACCGTGCCGCGATGGTTGCACTGGTTTTCTTCACTACATTGGTGGCAATTGTTTATACAGCACTTGATTGGCGGATCGGAGATCCACGAAACCCACGGTTTACTATTCCTGGCTGGTGGAATTATGGTTTTGAAGATACACCAGAGTTATTAACCGAAGGCTGTCCAGAAGGAATACTTGGTTGTCCAACAATTGATTTTGTGCCATTTGTAGATGGTGATGGTGTCCAATTAGGCCAGCATCCATTTGGTCAAGATAATATCGGTCGAGATTACTTTGCATTGGTAATGCGCGGTGCGCAGCGATCTATTTTGGTTATGTTCATTATTGGATTAATTGCAACCACTATTGGAACAATCGTTGGTGCGTTAGCAGGATTTTTCCGTGGGTGGACTGATGCAGTCCTAATGCGCTTAGTTGATTTCATCATCACAATTCCAGTAATTATTATCGGATCGGTAATTGGATTTCATTTCGGTAATAAAGGAGCTGCCTTCCTTGCCTTATTGCTGGGGCTCTTCTCGTGGACTGGATTATCCCGTTTAGTAAGGGGTGAATTTTTATCACTTCGAGAGCGTGAGTTTGTAGATGCTGCTCGTGTTGCTGGTGCAACAAATCGACGAATTATCTTTAAGCATATTTTGCCTAATGCAATTGGCGTAATTATCGTCTCAGTTACATTGTTGATGTCAGGTGCAATTCTGCTTGAGACCGCACTGAGCTTCTTGGGCTTTGGTGTTACATCACCGGATGTTTCATTGGGACTTTTAATCTCAAATTACCAAGATGCTTTTACAACCAGACCGTGGTTATTTTGGTATCCAGGCTTATTTATTATTGCTATCGCACTTTGTGTTAACTTTATTGGTGATGGTTTAAGAGATGCTTTTGATCCTCGTCAAAGACGCAGACTTTCTAAAAAAGATAAAGAAAATGCCCGCGAAATGCAATCGCGAAGTGAGATGGCCTAATTATGAATAATCAAAAGCAGAGTACCTGTAACCAAAAGAATCAGATTAAGCCAAAGAGCCTTCCTGTTAAATTGATACCTGTATTGAACAAGTTGCGGTTTATCAAGCCTTTGAAATGCGATCATTTTTTGGTTAGCAATAGCCGAGGCAACTCCAGAGTGGGAGTTAGGGCTTTGACCGGCTTGAATGCTGCCAGTGCTTTGAATGTTCAAACCGCGCAACTCACTTTGATGAATCGATCTGCTGTGATACCTGCCAGGAGCAGGGGCAGCAAAGGCGTAAATTTGTTTGGTTCCAACACCTTCACCATGAGTCTTAATCGACATGGTGTAACGAGTGTCGATTTGTTCAACATCTTGCCAACCAATCAAGTGATGAGTAAAGGGATTTACAATTTCAACTCCTTCATCAAAGAAAACAACTTTAGGATGAATAAAGATTTGATAGCCGATCAAACAAACCAAAGCTCCCCAAATACTGGCAATGATCAATCCAAAGTTAAATCCATAATCAATGATTTGCAGATAGAGCATCGTGGCCACTATCCAAAAAGCCATGCCCGCAAAAATGTAACCACTTTTAGGGCGAAAAATTTGAGGATTATTCACCAGAGCATCTTCTCATGCACATCAGAAAAGCAGGTAGCGTAAATGTCAGATCCAGTACTTCAAGTACGTAATTTCACTGTTGAGTTTTGGGTTGATGGCTCCTGGTATCCAGCTGCAGTAGATATGAACTTTGATGTTCAAGCAGGTAAAACCTTGGCCATTGTGGGTGAATCTGGATCTGGTAAATCCACCACCGCAATGGGAATCATGGATCTATTAGCCTCAAATGCGCGAATGAGTGGCAGCGTTAAGGTCAAGGGAAGTGAAATGATTGGGGTTGCAAAATCTCAACTTCGAAAGTTTCGTGGCCGCGAGGTTGCCTACATCTTCCAAGAGCCGATGACTGCATTAAATCCGGTCTACACAATTGGTTTTCAAATAGTTGAAACTCTTCGTACTCACTTTGATATGGGACCGAAGGCTGCTAAAGCTCGCGCAATTGAGTTAATAACCTTAGTTGAGATTCCAAACCCTGAGCTTTCATTTGATAAGTACCCTCATCAACTCTCCGGTGGTCAACGCCAGCGAGCGATGATTGCGCAATCATTAGCTTGTGATCCTGCACTTCTAATTGCAGATGAGCCAACAACAGCACTTGATGTAACAGTGCAGGCTGAAGTTCTTGATCTAATGCGCGGACTTCGTACCAAGTTAAACTCTGCAATTTTGCTTATCACCCACGATATGGGTGTGGTAGCGGATATGGCTGATGAGATATTAGTTATGAAGGATGGTTTAACAGTTGAGCATGGCTCCTCCGATCAGATCTTTAATAAGCCAACCCATCCCTATACACAATCACTTCTTAAATCAGTTCCAAAACTTGGAACAGTCAAGCAACGTGCAGCTATTGATAATAAGAAGCAGCCGGTAATCAAATTAACTGATGTAACTATTGCCTATCCAAAGCGGGGAAGAATCCCAGAGTTTGTTGCGGTAAAAGATTTTAACTTAGAGATATTTCCAGGTGAGATTGTGGGCTTAGTAGGTGAATCAGGCTCTGGTAAAACTACAGTAGGTAGAGCTGCAATTGGTTTGATCCCAATTAAATCTGGAAAGCTTGAGATTGTTGGAAAAGATATTTCAAAAGCGACGCAAAAGGAGTTGTTCCCAATCCGTCGTCATACTGGAATCGTCTTCCAAGACCCAGCCTCTTCATTAAACCCACGTCTGCCAATTGGTGAATCAATTGGTGAGCCAATTCTTCTTGCCGGACTAGCAAAGGGTGCTGAATTAAACCACCGGGTTGAGGAGTTGCTACAACAGGTTGAACTTCCAAGATCTTATCGAAATCGTTTTCCACATGAGTTATCAGGTGGTCAACGTCAACGAGTTGGAATTGCTAGAGCTTTGGCTCTAACGCCAGATTTATTAATTGCTGATGAACCAACATCAGCACTTGATGTTTCAGTTCAGGCAAGATTTTTAGAGTTACTACTTGAGTTACAAGATAAGTTGAAGTTTGCTTGTTTGTTTATCAGCCATGATTTAGCTGTCGTTGACATACTTGCTCACCGAATTGCAGTTATGCAAGATGGGCGATTAGTTGAAGAGGGCGATCGAGACAGTATTTTAAAGAGTGCAAAAAATGAGTACACCCGTCGATTAATTGCTGCTGTCCCTGTACCAGATCCAGCAGAACAAAAGAAGCGCCGTGAGGCAAGGCTGGCCGCTAAGTGATCACCAATGTAGATGCTGACTTTTTAGCCCTACCGCTTGATAACTGCTCCGATGCTGCAATCAGCGCAGCTAAAGCTGCAGGTGCCTTACATGTTGATGTGCGAATTGAAAGAACTAGAAGTGGCTACCTTTCACTTCGAGATGCTAAACCTGAGACTCAAACAGATGAAACAAACTTTGGAATTGGTGTTCGAGTAATCGTAAATGGGGCATGGGGCTTTGCCTCAGCACCTGGTGTAAGTATTGAGCTAGCAAAGAAATTGGCTATCACTGCAGTTGAGATGGCAAAGACTTCAAAGCCATTATCAACTGATTTTGTCTCATTAGCCAAAGAGCCTGCCTACCCAAATCAAGAATGGGTATCTTCCTATGAAATTGATCCATTTTCAGTGTCAGATAGTGAAAAAAAGGATCGACTAGCTACTTTAAGTAGCAAACTACTAAAGAGTGAAACAGTAAATCACACAAGCGCACATACACATTTTGTTAAGGAACAAAAGTATTACGCAGATATTTATGGCACTAGTACAACGCAGCAAAGAGTAAGAGTACAAACTCAAATTGAAGCGATCTCAATTGGCGCTCATGGTTTTGAATCAATGCGTACCTTGGCCCAACCAGCAGGCTATGGCTGGGAGTGGATGGGAAATTCAATTTGGAATTGGGATGCTGAGATTGAGCAACTACCGACATTATTGGCAGAAAAGGTTGCCGCCCCATCAGTTGAACCGGGTAAGTATGACTTATTGATTCACCCATCAAATCTTTGGCTAACCATTCATGAATCTATTGGCCATGCAACAGAGCTAGACCGGGCAATTGGGTATGAGGCTAATTACGCCGGCACCTCTTTTGCTACTCCAGACAAGCTAGGAAAGCTTAAGTATGGCTCTGCCCTAATGAATGTAACCGGGGATCGATTAACTGAACATGGATTGAGCACAGTTGGCTTTGATGATGAGGGAGTTGCAGCTCAGAGATGGCAGATTGTAAAAGATGGAGTTTTAGTTGGTTACCAAACAGATCGGCGAATATCTGCTGTCGTAAACCAAGAGCGTAGTAATGGTTGTGCTTATGCAGACTCTCCAGGACATGTACCAATTCAACGTATGCCAAATGTTTCACTCCAACCTGATCCAAATGGCCCAACACTAGAAAAACTAATTGAATCAGTAGATGATGGTATTTATATTTTGGGTGATAAATCCTGGTCAATTGATATGCAACGTTATAACTTCCAATTTACTGGACAGCAATTTCATCGAATTAAAAATGGCAAGTTAGTCGGACAATTAAAGGATGTTGCATACCAATCAACTACAACTGACTTTTGGGGCGCAATGAAGATGGTAGGCGGGCCCTCCACCTACGTCTTAGGCGGCGCTTTCAATTGCGGTAAGGCTCAACCTGGCCAAGTTGCAGCGGTAAGTCATGGTTGTCCAGCTGCGGTATTTAACAAAATCAATATCTTAAACACCGTATCTGAGGTGGGCAAATGATTAAAGCTCAAGATTTAATTGAAAAGATCCTAGCTAAGGCAAGCTCTGATGAATGCATTGTTATTGTTACCGATAAAACACAGGCAAATTTGCGATGGGCAAGCAGCACCTTAACTACCAATGGAGTTCTTCAAGAAAGAAGTGTGACGGTAATTGCCTTCCTTAAAACAAAGGATGGAATGGCATCAGGGGGCGTATCTAGAACCAATGTAGATGAAGCAGATATTGATTCACTCCTGGCACAAGCAGTTGCCTCAGCAAAGGCTGCAGGAGCTGCCGAAGATTACGCACCAATTGCTGAAAATGTTGAGCTAGGTAATTGGCAGGCACCACATCAACCAACAGGTCCAGAGGTATTTAAAAAGTTTGCACCAGATTTAGGTCAGATGATGGGTAAATCTGTAAGTGATGCAATTGAATTATTTGGTTATGCCGAGCACACACATGAAACTGTTTGGGTGGGATCAAAAGGTGGTTTGCGATTACGAAGTGATAAACCTATTGGCCGAGTAGAGATGACGGCAAAATCTCATGCTCGTACCCGTTCAACCTGGTATGGCGTAGAGACTCATGACTTTTCAAATGTGGCGGTAGCAGATATTGATAAAGATATTCGCCAGCGCCTGACCTGGCAGGAGCGAAAGATTGAGCTGCCAGCTGGAAGGTATGACACAGTATTTCCATCAGGATCAGTTGCTGATTTTTATGTTTATATGATGTGGGTTGCAGGGGCCCGAGCAGCTTTTGAAGGACAGAGTGTATTTTCTAAGAAGGGAGGCGGCACCCGAGTAGGTGAGAAGTTATCTAATGTTGGACTTCAATTATTTAGCGATCCAAGTAATGCCCAATTAAATGGCGCAGCATTTGTTCATGCCACCGCCAGCACCCCTTTCACCTCAGTATTTGATAACGGACAAGTGCAAAAACGTTGCGATTGGATCAAAGATGGCGTACTTGAATCCTTATTACAAACCAGAGCAAGTGCAAAGATGACCTCACTTGCCTACACGCCATTGGGTGATAATTTAATTATGAGTGTAGATGGGGCAACAGGCTCTACCTTGGATTTAGTAAAAGGAGTTAAGAATGGATTGCTGGTAACCACTCTTTGGTATATCAGAATGGTAGATCCAAACTCACTCTTGCTGACCGGATTAACCCGAGATGGGGTTTACTTTGTTAAAGATGGTGAAGTACAAGGGGTAACAAATAATTTCCGCTGGAATGATTCACCTGTTAGCGCCCTCTCTCGTATCAGCGCAGCCGGGGCTACGGAATGGACTCAGCCAAGAGAATGGGCTGGGGATATGGCAAATATGTCAGCACCTGCTTTAGTAATTAAAGATTTTAATATGTCGACTGTAAGCCCAGGTAACTAAGTAACTAAAGTTTTTTTGTTGGTTTATTACCAACTTTTCGCACCAATAAACTTGATGCAACAATAGAAATTACAACAGCCACTAACAATCCGGTGTATTGCGCCTCAGTAATAGCAGCTTGAGCAGGCCAAATTTACGGGCAACAAATCCCATGGTGGCAGCAGCAAGGAGCACAACGCCCACGTTAAGAACTAACGGTGCGGTCTCAACTATCGTTGCGGCCATAAAACCCTCTATTAATAATTATCGAAGTTGAGCTAAGCCTACTTAAAGAGTTAGAGATGGGGAAGGTAATTATTACTTAACTGAGGCTTTGTAGATTGCCTCAATTGCTTCATCCAACTTAGCGTCAAACTCAGCCTCACTTTGTTTTGCAGATAAACCTTCAGTTAAGGCACGGGAGAAGCTGGCAATTAACTTAGGAT
>Ga0208719_1000459_pt1 | contig 12680 bp, 10 predicted proteins | sample LakMenEpi30Jul09_FD_150747 | JGI IMG/M metagenome (GOLD analysis project Ga0208719, IMG submission 150747) | Freshwater microbial communities from Lake Mendota, WI - 30JUL2009 deep hole epilimnion (SPAdes) | ecosystem: Environmental > Aquatic > Freshwater > Lake > Epilimnion/Euphotic zone ... | reverse complement strand
CCCGCGGGCGACCACTTCCGCCTCACCCGCGAAATGATCGGACGGCGCATCAATCTCGCCACGCCCGACGCCTCGATGCTCGTGACAAAATGCAACGGCGACGCGCCGCACACCGGCGGCAAACTTTTCACGAAGGACAGCGAGAACAACCAGACGCTGCTCCGATGGGTCGAGGCCGGCGCGCCGGACGATCAGAAGGACATCGCCGAGGCCACGAGCATCGAGATTTTGCCGAAGCAGCTCCTGCTCGAAGCGCCGGATCAGAAGTTCAAAATCACCGTGCGCGCGCACTACAGCGACGGCACTGACCGCGACGTGACGAACCTCGCGCTCTTCCTGAGCAGCAACGAGGGCTCGGCAAAGATTGATAAGGAAGGCGTGATCACGACCGCCCAGCGCGGCGAGGCGTTCGTCATGGCGCGCTTCCACACGCATACCGTCGGCACGCAGGTCATCATCATTCCGAAGGGCCTCCAGTACACGAAGCCGAAATACGACGAGCACAACTACGTGGACAAACTCGTGGATGCGAAGCTCGACAAGCTCCGCATTTTCCCGAGCCCGACATGCGACGACGAGACATTCCTGCGCCGCGCGCAAATTGACATCACCGGCACGCTGCCGACGCCCGACGACGTGAAGGCATTCATCGCCGACAAGGACTCCGCAAAGCGCGCGAAGAAGGTGGACCTGCTCCTCGCGCGCAAGGAGTTCGTGGACATCTGGGCGATGAAATGGAGCGAGCTCCTTCAGATCCGCAGCAGCAACAACGCGCAGCAGGCCAGCTACAAATCGGTGCTCACGTACTACGGATGGATCCGCGAGCAGCTCGAGAAAAACGTGCCCGTGAATGAAATGGCCAGACAGCTCATCCTCGCCACCGGCTCGAACATGGACAGCCCGGCGACGAACTACTACGAGCTGGAAATTGACCCGTTGAAGCTCGCGGAAAACACGGCGCAAGCGTTCTTCGGCACGCGCATCCAGTGCGCGCAGTGCCATAACCATCCGTTCGATCGCTGGACGATGGCGGACTACCGCGGCTTCGTCTCGTTCTTCACGCAGGTCGCGCGCAAGCCGGGCGAGGATCCGCGCGAGATCATCGTCTTCAATTCCGGCAGCGGCGACGCGCGCCACCCGGTGGACAGCCGCGTCATCCCGCCGAAATTCCTCGGTGAGGAGCAGCCCGACTGCACCGGCAAGGATCGCCGCCAGGTGCTCGCCGACTGGATCGCGTCGCCGAAAAATCCGTTCTTCCCGCGCCACGTCGCGAACCTTGTCTGGGCGCAGTACATGGGCCGCGGCATCGTCGAGCCCGTGGACGACGCACGCATCTCGAACCCGCCGAGCAACCCCGAACTGCTCGATGCCCTCTCCGCGAAGCTCGTCGAATACAACTACGACCTGCGCCACCTCGTCCGCGACATCTGCAACAGCGTCGCCTACCAGCGCGCGACCCGCGTGAATGAGTCCAACGAACTCGACGACCGCAATTTTGCGAAGGGCACCATCCGCCGCATGCGCTCGGAAGTGCTCCTCGACTGCATCACGCAAGTCACCGAGACGAAGGACAAATACCGCGGACTCCCGCTCGGCGCACGCGCCGTCGAGGTCGCCGACGGACGTACCACAAGCTATTTCCTCACGACGTTCGGCCGCGCGGATCGCGAGGAGATCTGCTCGCGCGAAAAAGTCGGCCCCACGCTCAGCCAGGCGCTCCACATGCTGAACGGCGACACCGTCGAGGGAAAAATCGCCGCCGGCGGAGTCGTCGCGAAGCTCATGAAGGCCAACATGACGCCGCGCGAAGTCGCCGCGGAACTCTACCTCCGCTGCTTCGGCCGCGCTCCCACCGAGCAGGAACTCGTGAAGCTCCAGGAACACTGGGGCGTCACCGAAGAGCAGCCGAAAGTGTACACCGACATCTTCTGGGCGCTCATGAACGCGAAGGAGTTCATGTTCAACCACTGAGCCAAAGATCTTCGGCATGGAAAGCGGGAGCGATTCAACCTGCGGAACTATGCCAACATTGTTACTCGTACGAGTTCGGACCTGCTGCCACAACGCCCGTGCTTGCCTGCGCTCCGCTTTGCGGTGTCACAGCACCGTTTCGCGGAGGACGACTAGCGCTACGTTGAAGTAGATGAGCAGGCCGGTGACATCCACGAGCGTCGCCACGAACGGTGCGGATGAAGCGGCGGGATCGAGCCCGCAGCGGCGCAGCAGGAATGGCAGCATGGAGCCGGCGACGGAACCCCACAGCACGACGCCGATGAGCGCGAAACCCACGGCGAGCGCGATGCGGAAAAAGTGCGCGCCATAGTCGTAGAAGTGCAGCGACTGCCAGACGATCACGGCGTCTTCCGGCGTTGATGTTCTCGTTCGGGCTGCAACTTCAAAAGGAATTGGACGTCCCGATCGGACTCATCGTGAAGGCAGACCCCCTCTCTCCCCGCCGCCGATCACGGTTTGAATTACGCCCAATGGAGGGTGCCGTTCGATCTAGCGAATGCTGCGTCCGTGGATAGCGCGACCTCGCCATGAACTCCTCCATCATTCGCCTCACTCCCACGTTTGTCGCTGCGGCGGCAATTATCGTCTGCATCGCCAGCACCGGCGTGGCCGAAGAATAAAAGGCAACGGTTGTGAACGCCAAAGGCCCCACGCAGGCTGGTGGTCAGCGCGGTCAGAGAGCCGGTGGTCAACAGGGACAGAGGGACGCTGGCCAGCAGGGGCAAAAGGCTGTCGCAATGCGCGGTCAGACGGGAGGCGCGAAGCAGGGCAAGTAGGAGGACGACGCATTCGTCGTCAGCGAGATCAGCGTTCTTCGCCGACGAACGGATTCGATTTTCTTTCGATGCCGATGGTCGTCGCGGGGCCGTGGCCGGGGAGCACTTTCACGTCGTCGCCGAGCGGCCAGAGTTTTCCCCGGATGCCGTCGAGCAGGAGCTGATGATCGCCGCCGGGCAGATCCGTGCGGCCGATGCTGCCGGAAAAAAGCACGTCGCCGCCGAAGAGGATGCGCTCCTTTTCCTCAAGAAAACACAGGCTGCCGGGGCAGTGGCCGGGCACCAGCAGCACGCGGAAGTCGAGGCCCTCGACGGTGAGCTTCGGCGTCTCTTCGATCAGAAAATCCGCGGAGACCGGCTCGATTTCCCAGTTCATGCCGAGGCGTTTGAAGTAGCCGGGCACCGTGAGCATCTCGGTGCCGTCGGCGTGGTAGCCCACGCGGCAGCCGTGCTCGCGGCGGATGGCGGCGGCGTCCCACACATGGTCAATGTGCGCGTGCGTGAGCAGCAGCGTGCTCACGCGGAATCCGCGCTTTTTCAGCCACGCGAGCGCGGTCTGCGGGGCGTCAATGAGGATGCCGTGCGCGGGCAGGAAGAAGCAGTTCGTGTCGAAAATGCCGCCGGTGTGGGTTTCGATTTGCATGAAAGGGCGCGACCCTCGCGGCGTACGCGGGGCGTGTCGAGCGCGAGAATTACGCTGTGATTCCCTTGCGATCCGGGTGAACTCTGCCAATCTCGAATCCCGGTTTCACTATCCCATGAACGTCATCCGCTGTCTCACTCTCTCGGTCGCAACTCTCATCGCATTCACGCCGACCGTCCGGGCCGGCAGCGAGGAGGACTTTAAAAAAATCGCACCAAAAGTCGCACAGACTGTCGGCGAACTATTGGAAAAGGCGCATTACGGCCGCCGCCGGCTGGATGACACGGTGTCGAAGCAGTTCCTGAAAAACTACCTCGAGCGGCTGGACTACAACCATCTCTTCTTCACGCAGAAGGACGTGGACGGTTTCTCCGCGAAGTACGCCACGACGCTCGACGACAGCATCATGGCCGGCGACCTCGATCCGTCGGTGAAAATTTACGACATCTATCGCAAGCGCGTGGAGGATCGCGTGGTGAAGGTGAAGGCGCTGCTCGCGGAGAAGTTCGACTTCAGCGGCACGCGCACCGTGGAGATCAACCGGCAGAAATCGCCATGGCCGAAGGACGAGACCGAGGCCGACCAGATCTGGCGCGACCGCATCGAGGGCGAACTGCTCGACCGCACGCTGACGAACGACAAGATCGAGCTGCCCGTGAAGGTGGTCGGGCGCCGCTACGACCAGCTCCTCCGCGGCCTGCATGAGCAGACGAATGAGGACGTGATGGCGGGATTCCTGAGCGTGCTGTGCGAGACGTACGACCCGCACTCCGAGTACATGAGCCGCTCGCAGATGGACAATTTCAACATCAACATTACCCTGCAGCTCGTGGGGATCGGCGCGGTGCTCGTGAGCGAGGAAGGCTACGCCAAAATCCGCGAACTCGTCCCCGGCGGCCCGGCGGATCTGAGCGGACGGATCAAGGTCGGCGACCGCATCAGTGCGGTCGCACAGGGCGACTCGGGTTTCATCGAGGCCGTGGACATGAAACTCGACAAGGTCGTGGAAATGATCCGCGGAAAGGAGGACACGAAGGTCGTCCTCCGTGTGATTCCCGCGAACGCGACCGATCCGTCGGCGCGCAAGGTCGTCGAGATCATGCGGAAAAAAGTGCAACTCAAGGAACAGGCGGCAAAGGCGGAGATCGTCGAGCGCACCCTCCCCGACGGCAAGGCCGTGCGCATCGGCTGGATCACCCTGCCTTCCTTCTACGCAGACATGCAGAAGACCGGCGGACGGAGCACGACGAAGGACGTCCTCGTCCTCCTCGAACGGCTCAAGAAGGAGAACATCCAGGGCCTCGTGATGGATCTGCGCCGCAACGGCGGCGGCTCGCTCGAGGAAGCCGTGAACTTGACGGGCCTCTTCATCAAGAGCGGCCCCGTCGTGATGGCGCGCGACAGCAACAACCGCAACTCGGTGCTGCGCGACAGGGACAAGGCGCTCCAATACGACGGCCCGATGCTTGTGGTGACCAACAAGCTCAGCGCATCCGCCAGCGAGATTTTCGCCGCCGCGCTGCAGGACTACAACCGCGCGGTGGTCGTCGGCGACTCGACATCGTTCGGCAAAGGCACCGTGCAGACGATGGTCGAGCTCGGGAACATCATCCCGCTCTCGCTCACCGGAAAATCCACGGGCAACGAGGCCGGCGCGCTGAAGCTAACCATCCAGAAATTCTACCGCATCTCCGGCGGCTCCACGCAGCTCCAGGGCGTGGCCGCGGACGTGAAGCTGCCGTCGCTCTGGGACCAGACGGACATCGGCGAGATCGCGCTGAAAGGCCCGATGCCCTACGACACGATCGAGCCCGCCACGTATGAAAAGTGGGAGCACTCGCTTTTCAAGCCCGAACTCAAGCAGCGCTCCGCCGCACGCATCGCCGCGGATGAGGAGTTCCAGTGGATCCTGGAAGACATGACCCGCATGAAAAATCGCGTGGCGGACAACAAGGTGTCGCTCAACGAAAAGTCCCGCCGTGCCGAACTCGACGATGACAAGGCTCGCAAGGAAAAGCGCACCGCCGAGCGCGCGAAGCTGAAGCGCACGGCGGAAAAAGTGTACAGCGTGACGCTCGACAATGCGGCCAATCCGGAGCTCCAGATCAAGAAAGAGAAAAAGATCACGAAGGAAACCGCCACGAAAAAGGACGGCGACACGAAGCCCGCAGACACCGAAGACGAAGACGGCGAACTCGCAGCCGATGACGCCGCCGCAAAGGTGGATCCCATCCGCAGCGAGAGCATCAACATCCTCAGGGATCTGATCGAATTCAGCCGCACGCCGCCGGCGACGGCCTCGACGGAAAAGACCACCGCCGCCTCGAAATAGCGGGACAGCGGCGGGTTACAGCGCGCGGCGGGTCATGCTGCTCGCGCCGCGGATTGCATCGAGCGTCGAGCGGACCTGCGAGAGCAGCTTCTCCTGCGTGTAGGGCTTTGGCAGAAAGCCGCGCAGCCCCTGGCTCAGCATGGCCCGGACTTTTTCCTGCTCGGCAAATCCGCTGCTGAGCATCACCGCGACTTGCGGCTTGATTTCACGCAGCGCATCGAACACCTCCGAGCCGTCCATGATCGGCAGTGTGAAGTCGAGGATCACGAGATCCACCTCGTCCTTGAGCTGCTTGAAAATCTCCAGCGCCTGAAATGGTTCCGACGAGGTCACCACACGGTATCCGGCATCAGTGAGCATCCGCTTCGCGATGGCCACGATCAGCGCCTCGTCGTCAATGATGAGGATCAGTTCCTTGGTCCCCGCCGGGTTGTCAATCGCCACCGTGGAATGTCGCGCAGCCTGCGGCGCAGCGTGAGCGGGGGCCGCGGCGATCACCGTTTCCGACAAGTGATGCAGATGGCCGCTAAGCCGGGTCGCCATCTGCGCGGTCACGCTCCTAGTGGTCTGTCAGTCGTGGATTGATGGCATTCGGACGCAGTGCTCAGTGCTCAGTGCTCAGAAAAAACGCGCGCCTTGTCTGAGAACTGAGAACTGAAAACTGAGCACTTTCAGAAACCATCAAATCACGACGGACAGAGCACTAGCCCGGTCGAGGCTCGTCCGCAGGAATGCAAAGTAGCGCATCCCCTCAGGGCTCGATTCGCACATCGGCTCGAGGACGCTGGAAGACTCGGAGATGACCTGGAGAAGGTTGTTCAGGTCATTTGCGGCTGTCTGGAGCCATGCGTTTTCGGAGTCTGATGCCATCGGGATTTTTTCGGGTTCCCCGGATCAGGCCGTCCCGCCTCCTCTGCATGACGCTAAGAAACCGGGCGCGAAACCTGCCGAGTGCATCAAAATAGAGCAGCTTTGACACCGCTTGCTCAATGAAAATCTCCGCGGCGGAAAAATGTGCGGCTCAGATCCGAATCCCGAAGAAATCCTGAAAGACCGCCGCATATACGTCGCGCTTCATCTCCGGCAGCCACTCGCGCCGGAATTCCTGCGGCGCGACCCATTTCCATGCGCTGAATTCGGGGTGCTTCGTGTTCACGTCAATCTTCGAGTCCTTCCCGAGGAACTCGCACAGGAAATACGTCTGATCCTTTCCGTCGTGCCCGCGCTTCTTACCGCTTTCGAAAAGGTACCGGTAACCGTCCCGCTGGCTCACGATCCGAAAGTCGTCCGCATCGATCGAAATCTCCTCCCACAGCTCGCGCACAAGCGCCTCCTCGGGAGTCTCGCCCTCGTCAATCCCGCCCTGCGGAAACTGCCACGCGCCAGAGATCGTCGTGCGCTCACAGATCAGGATTTTTCCGTCGCGGTTGCGCAGGATGCCTGCGACGTTCGGCTGGTAGGTTGGCTCGGACTTGCTCATGAACTTCAAAAAAATCGCGCTGTTGCTCGCTGGAATCGCACTCGTCGCAGCACTCTGGCTGCGCTGGTGGCTCCAGCCAGAACGCCAGATTCCCCGCGCGCAGGCAAGGCTTCTGTCCACGATTGAGAGGCGCGATTTCGACGCGATGTCCGCGATGATCGCCGCGGCGTACCGCGACCCCTGGCAGCACGACAAGACGGAGGCGATCGCGCAAAGCCGGGAGGTCTTCGGGCAGTTCATCACGCTCACGATCACGCGCGAGACACGGGGAATCCGCGCCGGTTCAGGCGCGTGGTTTCTCTCGGAAAAAATCACATTCAGCGGAATCGGAGGCCCGCTCGCGATGGCCGCGCGCGACACGGTGAACGGATTGCGTGCACCGTTCGTCATGGAGTGGAGGCAGCGCAGTGCGAAACCGTGGGACTGGGAGCTGCATTCGGTCGAGAATCCGCAGTTGGATCTACCGTGAAGCTGGCGCATCCAGATCCCGGAATTTTCCCGCGTGCCCGGCGAGCCGTTCCATTTCAGGCAGTGTCTGATTCTGAAGTTCAACGTTAAGCGTCGGACATGAGATGTTGAACAGTGAGTCCGCCGCCGCCTTCCGATTCTGGCGCGCATCCTCATTCGCACCGCGCCTGCGGTGGGGCAAACGCCCAACGCCCAACGCCCAACGCCCAACGTCCAACGTCCAACGTCCAACGTCCAACGTCCAACGTCCAACGTCCAACGCCCAACGCCCAACGCCCAACATCCAGGAGAGCGGGACAGCACAGTCGGCGCTTTGACAACAAGCGACAAACCCCGCACGCTCCACCCCAGTGCCCAAGCCGCGTCGCGCCAAATCCAAGTCCGCCCGGAAGGACCGTGCACAGCTCGAATTTCCCGAGCAGTCCGCGCGTCGTCTCGCGGCTCGCGCGATGGCGCGCGCGGAACAGATGGACGACGAGGTGGAATCCGAACGCCCACGGCGGCGGTGGCGCGACCGGCTGTGGAATGCGCTCGCGGGGCTGAGCCTCGTGCCGTTCGTGTGGATTTTCACGGCGGCGCTTTTCAATACTTTCAGCAAGGCGGATCTTCGGCATGGCCGCGTGCCGTTCTGGAAGTCGCATGAGTTCGTGATGTTCGGCCTCGGCGCGGTGCTGTGGCTGCTGTGGACGTGCCTGTGTTTCCTGATCTGGAAACGCCCGCGCCCGGTGCGCGCGTATGTGTTCGGACACGAGGTGATGCACGGGCTGATGGCGCGAGTCTTCGGCGGCAGGATCAAGGAATTCCACGTGAGCGCGGACGGCGGCTACATCGTCACGAACAAATACAATTTCCTAATCGCGCTGGCGCCCTACCTGTGGCCGTTCTACTCGGTGCCGGTGCTCGCGGCGTGGGGCGTGTCGTATTTTGTGAACGGCGCTCCCTACCTGCGCGAATTCTTCCTCGCGGCCCTCGGGCTCACGTGGATGTTCCATCTCACGTTCACGCTGTGGGTGCTGCCGCGCGGGCAGAGCGACCTGCTCGGGCCGGGGCGGATTTTTTCCATCGCGCTGATCTATCTGGCGAATGCAATGCTGCTCGGCGGCGCGCTGTTCATCTTCGCGCCGGAGGTGAGCCTGCACGCGTACGCGCGGGAGGTGCGGGCGTGCGCGCTGGCATTTTACGAGTGGGTGGGAAATGGGTTCGCGCAGTGCGGGAATTTCATCGGGCGGCTGGCGGGCGGACGCTCAGGCACGTAGGGCGTGCGACTTTTTTTTGACTCGGGCCGGACGCGGCACGGTTCCGGCTATGTCAGGAATGCAACCCGATGAAAACGCAACCCCACGACCGCAACACGACCCGCCCGCTCGGCAGCTCCGGCTGTGTGCGCGAGACATTGGGCAGCGTTCTGCCGGGCAGCGCCATCGTGCCGGTCTCCGGCGGGCGCTTCCGTCCGCGGCTGCACGCGGCGGCGTTCCGTTGCAGCGCGTTTCGACTTTGTTGATGTTGGTTGGGAAAAAGGTGGACGGAGTCCGGGGGGGCTCCGTCCACCTCACCCAAACCGGGTGAGGGAAACTCGGGCACAGGAAACAGACACGCCGCATAAAATTACACCGTGTGACATCCGCGCGCCTTTGGATGTTGGGCGTTGAGCGTTGGACGTTGGACGTTGGACGTTGAGCCCCGCGCAGCGGCCCACGGGTGCCAGGACGCGCATGAAAATTCCGACGGCGCCTGCGGCGGGCCAAACGTCCAACGTCCAACGTCCAACGCTCAATGAAGGATGCCGCTCCTCATCGCGCGCGATGTTCCCAATTGCACCCGCCCGCCCCGCCCCCGATGCTCCGCGCCCTTCATGGGCGATTTCACTTTCACCTTCCTCGGCACCGGCACCTCGCACGGCGTCCCGATGCTCACGTGCGACTGCCCGGTCTGCCGCTCGACCGATCCGCGCGACAAACGCACGCGCACCGCGGCCTACATCGAGACCCCGGAATGCGCGTGGGTCGTGGACACGGGACCGGATTTCCGGACGCAGGCGCTGCGTGAAAACATCCGGCGGCTCGATGCCGTGGTGATCACGCACGCGCACTCGGATCACATCATGGGCTTCGATGATTTGCGGACATTCTGCCACGGTGGGAAAGTGCTGCCGGTCTATGGCTCGGAGCCCACGATCGAGCAGTTGCGACAGGTCTTTTCGTTTGCGTTCGACGGGCAGAACCGCTGGCCCGGCTACCTGCATCCCGAGGCGCATCCCGTGGACGGCCCATTCCGCCTGGGCGACACGGAGATCATCCCGCTGCCGGTACCGCACGGGCGCGTGACGACGTACGGGTATCTTTTCATCCGCGGCGGACGCCCGCTCGTCGCCTACCTGAGCGACTGCAAATCCGTGCCCGACGCCGTGCGCGCGCAGATCGCCGGCGTGGACACACTGATCCTCGACGCGCTGCGCCACCGCGAGCATCCCACGCACCTGAGCCTCGCGGAAGCGCTCGCGACCGCCGCCGCGATCCGTCCGCGGCAGACCCTGCTCACCCACCTCTGCCACGACCTCGGCCACGCGGCGACCGAGGCCACGCTGCCCGACGGCGTGCGCATTGCGACGGATGGGATGAAGCTCACATTCTGAGATCCCTACAAAATGCGGAGTTCAGAAATTCCGAAAAAAGGTTGTCCACGAAACACACGAAGGACACGAAAGGAATGCGCTGCTTTTCGTGTCCTTCGTGCGTTTCGTGGACACACATCTTCTCCCTCGCACCATTTCGCAGATCTCACATTCTGACCGCGGATCCTGTTCGCCATTTTCAAACCCGCCGTGTATTTCCAAGCCCGCAAATGAAAACCGTCCGTGTCCCATGGATTCACTGCCGCGCCGATGAGGTGGACGCCGTTCCGACTGAGCTGGAATGGCGCGGGCGCACTTTTGTCCTGCTCGCGTATTCGGAAAAGGAGGCCCGCGACTGGTGGCGCAGCCTCCCCGATCTCGACCGCGAGAATGCGCTCGGCATGGCCGCCGAACCGGCGGAGGACGGCTTGGGATTGTTCTGAAATCCGCGCCACATTTTGCACCATCCATCCGGGCGCGAGGTTCCGGCAGCGGGATTTGCTCTTGACCACTTCCGTTCCGCCTCCATCATGCGCCCTCTTTTTTGCCGGAAACGGCCTTTACCAACCGCATGCCCGACAATCTGGGAACTATCATTTGGACGCTCTGCTACACCGCCGTACTGCTGGGAATCTCCCTATACGGCCTGCATCGCTATCACATCGTTTACCTCTTCCTGAAGAACAGGCGCAACGTCCCGCAGCCGCTCGCCAAACTGGAAAAGCTTCCGCGCGTCACGGTCCAGTTGCCCATCTTTAACGAGCTCTACGTCGTCGAGCGCCTGCTCGAATCCGTCTCGAAGCTCGACTACCCGCAGGACCTGCTCGACGTCCAGGTCCTCGACGACTCCACCGACGAGACGCGCGAACTCGCAACCAAGCTCGTTGACGCCCTCCATGCAAAGGGCTTCGACATCACGCACATCCACCGCACGGATCGCACGGGCTTCAAGGCCGGCGCCTTGGAAAACGGGCTGCAGACGGCAAAGGGCGAATTCATCCTCATCCTCGACGCCGACTTCGTCCCCACGGCGGACGTGCTGAAGCGCACCGTGGACTATTTTTCCGACCCGAAAGTCGGCATGATCCAGACCCGATGGGGCCACCTGAACCGCACCTACTCGATGCTCACGCGCGTGCAGGCGATGTTCCTCGACGGCCACCTGCTCCTCGAACAGACCGGCCGCAACCGCTCGGGCCGGTTCATCAATTTCAACGGCACCGCCGGCATCTGGCGCAAGTCGTGCATCATCGAGGCCGGCGGCTGGCAGCACGACACGCTCACCGAGGATCTGGACCTCAGCTACCGCGCGCAGATCAAGGGTTGGAATTTCGTCTTTCTGCCCGACCTCGTCACGCCCGCCGAACTGCCCGTGGACATGAACGGCTTCAAGAGCCAGCAGCACCGCTGGACAAAAGGCAGCATCCAGACGTGCCGGAAGCTCCTCCCCGCCGTGTGGCGCGCGGAACTCCCGCTCAAGGTGAAACTGGAAGCCACGATGCACCTCACGTCGAACTACGCCTTCCTGCTCCTCGCCGCCATCTGCATCCTCATGCAGCCGAGCATCGCCGCCTCCACGAACGGAAGCTGGGGCATCTGGCGCACCATCCTGCTCGACATCCCGATCTTCATCACCGGCTCGCTGCCTGCGATCGTCTTCTATGTCGTCTCGCAGCGCGAACTCTACCCGCGATCCTGGTGGCGTGAAGTCCTCTACCTTCCTGCCCTGCTCGCCCTCACGATCGGCCTCGCCGTGAACAACGCGTGGGCCGTAATCCAAGGAATGTTCGGCGTCACCGGCGAATTCACGCGCACGCCGAAATACGGCATCCAGACCAAGACGCAGTCCTGGAAAAAGACGAAATATTCCGTCGCAAAAAATCTCCTCCCCTTCATCGAGATCGCCTTCGCAGCCTACTTTATCTACTTCTTCGTCCACGAAGTCGCCGCGCACAACTGGCTCGCCATTCCGTTCCTTGGCCTCTTCGCCAGCGGCTTCACCTACGTCGCCATGTGCTCGCTCGCTCAGTGGTTCCCGCAGCTCCGCAATCCGTGGCGCGACAACGAAGAAGTCTTGGAGGCGTAAAAACCCAATGACCCGACAGCCCGACGAAGCCAACCGGAGGCAGGCAGCGTGAGGCTTCGCATCCTCCTCGCCATCCTCGTCTCGCTCCAGGCGTTCATCGTCCTTCAGGCCGCGTCCTCGGCCGGCGACACCGCCCTCATCGTCAGCGTCCCCGAGCAGAAGCTCTACGTCTTCGACGGAAACGGCCACAAAATCGCGAGCTACAAAGTCTCCACGTCAAAATTCGGCCTCGGCGACACCCGCAGCAGCTACGCCACGCCCGTCGGCCATC
>Ga0208719_1000457_pt1 | contig 12716 bp, 12 predicted proteins | sample LakMenEpi30Jul09_FD_150747 | JGI IMG/M metagenome (GOLD analysis project Ga0208719, IMG submission 150747) | Freshwater microbial communities from Lake Mendota, WI - 30JUL2009 deep hole epilimnion (SPAdes) | ecosystem: Environmental > Aquatic > Freshwater > Lake > Epilimnion/Euphotic zone ... | reverse complement strand
CGCCTGCCAGACTGTCCGCATCGAGATCGCACCGAACGCCAGGTACGGACTCAGTCGCGAGCAGCTCGACGCCGCCGAGAGGGGGCTGGAGATGCCGCCGGAGTAGTGCCGCCCGCGGCGCGAGAGGAAGTCGTCGAGGACGTCGTGGGCCGGCCGGTTGCCAAGGTTTCGTTTCCAGTAGCCTTCCCTCTCAGGACCCATCGAATGTTCGCATCGAATCGAGTCAGGTGCCTTGCCTACGGCATCGCCATCGTCGTTTTTGGATCACTGTCAACAGCCCACGGAACGACCATCTCCTTGGCAACGCCTGCTGGCCTCGCCCCCGGCGCTCAGTTCCGGTTTCTCTTCCTGACCAGCGGCACGCGAGCGGCAACGTCCACCGACATCGCCGATTACAACACGTTCGTCAACGGCCAGGCTTCTGGCGCCACCTATGAAGGCAGCGTCGTCAGCTGGAAGGCGGTCGGATCGACGGCGACCGTGAATGCCCGCGACAACGTCGGCGGATTCGGGACGAACGTGCCTGTTTATCTCACCAATGGCACCCTCCTCGCGGGCGATCTCACCACCAGCACGTCGAACAAAGGCCTGTGGTCAGGTTCGCTTTTCACGACCCCCACCATCTTGATCGACGGGACCGGCGTCGTCTCCGGTTTTGCCTTGACGGGCTCGAACCCCGACGGCACAGGGTATTCCGGCAGGCAACTGGGTGCTCCTACGACCGTCCAATATGGGCTTCCGCAGTTCAATGTCAGTACTTTTGGCTGGTATTTCTCCCAGACCGGCATGCCACCCTCGGGCGCCGCGAGCTTTTACGGCGTTTCGTCCGAGCTGACGGTTCCCAGTGCGGTCCCTGAGATCGATCCGGCGGGCATGGGCTCGGTGCTGGCCCTCATCACCGGGGCCCTCGGGCTGCTCGAGCGTCGTCGGCTCAAGATCGGCTGACGCAGGTTCGAAGTCCTTCGATGCATCGAGAGGGGAGCAGGCTTCCAGGGGGGCCTGCTCCCCTCGCTCTTTCTTCGGGCTGCTCCACGATGATCTTGGAGGTGGTCGAGCTCATTGCGGGATCGAAGGGGACCGTGATCGGTGTTTGAGCAGTGGCAGTTGATTGAGCAGACTCTCGCAATAATCCCACTGATCGAGCGTGTCCTTCCAGGCACTGGGGATCGCATGAACTCCTTTGTAGGCACCCAAGACCATTCCGATGGCAATGCTCCGGGATGCATTGTCGCCACCCACCATGGCATTGGCTTGAAGCGCTGTTTTTAATCCGTCTTCTCGGTCTGCATATTTGAGAATGAAATAGATCGACCCTGGAAGCGTCCCCTCGGTGGGGCTGGCCTTACCGACTTTGATCGGTTCAGAGCGGCCGATATCCCACAGTCGTGCCATGCTCGTGAGGGCGAGATCATCCGAGAAAGCTTCTTTGGAAAGTGCCGAGCTAGGATCGGCTTCCTCCGCACATTTGGCGATCGCTTGAGCCGCTTTGTGCTCGAAAAATCCCCCCATGAGCGATGCGACGCTTTCAATCGCATCGCGAGGGGGGGCGCCATTCAAGACTCGGTGGGTGACACGCGCGAAAAACTCTCCTCCGCCGAGTGCATGAGGGTCTCTGTGGGTGAACATCGTTTTTCGCGACGCGTCTACCAATTCCTCTTCGGTTTCGTAGTAGGCATGGGCCGCAACATGGCGGATAGCCATCGCGTTCGAGATGCCCCCAAGATCCTCAATCGGGGTTCCTCTTTTGACTTGGGCGTAGGTCTCTCGAGTCATGGTGCAAATCCAAGAGCCCCAGCCATTCTCGAGGCGTTGCATCCAATGCGGAATCAGCGCTGCAACACTCAGGGCTCTCGGAGGGTCGGAGATAGCCGCCAAATGTTCCAGGACGAGGATGTTGTAATCACCGTAGTCGGTGGTTCCCCCGGCCGTTTTGCCCGGATGGTAATTGCGCTCGCCCCATCCGATGCCATGGGTGTGGCCACCCATCATCTCACCGGGCGACATGAACCTCTCGATCGGCCTGTTGCCATAGGCCCTCAAAATCTTTACGGCATCGTATTCATAATGACTGCCAAGGCAGAGGGCGTCGCCGACAAGGGCACCAAAAAAAGCCCCTTTGATTGCTTCGTCTTTAGGCAAGCGGTCCATGCGTTTCACCAAATAGTTGCTTTGTTCAAACACGACACAGAGTGGGGGGTGTCAGCGGGTGGGTAAAGAGCATCCGCGGTTCTGACCGGCCTCCCTGAAACGGCACCACTTCGAGGGTGAGGTCGGCCACGATCTCCTCCAGCCCCCGGTTCTCGTCCACGAGGGCCTCAAAGCCGCTTCGCCTCCGCGGACTTCATCCCGCCGCGGCCACCGCTGCGCGGCGGTGCCCGGTTCGCCAGCGGCGCAGCGTCGCCGCGCTGATCTCCAGGGCCTGCAGCACCGCTGCGAGATCCTCGCCGGCCTTCAGAGGCGAGTGCGTCGAGCAGTTTCGCGACGATGCACCTGCTGGTGGTTCTTCGGTCGGTGGGAGGTCGTCGAAAGCCTCTTCCCCCATCGGGGCAGAGACCTTCATGCCGACTGGATCAGGATTTCCAAGGCGGGCCGATGCAGGCTGTGATCGAAAGGATGCTCCACACCGAATACCCCCGGCAGGGATCGAACCTGCGACCTGAGCTTTAGGAAAGCTCCGCTCTATCCAACTGAGCTACGGGAGCAAATGCCGGGCGCGGCCGCCACGCCCCTGCTTCAGCCATCGTACGGCCACCCACCCCCGCCAACAAGAACGGCTGCCGAAGCCCCGACGGGCCTGAAATCGGGGCCCGGGACGCAGACTGCGGGGAGTGTTTGCCGTCAGAGCAGTTCCGTGAGAACCCGACCGCGGTCGACGAGCGGATGCGGCCGGCCCGTCACGTCGGTGAGCGTCGTCGCCTGCGGATCGACCCCGAGCAGATGCCAGGCCGTCGCCGTCACGTCCTTGAACGTCACCGCCCCGCCGAGCGGTGCTCCCGCCCAGCGATCGGTCTCGCCGAGCACGCGGCCACCACGGATCCCCCCGCCGACGAGGAGCGCCGGCGACACCGCCGGCCAGTGATCCCGACCACCGTCCTTGTTGATCTTCGGCGTCCGCCCGAACTCCCCCCACACCACCACGAGCACGTCGTCGAGCATCCCTCGCGACTCGAGATCGGCCACCAGGCCCGACAGCCCCGCATCGAGGATCGGCAGGAGCTGCCGCATCCGCGGATAGTTGCCGGCATGCGTGTCGAAGTCGCTCAAGGAAATGCTCACGCATCTCACCCCGGCCTCAACCAGCCGACGCGCGAGCAGGAACTTGAGGACGGCACGCGGCCCGTCGGCCGTCTCGAACGGCGGCAGCTCCGGCGTCGTCATCCGGTAGCGCGCGAGCACCTCCGGTGACTCCGACGCCAGATCGAGCGCCGCCGCGACGCGGCCCGACGTGAGAATCCCGATCGCCTGATCGTGGAACCGATCCGCGCCGATGGGGCCCGCGGTCTCCACCCGCCGCTTCCAACCGTCGAGTGAGTTCAAAAGCGCCCGCCGACTCCCGAGCCGATCGACCGAGAGCGACGGAGAAAGCGAGAGCGACGTGGCGAAGTCGCTCCCCCGCGCGGCAAGTTCCCCCACCATCCCCGGCTCGAGTGGCCGCGCGAAGAGGTTGGCGATGTCGGGGCGGAAAGGACCATGCGCGGCTCCGAGGAAACCGGGACGGGCGGAATTGCGCACCATCCCACGTCCCTGCTGACAATCGACAAACGGCGGCGCCGCATCCCCTGCCCGCCCAGCGAGCTTCGAGAGCACCGAGCCGAACGCCGGCCATCCCCCCTGCGACTTCAGATACTCCGGCTCATAGCCCGACTGGCACTGATAGGCATCGTGATGGCCGGCCGAGCCGACCACGGCGCGGAGAAAGGCAAACCGATCGGCGAGCCTGGCGATCCCCGGCAGCAGTTCGCAGACCCGGATCCCAGGCACCGCCGTGGCGATCGCCGAGAACTCCCCGCGCACCTCCGCCGGCCCGTCCGGCTTCATGTCGATCGTGTCCATCTGCGGCGGACCGCCGTCGAGATGGACATGGATCACCGATCGACCGAGCGCCACCGGCCCCGCATCGGCCCGGAGGAGATCGGCAAGCGTGAGCCCGCCGAACCCGGCGAGCCCCGCCGTGAGCAACCGACGCCGCGACGGCCCCCGGCACTCGGCAGCACGACGGCTCGGGTCGGAAGCGGGCATCGGGGTAAGAGGAGGCTCGAGAAGAGGGGAGCGAACTCTCAACAGTATCGCACGCTCCACCGGCTCGTGTCAGCCCCGCCGGAGACGCTCGAGAAGGGTCGAAAATGATCGCCAGGCGGGGCCGGCGAGATACCGGAGGATGTCGACGCGATCGTGCTCGCCGAGCGTCCGCCACACGCCATGGCGGTTGGTGAGGATCTCCCAGGGGCTGAGCCTGAAGGGATAGGGGAGATCGACCGTCGTCGGGCCGCCCGGTGGCCGTGGCGGTGGCCAGGCGAGCACGCGTCCCTCCTCGAACGCTCCGCGGATCGCCGGGGCGGGATCGTCGTCGAAAATCCGCGACGCCTCCACCCACATGTTCGGCCGTAGGTCGGCCTCGATGAGCAGCAACCGGCCGTCGTCGGGGTGGCGAAGAGCGCTGATGTTGACGAAGCCGTCGAGCCCGAGTGCCTCGCCGGCATCGACGACGAACTCGAAGATACCCCGATCGAGATCGGCCAGTTGCGTGTACCGCCGCAGCTTCGAGACACCGAACCGGCTGCCGACCATTTCCAGATAGCGATTGTGGACGAAGTGAACGGGACGGCCGCCGCGGAAGAATCCGGACAGATCGATCAACGCACCGTCGATGAACTCCTGGACGAGCAGCGGCAGACGGAGGCCACGCGCTTCGAGCCCCTCGACCTCCGCCCGCGAGCCACACAGGAAGACCCCCGCCCCACCCCCGGACTCGTCGACCTTGACCACGACCGGATAACCGAGCCCCTCGCAGGCGGCGACGAGCCCACCGGCCGACTCGACGACGGTGAACCGCGGAGCCGGCACGCCGGCGGCGGCAAGTGTCAGGGCCAGCCCTACCTTCGAGCCGGCGTGGCGGAGATGCTCGGGGCCGGTGAGCGGGATCAGTCGGCATTTCGTGGCCCCGTCGATCGCGGCGTCGCGCACCTGGCGGACGAGACTGTCGTCGCAGGGAATGACCAGGCCCCCCGTCCGCGCCTGCCAGTCGATCGCCGCCTCGATCCAACGGGGAGCCGGCTCGAGGGGGAACACCTGCCGCACGAGCCGAGAGCGAGCCAAACGAGGGTCGCTGGCGATGGCGTCACAGAGGAACCCGGCGCGCCCGAGGAGCCGGGCCATCGAGCGCATCAGGTGGCGGGAATGGCCGACGACGAGCGCGGCACGGGGATGGTGGTCGGAGGGGGGAGGCGACATCACAGAAAGCACCGGAAGGGGGCCGGAGCAGGCAGCGACGCACCGGAGGGACGGATGGCCGCGGTATGATGCATTCTCCACTGGGGCGACTTGCCATGCGCGGATTCCTCAAAACCCTCCTCCTGCTCTCGATCCTCGCCGGTGCCGCGGCGGCAGGATGGCAGCCGGCCACCGCCTGGTGGGTGGCCCGAAACCGGCCGAAGTTCGACACACTCGCCGCCGAGAAGGGGGATGTCATCGAGGTGATCAACTCCACCGGCGCCATCGAGCCGGTGCAGTCGGTGCGCGTCGGCGCCTTCGTCTCCGGCCCGATCGTCGGACTCCAGGGGGATTTCAACAAGGAGGTGAAGGAAGGGGAGATCCTCGCCGAGATCGATCCCCGCACCTACCGGGCGATCGTGGCTCGCGACAAGGCCGCTCTCGCCTCCCGCCGCGCCGAACTCGAGCGCGGTGAGGCCCGGCTCCAGCAAGCCCGGCGCGAAGAGGATCGGGCCCTCGCCCTCGCCGAACGCAACGTCGCCTCGATCTCCGAAAGTGACCTCGATCAGGCGCATTACGCCCGTGTCGGGCTCGAGGCCGAGATCGTCATGGCCGAGGCGGCCATCGAACAAGCCGTGGCGACCCTCGACACCTCCGAGGCGAACCTCGGCTACACGAAGATCCTCGCCCCGGTCTCGGGGATCATCATCGATCGCAAGGTGGAGCTCGGGCAGACCCTCGCCGCCCAGTTCCAGACCCCGGAACTGTTCGTCATCGCCCCCGACATGCGCCGCGAGATGCGGATCTTCGCCTCGGTCGACGAGGCCGACATCGGGCAGATCCGCCGGGCACAGGAGTCGGGGGAGGCGGTGCAGTTCGCCGTCGATGCCTACCCGGGCGAGGTGTTCGAGGGAAAGATCGCGCAGATCCGCCTGTCGTCGACCACCTCACAGAACGTCGTCACCTATCCGGTCGTGATCTCCACACCCAATCCCGAGCTCAAGCTCCTCCCCGGGATGACCGCCGAGATCTCCTTCAGGGTCGATCAGCGAGAGGGGGTGATCAAGGTGCCCAACGCCGCGCTCCGCTTCTATCCCCTCCGCGAACATGTCCGTGAGGCCGACCGTCCGATCCTCGACGGCACGGCGCTCGAGGCCGACGACCAGGCGCGCGGCGAGGCTCCCTCCGCCGGCGCCAAAGCCGACGCCGAGCTCGAGCGGAAGCGCCGCCACGTGTGGCTCGTGGAGGCCGATGGGCTGCTCCACGCGATCCCCGTCGTCACCGGCATCGCCGATCACCGTTTCACCGAGATCGTCTCGGGGGCCGTCGAACCGGGGCAGCGGCTCGTCGTCGGCCTCGCGCCCAAGGACGAATGACGGGAGTCGCGATCGATGGTCACGCTCCAACTCGCCTTCCGCTCGCTCCTCAAGAACCGGCTCCGTGCCGTCCTCACCGTCCTCGGCGTCGTCATCGGCATCGCCGCCGTGACGACGCTCGTCTCGGTCGGGCAGAGTGCCGCTGCGATGATCCGCGGGCAGTTCTCGGCGATCGGCACGAACGTGATCGTCGTCATCCCAGGCACCGGCGAACGGGGGGGCGTGCGCCAGGGGCCGCTGCCGACGCTCTCCCAGGAGGATGTCGATTCGATCGGCAGCGAATGCAACGAGGTGCTCGCCGTCACGCCGCTGGTGGCCGCCGCCGGGCAGGCGATCCACGGCGGCACGAACTGGAGCCCGAAGCAGATGTTCGGGGTGGGGGTCGACTATCCGACCGTGCGGAGCTGGCAGGTGCGGAGGGGGGGCTTTTTCAGCGAACGCGACGTCGCCGGGGCGGAGAAGGTCTGCGTCCTCGGCACCACCGTCGCCGCCCGGCTGTTCCAGACGGCCGACCCGATCGGGGGCATCGTCCGCATCCGCAACATCCCCTTCCGCGTCATCGGAGTCCTCGACAAGAAGGGGGCCAACATCGTCGGCGACGACCAGGACGATCTCCTCCTGATGCCCTATTCCACCGCCCGCAAGCGGCTCGTCGGCAACGGCTTCAAGGGGGTGCACGCGATCCTCGTCTCGGCCCGGTCGGTCGATCGGATGCACCACGCCGAACGGGAGATCCGTCATCTCCTCGCCGACCGCCATCGGATCGCACCGGGCCAGCCGAACGACTTCCAGGTGCAAAACACCACCGAGATCGCCAAGGCCCTCGGCGTCGTCACCGGCGTGATGACGGCGATGCTCGCCTCGATCGCAGGGATCTCGCTCCTCGTCGGCGGCGTCGGGATCATGAACATCATGCTCGTGAGCGTCACCGAGCGCACCAAGGAGATCGGCCTGCGGATGGCGCTCGGGGCCACCGGCGGCGACATCCTCCGCCAGTTCCTCGTCGAGGCGGTGCTCCTCTCGGCGATCGGCGGCTTCGTCGGATTCGTCCTCGGTGTCCTCGGGGCAGCCGGGATGACGATGCTCATCAACGCCTATTCCAGCGGCAGCGACTGGCCGATCGTCGTCTCGGTGCCGGCAGGCCTGCTCGCGATCCTGTTCGCGGCGATCGTCGGCGTGTTCTTCGGATGGTATCCGGCGCGGCGCGCCGCCCGGCTCGATCCGATCGAAGCCCTGCGCTATGAGTAAAGCGTCGCTAGGGAGTAAAGCGTCGCAAGGGAGTAAAGCGTCGCTGGCCCATCGTGGAGAAAGTCGTCCATGACCTTTTTCCACGTTGGACACCCTTGAAACCACGGGGATCGTGCAGGGGTGTCGCCCGCCGCATCGAGTGGCGGGCCATTTCCTCGGCAGCTGCTAGGACCGGGCTGCGGTGCGCTCATCGGAGACGATCAGCCCGTCGCGGAGCGTGACGATCCGATCGGCGCTTCCGGCGACCTCCGTGTCGTGCGTGACGATGATCACCGTCAGCCCCTGCTCGCGGTTCAAGCGGCGGAACAGCGCGATCACGTCCTGCCCGGTGCGGCTGTCGAGATTCCCGGTCGGCTCGTCCCCCATGAGGATCGAGGGGCCGTTGACGAGCGCCCGGGCGATCGCCACACGCTGCTGCTGCCCTCCTGAGAGCTGGGCGGGGTGGTGGTCGAGACGCTCGGCCAGGCCGACGCTCTCGAGCGCCTCGCGGGCACGCCTGCGCCGCTCGCGCGCGGGAATGCCGCGGGCATAGACCATCGGCAGCTCCACGTTCTCGAGCGCCGTCGTCCGCGCCAGGAGATTGAAGTTCTGGAACACGAACCCGAGGTGCCGATTGCGGACGGCGGCCCGCTCGTCCTTGGAGAGCGTCACCACCTCGCGGCCGTCGAGCCGGTAGCTCCCCGAGGTGGGGCGATCGAGGCAGCCGAGCGTGTTCATGAGCGTCGACTTGCCCGATCCCGACGGGCCGACGAGCGCGACGTATTCCCCCCGCTCGATGACCAGCGACACCCCCTTGAGGGCCTCGACCCTGACCGTGCCGAGGTCGTAGTGCTTGGCGACCGCGGTGACCTCGATGAGCGGCATGACGGGAGCCGGCGGCACGGAGAAGGAGAGTGCTTGCAGGGAGTGCTGGCACCCCAGTGTAGCCCCCGGGCAACACGACGATCGGCTGCGAATGTGGCGAAATGCCCGGCCTGCATCGGCTCGCCGACCTCCGCGGCAGCCGGGAGAGGGGCCGAGCGGGCCGTGGCGGGGAGCCTGCTTGTGGGTCGCCGTCCGCCGACGCGCGATTTTTGCAGGAAAGCGGTACGTTGGAAAGCGGTACGTTGAAGTGCGGCGGGCCCCGGGGCGGGCCCGGATTCCTCCGGAGGATTGGAAACATCGTGAGCAGCATTCGTCGTGGGTTGATGGCGGCGGTCGTGTGCGGGGCGCTCGCCTTCGTTCCGCAGTCGGCTTCCGCCCAGGGCCTGTGGGTCGGAGGTTGGGGCTGGGGCGGGCCGATCGCGGTCGGCCCGGCGCCGGTCTTCTATGGCTACGGGCCGAGATATGTCTCGACGTTCAGCACGGTCGGCTGGGGCTATCCCGCCTACCGTCCGCCGTTCTACGGGCCCGCCTTCTACGGCCCGTCGTACTACGCGCCGGTCTACCGCCCGGCACCGGTCTACGTCGGCCCGAGTGCCCACGCCATTCGCGTCGGCAACCGCGTGGCACGGCGCAATTGGCGGCGCGGCTTCGGCTGGGGCTGGTGAACCCTCGCGGATCCCGACGCGCGATCGCAAGGGCGCTGGTGCGCGGCCTGAAACGACGGCCGCGCGCCGGCGGCCCGATCACTCGGCGGCGAGGACGACCCGGAAGCCACCGGAGAAGTCGCTGAACGAGGGGTCGTTCTTGTTGCGATCGGCCGACCGGCAGCGGGCCGGGTCGTAGCCCCAGCCACCGCCACGGAGGACTTTGAGCACGCCGCTCGCAGGACCCTGCGGATCATCGCCTCCGGCGAGCGTCGGCTTGTACCAATCGGAGCACCACTCGTAGACGTTGCCGTGCATGTCGCAAAGTCCCCAGGGATTGGGTTGCTTCAGGCCGACGCGGTGGGCGTAGGCCTCCTTGCGATCGCCGGTGTTGCCGTAGTACCAGGCGTGGGCTTCGAGCTTCCGCGGATCGGAACCGAACGACCATGGGGTCTTGGTGCCGGCGCGACAGGCATACTCCCACTCCGCTTCCGTCGGCAGGCGGTAGTGCTCCCCCTTCTCGAGCCAACCGTCGGCCCGTTCCTTGGTCGTGAGCTTGCGGCAGAAGGCGACGGCGTCGTGCCAGTCGACGTACACCGCTGGCGCGTCGTCCCCCGCGACGACACACCGCTGCCCCTTCCAGGGCTCACTCTTCATCACCGCCTTCCACTGCGCCGTGGTGACGACGGTGCGGCCGATGAGGAACGGACGGTGGATCCTGACGCGGACCTGCCCTTCGTCGGTGCCTCGCCCCTTCTCCGCCACCGGGCTCCCCATCGTGAACGTACCTTCGGGGAGCGGGACGAGTTTCATGCCGACCGAGTTCGCCCCGGGCCGGGCGACCACGGTACGGCGCGCGGCTCCCTTGCCGGCTGCAGCGACCGCGGGCTTCTTGACCCCAGTGCGCCTGGCGGCAACGGCCTTCACTGCGGGCTTCACCGCCTTGGCCTTCGTGGGCTGGTTCTTCCCAGGCTGTTTCTTGTCCGCCTTGGCCTTCGCCGGCTTGGCCTTCGACGCCTTGGCGGAGTTCGGATCTCTGAGGGCCATCGGTGCGCTCCGGGGGAAGAGTAGGTCGCATCATTTCACCCGCTCCCCCGTCGACGCACAACCGGCCGGCGGGGATCAGGCGGCCGTCCGACTCTGGGCCTTGTAAAGATAGGGGTTCATCGTCGGGTCGTTGTACATCTTCATCATCCGGAACACCCGCAGCGGCCGCTGTCCGGCGAAGATCTCGGCAAGCACCCGGTCGATCGCGTCGACGAGGTGGCCGCGCTGGGCATCGAGGACCGCCATCCGCGTCGCCGCCTTTTCGCGGTGCTCCTGGGTGGCATCGGCACGGTCGAGTTGCTCGCGCATGTGAAACCGACGGAGTTCGAGGATCGAGAGGCGGTCGATCGCCGAGCCGGGGGTCTCGGTGGCGGCGGGGGCTCCGGCGGCGGCCTGGATGCCGCGGGCGGCGAGTTCGGCCACGAGCCAGTCATCGACCTTCTCGATGGCGTCGTTGCGGGCCTGGTTGAAGCGGTCGATGTTCCGCTTCACCTCGGCGATCCGGGCGTCGGTGACCTCGGGAGAACGGGCGATGTCCTCCTCGTGCCAGAGTTGGAAGTTGAACTTGTGCAGATCGCAAATCCGCCCCTCGAGCTCGGTCGAGGTATGGCCCGGATCGACGACGTGCCACTCCGCCACGAGCCGATCGAGGAGCGAATCGATCTCGGCGGCCGGGAGCGGCGGGGCGTTGGGATCGGCGGGATGGCGGCAGGCGCACTGGGAGGAGCAGGTGGTCATCGGTTGGTTCTCCTTTGGCGTGGGTTGGCGTGGATGCAGGCTCGCAACGGTGGACGGTCAGGCGGCGCGGCGGATCACGAGGCACAGGTTCGCCCCGCCGAAGCCGAAGGAATTGCTGGCTGTGACAGAGACGTCGCGCGGCCGGGCGACATGGGCGACATGGTCGAGCCGGCAGCGTTCGTCGGGAACGTCGAGGTTGAGCGTGGGGGGAACAGCCTGCCGCTCGATCGCCGCCAGACAGGCGATCGCCTCGAAGGCGGCCGCACCGCTGACGAGGTGCCCCGACATGCTCTTCGTGGAGCTCACCGGGACGCGGTCGGCGGCCTCGCCGAGCGCCAATCGGATGGCCGCCGCCTCGGCGACGTCGCCGACGGGGGTGCCGGCGGCGTGGGCGTTGATGTAATCGACCGCAGAGGGCTCGACGCCGGCGTCGAGGAGTGCCAGTCGGATCGCCCGCGCCGCTTCGGCCGGGTCGTCGCTGGGGATCACCATGTGGGTCGCATCCCCCGACATCCCCACCCCGGCAAGCTCGCCGCGGACGCGCGCTCCACGGGCGAGCGCATGGCGGCGCGACTCGAGCACGAGCACACCTCCCCCCTCCCCCATCACGAAGCCGTCACGGTCGCGGTCGAACGGCCGCGAGGCGCGGGAAGGATCGTCGCCGCGGCGCGACAGCGCGCGGAGGTTGTAGAAGGCGGCAAAGCCCGAGGGGCTGAGGACGTCACAGCCTCCGGCCAGGCAGGCGTCGACGAGCCCCGACGCGATCCACCGGCGGGCGAGTCCGAGAGCGTAGCCGCTCGAGGCACAGGCGGCGGCGACCGTCACCGCCGGCCCGAGGATGCCGAGCCGGTCGGCGATTCGATGCACGAGCGCTGCGGGGCGGGCGGGAGCGAAGACGCGCCGGCCTCCGGCGAGGAAGTCGGCCTCCCAGCCCTTGAGGTGCTCCGCACCGATGCCGAGAACGATGCCGACGCGCGTGCCGAACAGCGGCCCGCCGCCGCGAAGGTCGGAGAGCCCGGCGTCGGCAAGCGCCAGGGTGGAGGTCGCCAGGCACATCTCCCCGAGGCGATCGAAGCCTGCGGTCGTGCCGGGCGGCAGAGCGGGGATCGGGCCGATCGGCGCCGCAAACTGCCTCGCCTCGCGACTGAATCCCGCACCGTCGATCTCGACGACGCCGCACCGGCCGGCGACGAGCGCGTCGGCCACCGCATCGAAGCCGTTCCCCAGCGGGGTCACCGCCCCGATCCCGGTGATCAGCGCGGCGCGGTCGGAGGAGGACTGCTCGTGGCTCACGCGGCGATCCTCCGTGGCTCAGGCATCGTGAGGCCGGCGGCGTCGCGTTCCAAGGTGACAAGCGCCCCCCATCCCA
>Ga0208719_1000448_pt1 | contig 12863 bp, 10 predicted proteins | sample LakMenEpi30Jul09_FD_150747 | JGI IMG/M metagenome (GOLD analysis project Ga0208719, IMG submission 150747) | Freshwater microbial communities from Lake Mendota, WI - 30JUL2009 deep hole epilimnion (SPAdes) | ecosystem: Environmental > Aquatic > Freshwater > Lake > Epilimnion/Euphotic zone ... | reverse complement strand
CCTGCGATCGCGACCGGCCGCGGCGAGCGGATCGAGCCGATCGCCGGCCTGCCTGAGTTGCACGCCGTGATCGCCTGCCCGGCGGCCGGGCTGTCGACGCCAGCGGTCTACGGGCGTTGCGTTCCCGATCCGAGCCGCGCTGGCGAAGCCGCCAGGCTCGCCGCTGCACTGGCCAGCTGCGACCTCCGCGCGGCCGGCGAACTGATGCACAACGGCCTCGAGGACGCGGCACGCTCGCTCTCGGCCGACATCGATCAACTGTTGACCGCCCTGGCAGCGGCCGGGGGCGTGCGGCCGATGCTCACCGGTAGCGGCAGCGCCTGCTTCGCGATCGCCCGCACCAACCGCGAGGCCCGTGCGATCGCCGCTCGGCTCGACGCTGCCGGGTGGCCCGGGGTGTTTCCCGTGCGGATCGCCGGGGCACCGGCGGCCTGACGGCAGCGCGGGCTTGGCTTGGGTCGATGGGCTCGCGTCGATCGTGCGGCGGCTGATGGTCGGGGTCGGTGGCGGCAGGGGGGATCGATGGGGGGCTGTCCTGTGGGGCAGCGCGAGTTGGGGGGGGCGCGCATGGACATCTCCGAGGTTCGGATCAAACTCATCGCCGACCCGTCCGAGCGGCTCCTCGCGTTCTGTTCGATCACGCTTTCCGGGGCGTTCGTGGTCAGGGATCTGAAGATCATCGTCGGCCCCTCGGGGCCGTTCGTGGCGATGCCGAGTCGCAAGCTCTCGAGCCACTGCCCGGGATGCGGGTTCAAGAACTCGCTCCGGGCCGCGTACTGCAATCAATGCGGGCGGAAGCAACCAGAGTCTGCCGTGCCCCGGGACGGCGACGGCCGCCCCCGGCTCTATGCCGACATCGCCCACCCGATCAACGCCGCGGCCCGGGAAACGATCCAGAAGCGGGTCGTGAGTGAGTACGAGGCGGAGCTCGTTCGTGCCAAACAGCCCGGCTACGTCTCCCGCTACGACGAGATCGGCGACGAGGACCATCGCCCGCCGCGCGGCTGATCGACGGACCTCCGGACACCTCGGCCAGCGACACCACCCCCGCGCGTGCGTCGCCGTGCTATGAGCCCAAGGGGAACCGTGCGACAATCCTCCCCGATCCTTCCCCCGCACGGAGTCGTCTCATGCACCGCCCCTCGTCGCAATTGCTTCTCGTCCTGCCGGCTCTCGTCGTCGTCGGAACGGTCGCCGTGGCACGGCAGCCGGCTCCGCCTGCGGCGCCGGCCGTGATCCGCCCCACCGACAACCTCATCGTCGAGGGCATTCCCGAGATCCCGGCGGTCCTCGCCGACGAGGTGCGGCGGTACACCGAGGCCCGTAGTGCCGCTTTCGTCGGTTGGCATCCCACGAAAACGGAGATGCTGATCAGCACGAGGTTCGGCAACACCGCCCAGATCCACGAGGTGCGGATGCCCGGGGGGGCGAGGCGTCAGCTGACGTTCTTTGCCGAGCCGATCGGGGCTGCCGACTGGGATCCGAAGGGGGGAGAGTTCTTCCTCTTCACCCGGGACACCGGTGGCAACGAGTTCGGGCAGATGTACCGATTCGACGGCGCCACCGGCGATGTCACGCTCCTCTCCGACGGCGGCCGCTCGCAGAACGGCGGCTGGGAATGGGACCGTGCCGGCGAGCGGATCGCCTACGCCTCGACACGCCGCAACGGCGCGGATCGTGACATCTGGGTGATGGACCCGCGCGATCCGGCCACCGACCGGCTCGTGGTCGAGAATGCCGGCGGCGGCTGGAGTGTCCTCGACTGGTCGCCCGATGGCACGAAGCTGCTCGTCGGCGAGTCGCTGTCGGTCAACAAGAGCCGGCGCTGGCTCGTCGATGCCGCTACCGGCGTGAAGACAAGGCTCGACGAGGACTCCCCCGAAGACGTCGCCTGGGGAGGGGGCACGTTCACGCCCGACGGCAAGGCGATCTGGACGACCACCGACAAGGATGCGGAGTTCGCCAGGCTCGTCCGATGGACGCCGGCGACCGGCGCCATCGATCCTGTCACGGCCGACATTCCCTGGGAGGTGGAGGGATTCGATCTCTCCGAGGATGGCTCGCGACTCTGTTTCGTCACCAACGAGGCGGGCATCTCCCGGGCCCGCGTCCTCGACACCGCCACCGGCAAGCACAGGCTGGTCGAGGGGCTTCCGGAAGGGGTGATCGGGGGCGGACGATGGCACGCCGATGGGAATCATCTGGCGTTCTCGGTCGGCTCGGCCCGTTCGACGTCCGATGTCTACGTGTGGGACGCCACTGACGGCGGTCCGGCCGTCCGCTGGACGGAGAGCGAGCTCGGCGGGCTCGTGGCCGACGCGCTCGTCGAGCCGCAGGCGATCGAATGGACGAGCTTCGATGGCCTGCGCATCAGCGGGTTTCTCTACCCGGCGGCAGCGAAATTCGCCGGCCGGCGGCCGGTGATCATCAACATCCACGGCGGCCCCGAGGGGCAGTCGCGGCCGATCTTCCAGGGCCGCAACAACTTCTTCATGAGCGAACTCGGCGTGGCGATGGTCTATCCCAACGTCCGCGGCTCGACGGGCTACGGAAAGACCTTCGTGAAGCTCGACAACGCCCTGAAACGCGAGGACTCGGTCCGCGACATCGGCGCCCTTCTCGACTGGATCGCGACCCGGCCCGATCTCGATCCCACGCGCGTGATGATCACCGGTGGGAGCTACGGTGGCTTCATGACGCTCGCCTGTGCCACCACCTACGACGATCGGATCCGCTGCGCCCTCGACGTCGTCGGCATCTCCCACTTCACGACGTTCCTGAAGAACACCGAGAGCTACCGGCGCGACCTGCGCCGGGTGGAATACGGCGACGAGCGGGTGCCGGAGGTAGCCGAGTTCTTCGAGCGGATCGCTCCCCTCAACAACGCCGGGAGGATCACGAAGCCGCTGTTCGTCGTGCAGGGTGCCAACGACCCGCGCGTGCCAGCGAGCGAGGCGGAGCAGATGGTGGAGAAGGTGCGCGGGAACGGCGGCCCGGTCTGGTTTCTCAATGCCAAGGACGAAGGGCACGGCTTCCGCAAGAAGCCGAACATGGACTTCCAGTTCTACGCCACGGTGATGTTCGTTCGGCAGCATCTCCTCGACGGGGATCCCGCCGCAGATCGCTGACCACTCGGCCGCAGATCCCCGAGGGTCGTCCCCACCGGGCGCTCAACCGCGATGCACGTGCGCGTGGAAGTCGGCAGCCAGACGGGTCGTGATCGGCCCGGGGACGCCGGTGCCGATTTTCCGTCCGTCGATCTCGACGACCGGCACGACCTCGGCCGCCGTCCCGGTGATGAACACCTCGTCGGCGGTGTAGAGATCGTGCCGCGTGAGGGTCGCTTCCCGGCAGGGAATGGAGGCGGAGTGCGCCAGATCCATGACGGCCCCGCGCGTGATCCCTTCGAGAATCCCGGCGTCGGGAGGAGGCGTGAGGACGACCCCCTTCCGCACGGCGAACACGTTGTCGGCCGTGCACTCGGCGACCTCGCCTTTGTGATTGAGCATCAACGCCTCGACGCATCCGGCCTGGAGGCCCTCGAGTTTGGCCATGATGTTGTTGAGGTAATTGAGCGACTTGATCCGCGGCGAGAGCGCCGCCGGGTGGGATCGCTGCGTGGCCGCCGTCACGATCCTCAAGCCCCGATCGTAGAGCTCGCGTGGGTAAAGGCTGATCGTATCGGCAATGACGATGACCTGCGGATGGGAGGTGCGGTTCGGGTCGAGGCCGAGCGTCCCGGCGCCGCGCGTGATCACGAGGCGGACGTAGCCGTCGGTGAGCTTGTTGGCGGCGAGGGTGTCGTAGACGGCCTTGGCAACGGCCTCCTTCGTCATCGGGATCTCCAGCGCGATCGCCCGGGCGCTGTCCCAGAGGCGATCGAGGTGCGCTTCCATGCGGAACACGCGCCCGGAGTAGCTTCGCATTCCCTCGAAGACGCCATCCCCGTAGAGGAGCCCATGGTCGAAGACACTGACCCGCGCCTCATCCTCCGGCACGAGACGGTCGTTCATGAACACGATGCGGGGCATGGCTGTCACCTTCGGAGTTGACGCCGTCACGATGCGGGGCGTGCAGGGGAGGGACTGTGGGGCGTGAACGGCAGCGGCGCGCCGGTCAGACGGGGAGACGTTCAGGCATTCTCCACCCGTCCGGCGACCAGCCGCACGATCCGATCGGCCCGTTTCGCGATCGACTGGTCGTGCGTGACGAGAACTATAGAAAGGCCATCGGTGTGGTTCAACTCGCAGAGGGCATCGAGGATTCCCCCCCCGCTCGCTTCGTCGAGATTTCCGGTCGGCTCGTCGGCGAGCAGCAGGCGTGGCCGGCCCACGAGCGCCCGGGCGATCGCCACCCGCTGCATCTCCCCCCCCGACAATTGCCGCGGCTTGTGGTGGAATCGACCCCGCAGACCGAAGCGGTCGAGGAGGGACTCCGCCCGCCGCCTCGCCTCAGCGCGGTGGCGGAACCAATCCGCCACCGAGAAGCGGACGAGCAGCGGCGCGAGGACGTTCTCGAGCGCCGACAACTCCGGCAGCAGGTGATAGGCCTGGAAGACCATGCCGATGTCGGTGTTCCGCAATCGATCGCGGCGCGTACCGGGAAGGTTGTCGATCCGGTTGCCGGCCAGATGGACCTCGCCGGAGTCGGGGGCATCGAGGAGCCCCATGAGATGGAGGAGCGTGCTCTTGCCGGAACCGCTTTGACCGATCACGGAGACGAACCCCGCCGGCTCGACCTCGAAGTCGACGCCACGCAGCACCTCGAGCATGCCGGCTCCGGAACGGTAGGCCTTGCGGACCCCGCGGACCTGGAGGAGCGGAGCTCCCGAAGCCTCGATGGAACGGTTGGTGTCAATCATGCCGCAGTGCCTCCACGGGGTGGAGCCGAGCGGCCCGCAGAGCCGGCAGCACACTGGCCGCGACCGCGATCCCCACGGCACCGCCGATGATCCAGGCCACCGTCCACGGATCGACGATCGTGGGGATGCGGAAGAAGTAGTAGATCGAGGGATCGAAGACACGCTCCCCGGTGCACCATTCGACGAGCACGCGGATGCGGTTGATGTTCCAGGTGATCCCGAGACCGAGAGCGAGGCCGGCACCCGCGCCGACGAGCCCGAGGAACAGACCGTAGCCGAGGAAGATCGCCGCCACGCCCGAGGAGCCGGCACCGAGCGACTTGAGGATGCCGATGTCGCGGGTCTTCTCGACGACGATCATGAAGAAGATGGCGAGGATCCCGAAGCCCGCCACGGCGACGATCATGAACAGGAGGATGTTGAGCACGGCCATCTCCATGTCGACGGCGGAGAGAAGCGGCCCCTGCTTGTCCTTCCAGCTCGAGACGGCGTACATGTCGGCGGGAAAGGCCGCTCGCAGTCGGTCGCGGACGGCCTCGAGATCGGCGCCCGGACGGAGCTTGATTTGGATCGAATTGACGCTGGCGATCCCGGTCTGCGGGTCGATCATCCCCCGTGCCTTTTCGAGCTGCCCGATCGGAACGAAGACGAAGTTCGAGTCGTACTCGCTCATCTTGCTCTCGTAGAAGTCGACGATGGTGTAGGTGTCGGTGACCGCCTTGGGGGGGGTGCCCGCGGTGGGGAAGGTGATCTTCACGTCATCCCCGGGGAGGACGAGGAAGCGGTCGATCCCGGCCGAGTCACGGAAGCTCGCCAGCCCGATGCCGGGAACGATCCCGGTGAATTGCTCCTGAGAGGGATCGAACGTGCGCCCCTGCTCTTCGGGCTTCGCTGCCCGGAATGGATCGATCGGAGCCGTGGGGGGATGGGCATCGGCCGTCGGGGCGAGTTCCCCGGGAGACGTGTTCTCTGCGAGCGGATCGGTGAGCGCGGGTGTGGTCTCCGCGAGGACCGCCTCGACCTGATGGTCGACCGGGCGGACCGGCCCACTGCCACGGGGTTCGACAGCCCCACCGGCCTGTTCCGCCCCCTGCAGCTCCGCCTGCCGCTGCCGCCAGGCACGTTCCCGTTCGACGCGCATCCGTCGGTGGGGCCAGCCCGCCCCCTCGAGCGCCGGCCGCGTCGCCACCTGCTGGTCTTCGGTCTGACTGTCGATCGTGTCGTAGCCGCCGTCGCGGAGCCCGAATGAAAGCTGCCGGCGGTTGTCCGGGTGCTGGAGATACCGGCTGAAGTCGCTGACCTGTGCGTGGGTCTGCTCGTCGATGCCGATGAGCATGATCTGTCTGGTCACCCATTGGCCGCGGACCTGGAAGTTGAGCATCGCCGGCACGGCCACCGTCGGCGTCATCCCTTCGATGTCCTCGCCGCCGGCCCTGAGGATCTCCTCCATGTGCCACTGCGGATCCTGGAAGCCGGAGAGCGAATGGCTCTCGAAGACGAGATCGGAGAGGATGCCGTGGATCCGCGACTGCATCTCGTGGGCGAAGCCGGCCATCACGGCGTTGACGACGATCATCGTCGCCACGCCGAGGGTGACGCTGATGACGCTCGCCAGGGCGATCCAGCGCGTGCGGAGGTAACGCCAACAGAGGAGGAGGGTGTACACGGGGTCAGTCCTCGGCCTGCGGGCGATGGATGGGGAACAGGATCACGTCGCGGATCGACGCCGACTCGGTGAGAAACATCACGAGCCTGTCGATGCCGATCCCGAGGCCGCCCGCGGGGGGCATGCCGTGGCGGAGGGCGCGGATGAAGTCGGTGTCCATCCGGGCCATCGACTCGTCGGCGGCAAGCCCGGCGAGCTGCGTGCGGAAGAGTTCCTCCTGGAGATCGGGATCGTTGAGCTCCGTGTAGGCGTTGGCCAGCTCCATCCCGGCGACGTAGAGCTCGAATCGTTCGGCGACGTGCGGTTGGCCCGCCTTCCTTTTGGTGAGCGGGCAGATCGCGGCGGGATAGTCGATCACGAACGTCGGCGCCGAAAGGGTCGATTCACAGGTGGCCTCGAAGAGGTCGCTCTTGATGACGTCGGGGTGGCGGCCGGCCGTGTCGATACCGCGCATCGCGGCCGCGGATGCGACGCTCGTCGGATCGGTCGGATCGCAACCGACCACCTCGTTGAGGAGGTCGTCGTACCGGACGCGGCGGAACGGCTTCGAAAGCTCAATGTCGTGCCCCATCCAACGGACCGTCGCCGGAGTCCCGGCGACCCGTGCCGCATCGCGGATGATCGCCTCGGTGAGATCCATCATCGAGACGTAGTCGCCGTAGGCCTCGTAGGCCTCGAGCATCGTGAACTCGGGGTTGTGCCGCGGGCTCACGCCTTCGTTGCGGTAGACGCGTCCCAGCTCGAATACCCGTTCCATGCCGCCGACGAGGAGTCGCTTGAGATGGAGCTCGAGGGCGATTCGCAGCACGAGCGGAATGTCGAGCGCGTTGTGGTGCGTCTTGAAAGGACGGGCCGCGGCGCCGCCGGCGGATTCCTGGAGCGTCGGCCCCTCGATCTCGAGATAGCCGCGGTCGAAGAGCGTCTGCCGCACCGAGGCGACGATCCGGCTGCGGGCGATGAACCGCTCTCGGACCCCCTCGCCGTGGATCAGGTCGACATACCGCATCCGCTGCTTGAGTTCGGTGTCGACCAGCCCGTGGAACTTGTCGGGCGGCGTCTCGATCGACTTCGTGAGGAACGTGATCGCCGAGGCGAAGATCGTCAACTCGCCGGTCTTCGAGTAGCCGAGCCGACCGTCGATCCCGATCAGGTCGCCCAGATCGAGGCAGTCGACCACCTTCCAATTCTCGGGGCCGACCTGTTTCTTCCCGAGCATGATCTGGATCCGCGCGGAGCGGTCGGCAAGCGAAAGGAAGACGAGGCTGCCGGCGCTGCGCTGGAGCATGATCCGCCCCGCTACCCGGACCGTCGGCCCGTCCTCGGCCGGCGGCTCCCCCTCGGGCCGCTTGAGCGGCTCCCCCCGCTCGCGCACCGTGGCGATCGGGGTCACCCCGTCGAACCGGCTCCCCCACGGGTCGAGGCCCATCTCCGCGAGCTTGCGGAGCTTGTCGCGGCGCGCTTTCTCGAGGCCGGCGGCGATGCCGCCGCCGCCCGGCGCCGCTGCGGAGGGGTCGGTGGGTCGATCATCCGGTGAGGAGGCAGAAGGCACTGGCAGCACGCTCGACGGGGGCGGGGGAATGGCAGGGGAAACCGGGATTGTCCGATGTCGGGGGAAAATCGAGAAGAGCAGTCGTGTCCGCTGTTCCGGGGCATTTCTCGGTTGATCAGGCGTTTTGCCGGGTAGGCGCTGTCCTGCGAGTGGTTCCGTCGGGTACAACCCGCCGTCCGGATCGTGCCATCCGGCCGACCGAGTCCTGAGACCACCGTGCATCCCACGTCTTCCCCCGAGCTGTTCTCGATCGAACTGCGCTCGTCGCGGTGGGGAGAGATGATCGAGTGGTATCGGCGCGTCGTCGGCTTGAAGGTGCTGATCCGCGCGACGGACGACGGCTACGCCTTGCTTCAGGCAGGCACCGCGCGGCTGGCGATCCTCGATCGCCCCGAGGCAGCTCCGGCAAGCCATCGCTGGAGCCTCGGCTTCGAGGTCGCCGACCTGGCCGCCTGCCGCGACAGGCTCCGGCTGGCCGGTGCGGAGATCCAAGAGCCGCCACCGAATCACGAGGGCTTCACGGAGATCGTCACCCACGATCCCGACGGCAATCGGCTGCGGCTGTTCGCCTGGGACTAGCGGGGTGGAGGCTGGCTCAGCCCCACTCGTTCCAGGAGCCGGTGGCGATCACCCAGACCGCCAGGCAGGCGTTGATCGTGGCATGGGCCACGATCGCGTCGGAGAGACGGCGGCGGTTATAGAGGGCCAGCGCGAAGGCGATCCCGGCGAGGGTCGCCCGCTGCCAGTCCCCACCGTGCATCACGCCGAAGGCCAGTGACGATGCCAGGAACGACAGCCAGGTGAAAGTCCCGATCGGCACCTGCTCGATGTCGTCGTCGATGAGCCGCCGCGCCAGGAACCCGCGGAACACGAGTTCCTCGGCGATCGGCACGGTGATCGTGTATCCGGCGACGCGGAAAAGCAGCCAGAGCAGCGCCCATGGCTGGCCGAGTTGGATGGGATCGAGAAGGGTGACCTCCTCCGGAGTGCCGATCGCGTCGTCCGGGGCCAGGGCCATCCACACCAGAAACATCGTCAAGCCGATCCCGATCGCCACAGGCGAGATCGGAGCCGGCCCGAGCCGGTAATGACCGCGCAGCGACCAGAGCACCGCGGCGACCGCGATCACGCGGACAGGATAGAGCACGCTGAAACCGCTCGTGAAAGCCTGCGTGAGGATCGTGACCGAGGTGAGCACGAGGAACGGAAGGAGACAGGCGACCGTCGACGGACCGTGGATCGCCACCGACGGGTCGTCCGGTTGCGTGAAGAGCGGCGGCGAGGATGCATCGCCCCCGCCGCCTGGCATGGCAGACGCGTCGTCGAGCGGAGGATCGGCGGCCGGCGGGAGCGTGGAGGTGAAGAAGGGAATCTGCTGGACGGCCCAGATCATGCCCAGGCCGACGACGAGAAACGAGATCCATCCCGCCTGGGAATGGAAGCCGTCGACGGCGATCTTCGGATCGAGATGAATGCCGACGAGGATCAGCGCGGTGATCCGGAATACGTTCGCCGTCAGGCTGAGGAGAATGCCGATCGGGAACAGGAGGAAAGACTGTGGGAAGCGGTGAATCCGGCGGAACCACCACAGGTAGCCGGCGAGCATCATCGTGATCAGTCCGACCCCCTGGAATCCACCGCACTCCGTTTGGATCTGCACCTGAAAATCCGCGGTGCCGAGGACGAACGGTTCTGGTCTGATGACCGGGGCACCCGCAAAGGGAACGAGCAAGAACTCGACGAGATCGACGGTCGGTTCGCCGCTCGTGTCCCAGAGTAGCTTCGTGAATCCCTCGACGTGGATCATTGCCCATAACACCGCCGTAATCCCGGCGATGGCACCGAGAATCGGGCGAGCGTCGGCCAGCCGGGGCACCCACACAGTCACGACCGATGCCACCCACGCGCAGGCCAGGGACATTGCCAGCAGGAGTTGGCTCTGGCGACCGATGAGCGGCTCGATCAAGCCCACTGAAATCGTGCCGAGACAGGCGACGAGGGCGGTGAACGCCAGACCGTTGGCCATCAGTAAAGGGGGAGATGAGGTCGACGACCGGTACCTCGCTGCATTGCTCCTGACATGGAAAACGAGCAACGCTGCGGAAGCCAGGGCGACGACCCGCCAGCGGTTGAAGCCGGTGGTGTCCTCGAGATCGTTGCGCAGCGAGCGGAGTGTTCCGCCGAAGAGACCGGCAAGCACGCACGCCTCGACACCGACGATCGCGACGCGGGTGGCGAAAGCCCGCCACGGGCGAGGTTCGGAGTCGTCGGCGGATGGCGTCGGATGGACAGGCATGGATGGAGTCAGCGGGGTGGCCCGCGGCTCAGGGCCCCGGCAGGGGGCCGGTGGTCGAGAGTTTGATCCGGCAGAGGTGGGAATCGGCGGTCATGTAGAGCGTCTTGCCATCATCGCCGAACCCGCAATTGGCCGTTGCCTGACCGGTGAGGATCGTTCCCAGATGGGTGCCGTCGGCTGCGATCACGAGCACGCCCCCGGGGCCAGTGGCGAACACGTTCCCCTGCATGTCGACCTTGAGCCCGTCGGGTAGCCCCTTCTTCCGCGACGCGAACAGTTTCGTGCCGTCGAAGAAGGTCTTCCCGGCATCGAGCGAGCCGTCCGCCTGGACGTTGAACACCTTCCAGATCGGCGACTGGGGATCGGACTGCGCGACGTAGAGCCGTTTTTCATCGGGGGAGAAGCAGATCCCGTTGGGCCGGGTCATGGTGTCGCAAAGGAGCGTCACGGTGCCGTCCGGGGTGACACGGTAGACACCGCAGAAGTCGAGTTCGCGGCGCTCGTCGTCGAATCCCTTGGGAAGCCCGTACGGGGGATCGGTGAAGTAGATGGCACCCGAGGAGTGGACGGCGACGTCGTTGGGACTGTTGAACCGCTTGCCCTGGTAATTGTCGGCCACAGTCCGCTTGCCGCCGCCGGGGGTCAGTCGGCTGACACGACGGTCGCCGTGTTCGCAGGAGATGAGATTTCCCTGCCGATCGAGCGAAAGGCCGTTGCTCCCCCGCTCGTTTCCATAGGCTCCGGGGCCCGTGAAACCGGCCGGTTCGAGGTAGGTCGACAGCCCCTCCCCCTGCTTCCAGCGATTGACCCGGTTGCGAGGGATGTCACTGAAGAGAACGGCCCCGTCCGTCTTCACCCACACCGGTCCTTCGGCCCATTCAAAGCCACTGGCGAGGACCTCGATCTCGGCATCCTTCGGCACCAGTTTGTCGAAGCGGGGATCGAGTCGTTCGATCGAACCGAGCGTGGGAAGGAGATCGGCCGGCCCCCCCTCGTCGGCTCGGACCGTGAACGGGGCAAGAAGGATCGCGAGGCAAAGGAGCGGGAGGGGACGCATGGCGGGTTCCTGGAGTCGTCGGCTCGGGAAGCGTCGGAGGCGGGGGAACGCGACCATTGTCGCGACGAAAACGCTCCCGCCCGAGGGCAGTCTACCCGATCAACCGGGCTCCTCCATCGGCCCGGCGTCGTCCCAGATTCCCCCCCGAGAACCGGGGCCGACCGCGAACCACAGCGTCACCGCTGCCATCAGGAGGGCGAAGAGGAGGACGAGCGTCATGGCGATCCCCATCGCGCACCCCGCCTGGCCGTCGTTGGTGCGATGGGACGAAAGCTGGGAGTCGGTGAGCGGGCCCCCGATGTCCCCCGGGCCTGAGGAAGGCTCGCTGTTGACGGAGGAATCGATCGCCAGGAGGAAGGCCCGGGCGAAGCGAAACAGCCACAGCGGCAGGGCCACCGCCACGGCCAGGCAGACCCCGAGAGCCTGCTCCGCCGACAGCCCGGCCCCGAGGACGAGGACGCCGTAGAGGGCGATCGTGGTCAGGGCCGTGACCCCGTAATTGATGTAGATCGAGCCGAGATAGAACCCCGGCTCCCGGCGAAAATCGAGGCCGCAGCGTACGCAGCGCGATTCCATGCGGAACCAGCCGGCAAACAGGCGTCCCTCCCCGCATCGCGGGCAGCGGAGGCGGAGGGCATGGCGGAGCGGAGCGGGGAGGCCGGGCATGAAAGGAGCGGGAGAAAAGGGGGGGAGGGGGCTGGTCGGGAGCCCCCGGGGAATCGTCGCCACCGGTGCGAGCGTTCCGACCGTCACGGGAGGAACGACGGGAAGGACAAACGGTCGAAACCCCTGTGTATGGTATCGGGGTGGGACGGGCGGGTGATCTGCCTCCGTCGGGGTGGTGCGTCGATGAACGAAAACGAAGAATACGTCCGCGAGTTCCTCGTCGAGTCGGCCGAGAATCTCGACCAACTCGATCGGGACCTCGTCGCGCTCGAGGAGGATCCGCGCGACTCGCAGCGGCTCGCGAGCATCTTCCGCACCGTCCACACGATCAAGGGCACGTCCGGTTTCTTCGGATTCGCCAAGCTCGGGGCGATCACGCACAGCGGCGAACATCTTCTCGGCCAACTCCGCGACGGCAAGATCGACCTCGACGACGATGTCACCGGTGCCCTCCTTACGCTCGTCGATGCGGTCCGATCGATCCTCGAACGGATCGAGAAGACCGGGGGGGAGGGGGAGAGCGACTTCCACGAACTCTCGCAATCGCTCGATCGGGTCGCGATCGAGGCGGTCAAGCGCCGCGAGAATGGCGGCGTTGTCGTCACCCGGTTGACGCCGCCTGCCGACGCGACGACATCACCATCCCACGCCGCAGCGGAGCCGGATCCGGTTGAACCGGCTGTGTCCCCGGTTGTGGCCGTCCCGATCGAAACGCCGCCGCCTCCGGTCGTCCCTGTGCCGGAGATCGTCGTCGCCCCGCCGACGGCG
>Ga0208719_1000440_pt1 | contig 12924 bp, 8 predicted proteins | sample LakMenEpi30Jul09_FD_150747 | JGI IMG/M metagenome (GOLD analysis project Ga0208719, IMG submission 150747) | Freshwater microbial communities from Lake Mendota, WI - 30JUL2009 deep hole epilimnion (SPAdes) | ecosystem: Environmental > Aquatic > Freshwater > Lake > Epilimnion/Euphotic zone ... | reverse complement strand
TGATAAAGCGCCAATCGGAGTTTTTAGTTCATGGGAAATATTTGCGACAAAATCTCGACGAACATCATGAATTCTCTGTGCTTCACTTTCATCGGAAATCAACACCAAGACATACTGGTTTTGCGTCAACGGCAGGACATTGACCGTTAATTCATGCTTACCTTCGCCGATCGGCCCGCGAGGCAAATCAATACGACCGGTTTGCTTTACATTTGAACGTCTTACGACTCGAACGGTGGCAAGTAGCTCGGGATTTTCGAGTCTGCCGTCTCGCAAGATGCCCAGTTTCTCAACACCCGAAGTTTTAAATGTTGCGACATCGCCCGGGGCGAGAATCAATGAGTCCCCATCAAGATTTTCCAAGGTTTGTAGCAGTAATTCGGGCAAAGCGGCTGTGGTTGAAGGTTCGACCACTTGGCGCTTAAAGAGCATGCCGAAACTGTATCGCTACAAAACCCGAGTTAACCGTCCGTTTACCCTTTAGATTGCGTATGTTCAGCATGTAGCCCTATGTTTGCGCCATGGCTCTTATCCGCTCCGCATACCAAGATGAATTAGATGGTGTTTCCCAATCCTTGGTTGATCTAACCGGCATGGTCACTGCTTCTATGGTGAAAGCCTCAAAAGCGGTTCAGACCGCGGACTTAGCTTTGGCCGAAGAAGTCATCGCATCGGATATCAAAATCGATGATTTTCAGCATGAATTAGATGCGCGCATCATTGACATCATCGCCCGCCAGCAGCCGGTGGCATCTGACCTTCGAGCCTTGGTAACGGCGATGCGCATGAGCGCAGACCTTGAGCGTATGGGCGACCTAGCCCATCACATCGCAAAGGTTGCTCGTCTTCGCCACCCAGAACTCGCAATTCCAGAATCATTGATTTTGCCATTTACTGAAATGGGTCACGTGGCTGAAAAGCTATCGATCATGGTTGCAGCGGTGATTACCACCCGCGACACAGAGATGGCTTTGCAGATTGAAAAGGATGATGACGAGATGGATGACCTTCATAAGAAGGTTATTGCAACGATCATCAAGGATGATTCTGGACTGTCATTGGAATCGGCAATCGATCTGACTCTGCTTGGCCGTTACTACGAGCGTTATGCAGACCATGCGGTTTCAGTTGCACGCCGCGTGTACTTCTTGGTTACAGGAACTTTCGCTTAATTAAATAACCCGCACAACTCACCCCACTTGGGGTGATGTCGCCTTGCCTACCGCACGCTCAAGCCTCACCCTTAACCCATGAGCGGCAAAGAGGTTCTCACCCCATCGGTTGATCGCTCACGCTTGGTGCCACCGGCGATTCCGGCCACAGCCATTTCTCGCAAACACCTTTTCCATCTTTTTGAAACGGACTTGCCGGGTGTGACCGTTGTTGCAGCTCCAGCTGGTTTTGGAAAGAGTTCCCTGGTTTCTCAATGGGCGCAATCTGTCGAGCGTCCAACCGTATGGCTTTCAGTAAATCCTCAAGATTCAATGCAAAGTTTTTTTGCTCATGTTCTTGAATCAATCCGAATTGTTTTCCCAGGCTTTGCATCAGAGTTTGAAAAGGAACCTAGCCCCAACGCACTTCACAACATTAAAAAACTAACAACCGCCGTCGGGGCGATAAAAAGCGGATTTAATTTTGTACTCAATAACGGAGCCTTAGATAACCCCCACGTTACAGATTTTTCCCAAGAGTTGATTGACCATCTTCCAGACAATGTGCACCTTGTTGTTATTAGACGAGTTACCCCAACTACTTCTTTAGCAAGGTATGCAAGTCTGGGAAATCTAAGTCTTATTACAAGTCAAGATTTAAAGTTTTCACCCGAAGAAGTTTCTCGAATTGCTGACCTTAATGGCGCAGATATCGACAACGATCACTCACGTAGATTGCTCAAGAAATGTGATGGTTGGCCAGCTGCGGTTCAAATGATTACTCGAGCTATTGCACGCGGAAACCAAAGTTCAAACTTTGAAATCGAATCTGGATCAAGTCCGCTAGCGGTACTGGCCCTTGAAACTATCAACTCGCTGAATGAGGAAAATAAATCAAAGATTTCACGGTTAGTTTTGCTATCAGAATTTGATCTAGAAACGGCGGCGATAGTACTGGGGGAGGATTTCTCTGAAAGCTATATCAATAAATTAGCTACAGATGGTCTTTACGTCAGTGTTTCCTCTGGGCCTAGCCGAATCTATAGATTCAATGACATTGTCTATGAAGTTTTGTCTCAGCAGAATTTTGGAGATCCCGAGGAAAATAGAAAGATTCACGAAAGACTTGCCACGCACTTTTGGGACAAAAGAGATTATGGAAAAGCTCTGGAACATGTCTTTAAGTCAGGAAACAAAGAAAAGTTTCAGATTTATTTGGATACAAGTATTCGTCATATGGCAGTTATTGGTCGAGGCGACCAGTTGATTAAATGGTCTGAATACTCAGGTGATTCATCCCCGCGCGGTGAGATGATGAAAAAGACGATGAAAGTTGTTGGCCACCTTGTAAATCTTGAATTTGCTCGAGCTGAGGCATTAGCAACTGAGCTGGAAATAATTTCGGAACAAAGTAAAGAACTTGAATTCTTAACTCAACTTACTTCAATGGCATTTGCGCATATTTACTTCGCTCGCGGAGAGTTCACACGCTCACTTGCGATGATTGACCGAGCCTTGATGACTGATTCTCCTTACGAATCTATCGAGAACACAGATCGCATTGCTTTGCTTCGCCTTAAGGCGGGAATTCACTTTCTTTATGACCAACCAGAAGAGATCAATGAGTGCCTGAAGAAAGCTCGAATTCTTTTGAATTCTGGCAATGTAATCAACGCCCCTTATTACATTACTTGTATTACCTCACTTTCTCTGTGGTGTGAAGGACGATTCTTTGAAGCTGCAGAGCATGCCTCGATTGCCATTAATCAAGCATCGATTGCAGGTTATTCATCGATCAGCGCACCTCTTGATGCATACCTGGTGTTGGCCCGCTGCCAATTAGAACTTTCACAGATAGACAAAGCGATTGAAACTTCGACATTTCTTTTTGAAAAATCCTCGGATTCAAACATCTGGCCTTGGGCGCTGATGGCTGAAGGTACTCGTGCGCGAATCAACATCACAAAGGGCCAGATTCCTCAGATGATGGAAATTGTTAAGCAACAACGTGAAAGGCTGGCAGCGTTTAAGTCGCCTCACGAACTTAGTTGGCTTGTTGATATCACCGAAGTCTTTTTGCGCTTTGTTCTTGATGATTGGGAAAGAGCAGAAGAGCTTTTGCGTCGGATGCCTAAAATTGAAATGGTCCGGCAGATCGATTTGAATGTAAAGTTTCAAAGCGACCCCAAAAGGATCCCTGCCTTAGTTGAAGGATTTCCCGAAAATACGCCTCGAGAAAAGGTAAATAAGTTTCTTTATCAAGCAACTATCAATATAGATAGTGAAAACCTCGCTTTGGGGTATCTCAATAAAGCGCTGGATATAGGCGCAGAAGTTGGGTATCACGAATATTTTGTAAGGCAACACCGTTTGTATCCAATCATGGTGAAAGCAGCAGCCGCTCAACCCACCGTCTTTAGAGAAAGTGTGGTTCATGAAATGACAGAGCGAATTCAAGCAATGAATTCTGATACTGGAGCCCTAGAAGAAAAGCTGACCACCAGAGAGCTAGAGATCCTGAAACACTTAACAACAGGTGTTCCATTAAGTGCAATTGCAAAGCAGCTACATATTTCACAAAACACGATGAAGACTCATTTGCGCAATGTCTATAGAAAACTAGCTGTAGATGGTCGCCATACTGCGGTAGAAAAGGCTAAGAAACTTCTGCTGATCTAAGTTGATTTGGCCGCTCTTTAATTTGATGTACTAAGGTTCTAGCCATGGGTCCAGCATTTAATCGTTTATGGGCCAGCAGTTTAGTTTCAAACTTGGCCGATGGTGTTCTCATTGCCGCAGCCCCATTGCTCGCAATCACATTGACTGACAGCACCGTCCTTATTTCCATAATTGGTGCGATGGTGATGTTGCCTTGGTTGCTCTTTGCAATTCCTATCGGTGCCATGGTGGACCGTGTTGACCGCAGATTCATTCTGGCGGCATCTAATGCAATTCGCAGCGCAGTTATCGGAATCGTGGCCCTTGGAATCGCGACCGGACACGTAACCATTTTCTGGTTGATCGCCTCAGCTTTTGTGATCGGAATTTGTGAAGTTGCCAACGATACGACCGCGCAATCCTTGATTCCCCAGATTCTTGATGAAGAGCATTACGAAAAAGGTAATTCAAGACTTCAGATTTCAGAGACTGTAATTCAGGGATTTATTGGGTCACCACTTAGTGGTTTCTTATACGCACTTGCAATGTGGCTGCCATTTTTCATCAACAGCATCGGGTATGCCGTTGCGATGCTTTTAGCGCTTTCAATCCCTATTCAGTATTTGCAGGATGTTCGTGTTGAAAGTTCAAAAGAAAACAAACCTCACTTTGTCGAAGACATTAAATTTGGAATCAAATACTTATACAACCACAAAGTTTTACGGCGCTTGGTTGTAACAACAGCAACCATTGGTGTTTGTTATTCAATGGGAACTGCAACCATGGTTTTGTTCATCATTAAAGAGTTAGAGCTTGCCCCTAAGTACTTTGGTGTCATTCTTACAATTCAAGGTCTAGGCGCTCTACTTGGTGCCATTGTTGCGCCTAAAGCTTCCAAGAAGTTTGGTCGCAGCATCATGATGACACTTGGAATCACGGGCAGTTCGGTCATTCTGCTGGCTCAAGGATTTGCTCCTAACATTTATATCTTTGTGGCCCTTGCAACGTTGGGTGGATTTGCAATTGCGCAATGGAATATTTTGTTGATGGCTACCTATCAGACCGTTATTCCGAATGAGCTCTATGGGCGAATTCATGGCACTCGTCGAACTCTGGTATGGGGAATGATGCCCATTGGTTCAGTGCTTGGGGGAGTCCTAGCCCATTACAGTTTGCGACTTCCTATGTATGTCGGCGGAATAATTGCCTCGGTCATCGCGATTAGTTCGATCAAGTTTTTCATGAGCATCGCTTCTAAAACCGAGGCGGCCCAGTAGTCCATCCCTCACCCCATCCTTGGCCTAGTTATTCCGGACTTCTCAGCCAATGGTTATCTAGGTGTTATAAATCCACGCTCGTGCAAACCACTTGCGTGTTGCTTGGACTCCTTTCCTACGGCAGACTTTCGCCACCAAAAGCGCCTTCGGGGTTGGTCGACTCTCCGCAGACGCTTTTCTTAAACCCTCAAGGAGGAACTACATGAAGTTAACACGTAGTGCAAAGGTTGCACTTGCGATTGCAGCATCTGCAGGTCTAGCGGTTTCACTGCTATCACCAGCATCTGCAAACACACGCTCAACAGTTGTTGTCCACGACACCAACTCATTGACATCGTTTAACTCTGGTCAGCCAGATACCAACTTGACCATCAATGGTGCAGTTGGATACTTGTCTGATATCGGATTCAATTACTACGATGACAAGAAGAACGTTATTCAAAACAAGGTATTCGGTTCATACCGAATCACTAAGAACGGCACAACTGATTTCCGTGTTACATACACAGTTAACCCAGGTCGTGTTTGGTCAGATGGAACTCCAATCACAGCAGTAGATCTATTGCTGTCACACGTTCTATCAAGCAACGAGTACTCAAAGGCTGCTGGTCTTGGTGATCCACTAAACAAGACAACAGTTTCTGCGTTTGACTCAAACGGTTACTCAGGAACATACAACGACAACATTGCTGGAGAGCCAACACTTTCAGCTGATCAAATGTCATTGACACTGCAGTACAAGAACAAGATTGCTAACTGGGATCTATTCGGTCCTGGACCAGCACCTGTTCACGCACTTATCTTGATGTCAGAAGGCAAGAAGGCACTTGGAACTGTTGCTGAAAACACAGCTGCTAAGGGTCGTTTCCTTTCTGCATACCAGTCAAAGAACACAAACGTTCTAAAGGCAATGGGTAAGGTCTGGTCAAATGACTATGACATCGCTGATGTAAACAGCAGCACAAACCCACTTCTATTCGTAGGTAACGGTGGTTTCTTGGTACAGAGCGCAGTTAAGGGCTCATCTGTAACCATGAAGAAGAACCCACGTTACAACTCAGGTCCAGCACTTAGCGGAACTGTTGACACAGTTATCTTCCGTTTCATCGCAGACGGAACAGCTGCATCACAGGCTCTTGCTAACGGTGAGCTAGATATCTACCAGGGTCAAGCAACTGCAGATGCTGTTGCAGCACTTAACAAGATCAAGGGTGTCACCGTTAAGGGTGGAATCCAGTCTTGCTACGAGCACTGGGATACTCGCGTTAACGCAGCACCAGGACAGCCTGCATACAACGGTTTGTTCAAGGGTCATGGCGGAAAGGGTGCAGATCTACGTCGTGCATTCCTTCTTGCAATCCCTCGCGCTGAAATCAACGAGAAGCTAATTGCTCCAATCAACCCATCAGTTCAGGTTCTTGGATCAACATTCGTTTCTCCAGGTGAAGAAGGATATGACCGTCTAATTGCAAACAACGGTTCTAGCTTCTACGTTGGTACACAGGATGCACTCAATGCAAAGGCACTTCGTTTGGTTAAGAAGCACTTCCCAAGTGCATCACCAAGCAACCCAGTTGCAGTGAAGGTACTTGTACCTGGTAACAACGCTCGTCGTGCAGCAGAGTTCGCACTTGCTAAGGCAAATGCAATCAAGGCTGGCTTCGATCTACAGGGTGATGTTCAGGCTTCATGGTCACCACGTATTCAGAACACTGAATACGATGCAATGTTCTTTGCATACTGCCAAACAGCAGTATCACAGACAGGAACAAACTCTAACTTCAAGCTAGGTGGAGGAAACAACCGTACAGGTGTTAACTTGCCTAACCTTGATGCAATCTTGGATACATTGCAGCTACCACTGTCACGTTCATCATTTATTTCTAAGGTGATCGCAGCAGAGCGTATTATCCACGCAGAGGGACTCACAGTTGGTGTATTCCAGTTCCCTGCAGTAACCGCATACAACTCAAACCTCAAGGGCGTAAAGCCTGCGGCACTATCTCCAACACTTGTTTGGAACTGGTGGGAGTGGTCATACTAATAGCTTGATTTAAGCTATTAGTCTCGCCCCATAAGGGTGAAATAGCAGTAACCGAGTGGCATCTGGTTTAAAAACCAGATGCCACTCGCGCTATGATTCGACACTGTTTACAGCAATTTAGAAATCTAAGGGGAGCATCGCATGCTGAGTTACATCTCGCGTCGGCTTGGTATTTCAATAATGATTTTGTTTGGATCATCTTTCTTGGTCTATAACCTTGCCGCTTACGCTAGTGATCCGCTTGCTGAACTGCGTTTGAGTAATGATGACAGCGCACAGCAGCAAATTGCAGCCCTTACTCGACAGCTCAACCTTGATACACCCCCACCGCTTCGCTACTTCTTGTGGCTGCGTGGCTTACTGGGCGTCTTTGTAGGAAACCTCAATTTAGGAACAACCCGTGACGGTTTGTCAGTTCAATCCGAATTAGCGTATGCAATTCCGGTCACGATTCGTTTGGTTCTAGTTGCAACCATTACCGCAGTGCTTGTTGGTCTTGCACTTGGAATCATTTCAGCGCTTCGTCAGTACAGCCGCTTCGACTACGGTATGACTTTCCTAGCTTTCCTTCTTTACTCACTTCCAATTTTCTGGGTAGCTGTTCTTCTTAAAGAATTCATGGCAATCCAGTTCAATAACTTTTTATCAGAACCAAACATCCCATTTAGGTGGATGGTTATCTTCTCAGTCTTTGTCGCAATCTTCTGGAGTTCATTGCTCGGCGGAGAACGCAAGAGATTCTGGACCGTATTTGGCGGAGCTTTTGCAACAAACTTCGTAATTTTATGGGCGATCGACTTCACTAATTGGTATCTAGATCCAGGTCTGGGACCAATCTTGATCGCCTTCTTGGCGGTTGGAATCGCTTTTGGTGTAACGGCGATCTCTTCAGGTTTGTCTGATCTGAAAGCTAAAAAAGCGGCGCTCGTCATGGCAGCACTTGCAGTCGTTTGGTACTACCCAGCGCAATGGATCTTTGACAATTTTGTCTCTTATTTCGCCATCTTCGTGATGCTGGTGCTATTGGTTGCTACGGGTGTCTTTGTTGCACGTATCTTCAGCAAGATTGATCGTGGACCAATTGCAAGAACTGCGATCATCACTGGAGTCTTGTGCGGTTTCTTGATCTTAATCGACCGCGTTATGCAAAGTTGGAAAGAGTACAGCGCAACTGATGCGGTTAATTATCGCCCAGTGCCAACCTTTGGTCAGCGTAAAGATCAGCTAGTTACTGAGGATTTTTGGCTCAATAACTTAGACATCATCATGCACTTGATTTTGCCAACACTTGCATTGATTCTGATTTCACTTGCTGGCTGGATCCGTTATTCACGCGGTGCGCTGCTAGAGGTTCTAAACCAGGATTACATTCGGACCGCTCGTGCCAAGGGCTTGAATGAAAGAGTTGTAATTACTCGTCACGCTTTCCGAAACATGATGTTGCCACTTTCAAGCTTGTTCGTCGGCGAATTCGTGGGCTTGGTTGGTGGCGCAGTTATTACCGAACGCGTTTTTGGTTGGCAAGGTATGGGAACTCTGGGAATCAAAGCGATTAATACCTACGATCTCAATCTATTGATGGGTGTTAACTTGCTACTTTCTTTCCTAGTTGTAACCGGAAACTTGTTGGCAGATTTGTTGTATTCAGCCCTGGATCCACGGATTAGATTGAGGAAGTAACCATGTCTCTATTTAAACGCAAAGAGAAAGCCTCAGGAGAAATCCTGGCTGGTGGCGAAAGCGCTATTGCCAATAAAGAGGTTGAAGGTCTAAGCCAAGGCCAGATCGTTCGACGTCGTTTCTTCCGTCACCGTGCCGCGGTTGGCGCACTTGTTGTTCTTACTTCACTGATTCTTTTCGTGATGACAGCTTTGGAAACCAAGATTGGTCCAATCCGTATTCCAGGTTGGTGGAAATGGACAACTGAAGATATTCCAGAGCTTCGCTTCGAGGATTGCCCGGGCGGAACAACTGGTTGTCCAACGCTTTCCCTAAGGCCTGGTTCAGGTTTTGGTTTAGGCACACACCCATTCGGGCAAGATGACATCGGTCGCGATTACTTCGCACTTGTTATGAATGGCGCACGTCGCTCATTGATGATTATGTTTGTTATCGGAGCCGTTGCTGGATTTATTGGTGTTGTGGTTGGTTCAATCGCTGGCTTCTACGGCAAGATGGTTGATGCAACCCTTATGCGTCTTGTTGACTTCATTCAGACTGTGCCAACAATCATCATTGCTGCAGTTATTGGAAAGGCCGCAGGTAAGGTCGGTCCGCTGTATTTAGCCTTGTTCTTGGGTATTTTGGGTTGGACGGGATTAGCTCGTTTGGTACGTGCGCAGTTCTTGTCACTTCGCGAAATGGAGTTCGTTGATGCAGCGCGTGTAGCGGGTGCATCAAATATTCGAATTGCCTTTAAACACATTCTGCCTAACGCAGTTGGTCAGATTATTGTTGCCGTAACTTTGATTATGGCCGGTGCAATTTTGACAGAGACAGCACTGTCATACCTAGGCTTTGGTGTGGTTGCACCAGATGTTTCCCTTGGTCTTTTGATTAGCCAATACGAATCATCATTTACAACACGACCATGGTTGTTCTGGTGGCCAGGTCTGTTCATCATTTCTATCGCTCTGTGCGTTAACTTTATTGGTGATGGATTGCGTGATGCTTTTGACCCACGTCAGCGTCGTCGAATTACTAAGAAAGATCGCCTTCAAGCAAAACTTCACGCAAAGGCAGGTGCTTAAGCCATGAGCAAAGACAACGTTCTTGAGATCTCGGATTTCAATGTTGATTTCTGGGTAGATGGTGTTTGGTATCCAGCTGTAATTGATATGAACCTAGGCCTTGCTGCTGGCAAGGTAACCGCCATCGTTGGTGAATCAGGTTCTGGTAAGTCAACAACGGCGCTTGGCTTGATGTCACTTCTTGCATCTAATGCACGCATGGAAGGCAGCGTTAAGGTCAAGGGCGAAGAGATGCTCAACGCCAAGTCTTCTGTCTTGCGCAGTTTCCGCGGAAAAGAAGTTGCCTACATTTTCCAAGAGCCAATGACTGCTCTGAATCCTTTGTACACAATTGGTTTCCAAATCGTAGAAACTTTGCGTAGCCACTTTGATATGGGTCCTAAAGAGGCGCACACACGTGCACTCGAATTGATCACGATGGTGGATATTCCAAATCCAGAGCAATCAATTCTTAAGTATCCGCACCAACTTTCAGGTGGTCAGCGCCAGCGTGCGATGATCGCACAGGCTCTTGCTTGCGACCCAGCATTGTTAGTTGCAGATGAGCCAACAACAGCGCTGGATGTAACTGTTCAGGCTGAAATTCTGGACTTAATGCGTGGTCTAAAGGACAAGCTGAACTCTGCAATCCTTTTGATTACGCACGATATGGGTGTTGTTGCCGATATGGCAGATGACATTCTTGTTATGAAGGATGGAATCACAGTTGAACATGGAACTGCCGATCAAATCTTTAATAACCCAAAGCATCCTTATACCCAGCAGCTGCTAGGTGCGGTTCCAAAGCTTGGTTCAACCAAGAAGCGTGCACTTCCTTATTCTGAAGCCGCGAAGCCAGCACCAGTGTTGAAGCTAACTGATGTGACCATTGAATATCCAAAGCGTGGTCGCCAACCAGCATTTACCGCAGTTAAAAACTTCAACCTCGAAATCTATCCAGGCGAAATCGTTGGCTTGGTAGGTGAATCGGGTTCAGGAAAGACAACTGTGGGCCGTGCATCGATTGGCTTGCTACCCGTTAAGGGCGGAAGCATTGAGATCGTTGGCAAGGAGATTGCGGGTGCAGATTCGAAGCAACTGTCAGCAATTCGCCAGCACACCGGAATTGTTTTCCAGGATCCAGCTTCATCGCTCAACCCACGTCTTCCAATTGGTGAGTCAATCGGAGAGCCTTTGTACTTAGCTGGTTTAGCTAAGGGTTCAGATTTGGCACGCAAGGTAGAAGAGTTGCTTGATCAAGTGGAACTTCCACGTAGCTACCGCAACCGTTACCCACACGAACTTTCAGGTGGACAGCGCCAGCGCGTAGGTATCGCTCGTGCGCTCGCACTGACGCCAGATCTTCTGATTGCAGATGAACCAACATCGGCGCTAGATGTATCGGTACAAGCACGCTTCCTTGAACTACTGCAAGAGCTTCAGGGCAAACTGAACTTTGCTTGTTTGTTTATTTCTCACGACTTAGCAGTTGTAGACATCCTGTCGCACCGAATTGCAGTTATGCAGGACGGTCTGCTTGTCGAAGAAGGCGATCGCGATGTAATTTTGAAGAACCCAAAAAATGATTACACCAAGCGACTTATTTCAGCTGTTCCAGTGCCAGATCCAAAGGAGCAGAAGATTCGTCGCGAGGCTCGTTTAGCCACTAAGAAGTAATCTTTCATGGATCTAGACCTTTTGGTCTTTGGTCTTGACCTGGTTTCAACCTTTGCTTTTGCATTGGTTGGAGCAAGAGTTGCAGCCAGCAAAGGTTTAGATTACGGCGGCATTCTTTTCATCGCAGCAATCGCTTCAATTTCTGGCGGCACGTTGCGTAATTTGTTTATGGGCCAGCAACCACCATGGATTCAATATCCGTGGTTGTTTGCACCTATCATCGCCGCTTTTTTAATCACGATTGCAATGGGAAAGACCCAAGATGTTGGTCGCTTTGCGCTATCCCTTGATACTTTGGGGTTAGCTGTTGCAACGGTTTCCAGTGTTCAATTCGCGTTAATAAATGATGCACCACTTGTTGGCGCAGCAGTCCTTGGACTAATCGGTGCGGTTTCTGGTGGCTTGTTCCGAGACATCATGTGTCAGACCGAACCTGTTCTACTGCACCGAGAAACCATTGGAACTGCATGCCTGTCGGGTGCGATTGTGTATTTGGCCTTGGATGCCATCGACCTTAATGAAGCCGCGGTGGTAGCAATTGCTGGTCTTGTCGTCGTCCTGGTCCGCGAACTGTCGATCAAGTACAACTGGAACCTGCCTAAGGTTGTAAAGAACCCTTAGTCGCGAGATTGCCCGCTTCGGTGGGTGTATCGGCCCAAGAAATCGGCCTTCATGTCGGCAAAGTTTCCATCAAGAAGTGCCTGACGCATTTGATCAACCAAGCGAACAATAAATCTTTCATTATGAATCGTGGCCAAGGTTGCGCTAATGATTTCTTTACCGCGGAATACATGGTGCATATAAGCCCGTGTGTAGTGCGTACAGGTGTAACAGTCACATTCGGGGTCTATGGGCGTGAAATCCCGCTTAAAACGGCTATTAGACAGGTTAAAACGCCCCTCCATCGTGTACACGGCGCTAGTGCGTGCAATTCTGCTGGCCAATACGCAATCAAAGGTGTCACAACCGTTTTCAACCCCAACAAAGAGATCTTCTGGCGCTCCAATTCCCAATAAGTGACGGGGTTTGTCTTCGGGCAAGATTTCGTTGACCCACGAAACGATTGTTCCTAGTTGGCCTTTGTCTAAAGCCCCTCCGATTCCGAAACCATCAAAGGACTGGCCGTCAGATTCCAACGTTCCAAGATCAGTGGCGGCTTTTTTGCGAAGGTCTTCGTATTGGGCACCCTGAATTACTCCGAACAAGGCTTGGTAGGGCTTGCCGATTCGTGCTTCGGTAAGGCGCTTGTGTTCATCAAGGCATCGGATAGCCCAGGCATAGGTGCGATCCATCGCTAGCTCTTGATACGGGCGGGTGTTGTGCAGAGTCGTGCACTCATCAAATGCGAACATGATGTCGGCGCCGATTTGATGTTGCACCTGCATTGA
>Ga0208719_1000438_pt1 | contig 12976 bp, 16 predicted proteins | sample LakMenEpi30Jul09_FD_150747 | JGI IMG/M metagenome (GOLD analysis project Ga0208719, IMG submission 150747) | Freshwater microbial communities from Lake Mendota, WI - 30JUL2009 deep hole epilimnion (SPAdes) | ecosystem: Environmental > Aquatic > Freshwater > Lake > Epilimnion/Euphotic zone ... | reverse complement strand
CCCGCACGCTCCGGGACAGTGCCGCTTGCATTCACGCCACCGTGCGCCAATCCTCCGCGCGAAAACATGGAAACACTTGGCAGCCTGCTGGACAAACTCTCCATCGAAAACATCCGCCTCAGCAAACTCGCCGAGCGTGGCGACGCGGAGTTGCTCGAACCGGTCCGGCTGAAACTTGAGAACCTGAAGAGCGAGATCAACGGGCACCTCTCGCTCGCCATCGCAGGCGAGATCCCGATCGAGGAGCCGAAGCTCAAATTTTACAAGGGCGAGCGTCCGGCAGGCGACGTGTTCACCGCGATCTCCGATGCAATCTCGCGGCTCTTCGAGGCAAACATCACACTCTGGAACCTCGAAGACCGGCGTCGCGACCGCTCGCTGCCCGATGCGGAAAGGCTCGCCATCTGCGACGATGTCGCGACATGGAACCGCGTGCGCAACGACGCGATGGATGCCGTGAACCGGATGCTCAAGGACATGATCACAGGCAAAGCGAGCCCGTGATTTTTCACCTCCGCGCGAATCGCGATGGAGATTCCGACCAGGACGCGGACATGCTCCGCCTGCGTCAGGGTTTGACTCCACCGCCGGTGTGACGTTCCCTTTCCCGCCGTCCCCATGAAGCTCCCCGTAATCCTCCTGCTTGCCTGCAACGCGCTGGCGCTCGCCGTCGAGCGGCCGGCCGGCTTCCTCGGCATCGCGTGGGGCGCGTCGCCCGAGGAGGTGAAGCGAGTCCTGCAAAAGCGGCCCGGCGTCACTTTTCCCGAGAACGCCGACGACTACAAAATCGAGCTGACCGGCGGCGCTTTCGCGGGGCAGCCGGTGGCAAAATGGGTCATCGAATTTCCCGACCGCAAGTTTGCCGTGGCCACCGTGACGCTGAAGACTGATGGCAGTTCCGGCACGGTGGGCAAGGAACTGTGCAGCCAGCTCGCCTCCAAATACGGTTCCATGAACATGGACAAGCACAGCGGCGGAACCGCGAAAAAGGGCGCGCAGCCACAGCCAACGTCGAGAGCTTCGATTTGGAAATTCCCGCCTTCGCTGAAGGACAAGAACAGCGTCCTCATTTCCGTGGAAATCTCCGGCGCGACGATGAAGGGCGGCGATGAAACAGGCGGGACGGTGACGATCAAATACGTGAATGAGACGCTCACCGGAGCGGCGATGACGGCCGCAACCGGCGGAAAGCCCGCGCCGAAGACGACGGCGCCGGTGAAGAAGGAAGACCTCTGATTTTGCGGAAGAGGGGAACATGGGCGCGCTGAAAATCCACGAACTGCCCGAGCAGGAACGTCCGCGCGAGAAGCTCGCCGCGCACGGTGCGGCCGCGCTCACCGACAGCGAGCTGATCGGGATTTTGCTCCGCACGGGAATCCCCGGCGCGAACGCCGTGGACATCGGGCGGCAGCTCATCGTGAAGTTTGGCTCACTCGCCGCGCTCGCACGCGCCTCGCTCACGGAGCTGGCGAAAACCAAGGGCGTCGGGAGGGCGAAAGGTGTGCAGCTCGCCGCAGCGTTCGGCCTCGCGTCGCGGCTTGCGCGCGAAAATGTCGCGGACGCCCCGCTGAACACGCCGGCGCAGATTTTCGAGCTGCTCGGCGCGGAGATGCGCCAGCTCGGGCAGGAGAGCCTGCGCGTGGTGCTGCTCGACTCGAAGCTGCGCCTGCTGCGCGTCGAGCAGGTCTCGCTCGGCAGCCTGAATGAATGCCTCGCGCACCCGCGTGAAATCCTCCGGCCCGCGGTGCTGCACAATGCGTTCGCCTTCGTCCTCGTCCACAACCACCCGAGCGGTGATCCCTCGCCGAGCGACGCGGACCGGCGCGTGACCATCCGCATTTCCGAAGCTGCAAAAATGCTGCAGGTGCAATTTTTCGATCACGTCATCCTCGGTAGCCCTGCGGAAAATCGCGCGGCGTACTTCAGCTTCCGCGAGGCTGGGGTGATCTGAACGGCGCGCACGGAAAATTCGCTTTCCGATCGCGGAGTCATTATTCAGCAACGCACCGTGAGCATTCATCCGACCGCAGTCATTCATCCGCAGGCATCGCTCGGCGCAGGCACCAGCGTTGCGGCGTTCGCCGTGATCGAAGAAGGCGCGATCCTCGGCGACGGCTGCGTTGTCCATGCGCACGCATTCGTCGGCGGCAGCGTGGTGCTCGGAAAAAACTGCACCGTCGGCCACAGCGCGGTGCTCGGCGGAGACCCGCAGGATTTTGCATTCAATCCGCAGGTGCGCAGCCGCGTCATCGTCGGCGACGGGACAAAGATGCACGAATACGTGACCATCCATCGCGGCACGACCGAAGGCAGCGAGACGGTCGTCGGCGAAGGCTGCTTCCTCATGGGCGGCACGCATCTCGGGCACAATGTGCGGCTTGGCAGCGGCGTCATCATCGCGAACAACGCGCTGCTCGGCGGCCATGTGCAGATCGAGGACCGCGTGTTCATCGGCGGCGGCAGCGTGTTTCACCAGCATGTGCGCGTCGGGCGGCTCGCGATCTGCCAGGGCGCATCCGGTTTCGGAAAGGACATCCCGCCATTCGTCATCGCGGCGGAAATCAACGGAGTCGCCGGGCTGAACGTCGTCGGCCTGCGCCGTGCCGGGTTCGACGTCGCGGCGCGCGCCGAAATCAAACGCGCCTTCGACACGCTTTACCGCTCCGGGAAGAACGTCTCCCAGGCGCTCGCCGCATCAAGCGAGGCGGAATGGAGCGAAGTCGGCAGGACATTTTGGGACTTCGTCGCCGCGGCAAAAAAGCGCGGTCTCTGCGACTGGATCGGTGGCCGGCGCGGGGCGGCGGGCGACGCGGAATAGCGGAGTGCTGGCGGCCTCGTTGGCAAGAAAACGAAACGCTCAGCGCACACTGCAACGCCGGGCGCGAGTTGGAAATTTCGCGCGAAGAATGGCGCTTCGCGTAATGCACATGGCCGGCAGGGACGCCGGCGCTCCATCACTCCATCCCCAGCTTCTCTTTCCCTGCCGCCGAGATCATTGAAGGCGCCCACTGCGGATCCCACACGACCATCACATCGGCATCCGCTACGCCAGGCAGAGTCACTATCCGCTGGCGTGCGTCCGCGGCGATCGTCGGGCCCATGCCGCAGCCGGGTGCGGTGAGCGTCATCTTCACGGCCACGCGCTTGCCTTTTCCGGATTCGTCGTCGGCGACATCCACGTCGTAGATCAGCCCGAGGTCCACGATGTTCACCGGGATCTCCGGATCGTACACCTGCCGGAGCTGCTCCCACACGCGCCCGATTTCGAACACGCCATCCGCCGCCTCGTGCTGGACGACTTCACGTCCGATCGCATCCGCGTCGCGGTTTTGGATTCGGAAAAGTCCGCCGAAGTCCGGTGCCATCACCGTGAAAGTCCCGCCGAGTTCCTGCGTGATCGCGACGCGTGTCTCCGCGGGCAGCACGCGTTCCGCGCCCTCGGGGATTTTGATCGCGGTGATTTCGCGGGTGAGTGTGATGTAGGCGCCGTCGTTCATGCCTCTGCTCCTTCCGCCTGCATTTCCGCGATGAGCGGCTCGGAGAAGAGCACTTCCACGTCGCGCGACTTTTGCGCGATCAGCTCGGCGAGCCGCTCGCGTGCGATCGCGTAGTCGCTACAGATCCCGTGGAGGATGTCGCGCGCTTCGTCGAAGCGGCCGAGCTGCCGCAGCGCCTCGGCGCGGAACAGCACGAATTCATGCTCGCCGTCCTTCAGCAGCTCCACGAGGCGCTCAAGATTTTCCACCGACTCGGGCGACTGCGGGTAGCGGCCCGGCCCCTCGTTGCGGCGGTGCGCGTCGTTCGCGCGCCACCACGCAAAGACGCGCAGCTCGGTCTCGCGCTCGGGCTCCACGGCCATGCCGGACTTCAGTGCTTCGAGGTAGTCCTTCTCCTCGACGGGCTCGATGTAGGGCAGCTTTTTCCACTCCTCGTGCTCGGGCGACGGCTGGTTTTCATCAATCATGCCGACGGGCGGACACTCGGCGACCCACATGAGTTTGCCGCAATTTTTACAGCGCGAAATGTTCGGCTGCGCGGGCGTGAGCGGCATCTCCTGGTAGCCGTCCGACCACGAGACTGCGCCCGTGGGATCGGGATTCGCGACGGTGAAAAGGCGCGCAAGCGACTGGCAGTGCGGGCAGGCGAGGACGAGGTCGGGACCTTGGAGCATGGGCGGAACGTGCGCGGTGCGGCGTGGGGGTGCAAGCAACACTTGGACGGTGGACGTTGGACGATGGACGTTTGGCCCGCGCAGCGGCGCAGCAGTGTCACGAAGCGCATCCACATTCGCACCGCGCTTGCGGCGGGCTCAACGTTCAACGCTTAACGTCCAACACCAAACGCCAAACGAGGGACGCTGCTGCACACCCGCGCCAGTTGACACCCCCCTCTCCGCCCACTAGTTTCCGCGCACTCTCCGGGGTGCCATGCTCCTCAACCGTCCAGTTCTGGTCTTGAACAGGCTCTGGCAGGCGATTCACGTCTGCTCAGCGCGACGCGCCTTCTCCCTCCTGTGCCAAGGCCACGCGCAGGTCGTGCACACCGATGACGGCAGCTTTTCGACGCACGACTTCGACAGTTGGCGCAGCCTCTCACAGCGCGAGCCCGGCGCGCAGATGGTGCAGACCGTCGCGTATAAGATCCGCCTGCCCTCCGTCATCGTCCTCATGCTCTTCGACCGCATGCCGCGCAAGGACGTGAAGTTCACGCGCCATAACATCTTCGAGCGTGACCGCAACACCTGCCAGTACTGCGGCAAGACGCTGGATCGGCGCGACCTGAATCTGGATCACGTCTTCCCGCGCGACCGCGGCGGCCAGATGAGCTGGGAAAACATCGTCTGCTCGTGCATCCCGTGCAACACACGCAAGGGCAACCGCACGCCCGACCAGGCGCGCATGAAGCTCATCCGCAAACCCGAGCGCCCAAGGTGGCGGCCCTTCGCGCACCTCACATTCGGCGCGGAGCACCACGACAGTTGGAAGCACTTTGTGGACTTCGCGTATTGGAACGTGGAACTCGGCGAGTGAGGTTTCGCAGCCTCATGCCCGCTGTGCTGTGCGGGCGGCGGGTATGCTTGATCCCGAGCGCCTTGCGGGGAAAGTGCTCAGCGCTCAGCGCTCAGACTCTGAGCGCCGTTCACCATTGGATCACCGAACTCGCCCACGTCATCCCGCCACCGAAGACGACGAGCAGGACGTAGTCGCCGACGATCATGCGGCCGGTACGGTTTGCCTCGTCGAGTGCGATAGCGACGGCGGCCGCGCTCGTGTTGCCGAAACGATCGAGGTTCACCATGATGCGGTCGAGCGGCACTTCGAGACGGTCGGCGACGGCGCTGATGATGCGCAAATTTGCCTGATGCGGGATGACGCACGCAAGATCGGCAGGCGTGAGGCCGGCGTCGTCGAGAACTTGGCGCGCACTTTCGACCATGTTCGTCACGGCGTGCTTGAAAGTCTCGCGGCCCTCCATGCGGATGGTGTTGAGACGCTCGCCGGCATTTTCCGCGGTGATCGGGCACGCGCAGCCGCCGCCGGGGACCTGGAGCAGATCGGCGAGCTGGCCATTGCTGCCCATGCGCGTGGCGATGACGCCGTGGCCGTGCGCGCGGTGGCGCAGGATGGCCGCGCCGGCGCCGTCGCCGAAGAGCACGCAGGTGTTGCGATCCGTCCAGTTCACGATGCTGCTCAGCTTGTCCGCGCCGACGACGAGGATGGTGTTGTAAGTGTGCGAGGTGATGAACTGCTGCGCGATCTCGACGGCGTAGAGAAAGCCGGAGCACGCGGCGCTGATGTCGAAGCACGCGGCACGCTTTGCGCCGATTTTCGTCTGCACGATGCACGCGGTGCTCGGCATGAAATGGTCGGGCGTGATGGTGGCGATGATGATCAGATCGATCTCCTCCGCGCCGATGCCCGCGTTTTCGAGCGCCGACTGCGCGGCCTTGGCGGCGAGGTCGCTGGTGAATTCGCCCTCTGCGGCGATGCGGCGCTCGCGGATGCCGGTGCGCGAGGTGATCCACTCGTCCGAAGTCTCGACCGATTTTTCCAACTCGGCATTCGTCAGCACCTTTTCGGGAAGGTAGCTGCCGGTGCCGATGATGGAGACGGTGCGCTTAGGCAGTTGCGTGCGCGTGCGGGGATGCGGAGTCATGATGTGTCTTGATGGCCTCGACGATGTGCGGGTTCGCCTCGTGGCGGATGCTCTCGCAGGCCATACGGAGCGCGTTCCGGATCGCAAGCGCGGATGCGCCGCCGTGTGAGATGATCGTGATGCCGTTCAGTCCGAGCAGCGGCATGCCGCCGTATTCGTCGGCGTTCGTCTTTTTGTGGACGCGCTTGAAGGCCGGCTTCGCGAGCAGGCCGCCGATCTTCGTGCGGAAGCTCGCGACGATCTCCGTCTTCACCATCGCGAAGATCGCGTGCGACAGCGCCTCGGCTGTCTTCAAGAGAATGTTTCCCGTGAACCCGTCCGTGACCACCACGTCGGGCGGCTGATGCCAGATGTCGTGGCCCTCGACGTTGCCGCGGAAATTGATCTGCGCTCCCGCGGCGCGGATGAGCCGGTAGGTTTCCTTGCAAAGCGCGTTGCCCTTTTCTTCCTCGGTGCCGTTCGACATGAGGCCGACTTCGGGATTCTGCCGTCCGAGGACGTGGCGCGCGTACGCCGCGCCCATGATCGCATTTTGCACGATGTGCGCGGCCTGCGCGTCGGGATTTGCGCCGGCATCAATCAGGATCCAATGCTTCCCGAGCGACGGCATGATGGCCGCGATGGCGGGCCGCTCCACGCCGGGGAGCGTGCGCAATTTGATAAGCGATGCCGTGACCGCCGCGCCCGTGTGCCCGGCGCTCACGACGGCCTGCGCCTTGCCTTCCTTCACGAGATCCACGGCGCGCGAAATGGAACTGTCCTTCTTCTTCCGCACCGCATCGAGTCCGCTGTCGGCCATGTCCACGATCTGCGTGGTGTGAACGATCTCGATCCGCGAATCGTTGCATGCGTGCTTTTTCAACTCCGCCTCCACGCGAGGCGCGTCGCCGGTGAGGAAGAGCCGGGAGATGTGCGGGTAGGCGCGCAGCGCGAGAACCGCACCGTGGATGATGTTGTGCGGGGCGTGGTCGCCCCCCATGGCGTCGAGCGCGATTTTCATCGGATCATCGGGGTGCGACCGAAGATGGCAATTGCGTGACGGGCAAGGGAAAAAACAGTTCAGCCGCCCGCGCGGTTGTGCGGGCGGCTGACAAAATACCGTGCCTTGGGGTTACGCTCCGGCGATCGTGAGAACCTGGCGTCCGGCGTAGTAGCCGCAGGCCGGGCACGCGCGATGCGAGCGGATGGTGCTGCCGCACTGGCCGCATTTGTTGAGCAGCGGCGCGTGCCAGCGAAGTGATGCCTTGTGCGTGCGAAGGCGCATCTTTGATTTCCTGCGTTTTGGGACTCCCATGTGTGTTGGTGGTTAAAGTTTGAGTTGATCGAGACCCTTCCAGACATCGCGAGGGTCGTCGAGTGGCTCGGCTTCGCTGGGTGCGTCGCGGAACTGGGCTTTGCAGACCTTTTCGCCATCCCAATCGCAATGCGGGTGGGCCGGAAGGGCGAGGAGAATGTCCTCTCTCACATGCTCTGTCAAGTCCACCATCTCACGGCCTTCAAGTTCCACTTGGCAGGCAAAATCATCCACGGTCAGCGTGCGCGGAAATTTTTCCAAACAGCGCACGCATTCGCACTCCACGTCCACAGCAAGCGTGCCCGTGGCGAAAAGGCCGCCATCGCTCAGGCCGAGATCGAGCGAATACCCGATCGGCCCTGTCGCGCGCGTGCGCGACTCGTGGAGGTCGAGGATTTCACTCGGCTCCTCCCCTTCGATGTGCAGCCCGTCTTCGGGAATCTGTAAAACATGAACCTTCATTTCGAGCGGAGGGTAGCGAAGCGCGCGCGGATTGCAAATGGAGGCGGTGACTGAGAGTGCTCAGTTCTCAGTGCTCAGTTCTCAGAAGGCGCACACTCTGGATCTGAGGACTGAGCACTGAGAACTGAGAACTTTCCCTCCAAGGCTGCACCGATGAAGCAGATTCACCACCCAGCGTCGGAGCCCGCATCACGCGCCCTGCGCGAGCGCGCGCTCCAGCCATGCGGCGGCAAAGGCGATCTCCTCGTCGGAAATCGAAAACGGCGGCGTGAAGCTGAGCACGTTTGCTGTCGGCGAATCGGCGAGAAGAATGATGCCGGCTCGCAACGCGCGCTTCACGAGGGTGATCGCGAATTGCGTCGCCGGCTCATTTTTTCCCGGCTCGATCAGCTCGACTCCGAGCATTAGCCCCGCGCCGCGCACGTCGCCGATGTGCGGTGAATGGATCGCGCGCAGTGCGGTTTTGAACTTCTCGCCGCGCTCGCGCACGGTGCGCGCGGTCTGCGGGTCGGCGTGAACTTTCATCGAGGCCAGCGCCATCGCGCAGCCGAGCGGATTGCCGAGAAAGGTGCTCGTGTGCAGCGCCTCGCCGGACGACGCGGGCCATGCGTCCATGATGTCCGCGCGGCCCACGCACGCGCTGAGCGGGAAGCCGCCGGTGAGCGCCTTGCCCACGCAAATGATGTCCGGCACGACGCCCGAGTGCTCACACGCGAAGAGCGCGCCGGTGCGATTGAAGCCCGTGAGGATTTCATCCGCGATGAGCAGGATCTTGTGCTCGTCGCACACCTGCCGCAGCAGTCGGAGAAAATCGCGCGGCGGCACGACACATCCGCCGCGTCCCTGGATCGGCTCGACCAGGATCGCGCCGATGTCACGCTGGCGGATCGTCGCATCAATTTCCGCGTGCAACTTTTCAAGGCACACCGTCGAGCAGTTTGGAAAGTCGCCTCCTTCGAGACGGAATCCCTCGCACGCGCCGTACGGACAGCGGTAGCAGCCGGGATACGGCAGCAGCGTGGCAAAGTCCTTGATCTGCGCGCGAAACGGTTCGCGAAAAAACGGGATGCCGCCAGCCGCGAGCGCGCCGAAGCCGAGCCCATGATAGCCGCCACGAAATGCGATCACTCCCGATTTTCCCGAGTGCAACAGCGAGGTCTTCAGCGCCGCCTCGACGGACTCGAAGCCGGAGTTGCACAGGATCGTCTTCGCAGCGCCCGCACCCCATCGCTCAAATGTCAGCGCACTCAGCCGCTCGCACACTTCGGCCTTCAGTTCCGTGGGATGCACGTCGCCCATCGCGTGCAGGAGTTTCGCCGCCTGCGCGGTGAGCGCGTCGCGGATTTCCGGCCGCGTGTGCCCCGTCGCCGCGACGCCAAATGCGGACGTGAGATCGAGAAAGCGGTTGCCATCCGCATCCCACACATTCACGCCCTCGGCGCGCTCCCAGAAAATCGGCCAGTCCTCCGCGGTGAATGTCACATTCCGCGACTCGACGCGCCGCAGCCGCGCGGAAAGTTCGCGCGAACGCGGGCCTGGGATGTCGCCTTGGATCTCGGGAAGCACGCGATGCCTTTCGTTGAAATGCGACGGCAACGGAAGCCCGAAGACACTCGGATGGCGCTGCCCTCACACGCACCCAGCCACGGACGCCGCTGACAGACTCCGCGCTACGCGGATTTTTTTTTGCCAAAGAGCTTCGCGAGCCCGGCGAACAGCGCCACGGCTGCGACGATGATCACCTTGAAAAACTTCGCCGCGAACAAAAATATCACCTTGAAAAATCCCGCCTTCGCCAGCACGCCGCCGGCGATCAGACCGGCGATGCCGTAGGCCGCAACCTTGTCTGTCCCGGGCTTGAAATCGGTGTAGCGGTTGCCATCGGTGAAATCCACCATGCCGAGGATCGCGGGCACCTTCGCCTCGATCTCGGCTAGCTCCGACATCCCGGCGAGCATGCTCAGTTCCATCACGCCACTCCGACCGAGAACCCGGATGTCGTAGTTGAGCGCCTGCTCGCTGCGCTTCACGTCAAATGACTTTGCCCAATACAGCTTGTGCGACTGCTTGTCGTAGTGCGGCGCGGTCGCCCATCCGGTCAGCAGCATCGGTCCGTATCCCGCAGCCTCCCGGTTCTTGCTCTCCTCAACGTTCTTCTCCTTGAGCTGATCGAGCATTTTTTGGAAATCAATGCCGTCGTAATCGCTGTCCTTCACGTAGCCGACATCGCTCCATTGCAGCACCGCCGCCCACCCGTCGGTGACCAGAAAACCCTTCGGCACAATCATGCCCGTGACGCTTCCGGCCCCCGGCGGATTGCGCCAGAGATCCACGAGCACCTTCCGAGCATTCGCCGGATCGAGGAATTTGAAATCATCCGTGAGTTTGATTTTCGCCTTGCCGTCGAGCAGCGTGATCTCGCCGGTCTGGTACTGTAGGCTTTGCACGATCCGCATCGCCTTCTGCTCGGCGTCGGCTTTTTTCTGCGCGGGATCCTGCGCGCGGACCGGGATGGCGGCAGCGCAAAAAGTGAGGACGGCAAGGGCGGCAAGCAATTTCATGCGGCCGGAAGTGGCGAATTTCCACGCGCGGGCCAAGCAAGAAAAAAAGACATGTCGGCGACGGTTCAAAACTGGTTCTGGTGGGCGATTTCCATTTGAAGGATGTCATCGGCCTGGCGCCAAGTTTCGGCGCGGGCATGGACGAGCAGGGTGAGGAGACGTTTTTGGAAGGTGCCGAAGCGGCGCTCGATTTTGCCTTTGGCCTGGGGAGTGGGAGCCACCAGATGGGCGACGCCCAAGGCGCGCAGGGCCCGTTGGAATTCGCTCTTCGGATCGGAGTGGACGCCACTGGAGCTTGGTCCGAAGAGGCTGCGGGCATCGGCATAGACGGCCTCGGGCAGGCCACATGTCTCGAAGGCCAGGCGGAAGTGCTCGAAGTGGTTCCAAGTGGTGTCGGAGTCCACGAAGCGGCCGGCGAGGTTGAGGCCGGAGTGGTCGTCAACGGTGAGCAGCAGGGTCTGCTTGGAGGCGGCGGGCCACCATTGGTGGATGGAGCTCATTTATTTCCGTCATCAGAATATCCCTTTGCTTGCGCAGTGGACGAAGACTGACCGCCATCGTTCCCTCCCTGTGGTTTTACAGGAGCAGTTTTCATGGGAACCAGCGGCGCTTCAGTTGCAGGCCGCGCAATTGGGATTTCTCAGCCAAGGGATTTCGCCTCCTGGGTCTTTGGTCTTCCCGGTTGCGCCGGTGCCTCGTTCTCAAATCGACCGACCGCCGATTCAATCATCCTCAGTTCTTCCGTCAGAGTCTTTCGCCTCGCAGACTCACGCAGGCTCGATTTTGCGACCGATAGAGTCAGTGCCAATACCCCGAGCGCGCCGCGCCCGATCATCCGCACGACCAATTCCTCCGTCGGCGCTTCCGGCACCGGCAGGTTGCTTTCGATTTCCGAGAATGAAAATCCATCCGGCACCCACACGTGCCAACTGCTCCTCACTACCGGGATTTCCGCGGCGATGGACGGCGCGGCGAGAGCAATCTGACCGCGATTTTTCCATACGCCGCCGGCGGTCTCGTGAGTTCCTTTTGGAAAGTGACCGTCCACACGTCATCCCCGAGCGAACGCTCGGCGATCTGAGGGCCTTCAAAATGAAAACTCTGCGCGATGCCCTTCGGCACGCTGAGCTTCACCGCGCGCGTGCCGCCGCCCATGAACTGGTAGTTCATCGAGACACGCAGATCGAGCACGCCCTCCAGCGGCAGAGAGTAGCCCGTGAGCGCCGCGAGCACCTCGGACGGACGCCGCGCGATCTTGAACGTGAGATCGAACGCCTCGCGCCGGAACCACGCATACTCGCCATGCACCGGCGTGCTGCGCCCGTCGCACCGCTCCAGCGTCTCAGCGATCCCAAACTTGAATCGAAAAATGTCCGCTTTGGAATGCGCCGATCTCCGAGCTGCGGACGGGAAGACTGCCTGCGCTTTCACAAGCGCGGCTACTTCTGCTGCCCCATCCTTTCCGCGAGCCGCGCGATCTGCTCCGCCTCCGCGCTGTTCCCGTCCTTGCGAAGTTCGCGCGCCTTCGCCTCCAACTTGTCCCGCACTCTGCGCCGCGCGCTGTCCGTGCCCGCAGCGAGGTGCTCACGCGTGGTCGCGGAGAGATGCCCAAGTTCCGTCTGCACTGAAAGCCACGCCTCGCGCGCTTTCGGCGATTCCAGCGTGCGCTCCGCGAGCGCGACCCATTCGCGCGGCAGCAGTTCCGAACGGTGCTCCCATGTGTCGCGGAAAAAATAAAACGCACCGGCCGCGAGCACGAGCACAAACGCAAGCGTGATCACCTTCAGCATCCCGCGCAGCAGGAGCGAGAGCACAAGCAGCGCGACCGCCGCGATGCCGCACCAGAGCACCTTGTCTGAGACCCAATGCCGCCAGCCGTCCGCGTGCGGCACAGCGGCGGCAGCGAGACTCGCAGTCCACGCTTTGAAAAAAGTGAGACAAGCGGGACTCATGACGGGCTGCACATTCACCAGTCCGCCTGCTTCACGAATTTCGTCTTGAAAACCCCGATGTTTGCCGACGGAATCCGCGCATCGAGGCTGCCCGGCACCATGTCCGCCTCCATGCTCAGCGGGCGCACGCTGCCGTCGAGAAACGCCGCGAGTGCATCGCTGCCGTGGCGGAAATGTGCCGTTCTTTGCGTGTGATCAATCATGTAGAATTCCTCGATCATCGGACGTTTCGAGGAAGCCGGAGATTGAAACGTGTTCACCTGCGCGCAAGTCGCAAACACGATCATCTGCGACGGGTCCTCAACACGCGCCGCATTGCGCGGCGCTCCGGTGGAATCCGCCGCCAGCAGGACGTTGTAGCCGTAGCCGAAATTTCCATTCGCATACTTCGGCTTCAGCCGCGGGCTGAATTGTTGAAACGCCGGATCGGCCTTCACCCCGCCCGACGCACTCGCATACGCCCCGAGCGGCCCCTTGGAATAATCACAGGTGCGCTTGCCCTCCGGCATTCCCGTCGAGGCCGACGTCTCGAATCCGAACCACCACTGCAC
>Ga0208719_1000437_pt1 | contig 12982 bp, 9 predicted proteins | sample LakMenEpi30Jul09_FD_150747 | JGI IMG/M metagenome (GOLD analysis project Ga0208719, IMG submission 150747) | Freshwater microbial communities from Lake Mendota, WI - 30JUL2009 deep hole epilimnion (SPAdes) | ecosystem: Environmental > Aquatic > Freshwater > Lake > Epilimnion/Euphotic zone ... | reverse complement strand
CGGCGGAACCGAATTCACCCCGCAATGGACCCGATTCTGCGTCGAAGAACTCCTCGAAGGACTTCCGGAGCAAAGCGGTGTTTACATGACCCCAACCTACGGCAATACCCTCATGGGGTTAGCTTGCTCTCGCCCGATCACCGACGAAGACAACTACACGATCGCCTACTACGCCCCCGAACCTCGCGCGGTCGTCGAAATCGTCGACTTTGAGGACTCCAATAAAATCGTCCCCTACGGACAGACCGGTCGGGTCAAACTCTACACCATGACCAAAGAGTTCTTCGTCCCAGGCTTCCTCGAGCGAGACGAAGGCGAACGCGAACTGCCCTATTCGAAATACCCCTGGGACGGTGTCTCCGGAGTGCGTCCCTACCACGGATTTGCCTCTTCGACCACCGTCGGCGTCTACTAAACTATCCGCTTCTGAAAATTCGCTAAACAATGCTTACCATCCAACCGCTACGCTGGGGGAAACCCTACAACTCCCTCGATACCTTCGATGTAATCCACTTCGATACCGGTGAAGCGATCGCCAAGATCGGACAGGTCACCGGCGGAATGGTTCAACTCGATATGAGGAAAGCCGACCAAGCTCGCAAAGCCCTGCGCAAATTCTCCTGCGAGGACTTGATCCAAATGTGCCAGAAAGCTGCCCAGCTTTTCGAACACGAACCGCTGAGCGTCGGAGATGGAATCCAAACCGTTAGCGATTTTATCCACCAGCAATCGGCTAGCACGGGACTCCCCGAGCACATGTGCCAGAGCAACATGAAGAAAAATTGCTTCGTGCTGAGCAACATGGCCAAAATCCTCGATTGCTTGACCCGTGGACTGCCCCTGGATGTCTACACCCGAGGCTACGGAGAAGAAAACCGCGGAGTGACTGTTAGCTACCAATGCCAAGCCCCCGTCCTCGGTGCGGTCCTGCCGAACAACTCCCCAGGCGTCCATACCCTGTGGCTTCCGGCCGTCCCACTCCAAGTCGGATTGGTCCTCAAACCAGGTTCCCAAGAACCCTGGACTCCCTACCGCATGATCAGCGCCTTTATCGCCGCTGGAATCCCCGCCGAAGCCTTCTGCCTCTACCCAGGTGGCCACGATGTCGGCTCGACAATCATGTCCAAGTGCGAGCGAAGCATGATCTTCGGTAGCGCCCAGACCGTTCAGCAATACTCAGGCAACCCACGCGTCCAAGCCCACGGGCCGGGCTTCTCGAAAATCCTCATCGGAGATGATATTGTCGATCGCTGGGAAGACTACCTCGATATGATGGTCGAGAGCGTTGCGAGCAACTCAGGTCGCGGTTGCATCAACTGCTCAGGCATCTGGGCATCGCGGCACACCAAGAAGATCGCCGAAGCGATCGCAGACAAGATCGGCCCGATGGAAGCCCTGCCACCCCAGGACCCCAACGCCCAACTCGCAGCCTTCACCAATAAACAGATGGCCACGGGAACCTGGTCGATGATCCAGCAGGATCTGGCCGAGTCGGGAGTCACCGACATGACCGCCTCCTACGGTCCACGACTTGTCGAAAAAGAACGCTGTGCCTACCTCCGACCGATGGTCCTGCACGCCGACTCGCCAAGTCGCGGCGTCGCGTCCAAAGAGTACATGTTCCCGTTCGTCTCAGTCGTCGAGTGCCCTCAAAAGGACATGATCAAATCCATCGGGCAAACTCTCATCGGAACGGCCCTGACCGCCGATCCCTCCTGGATCGATGATCTGACCAACGCGGTGAACATCGATCGCCTCAACATCGGCGCCATCGCCACGAACCGCTTGAATTGGCTCCAGCCTCACGAAGGAAATCTCACCGAGTTCCTCTTCCGAAACCGCGCCTATCAATTCGCTGGTTAGGCGTAACTAACAGCTACAGATAGCTGCAAGTCTCGGCGCCGCCGGCATAAAGCTGAATGGCATTGAATTAGTGTAAGCGGAAGTGCGCAAGCACTCCGGTGAGTGATGGAATGTCCTCGATATCGCAGTGTTTTTCACCGGACGGCTTGCGCCGTTCCGCTTTTAATTCAACGCCATTCCGCATAAAGCCGACGGAGGCCAAGAAGCTCCCCGCCCTACAGCCCGCAGCTTGAAAGCAACCGGTCTGCGCCCGACCGGACGACATCCTGCGTCGGCAATCCAGTCTCCGCCTCGATCCTTTCGACCTCGTATCGCGCTTCCGCATCGCTCAAACCATGCGTGTTGATCGCGATGCACACGACCTTCACGGGAGCCAAAGCCCCCCCGGCACTGGCGATGCTCTCATACATTGCGACCACATCCCGCAACGGCGGAATCTTCACCCACTTGAAATCCCGCAAATGATGCATCTGCGCTCGATGCACCAAAACCAAATGACTCGGCTGCGAACCCCGCAAAAGCGGTAACGTCGCCGTCGAAGCCGGATTCAAAAGCGATCCCTGCCCCTCGATAAACACCACATCGCGGTCCTGCGCACAGGCGATGAGCTCCTGCTGCACAGCCCCAGATGCGAAATCCACACGGATCGCATCGAGCGGAATTCCATCCCCCTCGAGCATCACTCCCGTCTGGCCTGTGGCCATGAACTTCGATCGCACGCCCCGGGCCAAGGCCGCTCGATGGAACGCGATGGCCGCCGACATCTTTCCGATCGACATGTCCGTCCCGACAAACAGCACCCGCTTGGCTCCCAAGAGCCGAGCTAAGCCCATCCCGGAACTCAATCCAGCAGGCTCCTTGCGTATGTCCCATATCCAATGGCCCTCCCGCACATGCGGTGCCAACCGCGAATCGCTCCCGAGCGATGTATGCAATCCATTGAGAATATTGAGCCCACCTTGCAAAGAGGCTTGCAAGTCTGGAATCCAGTCCTCAGGAAGCTTGCCCCCAAGGGCCGCAAGTCCAAGCGCCAGGGTCTGCGGCCCATAGGCCATCGCTTCGCTGGCCGTCGCTACGATCGGTATCGGACGATCCATCGGGATGCCCGTCAACTCCCTGAGATCCCCACCTGCGGTCTGACGATCGATCACCACGACGCATCGCTCAGGAGCAAATCGCAGCAACGCCAGCCCAGTCTTGCCATGGATGCCGGTGATGCCACCATGCAAAAGGATCGCTAATCGGTCGGTCGCATCGTATTGCGGATGTCTAGGCATGTGTCACTCCAAGTCCAGGCAGGTCGCGGTTGATCAAGTACCCGTCGTCGAATCGGCATCCGACAAACGGATCGTCCTTTAAATTCAAATGGCTATCCAAGTCGATGTAATCGACCAGAGACCCCAAGCTATTCGCGGCGGTATTCCCCATACTCGTTTGGGAGTAACATCCTAACATCAGCTTGAGTCCATGGGCACGGGCCGTATGGATCATTCGCAACCCTTCGGTCAATCCGCCACACTTGAGAATCTTGATGTTGATCCCGCTGCATCGACCGACCAATCCCGGTATGTCCCGAGATGTCCGACAACTCTCGTCAGCCATGATCGGCAAACTCGATCCGCGATGGACCTGTGCCAAAGCCTCCAAGTCGCTCGGCTCTGTCGGCTGCTCGATGTGATCGACTCCCCGCTCGGCAAGCCATCGCGACATCGCAATCGCATCCGGAACACTCCAACCCCCATTGGCATCGACGCTCCGATGGATCGACGATGGCAGCACAGCTTCGAGAGCCTCAAACATCGCCTGGTCGGCTCGAATCCCTTCGGGCGAACCCATCTTGACCTTCACCGCTCGGACGACCCCAAGCTCTAGCCACAGCTTCCACCTGCGTTGGGCCGACTCGGGCGATTGAATGCCGATCGTCACCGATGTTGGTACCGATGGGCTTTGCGAAACCCCCAGCAACTTCCAAACGGGCAAACCAATGGCCTTGCCGCACCAATCCCAGATCGCCATATCGATCCCCGCAATCGCCGACGACGCGATACCCTGGGCTACCAACGCCCCGTGGATCGATTCCCGCTGCCAAGGCTCATAGGAAGATACAATCGATGCAGCATGCGATAGCTCGATCCCCAAATGATCGAAAGTCTGCGTCGTATGCGGAATCGAAAATTCAGCCGATTCACCAAACCCCTCGATCCCATCGCTCGCAATCGATATTTCCCAGTTTCGAGAACTGGCCTGTGTCCCCCGGCTAATCGCCAACGCGACGCGTTTTTGGACTTCAAAGCCACGGCAAGTCAGCTTTATCAAGGCGACCTCCACTCCATGCGATAATGAGGACCAATTCCAGAAATGTCGAACTCATCGCCGACGATACACCATCGGCTGGCTTGGTAGAAGGGGACGGCCGAAAGCCTTGCGTTGCACCAGAGCTCCCAGCCCTGGGATTCAGCCAGTTGGGCGACGTAATCGAGCAATTGATGCCCGATGCCACGCCCCTGCCACGCCTGCAAAACCGCCATGCCTCGCAACTGAACTCGTGCGGCAATGCCGCTTCGCAACTCCGGCGGCATCAAAGTCAAACAACCGATCGGCTCGGTGTCACGAAAAGCCACTACGTGCCGCGTCTGAAGGTCCTCGTCGCCAGCGAACAACGTCGCGTCAAAACCCATCCCAAGTGGCCTGCGCAATACTTCAAAGCGGACCTGACGCACCGGTCCGATGCGCTCGAGCCCCCGCGACTCATCGATTCGAATCAACATAGCAAACTCTCAAGACCAATCATCGCCCAGGGCCAATCATCGCCCAGGAATCGGACGCCACTGATTGGAATTTCTCGGATCGCCTGGCCCCAATGCCGAACTTCCCGGTGATGAACTTCCCGGTGATGGATTTCCCGGAGCGAGATTTCCCGGTGATAGACTTCCCGATGAAAACCGTCCGGATGTACCCGGCCGGGCGTCGGGCAAGCCACCGCCACCCGACATCGATCCCGAGGAAAGCCCGGACAGAGTTCCGCCGGCCCCCGGGTTGTTGGCCATCCGCGAACTGGGGTTGCGCCCCTGCAATTTGGCAATCTCCCGCTCGCTCTCGCCGAGTCGACGCTCTAACTGCACATTGCGCTGCTCGAGATCCTCGGCTCGCTTCTTTTGACTTCGGAACTCCGAGAGCAAGCGTTCGCTCTCGATCTGGTACTGCCGCATCGCATGATTACCCGGCCATTGCTGGCAACCACTGGTGCTTAGGATCAAGCAAACCACGGCCCCATAGCCCAACGAACCGCCCAGCCGAATGCCCATCCGAACCCAATGCGATCCACACAGCGAAAATCGCCAAGTGGATTGCCGAGCGAATCGCTGCGGGGGAACGGTTTTTTGAGTTCCTGCAAGCATCGAGGGGTTCCTGAGGACAAACAATCTGGACAGCTATCTTGCCATGGGTCTTACCAAGTCCCCGTCCTGGAGCGGAAGAGCACTTCCAGGAAAAATTTGCAGATCAGGCGATCCAATCGGGGATGACTCGCCCATGGACGTCGGTCAATCGGAAGTCGCGCCCCGCATAACGGTAGGTCAATTGGGTGTGGTCGAATCCCATCAACCGGAGCATCGTCGCATGCAGATCGTGGACATGGACCCGATTCTCAACCGACTTGAAACCGAAATCGTCGGTCGCACCGTAAGCCTGGCCACCCCGGACCCCACCCCCTGCGAGCCAAACACTAAAGCCATAGTGGTTGTGGTCCCGGCCGCTGATGGTCCCTTCATTGGCCCCCTTCTGAGGCAACTCGACCGTCGGTGTTCGTCCGAACTCGCCACCCCAAAGGACCAGCGTCTCGTCGAGTAGCCCGCGCTGCTCAAGATCGCTCAGGAGGGCCGCGATGGCTTGATCGGACTCTCCTGCAAGCTTCTTGTGCCCCTCGAAGATCTTGTCGTGGTTGTCCCAGGGTTGGCCTTGGCCATGCCAAAGCTGCACGACCCGAACGCCGCGCTCGATGAGCTTTCGAGCGATGAGCATCTGCCGGCCCTGAACGCCGGGCCCATACATATCGAGGATATGCTTGGGCTCCTTCGATACGTCGAAAACATCCATCGCCTCTTCTTGCATGCGATAAGCCAGTTCCATCGATTGAATTCTAGCCTCGAGCATCGGATCGTTGGTCCGGGTCCGGCTATGCTCGGCGTTCATCCGTTGGATGATGTCGAGCTCGCGACGCTGCGCCGGCCGAGATAGCTTCCGATTCACGACGTTCTCGATGAGCTTCTCGACGCTCTCATGCTTAGTATCGATGTAGGTTCCTTGGTAGATCCCCGGCAAAAATCCAGCTTGCCAATTCTGCGATTCCTGGATGGGATACCCCCCAGGACACATGGCGATGAAGGCTGGCAAATTCTGGTTGTCGGTCCCGAGCCCATAAGTCAGCCAGGAGCCAAAGCTCGGACGGACCTGCCGTGGCTCTCCGCAGTTCATCAGCAAAAGCGACGGCTCGTGGTTCGGAACATCGGCGTGCATCGAGCGGACCACACAGAGCTTATCGGCATGGGCGCTTGCGGTCTTCTCAAAGAGCTCGCTGGCCCAAAGTCCCGACTGACCATGCTGCTTGAACTCGAAGATCGACGGATACAGATTCCCGGTCTTGCGTTCGGTCCGAGGGGTCTCCCCAGGGAGCTCCTTCCCCTCAAACTTGGCGATCTGCGGCTTGGGATCCCAGGTGTCGATATGGGAAGGCCCACCGTTGGCGAAAATATGGATCAGATGCTTGGCTTTGGCCGGAAAATGAGGGGCTTTAGGCAAAAGCGGGTTGGGCGAATTTTCGCTCGCGGCCAACGATTGCATCAAGCCGCTTAAAGCCACGGCGCCGAGCCCAAAACCGCCGCGTTGAAGCAGCTCACGACGAGAGAGCATCAGGTCGTTCGGATCGAATGGAAGGTCGCGCATCGGAGTTGGTTCTCGGTCGAGTCGATGAAACTAAGGTGTGTTTAGTCGATGAAACAAAATTCGTTCGTCAGCAACAGCAACTGGGCAGCTTGTTCCCACACGCCAAGCGGTACGGATCGATCGCCCCGAAAGTCCCTTTCGCTGTTGCCTCGCGATCGGGTTTCATCGGTCGAAACGATGCGAACCTTCCATTCAAACGAATCGGAATCCGCATCGGAGTTGCTATCGGTCACGAAATCGATCGTCTCGCCAGGCTCAAGATGGATATCGTCGGCATGGGTCGGGCTGCTGGTATTCAAAACGGTCCACTGTCCGATTTTCTCTTTTTCCCGCAAGACGATCGTCGCTCGCACTCCGTTGCCCTTTTCAGCCGGATGCCGTACCAATCCGCGTATGCGAAGATCGAGCGACTCTTTAGCCGTCCAGCGACGGACCACCGTCTGATCGAGTTGCCGCCCCGGATGGCCTCCCGTGGAGCTCAGGAAAGCCCAGTCCAGGGCCGGATCGGGCAGCTCGTCTTGCATCCCCTGCCATCGCTTTTGGTGAAACCGCGGCAGGGGCTTGAAACCGACCACCGAACCGGTTTCGGGGTCCCAAGTCGCGGTCCCATACGTCCAGCGGCTCTCGGGTAGATCGGGCGCCTGATCTCCGGTAGCTTGCAAAACTTCAAGCATCCATGCTTTTTCCTGCGGACTTGGAGATCGAGCCAAAACGCGTTGAAACAACGCCTCGATTCCCGCATCGGACCCGAGCCCCTCGGCCTGCTGACCGACCGCTCCGAGCATCGAAAGGACCAGATCGCTGTTCATCAGCACCAAGCCCTGCTGCGGGACGGTCGTCTGTGGACGGGTCGGTACATGCGCATCGGGACTTGCGAAATCAAACGTCCGGAACAGTTGCGGTAAATTCTGTCGGTCGATGTAAGCGTAAACCGTTCGTCGCTTGGGAAACGGTGCCTCGGTGATCTTGACGCTCGGACCCCCGACGGCCGGATCGAGTTGACCGGTCGCTAGCAGCAGCGCATCGCGCAGCGATTCAAAGTCCATCCGTTTGCGCTGCGCACGCCACCATAGCCGATTTTCAGGATCGATCGCAAAAGCATCCTCGCGATGGTAGCTCTGTTGGCGATACGCGCGGCTCAGAACCATCCGCCTCATAAGCTGCTTGGTCGACCAGCCTTGCTGGATAAAATCCCAAGCCAACGAGTCCAGAACAACCTGTTGCACCGGTACCTCGCACCGGACCCCAAAGTCGCTCGGTGTGTCGACGAGCGGAACTCCAAAGAGCCAACCCCAAAGCCGATTGACATACACGCGGGCCGTCAACGGATTCTTCGGATCGACAATCGCTTCGGCCATCTCGAGCCGCCCGCTGCCGGTGCCCATCTCGATCGGCACATGACTGGCCAGGAACCCAAAGAACCGACGAGGAACATCGGGCCCGGGGTTCCCCGGGTTGCCTCTCAAAAAAATCTTCGTCGGACCCTGGTCAGGCTTATCGACCATCCGCATCGCCGATGGCTCGCCACCCGGCTCGCTGCTCCCGAGCATCGCGCCATGGAGCGAGTAGTAGTCGGCCATACTGACCGGATCGAATTTGTGATCGTGGCAGCGGGCACAACTGGCCGTGACCCCCATCAAACCGCGTGTGATCAAGTCGATGCGGTCGTCGGCGATATCGTGGGGATTGTTCAGAAAGCGACGACCAAGGGTCAGCATTCCCATCGCGTCGAGCTGCGCATTTTGATTCTCAGGGTCGAGTCGATCGGCGATCAACTGATAGCGCAAAAACTGGTTGTAAGGCATGTCCGCATTGAAGGACCGGATCAACCAATCGCGATATTTATACGCATGAGGGTATTCGCGGTCTTCTTGGAACACATACCCTTTGTTGTCGGCGTATCGGGCCACATCCATCCAACGCCGCGCCATACGCTCCCCAAAATGCGGGGATTGCAGAAGCTGATCGACCAGTTGAACGTACCAATCTTCCGAAGCGTTCGTTGCGACTTGCTCGATTTCCGAATATGTCGGTGGCAAGCCAAGCAGATCATTATAGACTCGGCGCGTCAGCGTCCTGCGATCGGCTTCCGCAGAAAAACCGAGCCCTCGCTGAACAAGCTTCAATCCGATCGAACGATCGATGGGGTCGCTCGTGGGCCCAAGATCCCCGACAACCGGAATTTCCGCGGGAGCGACCAGGGGTTGATAAGCCCAATGCGAAGCGGCCTGCTGCGCCTTGTCCAGAGCCGGCTCTGGAACCATGCTCGGGTCCTCTTGGCGTGGATCGATCGCCCCGTCGGCGATCCATTGCTTCAAATCGGCAATCTGAAGATCCGAAAGCTTCCCATCCGGCGGCATTTGGAAAGCCGAGTCGGTGTACTCGATCGCTTTGACCAGCAGGCTTTCGGCAGGCTTGCCCTCCAGAATCGCAGGGCCAAGTGTTCCACCCCGTCGGATCGCGGCGGACGAATCGAGCCGAAGCCGTCCACCGAGCTCTCCAGGCTTAGTCGTCCCACTGTGGCATTCATAGCAGTGCTCGACGAGGATCGGACGGATCTTGGACTCGAAGAAATCCAGTTTGGGATCCTGAGCCAACACCGGGCTAGCCAGACAGCAGCAAATCATGCATCGCAATGCCCGTGCAGTCGAAGTAGCAAGGCTCATGAAAGTTTTTCTTCTGGAGGGGGAGGGTAGCCAAATTGCAGCTAAGTACATTGCATATCGGCCAGTTGCTCGGGATCTCCGCGACGAAGGCTCAGAAAGTTCTTTTTTTCCCGAGCCGCGCAAGCGGAAAAACCGGATCGCAACCTGTTCTATTGTAGCTCTAAATCCAAGGAAAACCAAGCCAAAGAGAGACCAATCGAAGACCCATTCCCCACGGCATAGCAAGCTTGAGGTTAGCCCGTTTTGCGTTTCCAAGGCTAGGGATTATTGGCTAAACTAAGCTCCCTCGGACGAAGCGAGGCTTGTCGCTGTGGCGAAATGGCAGACGCATTGGACTTAAAATCCAAGGACCTTTGATCGGGTCGTGTGGGTTCGACTCCCACCAGCGACACTCTGGGCAAGCACCTCGAATGTAGGGTTAGGCAAGTCACTCTAGGCGGCAAGGGCAATGAAGCGAATCGCGGTCGTCGGGTCAGGCATCAGCGGGCTTGCGACTGCTTGGTACCTACAGGAGCAAGGCCATCGGGTTGAGATCTATGAGAGCCAGGATCGGTTCGGTGGTGTGATCGACACGCTCGATCCGCGGGAGACACCGTATTTGGTCGAGTGCGGCGCAGACAACTTTGCAACCCTGCTTCCGGACGCTTGGGAGCTGGTCAAGCAGATGGGGCTTGAGTCGGAGTTCATCCATCCGAACAAAGATTATCGTATTGCGCAGGTCGTCCATCGCGGTCGGTTAGTTCCGATCCCCAACGGCTTCTCGCTGATGCAACCGACGCGCATCGGGCCGATCCTATCGACACCCATCCTGAGCCTCTCAGGAAAGCTAAGAGTGCTGCGCGAGTATTACGTTCCCAAGCGTGAAAGTTCGCAGGACGAGAGCGTCGAGTCGTTTGCCGTAAGGCGGCTTGGACGTGAATGCTTCGAGCGGCTCATCGAGCCCATTGTCGGAGGGATCTTCACTGCCCAGGCCGACAAGTTGAGCATGCAAGCGGCGATGCCTCAATTTGTGCGGATGGAGCGCGAGCATGGGAGTTTGATCCGAGCGGCGTTTGCCAAGCGGCGAGAGGCTAGTGCAGAAAACCGTTCGGCGAGGGAAGCATCCGGTGCGCGGTACGATCAGTTCACTGCCCCAAAGTTAGGGATGAAGTGGTGGTTAGGTCAGATAGCCAAGCCGCTTGGGGATCGACTGCATTTGAATCACAGGGTCGATCGGATCGAGAGGGTCGAGACGGGAGGCTGGTCAGTCAGGGTGACTCAGACGAAGGATGCAACGACAAGGCAGGAGCATTTCGATGGGATCTGTTTAGCGGTCCCGAGCTATATCGCTAGTGGATTGCTCAGGGGAGTCGATCGGGAGTTGGCCGACGGATTGGGATCGATCGAGTATGCATCGTCAGCGATTGCGGTGATGGCGGTACGTCGGGATGAGATACGACCCGATGCGTTGTGTTTTGGAGCGATTGCTCCCTCGAGCGAGAAGCGGAATTGTTTAGCGATCAGTTTGACGAGCGAGAAGTATCCGGGACGCAGTCCGAGCGACACGGTGGTGATGCGTGCGTTCATGGGAGGCGCTGTCAGGCCCGAGTTGATGGAGTTGGGAGACGATCGGCTTTTGGAGTTAGCGTTTCGCGAGGTATCGGAATTGTTTGGGGTCCGTAGTCGACCGACTTACGAGCGACTGATACGTTGGGAGCGGGCGATGCCTCAGTACCATGTGGGGCATGTTGAGCGGGTCAAGAGGATCCGGGAATTGAGTGCCAAGCTCCCTGGTTTCGGATTGGTGGGCAATGCGTATGACGGGGTAGGCATCCCGCAGTGCATCCGAGGCGCGAGGCTCGCGGCTGCCGCGTTTTGAGCCCCATTCGAATCCTCCTGACATCCCCTCCGCCACCGGCTCTTGGAAGAAATGAACGCAAAGGCGCGAAGGCGCAAAGACGCAAAGGTAGGGGATCTCGCGCAGAGATCAGGCTGCTTGGTTTTAGCCCGGAGGGCGGCACTTCTCTGCCGGTGTGCGTAAGCCACCGACCCTGGTGTAACCAGCCAGACTCTCCCTTTGCGACTTTGCGCCTTTGCGTCATTGCGCCTTTGCGTTTATTTCTCCGAAACAGCCTGGATCTCTACGGGAGATCCACTACCTAACCGGCACAGACCGCAGATGTTCCCCTTCTGAAATCCAATTTAGTTCAACCACTCCAACGCCTTGGGGACCGCGGCTTTGAGTAATGGTTCATAGTGCCCCTCGCGCTCCAACTCTAGGAAATCGACTTTGCCCCCCGCTTTGCGAAGGGCATCGACGTAGTCTTTCGTGCCCTTGAAGGGTTCATTGTCATCGTTTTTCGCATGAGCGATAAAGACAGGGCATCGCAACTTGGAGATGTAAGTGATGGGAGAACCGCTGACGATGTAGTTATTGAGGTTTGGCAGAAACTTGGCCATCGCAGGCTCTTGGACCAGGATATCTCCGAATCTAGGCTTCAAGTCAGTAATGGGAGCTAGTGCAATGCACCTACTGATCCGAGGATCCTTGGACGCTAGCAACAGCGATAGCGTGGCCGCCGAACTGTGTCCCCAGATGATCAGACGATTAGGATCGGCCATTGGCAATCGAGCTAAAGCAAAATCGATAGCAAGTTTTCCATTTTCCACACCGGCATCGGCGGCCACGAAATTGGAGTAGGCTTGTCTCAGCAAAGGCATGTAGGTCGGGCCATTGGTTGGGCTCACGTTGGGGGGCATTGGACCATCAATATCAAAGCTGATGGTGATCATCCCAGCCTCCGTGAATGGCAAAAACTCGGAGTCGGGTTGAGGGATTTCGATACTCGCACCGTGAAGCAATGGTGTACCCGCAGGAGCTTCAAACACGACCGGCAAGGATTTATCAGCATGGGTTCCTTTGGGGATAAACACGTTCAACTTTAGTGATTTATTGCCTTGCCTTGGTAGCTCGAAACGATGCCAAACGATGCCGGTATCGCCGAAGGGCTTGGGTTCACCGAGTTTAGGAAAATCGCGTGATGTTGACGATGGAAGGTTGGCCTTCGGTGGTACCACCAGCGGCTCACTGGCGGCTGAAATATTTGGCGATTTCTCGGGAGTTGAATCGATCACGTTCGGTCCCTGAGACATCGGTGATAGGATAATGATACCGACAGGAATCAGAACCAAAGCTAACACGCCTGCGCTGGCGATCGCAATGATCCAGGCCCAAGGCGTCGAAGAGGCCTTCGCTTCGGTAACCTTCTTGCTGGGGCTCGTCGACATTGGCATGCTGTAACTCGCAGACGGAAGATCGAAAAGATCATCCTGAGTCGCAACATGATTGGCTGGTTCGGGTTCGTTCAGAGATGAGGCAGGACTAGGCTTGGCAAGCTGCATTTTCTTGCCACATTTCGGACATGCGATGATTTTTCCTAAGGCCTCTGAAGAGACTTTCAGTAGTGCTTGGCAACCGCTACAACGAATCTGCAACTTCTTACTTTCGGGCATGGCGTGCATTCCTATCGGTG
>Ga0208719_1000432_pt1 | contig 13015 bp, 12 predicted proteins | sample LakMenEpi30Jul09_FD_150747 | JGI IMG/M metagenome (GOLD analysis project Ga0208719, IMG submission 150747) | Freshwater microbial communities from Lake Mendota, WI - 30JUL2009 deep hole epilimnion (SPAdes) | ecosystem: Environmental > Aquatic > Freshwater > Lake > Epilimnion/Euphotic zone ... | reverse complement strand
GGCGAGCCAGTCGACGTCGAGGTCACCAGCGAGGCGCGCCCCGGTGAACTCCATGCCGAACGTGCCAGTCAGCGGCGTCGCCGTCCACGTGCTGTACGCAGTCAACATGGCGATCGTCCTCCTAGTTCTGGCTTCGCAGTTCAGCGGTTGGGCTGGGGCACCACTCGCAGGTACGACTTCACGGGCTTCCACCCTCTGGGGAACAGTTCGGCCGCCTCCTCATCGGAAACGGCCGGGACGATGATCACGTCGTCGCCGTCCTTCCAGTTCGCCGGGGTCGCCACCTTGTGGCTGGCGGTGAGCTGCAGCGAGTCGATGACGCGCAGGATCTCGTCGAAGTTCCGACCGGTGGACGCCGGGTAGGTGAGGGTGAGCTTCACTTTCTTGTCCGGCCCGATGACGAACACCGAGCGAACGGTCATCGTGTCGCTCGCCTCGGGGTGGATCATGTCGTAGAGGTCGGCCACGATCCGGTCCGGGTCACCGATCATCGGGAAGTTCACGGGCGTGCCCTGCGTTTCAGCAATGTCGGCTTCCCACCGCTCGTGACTCTCCACCGGATCCACCGACAGGCCGATGACCTTCACGCCCCGACGGTCGAACTCGTCCTTGATGCTGGCGACATAGCCCAGCTCGGTGGTGCACACCGGGGTAAAATCCTTGGGATGACTGAACAGCACGCCCCACGAGTCGCCCAGCCACTCGTGGAACCGGATTACCCCCTCGGTGGTGTCGGCGGTGAAGTCGGGGGCGGTGTCGCCGAGGCGGATGGTCATGATCACTTCTCGTTTCTGTAACTGGCGGATAAGGTAGTGGGACGGGTCGTGATGTCTGCACATGCGACGCAGACCCGCTCGGGAATGAGATTCGCCTTCATGAGCGCACCGAAGATGGAGCAACCGAGGCAGAAGCCGAAAGCGGCTTCAAGGAACGCCGCAGCGGCGAGTCCGGCCATCAGTGCGAGCGCTACCGGAGTGGCGCCGAACCCGAAGTGGGCGATGAGTGCTGAGGTGGCGAACACCGCTCCGATGGCCTGAGCGAAACGTTTCGGGGGTCCCGGAACCATCTTCTCGTACTTGGGGAGGCGAGGGGCGACGATCCGGGTGGCGAGCAGCGCGAGCGGGCTGAACCGGGGTCCGGCCGCGACCCGGGCGAGGAATCCGTAAGCGAGAAGGACCAGCACCCAGTACTGGCGGAGCAGTAGAACGGCGAGGGCCATGGCGACTACGCCGGTGGCGACCGTGCGGGCCGCCACCTCGTTGACTGTTTCAGGAAAGGAGAAGATTCGTTGCATGCCCGTTACTATAGCACAAAAGGTGACCAAAGTGGTCAACAATAGGGTAGGGTAGGGCAAATACCCTACCCGGCGTCGATGAACTCAGCGGTTGACAGGGATCCCACCCATACACGAAAAAAACAGATCTACTATGAGGTTGACTTTTCCAGAGAGAGCGTGTACGTTTACTTTTATGACCGACAACGAAAATCCCGTCCACATGTTCGCGATCACGATCGTGTTCGGCGCCATTGTGGGCCTGATCGTCATGTTCCTCGCGTTCCAGCGGGAGGCGAGGGAGTCCGAGGTTGAGCTGCGGGTCGTCCCCGAGGTGACCGTCGCCCCCACCACCCCGCCGACCCTCCCGTCCGGGCAGGACGTACTGGAGGGCATTGGAGGCGCCGCTGGGGACGTGTACGCCGACGCCACCAGTCCGGAGGCGAAGGAGACCTACCGCAACATCGGGGAAGGCGTCTCGGACGGGTGGAACACGGTGAAGGACTCGTTCAACCGCTCCGTCGAAGCGAACCGGCAGGGGCCGTGAACAGACAGCGCCTCACCCCCAGAAGCAAGGGAAAACTGGAAAGTTAAAAAAATCCGACCCGTTTCCGGTCAAGAGGTATAGAATGGCGTACGACTATATACGTATCTAGCCAAGGGCTAGCTAAACAAAGAGTACAACCATGAGCAGTGAGCGACGTGCCATTCACGCCTACCTGTCCCCGGAAGCCCACGAGTCGTGGAGGAACTTCGCCGACGAAAACGGCGTGTCCGTCTCAGCGCTGCTGGAAGCGTACGCGGCGCTTCTGCAGGATCTCGGCGACGACGGTCGGAAAGCCATCGTCGGCGCAGCGAGAATGATTGACAGCGCCCGCCGTCGCCGCCCCAACCGCAGTGAAGACGACTAGCGGCCTCTCCCGTCGGCGCCTTCGGAACCAGCTTCCAACGTCTTCCTTCGGAGCTGGTTGGCTTCTGTGAGGACAGCATGTAGCCTCTCTCCACCACTACGAGGAGGTTACATGCCTGATCACGTACGAGAGTCTTTGGCGGCGACCATCCGTATCGTCAAGACCGAGGTCACCGCTGCGAAGAAAGATGTCATCGCTGCCATCAACCGGGATGAAGCGTTCGACACCAGCGACCTCCGAAAACTGCAGGCACTGCAGGCAGCGCTCGAAGAAGCGGAAGAGGCTTTCCGTACGGGCCGTAAAGCGCGGCGCCCCCAGCCCCGTGCTGGGCGTGCCGGTAGCGTAGACCGGGTGAAGCGGGGCGCCGACGACCACGTCGCAGCGTCAGCGCTGCGTGCCCCCATCCTCGAATCTCTACGTGAGCTAGGCGGCGCCGCTCAGAGCGAAGACGTGCTTGACCGGGTCGCCACCAAGGTCGTTTTGCAGCCGAACGATACACGTGGCACAAAGAATCGTCCCGACATCCCCCGGTGGAAGAACTCTGCTGCGTGGGTGCGCTACGAGTTGACGAAGAACGGCTACGTCGCGCTCGACACGACGAAACGGGGACGCTGGAAGCTGACCGCTAAAGGCGAAGACCTGCTGGACGCGATGACGGGGCAGGCCTAACTGCTTACGGTGCGGCTGGGAGGTGGTTCGATTTGAACGGACACACCTCCGTCGGCGTCCACAACTAGCACGAAGCCACTGGCGTCGAAACGCCGCTCGTGGGCGAAGAGATCCCCGTCGGTTCCCGCGTGTAGCTCCCGGTGGATCCCGTCGAACGCTTCAGTGGTCATCCCGGCGTCTAGGGCGCGCAGCTCCGACGCCGGGGAGAGTCCGTGCCGGTCGGCGAGGTGCCGGGCGAGACGGCACGCCGTCGGGTTCCGCCACCCCATCGCCGACATGGTCTGTGCAAAACGGGGCTCGGTGAAACCCTCCCGGTGCCAGCGGAGGGCGTCAGCAGGCTCCCACCCCTCCCGCCACCACCGCTCCGCCTCGCCAAGTTCGTGTGCGTGCCACCCGGCGAGCAGCCACACCCCCCAGAGGGGATGCAGGGCCTGCACGACACGGGTCGCCGCAGATCCGCACGCCCACCCCGTCGAACTTTCTGATGACGCACGCTGCTGCATCCCTTTATCGTAGGCGACGTTGCGTCGAAGGTGAAAAAATATGGCTGCTCTGCTACTATATGTCGTATGGATTTGCAGGGGGCTGTGCAGCGGTGGACGCATCAGCTCGCTGACGTGTCCGGCAGGAACCCGCTGCTGGCGTTTAACCCCGACCGGAAAAACTCGCTACCGCTACTCGGGGGCCGCGCCTCGGGGGTGCGGGAGTCGGCGGTGCTGGCGCTGCTGCGCGGCGACCTCATCCGTTCGACCGAACTCACAGCAGGCGACAACACAGATCTGGACGCCCGCTGTCGTCTCATCGGACGGCAAGCGCAAGCCAGTTTCGAGGAGCGGGGTGTCCGCACCCTGTTCGTTGCGCACGGTATCGCCAGCTGGCAGGCGGCACCCGGAAAGCCGCGGGTGTCCGCGCCCGTGCTTTTGCAGTCGGCGACGCTCACCCCAATCGGGTCCGGAGGCAGCTGGGAACTCGGGGTGAGCGGAGACAGCTGGGAGGTGAACCCGCTCCTCGTCCAAATCCTCGAAGCCGAGCACGGGGTCCGCATCAACGACCTTGCCAGCACCAGCGTCGAGGAGCCGTCCTTCTTCGAGGCGTGCGACACGTTCTTCGACGCCATCCGCTCCCGCTGCGTCGCCCTCCCGGAGTTCTCCATCGAAGCTGGTTCGTATCTGGCGAACTTCAGCTACGAAAAGCTCGCGCTGGTCAACGACATCAAGGACGCGTTCAACTCCGGGGTAATGGCCGACAACGACGTCCTTTTAGCTCTCGCCGGTGACATCGACGCCGCCGTGCGGCTGCGAGGTAACACCGGGCAGGGCACGTACACGCTCCCCGATCTCGTCGCCCCGTCAGACGAGTACCTTGTCGTTGACGCCGACTCCAGCCAGACGGCAGCGATCGGAGCGGTTGTAGGCGGAGCGAACCTCGTCATCGAAGGGCCACCCGGAACCGGGAAGTCGCAGACGATCGCCAACCTGATCGCGACGCTGGCCGCCCGCGGCAAAAAGGTGCTGTTCGTCGCCGAGAAGCGCGCCGCAATTGAGGCGGTGACACGCCGACTCAACTCGGTCGGGTTGGGCGACATCGTCCTCGACCTGCACGACGGCGCGCAGTCTCGACGCCACATCTACCGGCAGATCGAGGAGACGTTAACGAACAACAGCCGGGTGGTGAGACCCGACACGCAGAGCAACGACATGTCGCTGCTGCAGCGCCGCCAAGCCCTCATCGATTACACGACGGCGCTGCACGAAGAACGGGACCCGTGGGGGGTGTCGGTGTTCTCCTGTCAGGACGCGCTCACCGGTTCGACGGTCAACTCCCCGATCCGTTTCCGCAGCGAAACGCTGTTCATGCTGAACGCCGACAACGTGAGGCGGGTACGGGAACGGCTTCGCCGGTTCGCGACCCTCGGCGGAATTCAGATGGAAGGAGTGTCGGCCGACCCGTGGCAGAACGTCTACCAGTCGGAAACGATCGCCGACGGGGAAACCGCCGCCGCTGCCCTTGAAGCGATCCACGATTTCCGCTACGGAAAGCTCGGGGGCCTGCTCGCCCGCCTCCGGGCTGCCGCCACCGACACGGGGCTACCGGCGTCCAGCACCTTGCAGGGGTGGCGCACCCACTTCGCTATCTGGGAGCGAACACGCCGCAGTCTAGAACACTGCCGTGAAGAAATTTTCACGCAGAGCCCCGACACCCTCGCCGACCTCCTCGACACCTACCGTCGGCCGCCCGCTGGACGGCTGCTGGCGTCGCTCACCAGCGACACCTACCGGCGTGCCCGCGACACCCTCACCGGATACCTACACGTTGGCTCCCAGCTCGACCGCGACTCGGTCTGCGACACCATCGAAGAAGTCATCCTCCTGCTCCGAGACTGGGGGCTCATGGCGAACGGGAAAACGTTGCCGTGCCTGCCGGGCGTCCCGCTCGACGAACTGGACGGCGAGTTCCGTGCCCTCATGCGGGAGGTGCGCGACCTTGAGCGGTGGCTCGGCGACGACCAGTGGGGAGTCACCCCCACCGGGACCCTGCTGGCGCTCCTCGACCGGCTCATCGCCCAGTCCTCCACCCTGTACCGCATCCCCGAGCTGGTGAAGCTGCGTCGCGAACTCCACACGTACGGGCTTCGAGAGTTCGTCGACGAAGCCGCCGGTCAGCGCCTCACCGACGAGCAGACGGTCGAGCTGTTCGACACGGTGTGGTACGCCAGCATCCTTGACCGGGTCTCGTTCGCCGACCCGACCATCGGGACGTTCTCCGGGGACGACCATCGGCGCCTCGTCGACAATTTTCGTGAAGTGGACCGGGCCCACATCCGTTTCGGGGCCGCCAAGGTGCGTCGACTGGTCGCCGAGCGCGCCCACCTGATGTTCGAAGCACACCCACGGGAAGGGAACCTGATCCGCCAGCAGGCCCGCCTCAAGCGGGGCCACATGCCGCTCCGAAAGTTCTTTGCGCGCACCGCCGAGCTCGCCGCAGCCATTAAACCGTGTTGGGCGACGTCCCCGCTGATGGTGTCCCAGATGCTGCCGCAGCGCGTCATGTTCGACGTCGTCATCTTCGACGAGGCGTCACAGATTCCGCCCGCTGAGGCGGTCAGCGCCATCCTGCGGTCCCGTCAGGTTGTGGTCGCCGGGGACTCCAAGCAGCTGCCCCCCACCTCCTTTTTCGCGTCCAAGGTGTCGCCTGCCCACGGGTCCGGCTCAGCGCCGTTCTGGACGGACAGCTTCTCCGACGCTGACGACACAGAAAGCCCCCACGACGCCATGGTGCTGGAATCCATCCTTGACGCGATGGCGGCGACGTTCCCTAACAGCGTCACTACGCTGTCGTGGCACTACCGGAGTCGCGACGAGAAACTCATCTTGTTTTCGAACGCTCAGCCGAACCTCTACGACTGGTCGCTGGTGACGTTCCCGGGGGCCCGCACTGCGCCATGCCTCGAACACGTCCTCGCTGACCCGCCGGTGCAGCACAGCGACGGGACCGTCGACACCCCCGAGGCGGATCGCGTGGTCGCCATGATCGCCGACCACGCCGCCAGTCGCCCCCACGAGTCGCTCGGAGTCATCGCCTTCGGGGTCCGTCACGCCGAACTTATCCAAGAGGCGCTGTTCGCCGCCCAGCAGACCAACCCCGTGCTCGCCGAGTGGCTGGCAGCCGGTGTGCCCGCCAAGAACGGGGAGCCGCTGTTCGTCAAAAACCTTGAACGGGTGCAGGGGGACGAACGGGACCGCATCATCTTGAGTGTCGGCTACGGGAAACGCCCCGACGGGAAAATGGTGTACCGTTTCGGGCCCATCAACATGGATGGCGGGGAGCGCCGCCTGAACGTCGCGGTCACCCGGGCGCGCCGCCACATGGCGGTCGTGTCGACGTTCACCGCCGCTGAGATGGACGAGGGGCGTCTGCGTTCTGACGGGGCGAAGATGCTGCAACGCTACATCTCTTACGCCGAGTCGCAAGGCACCGACCTTGGGGCGCTGACGTATACGAAACCAAACCTGAGTGTCTTTGAACGCGACGTGCTGCGGCACCTCACCGCCGAAGGGTTGCCGGTCACCGCCCACTACGGGGCGTCCGGGCAGTGGCTGTCGTTCGCGGTGGCGCACCCCACCGACCCCAGCCGCATGGTGCTCGCCGTCGAGTGCGACGACGCCCGCTACCGGGCCATCGCAACGGTGCGGGACCGGGATCGGCTCCGCCAAGAACACCTTGAGCGCCTCGGCTGGTCGTTCTACCGGCTGTGGTCTACCGACTGGCAGCGTGACCCGCAGAAAGAAGCGGAACGGATCGCGGCGGCGTGGCGGGCGGCGACCCTGAAAGCCGACCACGAAAACGACCGGGTGGTTGACGCCGAACCCTTCGACGTGCCGGTGGCCGGGTCGGCGGGGCAGCTCCCCCCGAAACGACTCCCGTTCCCCCTGCGGCATTTCGCGCCGGGGACACCCATCAGTAAGTACACACCAATGGAGCTCGTGGAGTTGATGCGGTGGATCGAGTCGGACGGGCTGCTCCGCACCGAAAACGACCTGATTAACGAAGCGATGCTGGTGCTGGGGTTCCGGCGCCGCGGCCCCAACATCATAAAAGCCTTACACGACGCCGCTCGCACCGCCCGGTACCGCATCCCCATCTGAACCCCCGACCGGGGCGCTCAGCGACCCACCCGGAACAGCGGAATTTCGCCTCTGAGGCCCCCATTTGGGTTCCCATGGCCCTGACCACGATATTCGGGGTTTACGGGGCTCTCCGGGCCGTCTAGGGGCCTCTCCGTGGCTGCTGCAGCCCATGTGCTCACGTCGGGGGGTGGGGGGAGGGTGCCGCCTTGCGCCGGGCACACCGCGACGTAGGGGCAGCCGAGGCAGTGCCGTCCCGGGACGGCCCGAGCCGAACCGGTTTCTAGTACGCCCGCCATCCGCCCGGCGAGGTCCTTCACTGCGTCGCGGGTGACCGCTGACACCTCGGCGTCCCACGTGACACGAATAATGTCTCCGGACCCCACGTAGATGAGCTGTAGCTCGGCGACCTCGTAGCCCATGTCTTCCAGCGCACAGCCGTACACCTTCACTCCGAACAGCCGCCGCTCGTACCCGCCGCCCGCAGGAGCCCGACCCGTCTTGTAGTCGACTACGACCAGCCGTCCGTCGGCGAGCTGGTCAGCGCGGTCGATCACGCCCCGCACCGGCACCCCAGCGACGCGGGTCTCTACGAGGCTTTCCACCGACACGATCGGAGCGGCAGCGACCGGCTCCATCACGAACCAGCTTTCGACGAGGTTCCACACTTTCAACCCGAGCTCCAGTTCGTCGTCGATCCCGAAACCGGACTCCTGCCACGCCGCCGAGCGGGACACCTGCATGATTTCTTCCTGCGTGATACGCCGCGCGGCGTCGAGGGTGCGTTCGGCGGGAACGAGTCGCCCGACCCTCGCAGCGACGAGGTGGAACAGGTCGCCAACCGTAACCCGAGAACTCTCCTCCGCTCCGGCGACCCGCCACACGTTCTTGAGGATCCACGCCAGCTCACACCCCTCAAACCGCGTCATCGTGGAAGGGGAAAGCATCAGCTCCACCCCTGCATGCGCGGAGTTGACGTCGACGTCCACCGAAGGTCCTTGAGTAACAATCGACAAGTTTGCCGCATTTCCGCGCTTTTCCATAGAGGATACTGTCGGGCCGCAGCCACGTTTTTTCTGACGTCGGCGGCACCGATTATCAAAAAGGCGGGTACGATGGACCGCAGGTCGACAGCGACCGTCCGACACAACAAATGTGGTGATAAAAGGTGACCGATTTTTCTTCTGAAGAATTTCTGGCGTTAGAGCTGCAGGAGCGACTCCGGGAACTCAACTGTCATGTGCCATACGACATGGCGGTTGAGCAGGTCCAGAACTTCTTGGCGGCGGAAACGAAGGAGAGCGGTGTGTCTGTCGAGGAGTACCTCGCCGAACGCAGCGACGAGAACATCATCGACCGGTGGGTTGACCGTGTCGTCGCTGTCGCGAAGCGCGTCAACGCCGAGGTGGAGGAGCAGTACCCGCTGCTCGCGATGCCGCTCACCGACGCCGGTGTTATGATCACCATGATCGCCACCACCGTGGAGTACCTGCACGGGGTGCCCGGCAACGAAGAGATCTCAGGGGCGGCGCTGCAGGTCGTCGCCGCCCTCGGCAAGCAGGTAGCGGCAGCAGAAGGGCCGTCGTCCCTGTGTCTCCTCACGCAGGTGGAGACGTTCGCTTTGAGTGTCGCGGTGCGTTCCCTGCGGCAACTCCCTCCCGACGTGACGTGCGCGCCGCACATGGAGTGGGTGGCGAGCTGCGACGAGATGCTGGATTCGTGCTTCAACGAGATCGCCGAGCGGCAGGCCGACGGGGTGGACTTGTCGGACCCTGAGCGACGGGTGTTCGTCGTCTCTATGGTTGACGACGACGCCGATGACGGCACCACCTTTTGACATTTTTCTCCGGTCGGTAGAATGGTTTCATGGAAGAAGCGTTTGAGTTGCGGGAGGATGAGGTTTCCGTCAGCGTAAAAGACATCGTCCAGTTCGTTGACGCGGTCCAGAAAGTCGTCACCAAAGGCGACGTCGACGCCGACGTGCAGGTCGCTTTCCTGCGCAAGGTGCAAGAAATCGTCGACCGGTTTCCCGTGGCGGCCCCGACGGGGGTGACAGACGACGACCCGTCCAGTGTCCTGTACGCGCTCAACCCGGCGACCACCTCGTGGGCCGCAGCGCACGTAACCCCAGAGGACCGCCCCCTGTGGCAAGCTCTCGGGTTCTCCCCCGAGGCGGCAGCCCGGTGGGTTGAAGCGGGACTGAGTATCGAGATCGCCGCCCACTGGAAACACCTCCGCCCCTACCACTTCAGAGATGACGGCATCGACCCGTTCGAGGTCGCGAAATGGGAGAAGAGTAGGATCTCCTCAAAGCAGGCGTTGCGTTGGATGGAGGACAAAATTTCGCCGGAGCGAGCCGAAGCGTGGGTGTCGCTCGGCGGGGGTCTCACGGAAGGGCGGAGCTGGCTGGGGGCGTTCCCGGAAGAGTCCCCCGAGGACCTGTACGCCGTGTCGCAGGGCCCCCTAGGGGTATCTGAGGTCCGCAAGTACGCTGAGCGTGGCGTGGAAATTGTCGACGCCCCCGTCTTTTCTCAGAAGGGGTACACGCCGTTCGCTGCTGCGAAACTCGTACGGGACGGCGTCAGCGCCGCTGACGCCACCAGTAAGACCGGCGACGCACCCATCCCCGGGAAGGCGTGGCCGAAAATCAAAGCAGCCGCTGACGCGAAAGGCTGGACGGTCGTGTCCATCACCGAAATTTCTTCACCGTACACCCGCCGCCCCACCAAAGAGACGCAGGTGGTGTTCAGTAAGCCGACGTCACCGCACGGCGACGTGCACGCCTACTTTGAGACCAGCAGGTTTAAGCGGGGGATCCGCAGAACCCGTTCGTACTGGAATGAGCAGACGAACACCATAGGGTCGTTCGTCAAGGACTATTTGGTCTGAACGGGTGAGAGGTGTCGCTGCCGCCGCTCAGCACCCGTAAGGCAGTAACGTGCCGCCCACCTCTTCCGCGATTCGTGCAGCCACAGCTTCGGGTTCAGGGGTCGGGCCGCCTCCCTCGATGGAGAGGGGGCGCCCTGTCACAGTAAAAATGGTGTCGTCGGTGAACACGAGCGACCCATATGGGTCGGTGACGCTTCTTTCGTTCCCCCGGCAGAGCGCGGCGACCCACTGGTCGATCTCGGGTCGATCGGCAAATGTGGACATCGTGACGACCTCGCCGCCCGTGGCGAGGCATATCGCTTCCCGTTCGTTGCCTGCCTCATCCACTCGGAACACTTCGGCGCAGGACACGTCGGCGGCCGACAGGTCTGATACGAGGTTCACCGGGTCGGGAGCGTTTGTCGCGTCAGTGCGCAGATACTCAGCGGCGATGTACCCGATGGCGACCCCTCCCACGAATACGGCCAGCAGCAGCGCAGCCACCCACCTCGTCGACAAGGGAAAGCTCTCGCGTTTACCTGCGGGCTCACCGATGCTAGCAGGTGAGGTCACTGAACTCCTTCCACCGCGGATTGAACACCGCCCCAGTGTAGGTCACCGTGTCGCTACCACCAACTCTAGGCAGTCAGTGGTCAGAGGCGTACTGGCATGAGGATGTAGCGCAGGTCCGGGACCTTCTCGCTGGTGACCAGCACCGGCTTCAGTTCGTTGTTGATGTGGAGTACGACGTCTTCGCCACCGAAAGCGTTCAGCCCGTCGACCATGTACTTGGGGTTGAAACCGATCGAAAAGTCTTCGACGGTGTCACCCTCGTCGCCTTCCTCCAGCGGGGTGAGGTGGACGTCGAGCCTTTCGTCGGCGACACCGACGTCGGTCTTCGAGCACGACACCCGCAGTTCGCTGTCGGAGAAGTCGAACCGGGCGGGGATGACAGCGCTAGCGTCGTTCATGATCTGGACTCGTTTCAGGGTGCCGATCATCTCCTCGGTGTCCAGCTTCGCCGTGTACTTCTCCTCCACGGAGAGGAGCTTCTCGTACGTCGGGTACGTCCCTTCGATCAGTCGGGTGAAGAACGTGGTGTCACCGACCCGGAACTGCGCCGCAGTGGACGAGATGGTGACCGAGATGGTTGCGTTCTTCCCGGGGTCGACGCTGCGTACCAGCTCGTCAAGGGCTTTGGACGGGATGGTCACCTGCGTGTCGGCGCCGAAGCTGGCGCCGAGCCCGGCGACGTCAACCACAGCAAGGCGGTACGAGTCGGTGGCGGCAAAACTGACGGTGTCTTCCTCGGTGCGGGCCGTGACGTTGACGCCGCACAGCACCTGCCGAGACTGGTCGGACGAAGCGGCGCTGACAACTTTGCTGATGCCGTTCAGAAAGGACTTTGAGTCGACTGAGAATTCGTCGTCTTCGTTGAACTTCTGGCCTGCCGGGTACTCGTTGACTGCGACGGTGCGCATCTCAAAGTTGGAGCGACCGGAGGAGATTTTCATCTTCTTGTTGTTGTCGACAACTTCAACGGTGATGGCGCCGTCACCCAACGAGTTCACGATCTGGGTGAAAAGCTTCGCGTTCACGCAGATGGAGCCACCTGACGTCGCCCGCACCTTCAGCTTGGTTTCGACGCCAAACGACAGGTCGGTGCCTTTCAGGGTGAGGACGTTCGCGGAGTCGTCCAGATCCATGCGGATGCAGTGGAGCACGGGAAGCGGCGCGACACCGCTCGGGACACCCCGCTCGACGTTCTTCGCGCTTTTCAACAGATCTGACTTTTCAACAGTGAACTTCATGGGATCTCTGGTCTTTCGTTCGTTTTGACACCATTATTATCGGCTCGCAGCTAAAAAGCAACGCTTTCTCGGAAAAATTTTTGGGTACCGGCGGGCGAACTTGGGTCGCTGAGGAAACTGGTGGGTTTCGCCCCGCACCGACAGGGTTTTTGCGCCATAATTCATGTTGGGGCGAAGAGGGTTCGGTTATGGCTGAAAACGACAACTCGAAAAACCCGGAAGACACCGAGCACCTCATTGTGTCCAAGCTGCCCAGCGTTGAGCATATCGTGCAGAGGACGGCGTCGTCGTTTCCCGCCTACGTGGACCGGGACGAACTCTATGGCGCCGGTTACCTTGGGCTGGTAGAGGCCGCCCAGCGGTTCGACCCGTCGAAAGGGTTCTCGTTTTCAACGTGGGCGGAGTACCGGATCCGGGGCGCGGTGCTGGACTACGCCCGAAGCCAAGACCGTCTCTCTCAGAGCAACCGGCGGGATGTGCGCCAGTTGACGCTCGCGATCGATGAGCTCCACCGGACGTTTGAACGCCCACCAACGAACGCCGAAATTGGCAAGCATTTGCAGTGGTCAACGTACAAGGTGCAGGACGTGAAAAGTTCCATGGAGCGGGGACGTTCCGCTGTCAGACCTGTCGAGGAGTACGACTCGGGGGAGCGCGGGGGTCTCAGCGACCGTAACGACGTCAGCACCGAGGAAGAGGCGGAGAACAACGAGCTGCTGGAACTCCTCCGGGTCGGGTTAGCGGCCCTCAACGACCGGCAGCGCGAGATCGTTGTCGGGTTGTACGTGGAAGGAGCGACCACTAAAGAGGTTGCGGAGCGGTGCGGCATCTCCATGAGCCGTGTCGCTCAGATCCGTA
>Ga0208719_1000431_pt1 | contig 13016 bp, 9 predicted proteins | sample LakMenEpi30Jul09_FD_150747 | JGI IMG/M metagenome (GOLD analysis project Ga0208719, IMG submission 150747) | Freshwater microbial communities from Lake Mendota, WI - 30JUL2009 deep hole epilimnion (SPAdes) | ecosystem: Environmental > Aquatic > Freshwater > Lake > Epilimnion/Euphotic zone ... | reverse complement strand
CCCCCGCCGCGCCCGCCGACGCCGGAGAACCGGCTGCTGCCGACGCTCCTGCGGAGCCTCCCCCGGCTGCTGACGCGGCCGCACCGCCCGGAGATGCGGCGGCGCCGGCTGTCGATCCGCCCGCGCCGGCCGGCGATGCCGCTCCTCCGGCCGATCAGCCTCCGCCCGCCGAGCCTGCCTGACCCGTTCCGTTTTGATCCAGGTTCCCGTTTCCGTGTCGCGTTTCCCGGGAGTCGCTCGACTGACGGTGTCCGTCGTCGAAAAGACTCCGCTGAAAACCTGTCGTACCGTTCGACCTCACCACGCCCCATCCGATCGTAGAGGGTGATGCCATGAAAAAGCCGAAGATCAGCTTGAGCAAGGAATCGATCGTCGACTTCTTCCTCAACCACGGGGAGAAGCTCGTCGTGGGGCTGTTTGCGGCGCTTGCCTGCACCCTCGTATGGGGCGGGATCGACGCGGTGCGGACGAAACCGGCGAAGCGAGAGCAACTGCCGACGGTGATCGCCGAGCAGGCCGGCCGGACGTTGAAGCACATCGGCGAATCGAAGGCCCCGCCCGCGGAGACGACGAAGCGTCCGAGCCTCGCCAAGCTCGTGGAGCCGTGGCGCGAGAACGTGGTGGCGACGCCTGCCGCTCCGCGGCTGTTCAACGCGCCGCTCTCCGACGAGAAGGCGAAGCGGGTCGCTCCGGAGGTCCTTCCGATCGTCGATCTCCGCGTCCTCCCGGGATGGGCGGTGATCGCCGTCGCGCAGGATCCCAATCAGATGATGGGAATGCAGGAGATGACGACCGACAACGACAAAGACAAAGAAAACGACAAGTCGAAGAAGAAGCAGAAGGGCAAGGGGGCCGACCCCGCCGAGGTGACGATCACCCCCGGCGCCGCCATGAAGGGGCGGAACAAACTCCAAGGGGGCAGTCCGATGGGGCCGATGGGGCCGATGATGGGCGGGGGCGAGGGGGGCTCGATGATGGCGATGGCTCCCCCCGTGATGCCCGGGAAGATCATCCCCTATTGTCTCGTGATGGGGCTCGTGCCGGCGAATGCCCAGCAGGAGGCCTTCATGAAGGCCCTCGCGGCCAGCGGACTGCAGACTCAAAACGACATTCCGCTGTGGAGCGATTACCGCATCGAGCGGGCGGAGGTGCCGGCCGGGGCTGCGGCCGATGCCGAGTTGACCTGGACGCGGATCGACTTGCAGAAGGTGGCGAAGGCGGCCGAGGACTGGACCGGGGTCCAGATGGAGATCGCCCCGCCCGATCTGCAACTCGATCCGTCGCAGATCGTGCCGATGGACGAGAACGCCCTCGTCGCCGTGCCGTACGTCTTCCCGCTCCCGCAACTGGCCGGTGACCCGTGGGGCACCGAGTCGCTCCATCCCTGGGTGGTCGAGCAATTGCGGAAGCGGCAGATCGAGACGGAGAAACTCGAGGCCCTGGCCCTCGAGGAGGCCGCGCAGGCAGGCAAGACGAACATCCTCGGCGGTGCGGGCGGCGCTACCGGGGGTGTGGGGGGGGCCACGATGGGCCGGAGCATGATGCCACCCGGCATGGGACGGAGCATGATGCCACCCGGCATGGGACGGAGCATGATGCCGCCTGGAATGGGACGCAGCATGATGCCCCCCGGTGGCCAGATGGGGGGCGGCGACTCCGAGGGCACCCCTGCGGGCGGGGCCGGGACGCGCGGCATGAGAATGCCGCCGCAGATGGGGGGGGCCGGAATGATGCCTCCCGGCATGGCGCAGGGCGGCATGATGGCAGGCATGATGGGAGGAGCGGATGGCGGCATGGGGATGGGCATGGAAATGCAACTCCCCGAGTACCGGATGTTCCGGTTCGTCGACACCACCGTCGAGCCGGGGAAGACCTACCGCTACCGCGTGCAGATCTCGGTTCGCAATCCGAATTACGACCTGCCCGCGCAGTATCTCGCCGAAGCCGATCTCGCCAAGGCGCCGATCCTGGCAGCGAAGAAGTCCGAGCCGAGTCCGTTGGCCCACGTGCCTGACAAGACCGGGCTGCTCGTCCGCTCGCTTCGCAAGGGGGAGGCACGCAAGTCGAAGACCGGCTACGAGGTGCTCGTCCTCGCCGAGAACCCCGAGACCGGCAATTACGCGCTCAAGCCCCTCACGACCGAATTGGGGGCGTTTGCCAATTTCGACAAGCGACAGGCGAAGGGGCCGGATGCCAAGAACGCCGAGAGCGTGACCACCAACAGCATCCTCGTCGACGCCCGCGGCCGGCAGGAGGATGGCGACGCGAAGAAGGGAGCGGCCACCGGCCCCAGCGAACCGCTCGAACTCCTCTTCCTCCGTGAGGATGGCACGTTCTCGGTCGCTTCGGCGGCCGACTCGCAGCGGCAGGTCGAACGCTACGCCCAAACGCTCCCGACCGCCGATGACGGTAAGAAGGAGAAGGGCAAGGATGGCGACGGGGGCTCGTCGCTCTTCCCGGGGGGCGCCGGTGGCATCTTCGGATCGTCCCCGCCGGGAGGCCCTGCGGGCGCTGGCGCGGGAACGCCTCCGGGCGGTATGCGGGGCTCGACGCCGCCCGGTGGAGGGGTTCGCGGCAGCACGCCTCCGAGTGGGCGGCCGGGGGGTGTGCAGGGGCCGGGCGGCCCGACGCGCTGAACTCTGGCGGAGCGATGGATGACGGAGTGGTCGATCGGAGTCGGTCTGGTTCGTGACACGTGCCCTGAGGAGAGTTGCCATGGTTCGCCCCTCGATCTTCACCACCGGTGATCGTGCCACGCCGCGTCGGGCTCGACTCCGTGGAGGGCTCCTCTCGCGAGCGGGACGCTGGTCCGAGATCCTCTGTGCCACGGGGCTCATCCTCGCCACGGGTGGGTCCCTGCCCGCTCAGGAAGAGGGTGACGACACCACCCAAGACGGCGCCGGCGAAGGGGCGAAGCCGGCCGGTGACGCGGTCCGGAACGCCGCCTGGACGAAGATCGAGCAGGACGCGGAGAAGAGCTACAAGGAGCCGCTCCGCAGCGGCGGCGGTTTCGACGGGGCTGCCCGCGACTTCGTGATCAAGAAGGCGATGCCGCAACTGGCCAACGATGCCAACCGGCCGATTCTCGACCGGGTGCGGCGGAAGATGCGCGAGATCCTCGTCGTCGGCATCACCGACGATCGGGCCTTCGATGACGCTTCCAAGGCGGTCGCCGACGCGGCCGTCACCATCGCCAGGGATCCCGACGCCTCGGCTCCGGCCCGCGTCAACGCGATGCTGCTGGTGGGGGAATTGCGTGCGAAGGACGGCAAGGACGGGACGGTGTGGCCGGCGGCCGTGACGCAATTGGCGACGGTGGCCGGAGACGCCACCATCGACCCGAGTGTCCGCGTCGCGGCGATGGCCGGCCTTGTGCGCCATGCCGATGCGGCCCGCCGGACCGGCGGAGATCGCCTCACCGAGTTCACGAAGGGGGCCCGGCCGGCCATTCTGGCCATCGTCGGCGAGCAACCTTCGACCGGCCAACCGGTGGTGTCCGATTGGCTCATGTCGCGGGCGCTCTCGATCCTGACGACCGTCGTGAAGTCATCGCCGAAGGAGCTCGCGGCGACGCTCGTCGGCGTCGTGAACGACAAGAGCCGGTCGCTCGACGTCCGGGTGCGTGCCGCTGCCGCCCTCGGAGCGACCGTGACACCGAAATCGGAGATCCAGGCCGTGGAGACGACCAACGGGATCACGGAGTTGGCCGTCGCCGTGCTCGAGGCCGACGAAGGGATCCTCCGCGACCGCCGCTATGAGCAGCAGATGTCGGGCGGGGGAGCGACGACTGGCAACACTCGCATGCCAGGCATGCCCGGGATGCCAGGGATGCCCGGCATGGGTGGTGGAGGGGGCGTTGCGGTGTCGCAATTGGTTCCCGATCAGATCCTCCGCCGCACTGCCTGGCGACTCGTGACGCTCGCTGACGCCCTGCTCACCGAGGACGACAAGAGCGGAGTGGCGGCACTCCTCTCGGGCGACGACAAGCAGGCCTCGGGTGAGTACGCCAAGCTGTACCGCAAGTACGGCCTCGAACTCGACGAGAAGCGGACCGACGACGTGATCCTCGAGGCCCTCGCTGCACTCCGGCCCGGCGACGAGGAAGACGCCGCGACGCCGGCCGGGGATGCCGAAGGCACACCGGCGAAGCCGGCCGACGACAACGATCCCTTCGGCGGGAAGTGAGTGACGCCGGCGTTGGCGGAGGTGGCGACGGGCCTGGCCGTGCAGCCCGAGGCGAGTTCGACCGGGGGCGGTCGCTCGAGTCCCACGGCCATACCGCTCCGCTGGACCGCCCTTCCGGGCGGACGATCGAAGGCAGCGATGCCGGTCGGGCTCAACGCTTGATGAGGTCGCGGACGGTCATCCCCGACGGGATCATCGGCAGGACGTGTTCCTGGTAGGGCACCTGGACGTCGAGGATCGCCGGGCCGGGAGCGTCGATGAGACGGATGAGGGCCGCCTCGAGATCACGCTTCTCCGACACGGTCTCGGCCTGCCAGCCGAACCCGCGGGCGATCGCCACGAAATCCGGATAGCGGCTTTGCGGCGAGATGCCGTCCCCCTTGCCGCTCGCCTCGGGGTTGTCGATCGGGCCGAGGTAGGTGTGGGCCCGGTTCCCCTTGAAGAAGCGGTCTTCCCACTGGACGACCATGCCGAGGTGCTGGTTGTTGAGGAGGAGCACCTTGACCGGGATGCCTTCGCAGGTGCAGGTCGCCAGTTCCTGGATGTTCATCAGGATGCTGCCGTCGCCATCGATGTCGACGACGAGCGATTCCGGGTGGGCCACTTTGGCTCCCATCGCCGCAGGGAGGCCGAAGCCCATCGTGCCCAGTCCGCTCGAAGAGATCCAGGTCCGCGGCCTGCGGAACTTGTAGAACTGCGCCGCCCACATCTGGTGCTGGCCCACGCCGACGGTGATGATCGTGTCGCGCGTGGCGGTGAGCCGCGACAACTCCGCGATCGCCTCCTGGGCGAGGATGCCCGGGTAGGTGGTGTCGAAGGAGAAGGGGTCCTCACGCTTCCATTCGGCGATCCGGTCATGCCACGGGCCGAGGTCGGCAGTGGGAGCCTCGACGATCTTGTTGAGCTGGACGAGGGCCTCCTTCACGTCGGCGACGATCGGGATGTGGACGACCTTGTTCTTGTTGATCTCGGAAGGATCGATGTCGATGTGGACGATGAAGCCGTGCTCGGCGAAGGCCGACACCTTCCCGGTGACGCGGTCGTCGAAGCGGACGCCGAGAGCGATGAGAAGGTCGGCCTCGTCCACGGCGTAGTTGGCGTAGACGCTGCCGTGCATCCCGAGCATGTCGAGCGACAGCGGGCCGTCCGCCGGGTATGCACCGAGCCCCATGAGCGTCATCGTCACCGGGATTCCGGTGCGATTGGCGAGTTCGCGGAGCTCCTCGGAGGCGCCGGCGGCGATCACGCCGCCACCGGCGTAGATCACGGGGCGCTTGGCACGCTTGATCGCCGCGGCCACCTGGGCGATCTGCTCCGGATGGGCGCGGCGAACTTCCGGACGGTAGCCGGGGAGGTTCATCGGCTCGTCGAAATCGGGGGTGAGCTGCGCGACCTGGATGTTCTTGGGGAGATCGACGAGCACCGGCCCCGGCCGCCCCGTGGTGGCGATGTGGAAGGCCTCCCGCATCACGCGGGCGATGTCGGCCGGATCGGTGACCAGGTAGTGGTGCTTCGTGATCCCGCGGCAGACCTCCACCATCGGGGTCTCCTGGAAAGCGTCGGTGCCGATCACGCTCGTGCCGACCTGGCCGGTGAGGACCAGCATCGGGATGCTGTCGAGCTTCGCGTCGGCGATCGCCGTCACCAGGTTGAGGGCCCCGGGGCCGCTGGTGCCCATGCAGACGCCGATTCGCCCGGTCGTGCGGGAGTAGCCCTGAGCCGCGAACGCTCCCCCCTGCTCGTGCCGGGGAAGGATCGTGCGGATCCGGTCGGCGTAGCGGGTGAGCGACTGATGGAGGGGCATGCTCGCCCCGCCGGGATAGGCGAAGATCACATCGACACCGTGGGCAATGAGCGACTCGACCACCACGTCGGCACCGGTGATCACGGTGTCGGTCGTGCGGGGGCGTGAGGCGGTGGCCATGGTGGAAATCCTTCGATGGTGTGGGCGTGGAATGACGACGAGAAACGAGCCCCTCAAAAATACACGAAAAGCGCCCCGCGGCGGGAGGGGCTCCCGCGGTTTTCCCGCACCCTGCTTCCCGACGGCGAGACGGCGGGGAAACCGGCCGACTTTTTCACGATTCCCCGCGGAAGTTCCGGCCGTTCGGGCATGCTTTCGGGCATGGTGTAGAGTGGGAGGATGAACCCTGCTGACACCACCGCCCGTCCCTCGCCGTCTGCCGTCCCCCCCGTCGGGCCCTCCGGGCAGCCGACCTCGAATCTGCGGATCCGCAGTCTCGAACCGCTCGTGCCCCCCGCCCGGCTGATGGCGCTGCTGCCACTCGACGCTGCCGCGACCGCCACGATTCTCCGCGGGCGTCGCGAGGTGGAGGGGGTGCTTTCAGGTGAGGATCGTCGACTCCTCGCGGTCGTCGGCCCTTGTTCGATCCACGATCTGGACGCTGCCCGTGACTATGCCGGGCGGTTGCGGTCCCTTGCCGAACGGGTCTCCGAGCGGCTCCTCGTGGTGATGCGGGTCTATTTCGAGAAGCCCCGCACGACGGTCGGCTGGAAGGGGCTGATCAACGACCCGCACATCGACGACAGCTTCGACGTCGGCACCGGCCTGCGGATCGCTCGGGGGTTGCTCATCGAGATCGCCAGGATGGGCTTGTCGACGGCGACCGAGTTCCTCGAGCCGATCACGCCGCAATACATCGCCGACACGATCGTCCTGGGGGCGATCGGCGCCCGAACCACCGAATCGCCCACCCACCGGCAAATGGCAAGCGGGCTGTCGATGCCGGTCGGCTTCAAGAACTCCACCGACGGGTCGCTCCAGGCGGCCGTCGACGCGATGCAGTCGGCCCGGGCCCCGCACAGCTTCCTCGGCATCGACAATGACGGAGGCACCTGCGTCGTCTCGACCACCGGCAACCCCTGGGGCGTGCTCATGCTCCGCGGAGGACGGGGCGGTTCGAACTATGCTCCCGAGGTGCTCCACGAAGCCCGCACGAAGTTGGAGGCCGCGGGCCTCCCTCCGCGTGCGATCGTCGACTGCAGCCATGCCAATTCAGGCAAGGATCACCGTCGTCAATCGATCGTGTGGCGCGATGTCCTCGCCCAACGCGTCGCCGGCGATCGTTCCATCGTCGGCATGATGCTCGAGAGCAATCTCCTTCCCGGCAGCCAGCCGGCCACGGCCGACCGTTCGAAACTCGCCTACGGCGTGTCGATCACCGACGGCTGCATCGGCTGGGACGAGACGGAGGAACTGCTCGTCGAGGCCCACGACCGTCTGGCGTGATCGGCCCCCCGATCGCCGGCTCGTTTGAAAAAGCTTCCGGGGACGATGCGTTGACCGAAGACCACCACGATCGTTTCGGCGATCCCGCGTCGGCCGGTCGTTGGCTCGCCGACGCCCGTGTGCTTCTCGTCGATGACAGCCGGATGATGCGTGCCGTGCTCAAGAAGGCCCTCGGCGAGATCGGCTTCCAAAACGTCGTCGAAGCGGTCGACGGCCGCGAAGCCGTGGCGAAGATGCAGTCGGCCCCTTTCGATCTGGTGCTCCTCGACATGGAGATGCCGGTGATGACGGGGCTCGAGGTGCTGGCGGCGATGAATCTTTCGCCCGACCTCAAAGGGCTCCCGGTGATCGTGATTTCAGGTGCCGATCAGATCGACATGGCGGTGCAGTGCATCGAGGCGGGGGCCGAGGACTACCTCACCAAGCCACCGAACATCACGCTCCTCCGGGCTCGCGTCTCGACCTCGCTCGAGAAGAAACGGCTCCGGGATCTCGAGCGACTGCGGCTCCAACAGCTCCAGGCCGAGAAGGAGCTCGTGGAGCGCGAACGGGAGAAGTCGGAGAATCTCCTCCTCAACATTCTTCCGTCCGCAATCGCCGGACGCCTCAAGGGGGGGGAGAAATCGATCGCCAACGGCCACGAGGTCGTGTCGGTCGTGTTCGCCGATCTGTGCGGCTTCACCGCGCTCTCCCGGCAGACCGCGCCGGCTGATCTCGTCGCCATGCTCAACGGGATCTTCACCGCCTTCGACCAGATCGTCGAGCGGCACGGCGTCGAGAAGATCAAGACGATCGGCGATTGCTACATGCTCGTCGGTGGCCTCCCGCTCCACCGTGATGACCATGCCGTGGTGGCGGCCGAATGCGCGATCGAGATGCTCGACGCGCTCTCCGGCATCAACCGGGCCAACGGCACCGAACTCCAGATGCGCGTCGGCATCCACACCGGGCCGGTCGTGGCCGGTGTGATCGGCAAGATCAAGTTCACCTACGACTTGTGGGGCGACACGGTCAACGTCGCCAGCCGGATGGAATCCTCGGGTCAGCCCGGCCGGATCCACGTCTCGGAGCAGACCGCGGCGCTGTTACGCGGGAGGTACCTGCTCGAGGATCGGGGCTTCGTCGAGTGCAAGGGGCTCGGCAACGTGCAGACGTTCTTCCTCAACGACCGTGTCGTTCGGGGCTGACACCCCCGCGCGGCCGGCGCGTCGTCGTCCGCAGCTTTCGAGACCTGCTCAGACCGCGGCCAGGGGCTTGCGCGCCACCGCATCGACGATGGCGCCTGCGATCTGTGGCAGCGGGAGGACGAGGTCGACGACGCCGAGCTCGATCGCTGCCCGCGGCATGCCGTAGACGACGCACGTCTTCTCGTGCTCGGCGATCGTCCGCCCGCCGGCCTTGCGGATCGCCTCCATCCCCATCGCGCCGTCGCTCCCCATGCCTGTCAGCAGCGCCGCGGTGACGTGCTTTCCCCCCGCCTCGGCCACGGAACGGAAGAGAACGTCGACGCTCGGCCGGCAATGGTGCACCGGCGGGGTCTGCAGGAGCTTCGTGCGGTAGCCCTCCCCTTGCCAGATGAGAGCGAGGTGGAAGTCTCCGGGGGCCACCACACAGGTGCCGCGCTCGAGGATCATGCCGTCCTCCGCTTCGACGACGCGCGTCGGGCAAAGGGAATCGAGCCGCCCGGCAACGGCCTTGGAGAAGTAGGGGGAGATGTGCTGGACGACAGCGATCGGTGGGAGACCGGTGGGGAGGTTCGGAAGCACGCTCCGCAGCGCCTCGACGCCGCCGGTCGAGGCCCCGATGACGATCACCTGTCGACTGTCGATCCGGCCGGTGAAGGGAGAGGGCTTCGATCCCCCCGCGGGGGCCTCAGAGGTGGCAGCCGGGGCGGCGGTTCGGGGGGCGGGAACCTGCCGATCGGCGCGGTTGAGGCTGCTGCGGAAGCGTACCGAGGCGGCGGCCGCCTTGACATGGTGCGCCAGTTGCCCGGCCAGGGCCCCCACCGACATCGTGCCGTTGGGCTTGGCGAGCACGTCGACCGCCCCGGCCTCGAGGGCATCGAGCGCCGCCTGCGAACCGGCTTGGGCGAGCGAGCTGACCACCACCACCGGCATCGGATGGTGCTGCATGAGGATGCGGAGGAACGTCAGCCCGTCCATCCGCGGCATTTCGAGGTCGAGCGTGAGCACGTCGGGGTCGAGCCGCATGATCTTCTCGCGGGCCACGTACGGATCACAGGCCGATCCCACCACTTCGATCCCCGGATCGAGATTGAGCGCGTCGGTGATCGTCTTCCGCACGAGCGCGGAATCGTCGACGACGAGCACGCGGAGCTTTCGCTGGGACGATGGGGCGCTCATGGGGGGCCTGGCTGGGAATGGGCCGTTCGGGCGGGGAGAGGTCTTTTCACCCGGGACGCATGTAGACGCTCGGGGCGATCGTACGGAGGCCGTGACGGAGGCCGATGAGGCTCTCCGAATGGCCGACGAACAGGTATCCCCCCGGCGCGAGCTGGTCGGACAACCGCTCGATCAGCGTGGTGCGCGAGGGGACGTCGAAATAGATCATCACGTTCCGGCAGAAGATCACGTCCAGTCCGCGGGGGACCGGATAGACATCCTGGAACAGGTTGACGTAGCGGACCGTCACCAGCCGGCGGAGCTCGGTCTTGACCCGGTAGTATCCGTCGCGATCACCGATGCCGCGGAGGAAATAACGCTCCAGCCATTCCGGCTGCGGCACGCTCACCTTGTCCGCGTCGTAGATCCCCTGCTGGCAGCGCTCGAGCATCCGCTGCGAGATATCGGAGGCCTCGATCTGCCATTGAACGGCCGGCCTGAGCCGGGAGAACTCCGCCAGCACGATCGCCAGGGAGTAGACCTCCTCCCCCGACGAGCAGGCGGCACACCAGAATCGCAGCGGCCGCATCTCTCTGATGGCCGTCTCTGCAAGCTTGGGGAGGAGTTGGAGCGTGAGGAGATCGAAATGGGAAGGTTCGCGGAAGAAGTGGGTGTGGTTGGTGGAGATCAGATCGATGAGGGCATCGACCTCGTCGGCCCCCTGCGGCGATCTCAAGAGGGTGCAGTAGTCGTCGTAGGTGTCGAGCCCCAGGGCCAGCAACCGCTGTCGCAGCCGGCCGGTGACGAGCGACTGCCGGTCGGGGCCGAGCCGGATGCGGCTGCGGTCGTAGACGAGGTTGGCCAGGAATTCGTAGGCCTGGGCCGTCAGCGGGACTTCGGAGGGGAGGACCATGACGTCTGGTGGCGGTGTTCCCGGCGATCCGCCGAACGGGCCAATCGATGCACGATCCCGGCCGGCCGGCGACCGGGCAAACGGCGGTGCGGCTGCGGAGTGTCGTTCAATCATAGACCCCCCGAAGGGCCGCGGGCGCGTTCCGTCGGTCAAAAGGTAGTGAAGTTGCGGTCTTCAAGGTCGCCGGCAACTCCCCCGTCGCCCGGCATCGGGATCTGCATCCTCGATCCCCGACCGGAATCGGTGAGCCCGCGGAGCGGGGCGCCTGCCCGGATCGCCTGACGCGTGATCTTCCCCTTTGCCCCAACGGGACGTCTGACGCCGGGCTGGGGACGCGACGGCGCCACCGGGGGCGTGGAGCCGGGGCTCGTGACGAGCGACCGGAGGAACGTCACCATGTCCTGGAGCGTGTGCGCCTGGCTGTTGAGCTCCTCGGCGGCCGAGGCGCTCTGCTGGGCGTTGGTGGCGTTGCCCTGGGTCACCTTGTCGAGTTGCGCCATCGCGGTGCCGACCTGCTGGATCCCCTGCGACTGCTCCCGGGCGGCCGTCGAGATCTCCGCCACCAACGCGTCGGCCGCCGCCACCTTCTGCACGATCTCGTCGAGCGACTCCCCGACCTTGCCGCAGGACAGCGACCCACGCCGGCTGTTGGCGATCGCCGCATCGATTTTCTCGGCGGTCTCCTTGGCGGCCGCGGCGGATCGTTGGGCGAGTGAACGAACCTCGTCGGCGACGACCGCGAATCCGGCCCCGGCCTCACCGGCCCGCGCCGCCTCGACGGCGGCGTTGAGCGCGAGGATGTTGGTCTGGAAGGCGATCTCGTCGATGTTCTTCACGATCTTCGCCACCTCGGCGCTCGAGGCCTCGATGGCATGCATGGCGGTGTTCATCTCGATCATCGTCTCGGCCCCCGACTGGGCCGCGACCCGCGCCTGGTTGGCGAATGCCTTCGCCTTCACGGCGTTGTCGGCGGTGCTGCGGATCATCACCGACATCTCTTCGAGGGCGGCGCTCGTTTCGGCGACGCTCGCTCCCTGCTCGTTGCACCCCTCGGCGAGCAGGCTGCTGGCCGACGACACCTGACCGGAGGCGGAGGCGGTCTGGGTCGCGCCGTCCTCGAGGGCATCGGAGATCTGCCGCAGCGAACCGCTCACGGCACGGATGATGCTCCAGCCGACGGCAAGCCCGGCGAGGGCAGCGAGCGCGAGCGTGGCGCCGATCACCCAGAAGCCCGTCGACACGATGCCATTGGCGGCCTTCGACGCGGCTTCCGCGAGCTTGGCGTTGTGGTCGATCGACTCCTTGAACCTGTCGACGCACGCCTCGAGGGCCGGATCGACCTCCTTGAGGAGCCACTGCTGGGCCTGGTCGGACTTCTTCGCCTTGACAAGATCGATGAGTTCATCGGCCTTCTTGTAGAAGAGCGTACGGGCCTCGAGAGCCGTCGTGAACTTTCTGACGTCTTCGTCGTCGACCATCAGATTCTCGGAGTAAAACGCACAGGAGGCGTCACCCGCCGCCTTGCTCTCGCGGTAGGTGGCTTCGGCGGTGGCCTGCTCCTGGGCCTCCCCTTCGAACTGGAGGATACGGCGGGCGGCGCGCCCCGATCGGGCGTTCGACTGGGTGATCCTGCCGAGTTCGACGACCGACGGCACCGTGTTCGTCGCCAGGACGGTGACCTGCCTGTTCACACCGCCGATCCGCCAGAGGGCGATCGCCCCGATGAGCAGCGCGAGGAGCACGAGGAGGAGGAAGCCGAGCGAGATGCGGCGTGGGATGGTCCAAGTGTTCATGGCTGTTCCGGGAATCAGGAGGCTTGATGGGAGGAGATGCCGAGGGCCTGGATGGCGATCGTGCCGTCCACGGCGGAGATCTTGTCGAGGTCGATGAGCGTCTTCACGCCGCTCCCCGACTTCGCCATGCCCGTGATGAACATCGAGTCGACGGCGCCGCCGAAGTCGGGGGTCGGCTCGATGTCGTCGGCGGTGAAATTGGCCACCTCCTCGACGCCGTCGACGATCACACCGTACAGGCGGGTTCCGCCGCCGGCGGCGGCGATCTGGGTGACGACGATGCAGTTGCGATCGGTGTCGGGCGAGATCGGCAGGCAGAACTTTGCCCTCAGATCGACCAGTGGGATCACCTTGCCGCGGAGATTGATCACCCCCTTGACGTGCTCCGGCATGTTGGCCACCGGTGTGATCGGACAGAGGCGGATGATCTCGCGGACCTTGAGCACCGGAATGCCGTACGACTCGCCGCTGAGCGTGAAGGTCAGGTATTTCCCCGGCTGGGCATCGGGCTGCCCATGATGCGGGGAGGGGGG
>Ga0208719_1000429_pt1 | contig 13026 bp, 8 predicted proteins | sample LakMenEpi30Jul09_FD_150747 | JGI IMG/M metagenome (GOLD analysis project Ga0208719, IMG submission 150747) | Freshwater microbial communities from Lake Mendota, WI - 30JUL2009 deep hole epilimnion (SPAdes) | ecosystem: Environmental > Aquatic > Freshwater > Lake > Epilimnion/Euphotic zone ... | reverse complement strand
CCGCCGGCGGCGGCGCCGGGAACGTGCAGCCCGCCGTCGGTGAGCGCCCCGTCGAACTTCCACCCGCTCCCGTCGGGGGACTGCCGGGAGAAGTCATCGAGTGGCCGCCAATTGATGTCGCTGAGGACGAGGAGCACGGGAAACGCGCCGTCGGCTTCACGGCCGACGTCGATGGCCCGATCGACCTCGGTGAGGGTCCGGAAGAAGACGGCATCGCCGTCGCCTGCGCGCACGCTTGCCGTGGAGGCGGTGGAACGAAACGGCTCGGGGTGGATGGTCGTGGTGAGCCGCGATCGGCCCGCAAACTCGCGGTGATGGAAGCGTCGCACCCGCTCGCAGAGCCATTCCACCCGCTCGCGCCAGTCCGGGAGCGGACTGCGGTCCGAGGGGACGAAATAGACGACCGTGGCACGGATCGCGTCGATGGAGTGGCGGCCATCCCAGGTGGTGAGGGGAGGATGCTCTCGTGCTCCGCCGGTCTGCGCGGGTGCAGGGGCCGCGATCACGATGCTGGCGAAGGCGATCCAGACCGCACTCCTGATCGAGAGTCTGTCGGTTCGGCGCATGGAGTCGAGTCCTTCCTGGCGGGATGAGAGAAACGTCGAAGGGTCGCTTCGGGTGCGGCTAGCCGTCACGGAACGTGGCCTCGACCCGGTCACGCTCGCGGTCGATCTGTTCGGCGCTCGCCCCGAGCCCCTCGAGGATCCGCACGGTGAAGGCCAGCGCCACCTCCCCCTCCGCGGAGAACACATCGTCGGCCCCGGCCCGGCGGAGGAGGGGCAGCTCCCGCGTGGATCGCGTCCGGGCGAGGATCCTCACGTTCGGATTGAGTCGCTTCGCCACGCGGATGATCTCGGCGTCGACCCCCGTGGTCCCGGAAGTGAGGATCAGGTTGTCGGCCCGGGCGATTCCCGCGCGCTCGAGGACCTCCGGGCGACTGGCGTCGCCGTACACGGTGCGGACACCGAAGGCCAGGAGCCGGCGCGTGGTCTCGAGATTGAGCTCGATGACGGTCGGGTCGATCCCGTTGTCGAGGAGCAATTCGGTCACCGTGCTCCCCACCGGCCCGTAGCCGACGACGATCGCCCGGTGGCTCGGCGTGAAGGCGACGGAGGTGGCGTCGGCACGCGGATCGTCCTCGAGCGATCGTGGGCGGGACAGCGAACGCGAGATCCGATCGGCCAGTCGGTAGAGCATGGGGTTGAGCGTGATCGTCACGATCGCGGTGGCGACGAGGACCTCGAGAACGGCCGCCGGGACGATGCCGAGCTCGCGGCCGAGGTTGCCGAGGATGAAGGAGAACTCCCCGATCTGCGCCAGTGCCGCCCCGACCGGGATCGCGATCGACAACGACACTCCCCGCAGCCGCATCACCGTCAGGGCAATTGCCGGCTTGACGAAGATGACGATCGCCACGGCAGCCAGGATCGTGAGAGGTGCCCGGAAGAGGGCCGAGGGATCGAACAGCATCCCCACCGAGACGAAGAACAGCACGGCGAAGGCATCGCGCATCGGCAGGGCTTCCGACGCCGCACGGAGGCTGAACTCACTCCGCCCCACCATCATCCCGGCAAGGAACGCCCCCAGGGCCATCGACACGCCGAAAAGCCGCGCCGCCCCGACGGCGATCGACAGGGCGACGACGAGCACCGCCAGCGTGAACAACTCCCGCGAGCCGGTGTCGGAGACCGCCTCGAGGATCGCGGGAATCAGACGGCCGCCGGCGATCACGACGACACCGACGAGTGCCACGATCTTCACTCCCGCAAGGAGCAGCGACAGTCCCACTCCGCCGGCCGTCGGGGCCCCGGCCCCGAACACCGTGGGGAGGACGACGAGCGCGGCGACCGTGAGGAGGTCCTCGACGACGAGCCAGCCGACGGCGATATGCCCGGGGCGAGTGTGGAGGGCCCGGTGATCGCCGAGGATGCGGAGGAGCACGACCGTGCTCGCCACCGCCACGCAGCCACCGAACACGATCGCCGCCGGCCAGGGCCAGCCGACCGCCCGCCCCAGAATCGTCCCGATCGTCGTCGCGGAGGCACTCGCCACGAGCGCTCCGGGCAACGCGATCGATCGCACGGCGAGAAGTTCGCCGAGGTGGAAATGGAGGCCGACGCCGAAGAGAAGGAGGACGACGCCGAGCTCGGCCATCTCGCGGGCCAGATCTCCATCGGCCTCGAAGCCCGGCGTGTGCGGACCGACGACGACGCCGGCGATCAGGTAGCCGACGATCGGGGACAGCCGCAGTCGCTGCGTGATGGATCCGAAAACGAGGGCTGCCGACAGGCCGCCGGCGAGCGTGAGGATAAGATCGATGTCGTGCATGACGTGGCCGGGCTGGATAGATCCCCCCGGAATAGACCCGCTCGGGCCCACTCTCGGCAAACCGGCTTTCAGCATCCCCGCCGGCTGCGGGCATTGGCCGGCCGATCGCTTTGGCTGGCGGGCGACGCCTGAGGAATGGCAGACGTTGTGGCAACAACCTCGAGCAGATCGGGCTGGTGTGCTTCAGCCGTACGGCGGTCAACGACGACGCCCTTCCTGGCACCGAAGACCAGGGGAGCGGTGGTGCCCATGCCCTCCGCGCCGACGGCAGCGTCGGTTACTTCAACGAGAACATGGATCACTGGATCCGGTGACGCATGGCGACGGCCCAGGGGCGCGAGTCGAGAAACGAAGAGCGAGGCGTTGCGTACCCCGCTGACGACGCCTCTCCCCACTGGCCGGACGACCGTGGTCAATCCCCTTCGGGAACTCGGCGGATGGTCATGTTGGGAAGAAGTCCGGGATTGTCCGGGCCGAGCGAGGTGTCGGCGGCACGGAGATCACTCTCCGCCCGCCAGAATTCCTGGCGGGCCGAGATTTCGAACAGCTCAGCGTCGAACTTCGCCTGCTCGCGAAGCGTGACGCGGAGCACGTCACTTCGTCCGAGCCGCAACTGCTCCCGCTCGCCGCCCGCCACGAGCCTGGCGAGTTCGAGTCGGGTCTTGGCCTGCTTGTGGAACTCGTAAGCCCGCTCGATGAGGGAGAAGGCATCCTGAACCTCGGCCCGCACCTGGTCCTCGGCGTAGCGCAGCTGACGGTCGTTCTGCATGAGTTGGGATTCGACGGTCACCAGTCGGCCGCGGGCGTCGCGGCGCTGGGCGGGAAGCTGGAACACGAGCGAGGCCTGCAAGACCTGGCGATCGAGCCCGTCGGGCCCCGACAAACCGCTTTTGCCGAAGCCCGCATCCTGATTGCCAACGAGTTGGCCGTCGAGGTTGGGAAGGGTTTGGTTGCTGGCCAGCCGACGTTCCACGAGGAGCTTCTCGCGTTGCAGTGAAAGCCGCTGGAACTCGGGGCGACTTCCGAGCGCCCGGGCGAGTGACTCCTGATAGAGGAGCGGAGTCGGCTGGACCGGTTCGGGCAGCGGTTGCATCCGCCGCCGGCGGGCGAGGAGCGGCCTCCCGGAGTCGTCGCGGTGGAAGAGCGAAAGGTCGATCGTGGCCTGTTGCACCGCCCGATCGGCTTGAACGATCAATCCGTTACGGAGGGCGATGTTCTGCTGGTTGTCGATCCGCTCGAAGTTGGCGACCGCGCCGCGTTCGACCTTCTGAGCCAGTTCGCCGTCACGGCGAACGGCGAGATCGAGGAGTTTCTCACCGGCGCCGTAGCGTTCACCGCTCCCCTGCCAGGCCCAGTAGGCCCGTGCCGCGGCACGCATCCAGTCGAGCCGTCCACGTTCGATGATCGGCTCGGCGAGGGCGACGTCGAGTTCGGCCTGAGCGCGTGCCGCCCGGGGCCGGTCGATGTCACGGTTCTTGGCGAAAGGGAGCGTCAGTCCGCCCCGCCACTCACCGGCATCGGCCGTCTTCTGGGCGAGGTTGTAGGTGGGGAAGTCACCGTAACCGGTGCGGAATCCGCCGAAGGCGCTGATGCCTCCGGTCATGAATTGCTGAGAGAGGCCGAAGTCCGAGCGGTAGTTTTCGTAGCTTCCCGGTGACAGGGCGTTGCCTGCCATGGTGACGTTGGTGTCGAAGGCGCCCATCGCCGTCGTCAGTTTGCCCGACGCGATCCCCCGCTCCCGCTCGATTGCCTGGAGGAGCGGATAATGGATGAGAACGCTCTGGAGCACCTCAGCGAGCGTCAGAGGTTCCTCCCGATCATCGAAGGACAAGCCAGGGAGATCGAGGGCTGCGGATGGCTGTGGTGGGGCGACAGGGGGCGAGGCGGGCGGCGTTGGGGAAGGGGGGGGAAGGGGTTGTCCATGAACTCCCGTCGGCGCGCCCGGCGGCGGCGCACGCAGGGTGTTCGGCACGCGGACCGGATCCACGGTCGCAGCCGGGGCGACCACGCCTGCCGGAACAGGCTCGGCGCCCGTCGAGTCGACGAGGTCGAGGAACGACTGGGTGATCACCGTCGGCGGCAGATCGGCCTTGGCAGGATCGATTGGTGTGAGTCGGCTGGCGGGGGTGAACCGGTTCGGCTCGGTCGCTCTTGCGGGGACGCCGAGGAGCAGGAGGAGGACGCCTGCGGCGAGCATCGACGCGGATCGTCGTGAGCCGGGAAGGCGCATCATCCCACCTTGACCTTCGGAGGCTTCCCGCCGTCCTTGTCCTTGTCGCCGCCATCCTTGCCGGGGGGCGCGAGGACCGGGGGGAATCCGTTGAGTCGCCGCCAAATCTCGTACCCCAGCGGGACACGATTGAGGAACACCCAACCGATCGCCTGGTTGCCCTGTCGGAGCATGCTTTGGTCGGGCCAGGTGTCGCCTGCCAGCATGGGATCGGGTTCGACGAGGATGCGGAACTTGCCGGTGCTGTTGCTGGCCGGATCGATCTGGCGGATCTTGCCGCCGAACGTCCCCACGGCCAACTCCGGCCAACCCGAGAACTGCACGGCGGGCCACCCCTCGAACTGGATGCGGACATGCGGCATGCTGCCGGTCTGCTCGGCGTAGGCGAGGACCAGTGGCGCGTCGTTGCCGTCGAGCAGCAATTCGACCACCCGGTCGGAGGAGTCGGGGACGATCGTGCACAGCTCATCCCCTTCCTTGACGTATTGGCCGCCGCGACTCACGTTTGCCGCCACTCGGTAGACCGTGCCGTCGCACGGGGCGAGCACGATCCGGTCCTTGAACCGTTCGATGCGGGTTTCGAGTTCCTGCAACTCACGCTGCACGCTGAACAGGTTTTGTTCGCTCTTCCGCAGGTTGCCGCGGGCGACGGCGATCGCCGACAGCCCCGCGGCATCGGCCTGAACGACAAGCGACTCCTGGGTGAGGAGAAACGCCTCAGCCCGCTCGATCTCCGCCTCCGCCTTGTCGGTGTCGGTGGCAGCCCGGTCGGACCTCATCCGGGCTTCGTCGCGCGAGATGCGGCTTTCCAATCCTCCGTACTGCGGGTTCGTGAACAGGTCGTCGAACATCTCCGAGCGATTCCGCTCGTACTCTTCGGCGAAGTTGGCGTTGGCCCGGACCTGCCTGGCGACCTCGATCGACTTGCGGGCCGCGTCGCGGTTGGCCGAGGCTGCCCGCATCGCCGCATCGCGGGCGGCGACCTGGGCCTCCGTGGCTGCCCGTTGCTCTTCGAGCTCCTTCTGTGCGGCCTCGAGCCGTTCTTTGAGGAAGCCGCGTTGGGCCTCCAATCTTGCCGAGAGATCAGGGTCGTTGTCTTCGATATCGACGATCGGATCGTTGAACTTTACCCGGGTTCCCTCGACGACATGCCAGCGCCGGATCTGACCGGCGACCATCGCCTCGATGACCTGCATCCTGTCGACCGGTGCATAGGCGGTGACATCACCGCGCCCCTGGACCGTCTGCTGCCAAGGCACCAAGGCGAGGATGAATGGGCTGGCGAGGAAAAGCAGGATGGCAAGCGACGCCCAGCGGCGGACCAAGCGGGGAGTCTGGACGCCACCTGGCAGGGCGCGGCGTGACTTTCGGTCCGGCTTCGCGGGTGTGGATGGCTCGTGGCTCATGGAGCCTCCAACGCGGCCTGGCACCGGCTGCGGACGTCGTCGCGCGACGTGGCCACGATGAGTGTCCAGGGGGCCTGCGGGTCGAAGAGGGTCGCAGCGAGGATCGGCGGTGTCTCGAGATCGAGGGTGTCGAGTGTTCGATCAATGAGGAGGAGTCGGGGATGGCCGGCGATCGCCCGGGCCAACGTCAGCCGTGTCGACTCGTTGTGGTCGAGTGGGTAGCCGTCGGAATCGAGTGGCGTGGCCATACCGAGCGGCAACCGGCTGATCCGCGAGGAGAGGCCGACGGCGTCGATCGCCTCGCGAAGGTCGCCGGCGGTGACGTTCGCGCGCCCGGCGCGGAGGTTCTCGGCGACCGTCCCGGCGAAGGTCTCCGCCGGACCGACCAGGGCGATCTGCTCGCGGGCGCCGGGGCCGTCGAGCGAACGGCTGTCGATGGAATCGAGTTCCACAGTCCCTGAGGCGGGAGCCTGGAGGAGGGCGAACGACTCGAGGAGTGACGTCGTCGCGGCACCGGTTGCCATCGACAACCGGCTCCCCGGGGTGGCCTTGAGGAGTCGTGTGCCGCCGTGGCCGTCGGGAAGTTCCGCGACGACGCCGATCGGTCCTGCGGTCGAGGGGAGGGCTTCGCCACCGTCGGTCTCTGGTGTGAGTTCATCGACGATCGCCAGCTTCGCCAGTCCCGCGTGGAGATCGTAGAACACCTCGACGTACTTGCCGATCTTGGAGACTGCGGAGAGGACGAGGGTGACGATCAACTCGCCGGCCACGAGTTGCCCGAGGTTGAGCTGGCGCTGGATGACGAGCCAACCACCGAGGCCGAGCAGCGTGGTGCTCGCCACCGCCTCGATCGCCAAGGCAAAGAGCATCTGCCGCCAGACGATCGAATAATGACGCTTTCGGGCCGCGAGATAGGCTTCAATGCCCTCTTCCGCACGATGTTCGGCGTACTCAAGCCCGCTGGCCGTGCGCAGCGTTCGGGGGCAGCGGGCGAGGTCCTCGAGCCAGGCGGCAAAGTCGTACTTCGCGGCGCTCTCGGCGATGCTCGATCGAATCCCTCCGGCTCCGAGCACGAAGAGGAGAAAAGCCAGGAGCACGACCATCACCACCGCGAACACGAGCAGATAGGGATGGTAGAAGGCGAGCACGGCGAGGCCGACGATCGTGGTCATCACGATCTGCACGCCATCGACGAGAAGCGTGGCGAGGCATTTCTGGACGGAGGCAACCTCGAAGAACCGGTTGACGATGTTGGTGGGACTGGTCCGGGCGAGGACCTCGGCGTCCGAGCGGAGGAACCCGTCGACGAACGACCGGGCGGTGCGGACAAACACCCGCCGCTGGAGGTACTCGGCCACCGCCGACTGCATCGCCCGGAGGGTCGCGGCGAAAGCGAGGAACCCCAGCATCACCGACGCCAGGACGACCACGGGCCACAGCAACACACCGAACGCCACCGTGTTGACGAGGGCCTCGATCGCCGCCGGGGTGACGACCGACAAGAGCCCCACGCCGAGGGCGAAAACGAGGATCGAGAGGATGTCGGCCCGTTCCATCGCCAACAGCCGCACCAGGAGCGGCCATGTGGGGGGGGCGTGACGGTGTCGGGAATCCTGCATGGCGTCGGCGGACTGGAGGAACGGGCATGACCGACCGAAAAGCGTTCACGACTTCTCCAGCTTTCCATCGTCATTCCTAGGCACCGTCCTTGCATTGGTCAAGAAGATGGATAATGTTTGCTGCATCGAAAAAAACGATTAAAGGGGTTGTGCCATGCGCTGGCTGAATTACCACCACCTTCTTTACTTCTGGACCGTCGCCCGTGAGGGGAGCATCGCCAAGGCGTGTGGGGTTCTCCATCTCACGCAGCCTACCGTGAGCGCGCAGCTCAAGGCCCTCGAGAAGTCGGTGAAGACGCCGTTGTTCGAGCGGCAGGGCCGGTCGCTCGCGCTGACCGATGCCGGGAAGATGGTCTATCGATATGCCGACGAGATCTTCTCGCTCGGCCGGGAACTCGAGGACGTCGTTCGTGGTCGACCTGCCGGGGGGGCGATGCGGCTCGTCGTCGGGGTCGCCGACACCCTTCCCAAGCTCGTCGTCCATCGGCTGCTTCGGCCGGCGTTCCACATCGGCGACGAGGTCCGCGTGAGTTGCGTCGACGGCCCCCCTGATCGGCTCCTCACCCAGTTGGCGCTCCACGAGGTGGACATCGTGCTCAGCGACAGCCCCACCAACCCCCAGATCGGCCTCCGCGCCTTCAACCATCTCCTCGGCGAGAGCGGCATCACGTTCTTCGGGACGGCCGATCTCGTGAAGCAATACCGGCGCGGATTCCCCGAATCGCTCGTCAATGCCCCGTTCCTCATGCCGATGGGCAATACCGTGCTCGGCCGATCGCTCGAGCAATGGTTCGACGACCAGGGGATCCGCCCGCATGTCCGCGGCGAATTCGCCGACAGTGCCCTGCTCAAGGTCTTCGGCTCGGAGGGGGAGGGGATGTTCGCGGCGCCGACCGTCGTGGAGGAGGATGTCGAGCGGGCCTACAGGGTGGGGATCGTCGGGCGCACCGACGCGATCCGGGAGCGGTTCTATGCGATCACGGTGCAGAAGCGATTGCAGCATCCCGCCGTGGTGGCGATCTCGAAGTCGGCGAAGAAGACCCTCGCCGCGCCATGATCACGGTCAGGGTCACGGTTCCGACAGTCTCAGGATCGCAAGGGAGTCCGCGTTGAAGTCGACCCGGCCTGCCGTGGCCCGCAGTTCCACCACGAGTTCCACCGTGGTGGGGACGTCGAGGGTGAAGCGGTGCTCCAGCGGCGTCCAGCCTCCGTCGGAGTCGACACGGTTGGTCCGCTGCTCCCCGGAGATCCGCAGGCCGGCGCCGCTGCCGGTCTCGTCGTCGGTCGCGTCGATCCCCTCACCGAGCGCCAGCCCCTGGAGGAGATACGTTCCGGCAGGCAATGGCACCGCCACACGCCATGAGGCGATGCACGGCCCGTCGCCCGAGGCGATGATCGCATAACGCCTCCTGCCATCCTCGCCAGCGAGTTCCTCGTGCTGCGCCCCCCCGGTGTCGGTCCGCGGCGACCATCCTGCCGGTGTCGCCCGCCGTGCGCCGTCGAAGTGGATCGGTTCCGGCTCCGGCGCCTCCGCCTGTTCCCGCAGGGATTCGTCCCTGGCCCGCAGACGGCCGCGGAGATCGGCGATCGCCTCCTCCCATCCCGCAAGCGCCTCATCCCCCGTCGCCGCGACTGCCGGCCGAATCCGGTCGGCGGCGGGATCGAGTCGCGCAAGCAGCCGCTCCTCCGCGTCGAACAGCGGGAGGAGCTCGCGGACCCGCGTCCGATACGCCTCGCGCCACTCGGGCACCTGCATGACGGCGCCGGCGACGATCGTCGCCGGCATCTCGAGGATCGGGGCGCCGGGGTCACCGAAAAGTTGATCCATCCCGTGGGGCAGAAACCGTATCCGTCCGTCGTTGGCGGGATCGACGTACACGCGATAGTTGTTGTGCCCGAGACAGTAGCCATCCCAATGGCCCGACATCATTTCCAGGGCCATGAAGGTGATGAAGGCCGGCACGTCGAGCCGCTCGGCGATCTCCGCCTGCCGTTCCGCCGGATCCTCCCGGCGGCAGGCCGCCACGAGGGCCTGCAGATCGGCCCCCGGCACACCATCCTTCCCCTCGTCGCGTTCCACGAGGGCATCGATGTCGACCGCGGTGCCGCCGTCGTAGAGATTTCCCCGAGGATCGGCGAAGTGCCGGACGAGAAAGTCGCGGTCGATCGCCTCCTTGAAGACGTAGAGCCCCAGGTCACGGTCGTCGAGGACGACATGCGCGTGGGCAACCCGTGCCGCCGGCACACCGGCCTCGAGAAACACGAGCCCGCCGAGCCACTCGTGGAGGAGGGTCGGATCCTGCGCGGCGTTGTTGAGATGGAATTTGTCGAGGCCTGCGAATCGTGCACCGGGACGGAAGCGATCCATGTTCACGGTGAACCCGGGCTTGTCGTCCAGACCCTGGAAGCTCCCCGCGGATCCTTTGAGCTTGATGGCGACATCCTCGTGGACGGTGTCGCCGTCGATGGTGAGCGTGCAGGCGACGTAGCCGCGTGGATCCTCGCGCAACCGGTCGGCGGCGCCGTCGGCAAGGCGGATCGAGATCCGCGGCACGTGGCCGGCGGCGAAGAAATCATCGGCCTCGTCGGCGCCGACGACACCGGCTGCCAGCCCGATCGAACACAAGACCAACGTCCTGATCGCGATGATCATGGTTTACTCGTCTGCCGAGATCTGGCTCGGGCCGCTCCCTACCGTCTTCTCGTATTTCCCGTCGCCGCTCTTGACGTATTTCGTGAACCCGAGCCGGTCGAGGTTCCTGTCGGAGAGGAGCTTCGGGTTGCCGATGTCGGTGCTCTTGCCGCCGATCGCAAAGCCGGTGATCACGCGCCGGACCGGCGCGCCGGTCTCCGGATGTTTCTCGAGCGCCGGTTCCGACATCGACTGGAGGAGTTCGAACCGCTCGCCGCCGGTGCCGTCCGGCTTGACGACTTCGTAGACGTAGGTGGGCATGGCTGGGAGAGGGGGAAGGCAGGGAGACGCGGGCCAAGGTTTTCCGATTCTAGCTCCCGGTATGCGAACCGATCGCCGAACGTACCCGTCCCTCCGTGCCTGGAGCGCCTCCGCTTTGGCCATTCGCCATCCTTGTCGCCATCCAGGGCCTGCCCAAGACCCACTTTTCCCAAGCTACAGGCCGCTGGAGACGGTGGTGATCCACAGGCTCCAAGGCTACCTCGACACCGACCCGTGGCGAGCGGCCGGCGAGGCTGTCCTGCCGTCAGAAGAGGTCCGGTCGGTATCATGTCGGCGGGGTCGGACGGTCGTTTTTCCTGTTGCTGCCATGCTCGCTCCTCCTTTTCCACCGCTGCCTTCTGGTGCCCTGCTGGGTGGCGTGATCCGGGCTCTCGTGTTCGTCGCTGTGGTCGCGCCGGTCGCCTTCTCCCCGGCCCGGAGCTGCGAGCCCCCCGAGCGCGTCGTCGACGGTCTCGAGTCGCTTTATACGTTCGAGGCGCTCGTGAAGGGGGTGATTCCCGATCGGGCCGGTGTCGGAGAGGCGATCGACCTGCGGATCGACAAGCCGCAGGGTGTTCGCTTTCATGCGGGGCGGATGGCGCTCGACCTTCCGGTCGTCGTCGCCTCCGATGGTCCGGCCACTCGGCTCACGCAGGCCCTCCGGCAGGCGCAACAGTTCTCGCTCGAGGTCTGGATCACCCCCGCGGAACCCGATCAGACCGGCCCGGCGAGAATCGTCAGCCTGTCGCTGGACACGAGCAAGCGCAGCCTGTCGCTCGTCCAGGACAAGGGACGTTACGAACTGCGCCTCCGCACGAGTACCACCAGCGACAACGGCACTCCCTCCACGCCCACCCCGGACGGATCGGCCGCTGCTCGGCGGACCCATCTCGTCGCCACGCGCACGCCCGACGGAGTCGTCCGGCTGTTCCTCGACGGCAAGGAAGTGGCCACCAATACCGTCGCCGGCGACATGAACCGCTGGCCCGACGCCTGCCGGCTCGTCGTCGGCAACGAAGTCGGCGGCGATCGCCCGTGGCGCGGTGAGATCGCGCTTCTGGCCCTCTACTCGAGGGCGCTTGCGGCGGATGAGATCGGCCGCAATCTCGCCGCCGGCCCGCCGCAGATCGCCGAGGGGGTGTCGCTGCCGCCGCCCCGCGCCGGCACGGTCGGCGTCGTCGGCGATGTTCTCCCGATGCACGGCGGAGCGAGGGTGTTCGTCAACGCCTGCGGGAGCGATGACTTGGTCGCGGGGCGATGGGCGAGACGGAACTCGAAATGATCGGCGCGTAGCGAACCGTGGAGGCTGACGATGAAGACGATCAACCTGTCGACGAGTGTGGCAGTTGCCCTCGGGATTTTGTGGGTCATCGCACCACCGGCTGCGGCCGACGAGGCGTCGCTGCGGGCCGGGGTCGCCGTCGCCGACATCACCCCCACCGGCCCCTATCCGATGAGCGGCTATTACTTCGAGCGACTCTCGACCGGCACGAAGGATCCGCTCCATGCCAAAGCGCTCGTGCTGCGCCAGGGGGATGCAGCCGCCGCGATCGTCTGCTGCGATCTGATCGTCATCGCCTCCGACCTCACCGACGCTGTCCGCGAGCTCGTCGAGGCTGAGACGGGGATCCCCGGCAGCAACGTCATGCTCGCCGCCACCCACACCCACACCGGCCCCGACTACACGAAGGAGCTTTTTCAGTTCGTCACCGGGCGGGCGCGGAGCGGAGAGGCGGCGAAACGCGAGCCGTACGTGCCGCGGCTCCTCGAGGGAATCGTGGCGGCGGTCAAGCGGGCCGACGCCGCTGCGACGGAGGTGAGGGTGTCCGCCGGAGATGCCCTCCAGGAGACCCCCGTCTCCTTCAACCGTCGGTTTCTCATGAAAGACGGATCGGTGCGTACCTGGGCCAAGGTCGACACCCCCGGGGCGATCCGCCCGGCAGGTCCGATCGATCCGGAGATCGGCGTCATCCGGTTCGACGGTGCCGACGGCAAGCCGCGTGGCCTCCTCTCCTCCTTCGCCCTCCATCTCGACACCGTCGGCGGCACCGAGTACAGCGCCGACTTCCCCTTCTTCATCGAGCGGGAGATCCGCGACAGCCTCGGCGGGAGCGTGGTTTCGCTGTTCGGCAACGGCTGCTGCGGCAACATCAACCATGTCGATCCGACGAAGGCGGAAGCCAACAAGACCGACTTCATCGGTGCATCGATCGGCCGCACGATCGTGGCGGGGCTTCCGCGGCTCGATCCGGTCGAGGCCCCGCGTCTCCAGGTTCGTTCCGCCACCGTGCGGGTGCCGCTCCTCGACGCCTCGTCTGAGCAGGTGACCGCCGCGAAGAAACTCCTCGGCGAGATCAAGGAGGGAGCGAAGCCCGAGTTCCTCGCGCACGTAGACGCCTATCGTCGGCTGATCATCGACAACCTCCGCCACGACATCGACCAGGGCGAGGCCCTCGAGTGGCTCGGCTGGGGGCTCACCAAGAAACTCGC
>Ga0208719_1000426_pt1 | contig 13041 bp, 12 predicted proteins | sample LakMenEpi30Jul09_FD_150747 | JGI IMG/M metagenome (GOLD analysis project Ga0208719, IMG submission 150747) | Freshwater microbial communities from Lake Mendota, WI - 30JUL2009 deep hole epilimnion (SPAdes) | ecosystem: Environmental > Aquatic > Freshwater > Lake > Epilimnion/Euphotic zone ... | reverse complement strand
GGACCTGATACCATTGGTACACTAGGAATGAGGTAAAGAGCAAGGCAACTGCTGACACCACGACAACTACGTGGTTGTCCTTCAGCCATGCAATTACGATCAACGCTGTTTGTTTAAGGTCCCTAGTCATAACAACCCACTCCTCTGAATCCCTACACCCACTCCTCGCACAGCACTTCGGCCTGCTGGAGAACTAACTGCGCTGCCTCTGACTCGAGGTCTGGCGGATAGCCGTATTTGCGGAGGATTCGTTTAATAATGACACGAATGCTTGCACGCGCTTGTTCGCGCAAATTCCAGTCGATCGTAACACTCTCACGTACACGGTTGACAAGTTCAGACGCGATCAGACGAAGTTTGTCGTCACCCATGAGCACGCGGGCACTCTCGTTGACGTTGAGTGCGTCGTAGAAGGCAATCTCGTCGCTAGACAAGCCGAGGTTTTCTCCGCGCTTGGTTGCTTCGCGCATTTCGCTGGCAATGCGGATTAGCTCTTCAATGACTTCCTGTGTTTCGATTGCACGGTTATGATAACGGTTAAGCGTCTGCTTGAGTAGTTCCGACAGACGCTTGGATTCAACGATGTTGGATTTGAACTGCGTGCGGATTTCATCGCCAAGGAGTTTCTCTAGCAACTCCGCTGCAACGTTCTTGTGCTTAAGTCCACGCACCTCAGCAAGGAACTGCTCTGATAGGATACTGATGTCGGGCTTCTTGATGCCGGCCGCCGTGAACACGTCAATCACGCCATCTTCAGCAACAATCGCCTGATCGATGAGCTGACGTATGGCAGCGTCGAGGCGATCCGGGTCATCCTTCTTGTTCTCGCGCTCCTTGATCATGCCGCTACGCACGAATTGAAAGAACGCAATGTCGTCCTTCAATGCTTGCGCTTCAGGCAAGGAGGCGCACAAGGCAAAGGCGCGCGAGGCGTCGGTGACGAGCGCCAACCAACGTCGCTTCCCCTCCTCCTGCGCGTAGATGAAATCGATGGTCGGTGCGAGCAAATCGAGGCGCTTCTTTGGTTCGGCATGATTCCACGCACTCCAATCATACCCGTGTAGCATGGCACACAGCACGTCGTGCTTCTCTTGCAACACCGCGAACGCTTGTGGAATATCGATGCTGGGCTGACCCTTGCCGCCGCTCTGCGTGTAGGTAGCGAGCGCACGCTTCAGGCTATCAGCCAGTCCGAGGTAATCAACGACAAGTCCACCTGGCTTGTCTCGGAACACGCGATTCACACGTGCAATGGCCTGCATCAGACCATGACCCTGCATTGGCTTATCGATGTACATCGTCGTAAGGCACGGTGCATCGAATCCCGTGAGCCACATATCACGCACAATCACAATCTTAAAATCACTCGACGGCTTCTTGAACTCCGTCGCGAGGTCACGTCGTAGCTGCTTCGTGCGAATATGCTGTTGCCACTCAGGGCCATCCGACGCGCTACCGGTCATGATAACCTTGACGGCGTCGTGCCATTCCGGCTTACGCGCAATGATGGCGTTGTAGAGATCGACGCAGATGCGACGGCTCATGCACACGATCATCGCCTTACCATCCATGGCCTCGGTGCGCAGCTCGTAATGCTTGATGAGATCGTCAGCAATCACCGCGATACGATCGGGATCACCGACGAGCGCTTCGAGTGCAGCCCACTTTGTTTTCAACTGCTCTTTGTGGTCGACCTCTTCCGCTTCGGTGAGTTCCTCAAACTCATCGTCGATGGTCTCCATCACCTGTTCGTTCAGACGCAGCTTTGCGACGCGGCTCTCGTAGTAGATCGGCACCGTGGCCTTATCTGCCACAGCGCGCTGAATATCATACACGCTGATGTACTCACCGAAGATCGCACGGGTATTGGCATCAAACGTTTCAACCGGTGTACCTGTGAAGCCAATGAACGCAGCATTCGGCAGCGCATCACGAAGATGTCGAGCGAATCCATCGATCACATCGTACTGCGAGCGGTGTGCTTCGTCAGCTATCACAACAATGTTGGTACGGTCTGACAGCAGCGGCATGCGTGCACCCTTTTCATCGGGTGCGAACTTGTGGATCGTGGTAAACACAATACCGCCGCTCGCGACACTTAGTCGCGTCCGGAGGTCTTGCACAGAGGTTGCTTGTTGCGGGAGTTGTCCGAGCAGTTCGTGACAGCGTTGGAACTGACCGTACAGTTGCTCGTCGAGATCGTTGCGATCGGTGATCACAACAACTGTCGGGTTCTGCATTGCGCGAGCGCGAGCCACCTGTGCCGCATAGAACAGCATTGTAAAGCTCTTGCCCGAGCCTTGCGTATGCCACACCACACCAATCCGTCTATCACCCTGCTCACCCGTCTGCTGTCCGCGCGCGTAGTACGTGCCCAGTGCCTCGCGCGCAACCGACTGCATACCGCTCGCACGGATCGTCTCTGCAACAGCAGCTTGCACAGCATGATACTGATGATAGCCTGCGAGGATCTTATGCGTTGCATCACGATCGGCATCATGTTCGTAGGCAACGAAGTTCACCACGATATCGAGGAAGCGGCGTGGATCGAACACACCACGAATCATCGTCTCGAGTTGATATGACGATTCAGACGCTGTTGACTCACCATCAATCGTCCGCCACACCTTAAACCACTCCTTGTTCGCCGTCAGCGTGCCGAGTCGCGCCGCAACACCATCCGACACTACCAGCACCTCGTTGAAGCGCATCAGTGACGGGATCTCTGCCTTATACGTTTGCAGCTGATCGAACGCGCGCCAAATCGTGGCCTTCTCATCTGCTGGGTTTTTGAGTTCGATGATGGCAAGCGGAATACCATTGACAAACACCACCAAATCAGGACGTCTGTTCTTCCCTGCTTCAACCACGGTGAATTGATTCACCACCACAAACTCATTATTCGACAGCACATCCAGATCGACAAGTCGAATCAGAGCTCCACCGATCGTCCCATCATCACGCTTCCGTTCGATCTCTACGCCATCGCGCAGCAGCGCATGGAACCGACGATTCCCCTCGACGATGCCTGGTGCATCATTACGCTGCAGCCGGCGCACCACCTCATCGGCATCATCATCGCTCAAACCAGCATTACATCGCTGCAGCGCAGCACGAAGCCGATCAACCAGCAGCACCTCTTGGTACGACGCACGCTCGCTCCCCTGCACATCGGGTGCAATGTCGGGTCCGTGCACATGCGCATACCCACACTCGACAAACCACTCGAGTGCTATCTGTTCAATATCTGCTTCGGTAAGGGGCATGGGAGTTAGCTATTTGTTTCCGCTTCTTGCAGTTCACGAAGTGTGCGGCCATCCTTTGTCTTCCACTCTACGCGACCATTTGCTGAGCGCCCCTGTACCACACCTGCAGCGGTTGAGGGTGAGTTGAACACGTAATCCTGTGTAAACACATATCCACTGCTGGACTGTTGAAGCACACCATTACCAATCAGTGTCGAACGCAGTTCTTTCAGATAGAGATGGCATGAAGGCACCTCATCCTTCATCGCTCCGCTACCTGATCGAACGACAAACCCATCTGGCACTGCAACACCTTCGGCCTTTATGCCCTTACTGCTCAGATACAACATCTTGCTCGATGCCGCAGTCGATGTTGCTGCGCTGAACACGCTTACTCCAAGCACTGGAAAGCACAGTAGCATCTCTGAAAGAAAGCCCTCTGCATCCGCGGCATCTGCTTCCGATAGTGATGGGAGCGTAGGTACGTTGCCGTTATCGAGTGTGCATCGCTTTGCTGTTGCAGCCAATGCAATGAGTCGCGACTCGATGTATTGAACATGCGCCTTGTTTAAGTTGGCGTCCTTGCTCGTGAACCCAATACAGCTTGTCCAGAAATCCTTCTTCGACGCATGCTGTTCAAGGCGCGGCTTGATGGGATCGCCCTCACCAACATAAATGCGCGGCAGGCCCGACTCCTCAGGCGGACCCAGCAGCACGTATACACCCGTGCGTGTGAGCTCTGGCCGCGCCTTCGCCTCTGCCATCATCGCGCGCGGAACTACGAGTCCTGCACCACTCCAGTTAGACTTCTCAATGGTGCGTATCCCGTCGGGGTCACCGCCAGGAAGGAAGATTTTGATTGAGTAGGGTTTGTGCATAGGGGGGGGGTCAGGAAACGTTCGCGGATTCTGTATTCGGAGATTGAGCTGGTATCAGTTCATCAATAGTCCACGATGTGTATCCTTTGATCTGAGCAGCCGTTGCGATCCAACGCTCAATCAGAAACTGTTCGCAACCCTCAATGTCGTGCCCAAGTGAAAACAGTCTAAAGTCTTCAATTCGGCGTTCTACCAACAAGTCATACTCACCCTGGTTCAAAAGGTCGTTCGCTACAAAGCGGAATGTCTTACAGATTGCCTCATGAGCTTCACGCAACTCCGCCAAGGTTAAGACCATGCCTTGTTGGTACTCTTCATCGCTTTCCCGACTACTCGCTGAAGCAGCGTGGAGTGTATGCTTATTAGCAAGCTTCACAAACGATTCCGTAGGAGCTGTTATTTTCAACAACAGGCCATCGAATACACCCTCAGGCACCATGTCATCCGGTGTACGTGTCGATGCGTTCTTGTGAGTCAAACGATCGATTGCAAGGTGTCTATGACACGATGGGTCAGGATCACATTCACGGGGCACAGCAAAGCTGAATTGCCCATCACCGATCATTCTTCTCGTGTGAGCGTCCTCTTTACTTTGGAGCAATTCGATGTCGTACTCCAGATTCTCTGCGGCGAACATGGCAGCTCTCGAGAAGTAGGACGGATAATAAATCTTCATGTCCTTGATCAGCGCTGTCAAACAAAAGACGCTCGTATCCCTGCCCGCTTGATGTCGCAGTGCAAAAGAGTCTACAAGCTTTCTCACTCCAGCAATCTGGCTTATCCAAAATGTCCGATCAATATATCGATGAAGCATTGGATTGACCAGCAATTGATCTCCTGCACGTCGTGCCATCGTTCGCCATTGATTGATGGTGTCGTATACAGCTGCTGTATATAGAAGGTCCGCAAGCTGATGAGCAATCGAGTTGGGATCTTGGCTGTCAAGGCATTCAATCCATTGAGCACGCAGCTTTGAAGGGTGCGCTTCTGGACTAAGATTAATCAGCTTGGAGGTCTTAGATGTTTTCATCTAGATACTATCTCTGTTGTCACAACCCGTTGCTCGGATTCATTTAGATCACGTCAGACCCATCATTGTTCGGAAGCGCTTTGCCTTTGCCGAGGGCTTACCTTTCCCCGAGCGAATCAAACCGTCAATAACCCACGTCTCGACTCTCGTTCCGTGAACATTCTTCAATTCTGGGTTCTTGGCATATGCTATCTGGATTAGCTGTTTCTCCATCGATGCGAGTTCGTTCTTATCCACTACTCGTACCCCATCCCTGGGTGCCACAAAAAACAACACTGGTGTACCTCTTCGGCCCTCAAAGAGTACCTCATTATATTTCTCAAGTTTATGAGCCTGAAAACACTCACCGCTAAACTTGTTCTTTGTTTTACCGACATACCACACACGATATCCTCTTCCTGCGCGCGTTGCAAACACATAGCAACCCTGTTTATCGGCGTAGTTGACAACGGCCTTTGATTTCCAGAACTGCTTGACGTGCTCCGACTTAATGCGCTTTGTGCTCGAGTGGTTATCTGATGGTGCAAATGGTATCTCGAAAGGCTCCGAGATGAAGAGCTTCGTTGTTGGCATGGCATGCCTCCATGAATATGTGCGGTGATGATACTCGCGGCAAAGACTTGTCAAATAATCTCCCCCCTCATCAACTTTGGCAACAATGTGTCGCGGAGTGATGCGAGGGTGCGGGATTGGTGTTCATTGTTCCTGACCTGCGCAATAAGCTGCTTTGCAAATAGGCCAAAATCATCGGTCATTTCGCGTGGAGGAACGACTGACTTTTGAAGTACGAAGTCTGGCCAATGACCTTTGTATTCTGAAAATGACAACCTCCCTTCGGTTGCGTAGTAAGCCCAATAAGTATCAACCCCGCAGCCGATGAATGGTAGGACATTCTGTATTGTCGAAAAGGAATACGTGACGATACGCATGTGACAGGTGTGGTTTGCGAAAACGGCTACAGGGCAATCGAGCGTTGCAGCCACACCGGGATCATTGTTATGGTATCCGATAATCCCCGACTTTCCCTGGTCGAGAACCGGTACACTACCAAATGTTGACACTGTCTTCTGCTCATACTTTTGGCCAACAGGCTTGCGTTCAATGAACTCACTTACCATTCTCACCTCCCACCCTTCCGGCACTAACCCCAACTCGCTTTCAACGAGACGTGATGGGAAGAGCGCGGCGGTATCGGCGTCCATACCTTCAGGCATGCGACCGTCCATCTTTGCGCGGACGGGATCGAAGTCGATGAACCAGCTTTTGAATAACGCGCGCGCCATCTGCTCGAGCGTTTCGTTCATCTTACGGTTGAGTTCGATCTTGTCGTCGAGGTCGCCGAGTATCTTCGCGATGCGCCGCTGTTCGGGGAGAGGCGGGAGAGCAATCTTCATCGCGCGCTGGTCACGAAGACTGACATACTCTGCCATGTCCGTCTGACCAGCTACGCTCTTGTATTGCAGGCGGAACTCAGTCCCGTTCATCCAGTAGTAGAGCCAACGAGGATCGATGCGTAGCTCATCCATAGACCGCCAAAAACAAAGCTGGGGTGAGTACACGAACTCAGGTGTGCTCTCCGCAACAAACGCGAACCGTCCGACTGAACCCTTTGACGTAAACACAACGTCGCCCACACGACTGCGTTTTGCGCCGACCCGGACGAGAGCTTCATTAGGAACACGATCTGCATCATTAAATCGAAAGCCACCGTTAATATTTCCGGCTCTTGCAAAGGGCAGTCCGTGTACGGAAAGCTCAGAGTTTTTAGCACGATATCCGTCATTGATCACGAGCCATCCAGCCTGAATCAGGTCTTCGACAGCCATCGTGTTCCACATATCAGTCACGAGTGCGCTCCTTCGGAACCCCAAGGCAGTTATGCACGGACCCGCGCAACGTTGCAGGAACATGCAACGAATTATGCAGCATGGCGTTGGAAAATTGCACGTCGATAGGGCGAACTAATCCGCGAACAGAGTCTACTTTGGTAGTACATGATCTCATTGTTTCGGTTTGATGGTACTAGTGAGAAGATCTTTCAGTTTCTCGGGAGGTGAGTCTGAAGAAATATGCGAGTCATATAGTCTCACTGGCGCTTCGCCAAGTGCCGTAATCACAGCATTAGCGAGGTTGGCGGCAGCCCCACCTGAATCATTCATCGTAGTCATTTCACGTTTATAGCCTTCAAATGCCCTAGAAAGTGCTTCCTTATGCGCATAATCTTCTTCGAGTCTGAATCGAACTGATAACTGCCTGGCAGAGAAGCCCGCTAGCCAGAAAAGTGGAGATAGCAGCAAGAGACGAGGGACAATACCTCTCACAAATTGCGTCCAATCAACGGCTGTTGCATGATCACCACCAAGAGGTAGGTATACGCTTAACAAGCAGTATCCCACAACAACACTCACCGTGAGCGAAGTGTAAAAACTCCATTTCCAGAATAACTGCGAGGTAACGATTGCATCCTTGCGACCTTCAAATGCGGAGGCAAGGCGGGCACTCGTCGCCCCTGGAAGCAAACCTTCGATCTTGTTACTGAGCTCAACAAATCTGCTCTGGTTATCAGTTATCAGCGTCTCAATCTGCTTGGTGTAACTCTCAACATTCCCTTCAAGCAGGGCCGCCTTGCTAAAAATGGCCTCAAGAGCGCTTGCATCCACATCGGCTTTGTCCTTGAGCGTCTTCAACGACGCAGTGAAGGTTTCTGCAGAACCTTCAGCTTTCGTCTTCATGGTCTCCAGCTCGGTCAACGTGTTTTTTACCGTAGCAAGCGCAACGGTAATCGCATCGTTGTCCTTGGAGGCACTCGTATGGAGCTTCTCAACCTCGGACTCATTTGTTTTGAGTATCTCTAGAATACGCTCAGCCTCTACAGCATTCGCTTTGATACGATCAAGGACTTCATCTGATTCGCTTTTTTGTTCCATGTGCATCTCCTTTTAGTCAGCGACGATGATAGTGAAGGCGTGCGACAGCATAGCAATAGACCCCGGAACCTCGTATTTTTGTGCGTTCACTCCGGAACTCCCTCTTCCGTCCATCGCGGCGGTGACTGGAGCCGGGGTTTCTTCTTTTAGGGCCTCACCACTCATACCCGAGCCCCTTGAGATTGTTGCGGATCTGGTGCTCTAGGCGTGACGACTCTGCAAACTGCTCGGCGAGTTGCGCAGTGAGTCGCTTCATTCTTGTGGCAGATGATATGCACCAACCAACGATGGTCAAGATGCGTGTGAAGTATTTGCACATAAGCTCACGTCGCATCCAGCTACGAATCAGATCATTGACGAAGTCGCTTCGCTGCTCCAATCGCTCTGTGAACAACCTACGGCCATAAAGCAGCATGCTGCGACAATCATAGCATTGTTTGTTCATGCTATCATATAGGAATCTAGTTAGCACAGATCTATTCTACCTGCCATCAACTTTGGCAACATTGTGTCGCGGAGTGATGCGAGGGTGCGGGATTGGTGAATGTTGGTTTCGATTTGATTGTAGTAGTAGCTGACCATATGTGAGAAGGTCTTCACTAGCTGTCCTGAAGGCAGCAGCATCCTCATTTGCCTGAAGTTCGATTTACTCAGCTCAGCGAAGGTCGTCCCTGATGCTCTTCCCTGAATCTCAATCATGTTTGCATTGCACCAGTGTAGCATGTAGAGCGACGTCATGACACTGCTCTCTGGCATAGCAATGAAGCCTTGATTGATCGCGACCGGAATTGTGCTGATTGCTAGGTATCCTACTGGTGCCCGAGATGACATAAGCAGGGTTCGCGCAGGAAGTAAACCTGAGGCAACTCGTGTCAACCCAGAATCTGTGATGGACCGTTCAGTAGCTGTGAGTAATGGTGCCTGAAGCGAGGAAAGGTCTTTAGGAGTTGCCCAATTGATAGCACCGCCATTCCAGTACGAACCTTCCTTCGTACTTGGCGTGCCACCACCTATACACTCTACGACGTCCCCCAACGCCTTTACCTCCCACCCTTCCGGCACTAACCCCAACTCGCTTTCGACGAGACGTGATGGAAAGAGCGCGGCGGTGTCGGCGTCCATACCTTCAGGCATGCGACCGTCCATCTTTGCGCGGACGGGATCGAAGTCGATGAACCAGCTTTTGAACAACGCGCGCGCCATCTGCTCGAGCGTTTCGTTCATCTTGCGGTTGAGTTCGATCTTGTCGTCAAGGTCGCCGAGGATCTTCGCGATGCGACGTTGTTCGGGGAGAGGCGGGAGAGGGATATCGATAGACTTCAGCGACGTAACAGGCCTGCTTATGGCAGGCACACCGGTCTGTGAAGTGTTTGCTAGAAGTGAGGTCTGACCTTCGGGAGATTTGAAATAGTAATACACAAAGACCGGTTCAGCAACCCTCCTGTCACAAGTCAACTTCAGTTGACTTTGAGAAACGACATACCTCGAGAATGGAATATCTGGCACCAGACCAACTTGACCAAGCGTTCCTCTGTGCGTGAAGATGATGTCACCTGGATACGCATTTGAGTTCATCAACTCATCTGCCTTCGCGTCAGTAAGAAACACAAATGCTTCGCCATTGAATCGCCCGGTGGTAAGATTGCCTCCACGAATCACGGGAACACCGCATGAAACGAAGTTGTCTGTTTTAATATCTGAGCCGAAAGGGCCCATCGATATCTTAACCGCGATTTCATCGACAGTAACTCTTCTCCACTCACCACTCATACCCAAGCCCCTTGAGATTGTTGCGGATCTCGTGCTCGAGGCGTGATGACTCTGCAAACTGCTCGGCGAGTTGTGTGGTGAAGCGTTTCATCTTGGCATCAAACGGTTCGCCGTCGTCTTCTACTTCTTCAGCGCCAACGTAGCGTCCGGGTGTGAGTACGTAGTCGTGCTTTGCGATGTCTGCGATAGTTGCAGATGCGCAGAAGCCGGGGATGTCATGGTATGACTCGTCATTCTGCCACGCACGATAGGTGCCTACAATACGTGCGATGTCGTCCTCCATCAGTTCGCGGTGCACACGCGATGTCATGCTGCCCATCTTGCGCGCATCTATAAACAACACAGAGCCTTTGCGTTGCTTCGACTTCTTGATGAACCACAAGCAGACGGGGATTTGTGTGCTGTAGAAGAGCTGACCCGGCAGTGCGACCATGCAGTCAACAAGGTCTGCTTCAATGAGCGCCTTGCGGATGTCGCCTTCGCCAGATTGATTGGAACTCATGCTGCCATTGGCCAACACAAAGCCGGCCTTTCCCTTGGGCGCAAGGTGATGCACGAAGTGCTCCACCCACGCGAAGTTTGCATTGCCCTTTGGCGGCACTCCGTACTTCCATCGTACATCATCATCAACGCGATGCCAGTCGCTATCGTTAAACGGTGGATTGGCTATGATGAAGTCGGCCTTGAGATCGGGATGTACGTCGCGACGGAACGTATCAGCATGCTCGGGTCCGATGTCTGCTTCAATGCCGCGAATTGCCAAGTTCATGATGGCGAGGCGTCGCGTTGTGGCATTGCTTTCCTGACCGTACACGGCGATGTCGCCGATCTTGCCTCCGTGCGCTTCAACAAACTTCTCACTCTGCACGAACATCCCACCCGACCCGCAACACGGATCATAGATACGCCCCTTATACGGTGCAAGCATTTCCACGAGCAGGCGCACGATGCATGATGGCGTATAGAACTGTCCGCCGTTCTTCCCTTCTGCACTTGCAAACTGCGTGAGGAAGTACTCGTACACGCGGCCTAGCACGTCCTTGGATCTGTTCGCCGCATTGCCGAGTCCGATCGTGCTCACGAGATCAACAAGCTCACCCAACCGGTCCTTGTCCAACGCCGGACGTCCGTAGTCTTTTGGGAGCACGCCTTTGAGACGTGGATTATCACGCTCGATCGCGACCATTGCTGCATCGATCATCGTACCAATCGTTGGCTGACGTGCCTGCTCTTGCAAAAAGGTCCACCGCGCTTCCTTCGGCACCCAGAATACACCAAGCGAGCGATACTCATCAGCATCTTCAGGGTTCGCCCCCTCGAACTCGCCCTCGCCTGCCAACAAGCGTGCATGCAACTCTTCGAACGAATCGGAGATGTACTTCAGGAAGATGAGGCCAAGCACAACATGCTTGTACTCGCCCGCATCCATGTTGTTGCGCAGCTTACCAGCAGCTTGCCAGAGCGTTGCCTCAAACCCAATCGTTGCAGTTGATGCCTGCTTTGAAGTTCGTTTTGCCATAGTCAGGTAGTATCACACAAATAGGAGCAATAGAGGTCAGCCGCTAATCTATGGCACAGCGCATCGTAGATGCCACAACAACTTCCCCACATCCGCACCTTCGACAATCTCGCACACGGGATGCACAAGCAACGTGCCATACCATCATTTTACCAGCCATGACCACCACATGACAACGCCCGCATTTGAAGGTATGTGCGCGTGCGACATATGGCCTCGGGCAAAGCCTGCAACCCCTACTTCTACTTCCACGACCCAGTAACCAGCTCACAGCCGGCGCGTTCAACTTGGTCATTCACGAAGCCGAGATTGACTTCCTTTGATCGTGCACGCTTGCCTGGCTTTACCGTCACGTAGACGTCAACCTCACGTGAGCTGATGATAGTGCCATTGCTGCTGGAGAATCGCACCTTAACCTTTGGATTCTCGAGTGTCATGAGACTCTTGTTCACGAAGGTGAACTCCGCTAACGCAACAGCACCGAATCCACCTTTGCGCCAGTCGACATCAACCTCGAGGTGATTCTCCGGATTGGTGATACGATCGCGCTCGACAGCAGCAATCGAATCCTCACGCTTCTGCTTAGCGACCGAATCGCGCTTGCGTGCTTCCGCGCGTGTAACAGAATCGGCGTACTCTGGATTTGTGCTCATCAACGAATCATGTCGTCTCTTCACCACTGCATTCCAAGCGTCAGCAATCTCCTGCTGCTTGCGCTGCTCCTCTTGGATTGCAGACCGCTCTCTGTTTTCAAAAAAGGAGCCGATCATACCAACAACCATCAATCCAGTGGATACATACAGTACCAACTTGAGCGTCTTCTTGTTCTTCGCTTTGCGCGCCTGCATCTGTTCTTCTGTGAGCATACATCACCATCCATGAATTGTACACGTGCATTTCCGTGCAAACATGAATGCCTATGCGACGTATTATGGCGGATCCCCCCGCCCCCTCCTAAACGATCTCCTCGAGTATGCGCTCTTCCTCTTCAAGAAACGCATCTTGAGGCGGGAGATGCTCATGGGTGTTGACCCAGTCGATGAGGTAGTGCGAGAGCGTTGCGAAAAAGCTCTCGAGTTGCGGATAGAGTTCGCTGCCTACTTCAACATCCGACCAGTCTTGGACTGGAAGCTTGTCGTAGATATCGAGTGAGTCGTAGATATGCAAACCAATGGATGGTGATCCTTCTTCGACTGCCTCGAGATACTCCACGAGCTCTGCCATCGAAAAGGGTTGTTCTACCTTGACGAGTTTTTCGCCGAACGGACCGTCTGATTGGTCGTAGTCTTCGTTCGCGATGAAGTATGTGAATCCATCATCTTCGACATGACAGAACACGGAGTAACAATCTCCGTGCATGGTGTAGTCGAGACAATATGACGCGACATCGTGGTATGCCGTAAATGGATCGTCTTCGTCCAGCTCTTTTGTCGGCACTGGTAAGATCACAGGCCTGAATTCGAAGTCAATGTCAGAGAAGTCGATGGTTGGAGCTACAGACATAAATAGCAGTAAATGAAGTTAAATGGGCTGGACGGTATCAGACTGACATTATACTTGATCGTGTCGCAATGCACCTGAATTGCAATCGGCGGACCGTCAGTGTATCCCGATACAGACACTCTGTATTAGCACACACTGACGGTGTTCACCTGTCAACTTCTTTGTCTCA
>Ga0208719_1000422_pt1 | contig 13112 bp, 17 predicted proteins | sample LakMenEpi30Jul09_FD_150747 | JGI IMG/M metagenome (GOLD analysis project Ga0208719, IMG submission 150747) | Freshwater microbial communities from Lake Mendota, WI - 30JUL2009 deep hole epilimnion (SPAdes) | ecosystem: Environmental > Aquatic > Freshwater > Lake > Epilimnion/Euphotic zone ... | reverse complement strand
CGCGTCGCTCGTGACCGCTGCCGGTGACACCCCCGACGAGGTGACCAAGGCCAACCTGCTCGCGATGATGGCGGCCGTGCCGCAGCACTCGCGTCAGGGCGCCAAGTGGTTCTGCTCGCCGTTCTTCTTCGCGACCTGCATGCAGGCTCTCGACCTGAATCAGGGCGGTTCGGTTGGCCTGTCGCAGGGCATGGGTCTGACGTTCCTGGGCAGCCCGGTGGTCCTCACCGACCGGCTCCCGAGCGGTGCGGACTCGACTGGCGTGGTGATGGCGCTGTACGGCAACATGGCCAACAGCTCCTACTACGGCGTGCGGCAGTCCATCGAGATCGCCAGCAGCGATCAGGTGAACTTCCTCAGCGACCAGACCGTGATTCGGGCCGTCGCCCGCGTGGCGATCGCTCACCCGAACCTCGGTTCGTCCACCGTCGCCGGTCCGGTCATCGGCCTCGTCGGTGCGTGAGCCTGACGGCTTGACGTGATGTGCAAACTGGGCGGGCCGCTCCACTACGGGGCGGCCCGCTCTCTTTTTGCGAGGTCTGCATGATCGTCAAGGTTGGGAACACTGAAGCCGACGTTCGGGTGGAAGCCATCCTGTCCATGCCCAGGCTGTCGTTCACGGCCAATCACTTCGCGTGGGCTCAGGCACTCATGCCGCTGGGGATTCGCCCCACGATGGGCACGGGTGCGTTCTGGAGCCAAGTGAACACCCGCGTGATGGAAAAATTTATCGACACCGCAGAGTTCCTTCTTCTCATTGATTACGACACGTTTTTCTGTCGTGAAGACGTAGAGCACCTCTTCGCGATGGCGCTGACGTTTCAGTGCGACGCGCTGACGGGGCTGCAAACGAAACGCGAAGACGGCCGCCCGATGCTCACGCTGCCCGGCACGCTCGACAACCCGCCCGAGAGCGGCACCACGAGCCTGCCTGCGTCGTGGTTCGCGGAGCCCGTGCAGGAAGTGGACACGGCCCACTTCGGGCTCACGGTGATTTCCACGGCCGCCCTGAAGCGGTGCAAGAAGCCCTGGTTCTGGTCGAAGCCCGGCCCCGACAACTCATGGAACGAGGGCCGCGTGGATGACGACATCTGGTTTTGGCGCAACTGGCGGGAGAGCGGGAACCGCGTCTTCGTCTCGCCGCGCGTCGTCTTGGGCCACGGCGAATACGTCGTGACGTGGCCGGGGCAGAACCTCGGCAAGCCCGTGTTTCAATGGACTACCGAATTCACGAGCACCAACAAACGGCCCGAAACTGCATGGAGCGTGCCCCAATGAAGAAACTAAGGATGCTGCGATCGTTCCGCTCCTACCGCCCAGGCCAGGTCGTGGAGATCCCCGGCGGCTTGGCGGCGGAACTGATCGCCAAGCGGTTCGCGGTGGAGGACCGTCAGCAGGAGTTGATCGAGACGGCCGCCGTCGAGCACGACGTTGAGACGGCCGACGCCACGCCCAAGCGGAGACGCAAGAAGTGAAGTACCGCAGCCTCAGCCGCCAGACGCCCCCCGCCGTGGAGCCCGTGACGCTCTCTGAGGCGAAGGCCCACTGCCGCATCGACGGCAACGCCGATGACGCCTATGTGGCCTCGCTCATCACGGCCGCCCGCGAGTGGTGCGAGCAGTACCTCGACCGCACGCTCGTCTACACGCAGTGGTTGATGAGGTTCGACCGATTCCCACCAGACGGCACGATGGACATCGAGCTCCCCCGCCCGCCAATGGCGACCGCTGGCACGGCCACGGCCGTCGCCCTGACGTTCACCTTCCAGACGGGCGAGACGGCCACCTACTCGTCGGCCAGTTACCGCGTAGATCGGCACAGCACGCCGGGGGCCGTGAAAGCGTTGTACGGCCAGACGTGGCCCCCGCACCTGCAAGACGACAACGCGATCAGTGTGACGTGGTGGGCTGGCTATGGCAACAGCGGCACCGACGTGCCCGCCGCGATCCGGCACGCAATGCTGATGCTCGTTGGATTCTGGTACGACAACCGCAGCACGGTGCTCGTGGGCTCGATCTCCAAGGAGCTGGAGTTCGCCGTATCGTCCCTGCTCGACTCGCAGAAGTGGGGCTCCTACCGATGATCGACGCCGGGAAGCTCCGCGACCGCGTTACGGTCCAGATCGCCAGCGGCACGACCAATGCCCTGGGCGAGACGGTGCTGGCGTGGAGCAATTCCACGAGCGTCTGGGCGAGCGTGGACGGCGTGAGTGCCCGCGAGGCTCTCCTTGCCGGGCAGAATCAGGTCTCCATGAGCCACCGCGTGCGGATGCGTTACCTGCCGGGCCTCACGCAAAACATGCGGCTGTCGTGGGGAGGCCGTGTTCTGGAGATCGTCAGCCTGCTCGAACACAACAACCGCAGCGAGCACGAGATCATCTGCCAGGAGAACGTCGGCTAATGGCCGTCGCCGGGATCAAGCTGCAACTCGACTCCAAGGAAATCGCGGGCCTTCGCGATTCGCTGCGGAATCTGTTTGCCCCGAAGGAAGTGGCCCCGATCCTGGGCGAGGCTTTGGAGAAAGCGATCTGGCCCGCGTTCCTGCGGCTGCGCGAGGTGACGCCTGTTGGCCCCACTGGCAACCTGAAGCGGGCCGTCAATCACAAGGTGAGGGTGTACGGCAAAGACGGCGGTGCCGTGGGCCTCATTGGATACAACCGATCCGGCAAAGGCGAAGCCCAAGAGATCACGCCGGGCGGTGTGCAGCTGGGGCCAGACCGGGCCTTTCACCAGTGGTGGCTGGAGTTCGGAACGAAGCAGCGCGAGGTGCCTAGCGGGAGGAATCCCACCGGCGGCCCCAAGGAGCGGCAGTACCAGCGACGCAGCCCGACAGCGCCATACCAGCGGGCTAGACGGCGAAACGGAAGGCTCATTATCGAGACCGTTCAGGGCAGCGGCGTGCTGCACGAGGTGCGCGAGCGAGTCCCGACTTATATCGCGTCGAGCCTCAGCGGAACCGGCCCGTTCAAGATCATGAGGAAAAGCGACGGTGGTGTTTCTACGGACAACCCGCACGCTTTCTTCAAGAAGTCGAACAGGCCAATCGTGATTCCGCGAATGCAGCCCGGCGGCACCGAAGGCCAGCCGCCAGTGGAAACGGCATGGCGGCAATCCCAGCGGCAGGTCGCCTTCATCCTCCAGCAGGAACTTCGGATTTCGCTGGAGCGGGCCTTGTCGTCGCTGAACTACAGCGGCACGGGCACAGTGAGCGGCACGCCGTAACTGCAAGCAGAGGCGGGCTCGCTGGCACGATGGGGGCATGTCGTTCAAATCCCCCGAGTCTGTGGCGCGGTCGGCCCTGGTAGCAAACACAGCCGTGGCTGCCGTGATCGGCACGCGCGTGTTCCCGGTGCTGGCCCCAGCAACGGCCGCCCTGCCGTTCGCCACCTATCGCCGGTCGGGCGTCATTCGAGCGCACACGCTATCCGGCCCGATGGGCGTGCCCACGGTGAACATGACGCTGGACATCTATGCCGAGACCTATGAGGCCGTGCGAGACCTTGCTGACAAGTGCCGCAAGGTTCTGGATGGGTACGGCGGCACCGTGAACAATGTGGAAGTGAAGAACGTCAGTCTCCAAAACGAGGCAGACGGATTCGTCCAGTTGGCCGGTGGCGACCTTCCGCCGGTTTATTCCGTTTCACAAACCTACGCAATCCTCTGGCAGGAGACTTAGCAGATGTCAGCAACGCCGCATGATGGATCGGGCACCACGTTCTCGTTCGGTGGCACCGCGTTCACCGTCACGAACATCGTGGTGAGCAACACGGACCCGGCCGCCGACGACACCATTGACGTGTCGCACCTCGGCCTGACCACCGGCAACAGCGTGAAGACCATCAGCCGCCCGCTCAAGGGTTCTGCTACCGACACGGGCCGCGAGGTCGTGGTGGACTACCTCGGCACGAACATCATCAGGGACGCCTCAACCGGAACGCTCGTGCTGACGGTCGGCGGGTCGGCGGCGATCAGCGCTGCCGCCACCGTGGCTTCGTCCACGCTGACGTTTGCGACGAACGACGCGGTGCGGGGCCAGGTCACCTTCCGCGTGGACCGCTACTAAGCCTGACGGAGGCCCGTCATGGCTAACGAGTGCACGGGCGTTACGGCTTCGTGGAACTCCACGGACTTCGGCGAGGTCGTGGAGATCAAGGTCAGCGCGGGCGGCAGTCTGCCGCTCGCGCGGGCGAGCACCTGGGCATTTGACGTTGGCACTATAGATATCTCGTGCCTGAGCACTGCCAACGTCTCGCTGGCCCAATACGGCAAGAAGTCAACGCTGTCTATCACTGGTGGCGGGCTGACCTTCTCCACGAAAGCCGTCTGCGAGCGGGTGCAACTCTCGGGCAAAGTCAACGACATCGCACGGTATGCGGTGACGTTCAAAATCACGCCCGAATGAGGACACACGCATGGCACTGACGGCAGACCAGATCCTGGCAGCAAACGACGCATCGCTCCTCGAAGTGAAGGTCAAGGAGTGGGGCGGCAGCGTTTTCGTTCGCGTGATGAGCGTCTCGGAACGCGACGCCTACGAGCGCATGTGGATCGGCAAGAAGGAAACGGGCATCGAAAACTTCCGCACGGAGTATCTCCAGCGGGTGCTCTGCGACGAGAAGGGCAACCTTCTCTTCACGCGGGAGCAGATCGAGAAGCTCGGGCAGAAGTCGGCGGCCGTGATGACGCGGCTGTTTGATCGAGCCATGAAGCACAACGCGATGAGCGAAGCGGACGTGGAGGAGTTGGCAAAAAACTAAACGCCCGCCCGCTGCGACGGCTGCTGTTTCGGCTGGCGGGTCACTTAGGCATGACGGTCGGCGAGTTGTCCATGCGGATGGACAGCCGAGAACTCACGGAGTGGATTGCTTACACGAGGTATTTCGAGGCTATCCCTGACTCGTGGGCGGAAACGGGGTTGCTCGCCAGTGCGATCCTTGCCCCCTACGCCCAGAAGGGGAAGGCACCGCAGGCCAGCGATTTCATTCCGATTGAGAAGCCGCCGCAGCACACGGACCAGATGAAGGCGGAACTGCAAAAACTGTTAGGAACCCTCGGGCAATAGCAATGGCGACGATTCTCGGACTTGCGATGAAGGTGACGGCGGACGCTTCAAGCGTCCCGAAGTCGCTCACGCAGGCCGAGCGTGCGCTGAACAGTTTGCAGGCGCAGGTGGACCGGGCCACGAAGGTCTTCGCGCCGTTCACGGAAAGCTCTGCCGCAGCGGCTCGCGCCCAGGAGCAGTTTGCCGAGCGGTTCGCCCGGCTGGCGGATCAGTTGCAGGCGGACACAATCAAGCCGCAGGAATACGCGGCGGCGTTTGCCCAACTGACTGAAGAAGCCAAGAGGTCGGCCGAGGCGTTTGCGGAAGGCATCCGCATCCAAAAGCAGTATGGCGACCAGGCGAAGGTGGTGGCCGACGAGATCGAGCGGCTCGTGGAACTTGAGCGGCTCGGGGCGATTGACCAGACGGCGCTGAATAACGCCGCCATCGCAAGGCTTGGCCTCGACAAGCAGACGGCAGACTCAGCGCGGGCCAGAGCCGACGCTGTTGCAGCCGCCGAACGCAAGCAGTCCGAGGCGTTTGCGGAAGCCCGCAGGACTGAGGAGCAGGCGGCCGCCCAAGCGAACCGCCAGCGGGCATTGCTGGAAGCCGAGGCGGATGCGATTCGCCAGCGGAACCTGACGGCCCAGGAGCGATTCGATCAAGAGGTCGGCCGCGCCAGAGTCTTGGAAGAGGCCAACCTGCTCACAAAGCAGGAGTTCAACCGCGAACTGCAACGCCAGGCCGACCTGTTCGCCGAGGCCACGATTGCCGCCAACAGGTCAGGCAAGGCGATCGAAGATGCTGGCAAGCAGGGGGTGCTGAAGTTCAACGAACTGACCGGCATCCTGTCGGCCCTGCCCGGCCCGATTGGCAATGTGGCCGGTCGGCTCTCGGGTCTCGCGTCGGCTGGCGAGGGCTTGGCGAGAGTGTTCTCGGGCGGCCTCCAGAACGGCCTCGCCAGCATCGGGGCGAGCGTGGCCGGGCTCGTCAATCCGTTCACCGCCGGGGCGGCTGCGTTCGCGGCGCTGGGTGCCGGGGCCGTGGCGGCTGGCCGCAACCTCGTGCAACTCGAAGGCGAGGTCGAGCGGCTGGGGCAGTTGGCGGATCGCGTCGGCGTTTCCTTCTCGTTCATCCAAGTGCTTGAAGCGGCGGCCCTGCAAACCGGCACCAGCGTCGAGCAGTTGGGCGGCGGGTTCACCCGGTTCCTGCGTGCGGTGAACGAGGCCCGCGACGGCACGAAGTCGGCCGTCGAGGCGTTCAAGAACCTGCGGATCAGCACCGACGCCGTTCGCGACGGCAACCCCGAGACGCTCTTCCAGCAGGCGGCGCAGGCGTTGGCGCAGATGCCAGATCCCGCCCAGCGCACGGCCACGGCCATGGCGCTCTTCGGGAAGAGCGGGGCCGAACTGCTGCCGGTGATCGGGCAACTCGGGGCGGCGGCGGCCGACCTGGAGCGGCTCGGCGGGGCGCTCACCGATCAACAGCGTGCCGACATCGACGCCTTCGGCGGGGCGATGGATCGCGTGGGCGTGGCGTCGCAGGGGCTCTACCGGCAGATCACGGCCAACTTCGCCGGGATGGGAACGGCTATCGCCAGCTCCACGGCCGAGTCGATTGGCTCGCTTAATCGGTTTTTGAAGTCGCTTGATGACACGGCCAGCAGTAAAACCTGGCTCGGTTTTCAGAAGTCTGCCGAACGGCTGAAGTTTGACGAAGAAATCATCGCCAGCCGCGAGCGCCTAAGAAAGGCAACAGAAGACCTCGCCAAAATCCAAGTCCCGCAAATTGTTTCTGACGGCGAATTTCAGGCGGCGCAGAAACTCGCAAAGACATTTGAGGATTTGAAGGCTGCATCTGAAGACTTTGGCGCGAATCAAGAACTTGCAGCTGAAGCGGCAGGCAAGGCAATCGACCTCTTTACCCGAGAGGCCGAGGCCGCTGGCATGTCGGCCGATAGCATCAAGGCTTTCACGGAATCAGCAAACGCCGACTTCAAGCGGTTTATGGATGGTCTGAATGAAGTTGCGAAAGAATCGCAGAGGGCGGCGGCTGCGGAGGAGCAGGAAAACGCCGCCGCCGCCAAGGCCGTTGAGACGGTGCGGGCGCAGTTGAACGTCGCCATCGAAGACTCGGCCCGGTTCGGCCAGGCCGGATTCGACGCGGCCCTGAAGTACCAGAACGCGATCGGCGAACTTGAACAGCAGTTCGGCAAGCGGATCATCAACGAAGCCACGCTCAAGCAAAACGCCGCAGCGGCCGCCGCCGAGTACCAGAAGCAAGTCGATGCGTTCACCAAGATCGAGCAGTTGCAGCGGAACATCGCCGCCGCCGACGAGCAGCGACTTGCCCAACTGGTGGCCGCGCAGCGGGAGACGAAGCAGGTCGAGACCGATCTGGAGTTTGTCCTGCGGCAGCAGAAGCAACTCGTCGAAGAGATCGCCGATGCCCGCGAGCGCGGTGCCGTCATGGCCGCCGACGCCGCGACGGCCCGGCTGGCCCAACTCGACCAGATCCAGGCCAAGCTCGAAGAGCAAGAGCAGGCTCTTGAGCAGGGCTTCGGCGACGGGTTCGCCAGGGCGTTTGAAGCCACAGACAAGACCATCGACGGCCTTATTGAAAAGGCCACGCAGTTCGGCAACGTCGGGGCACTCGCGGCGCAGGCTCTTGAGCAAGGCGTCGCCCGAGCCCAGCAGCAGGCCAGCGCGGGCATTCTGACCGCCGAGACGTACCAGCGCGAGGTGAACCAGCAGCAGGAGTTGTTTAATCAGCGACTCGCCGCCGCCCAGCGGGTCGAAGACTTCCTCGCGTCGAAGATCGACGAGCGGCAGCGGGCAGAACTGGAAGCCGTCAAGCAACTTGAGGAACGGAAGAAACAGGCGGCGGTCAATATCCAAGCCCTTGAGGCGAAGATTCAGACCGAGCAGAAGGCGATTGAGGAGGCCCGCGACAAGGGGCGACTGAAGGACGCTCGCGCCGGGGTGGAGCGGGTCAAGCAGCTAGAGCAAGCCCGCCGCCTCGAACAGGGCATCGTGGACGGCCGCGTTCAGGCCAACCGCCAGCAAGCCCAGCAGTTGCAGCAGGGCAGCAGCGCCGCCCAGCAGTTCCAATCGCTCGTCGCCCGCCAGAACGACGCCTTCCTGCAAGGCTTCCAAAACGCCTACGCCGGGGCGAACGCCGCCCTGGCCCAGAGTGCCCGCGTCGCCGAGGAGCAGGCCCGCCGGATGGAGGCACTGACGCGGCCGACAAACGCCACCGTCAACGTCGCTGACATTCGCACCGCCGAGGGGCAAGCGCTCGTGCAGGACGTTGCCGCCCAGGCCCAAGACCCCGCACTGATCGAGGCCCGGCTCCAGACGCGGTTGCTGAACTCTATCGCGGCGGGCATCACGGGGGCCTCGGCCAACTACTTCAACCAGCCGGTAGCGATTGTCGGCGCGGCGAGAATGGGGTGACCATGAGCGTTGTTTCGACCAAAGAACTGGCGCAGACGTTCGAGCGTGAGGTCGGCAGGCCCGCCATCGTCAAGCGTCGCTTCGTCTGCGTTCTGGCCGACGGCACGCTGCAAAACGACCCGGCCACGGAACTGGAAATCCTGGCCGCCGTCTTTAACACGACCACGGGGGTGATCGCGTCCTCTGCGATTTTCGGTGAGCCGCACCCACGGCTTGCGGCGTGGAAGCTGCGGAAGTTTTCGATCAACGAAGGATTCGAGGGCTCGCCGTACCACGTCGAGGTGGTGCTGGAATACGGCATCGTGCGCGACGAGGATTTCCTGACGCCGACCTCGCGCCCCACCGTGTGGAGTTTTGAGGGAAGTAGCGGCGAGTTCCCGGCGTTGCGGTATTTCCACCCTGGGACGCCCGGCAGCGGCAACGGCACGACCCACCCGCTGACCAATTCCGCCTTTGACTTCTACCCCGGCTTGATGACCACCGAGAGCGTGGTGCTGATGAAGGTCACGAAGAACTTTTCCGCGTTCCCATCGGGATGGTATGCCGCGAACAACAGCGTGAACGACGCCACCTACTTCGGCTGCGACGCCCACACGATCCGCGTGGCCGGTATTGACACGACATACGAGTACGAAGAATTCGGCGGCACGGTCGTGAAGTTCTGGAAGGCGACGGCCACGCTGGCCTACCGCCAGAGCGGCCACAACCTCCTGCTGCCAGATGTGGGTTTCAACTTCATCGACGGCGGGCAGAAACGTCGGGCGATGGTGTTTGATTTTCAGAATAGCGAATGGGTGCCGTCGCCGAATCCCGTGGGTCTCAACGGCAGCGGTGGCCTGAACATGACCGGGAATGCGACGGTTCTGAATCGCCGCGTGAATCCCGAGGCTAGTTTCGCAACGGTCTTCGGGATGCCGCCCACATGACGCCGAGCGACCGCGACGCCGTACAGTTCACGCGCGAATCCGCCGAGCGGATTGCGAACGTGGTGCGAGCCGCTGAACTGACGCCAACGCGCGGGCGGGCCTTGTCGTTCGATGCGATCCAGCAGGGCGCAAGCCGCAAGACCTTCCGCATGGCCACGTTCACCGGCGCGTGGTCGATCAACTCCGCAAAAACGGTGACGCTGCGCGGCTCGACCGCCACGCTGAGCGCGACAAATTTATTTGCTGCCATCGGCACGGCAGCGTCATCTCGTAACTGCGCCATCGCCAAGGATGGCACCGATTGGTTCCTCATCGCCGCCCAATGCTAGACCTCCTCGCCGCCATCGTCTCGGCCGATCCGCCGTCGCTCTTGGCGTGGCTAATTCTCGCGTTCGCCGCTGGCATGTATCCAATCGGCATCATGCTCGGAAGCACCTGCTCGCCGTGCTGCGCTAGCCCGTGCTCTGGCCCATGCGCAAAAAACGAAGACTGCCCTCCCGGCTGCCAGTGCGTTGGCGGCCAGTGCGGCGGTTCGTTGCCCTGCGTGGACTGCAAGGGCGAAAGCCTGCCCGACACCGTGACGGTTAGCGTAAGCAACTGGCCTGCGGATCGCGTGCAGGGTGGTTCGCTGGCATTTCTGAATTTTGAATCGGATTTCGGCTCCGGCGCGGCTGGCAAAGTGACGGCACCAGGCGACGACCCTGGGCCTGTGTCTGCGGTGGAGCTGACGAGCGGCGGGGAAGGCTACGCGAGAATCATCTCAGAGCGACTTGAGCCAACTGTGACCGCCAGCGCAGGCGGGACGCAACAGTTTTCCGTGTCGCTGGAGAAAGTTGGGGAGGGCGACCAGGCCGTTTGGGTGCTATCGGGGCTGGCGCTTGATGGAGGAGGCACGGTTGAGAGCGACACCATCACGTTTACCGTTGAGGCTCCTGGCGTCGAAGTTGAACCCGCGTCGGCGTTTCTTGTGCGCGGGCGAACTGCGCCATCGCTTTCCATCTCCGTCAACTCTGCTACCGGGGCCGGTGCGGAACTGGTGCCGGTCATGTTTCAAGGCTTCTCAAACTGCGACGGTAGCCCCGTGTGGGCTCTCAACGACTTTGCGATCAATAACGCAGGCTCTGGGTACGCGGTTGGCGATGAGCTTGTGTTTACGCTGACAAACGGCGTCGCGCACTGCGGCGATTTCGGCACGCCTTGGGTTGTGAAGACCGTGGGGCCTGGCGGCTCAATTGTCGATTTTGAGCTCGACACGAACGACAAGGACATTATCGACGGCTGGTTTCGTGAATATTACGCAGCAGGCGGCCCGATTGAATTCATCCAAGTGACGAGCGCTGGCGCTTACTATTTGCCAGGGCCGACGACGATTGAGCTCGCGACGGTAACGGTTACTGTCGCGCAGCGAGGCAGAGCGGCAGGCACCTACGGTGGGGCCTCAATCAGCGCGACCATCAACACCAACCCCAACAGTGCAACATTCGGCCAGATCACGGGGCTTAAAATTGCCAATGGCGGCTTTGGATATTTGGCGTGGGAATGGGTCGAGATTTGTTGCGGACCGTACTGGAACGGGAAATCTGTCGTCCTAAGAAGGCCGAGTCGCACTTCCGACGGGTTTGGTCCGCTGAATCCGTGCCTCTACCAGCACCGTTTTTTAAACAAGGGCTGCATCACGACAGTCGAGGTGCAATACTCAACTTCTGCGGCCCGCGTCATGGTTTGGGATCGCGGGAACGGCACGGACCTGAACAAGGGCTCCGATGCGCCCTATTCATCTGCCAGTGGTGCTTGCTTCGCGGAGGCGTTCAGGACGCCAGGCCAAAACGAGGAATGCGTGCCGTTGCCGTTTGAAGCGACCGCTCCATCTGGAGTCACGCTCACAGTGACACCGGGCGGCAACTACGCACCGCTCGCAGAACTAACTGGTTCTCAGACGCGGCACGTCTGCTGCCGGGACGGCGGAACAGCGCCGCTAGAGATCGAGGCAACGGTTTACCCGGCAAGCTCATGGACCGGCGAAGAGTGGGTCGAGCCGGACCCATATTCAATCGTGCTGGTGCGCGGCCTTAACGGTGGCCCCTCTGGTGCGGTTCAGAACTGCACCATTAGCTATGGCGGGTTCGGGTTCTATGCCGCCGTCACGCACTGCAACGACTACTACACGGCTGGCTGCCAATCGTGTGAAAAGAAATGCCAAACTCGCGTCGGATCTCCTGGAGACAACTACCTAGCATTTCCAGACTTTCATCATTTTTCTCCGGGCTGCATTGGTTGCAATTCGTCCACGATGTGCAGGCCGCAGCCTGGGTCTTATGTCATTAGCCACAACCGAAACGGATTGCTTCCGCAGTACCCTCCGGGCCTTGAATTTCTGCCGCCTCCTCCAAACCCATACATACGGCTGGAAATCTCAGGATGATCGACCCCGCAAAACTGTGCGACTTCCAGAACCCCGAGCGCACCTGCCCAACCTGCGGCTACGTTGCCAAGACGCTGCCGCTCTATCGCATGTGCGCGCCTGTGCCGGAAGACATATGGGAGCCCATCCCTGTCGGCGACCTCGTAGAAAAGGGGCTCACCGCTCTCGGGATCACAAAGGAGCGCGTCGAGCGGCTGACACGCACGGAGGGCAAGCCCGGTGGGTGTGGCTGCCCGGCCCGGCAGCGGTGGCTAAATGAGGTCGGGAATAAGCTCCAGACGGACGCGCGGAACGCGCTGATTGCGGCGAAGCGGTTTTACGTTGGCGATTGACAGCCCCGCTACGTTGACGGGCGAAAGGGACGCAGCAGATGCCGGAGGATCACCACATCACGATTGACGGCAAGCGCTGGCTTCTGCGCTTCGTGCCGCTCAAGGGTGACGCCGCCGGTTGGACGTTCTTCGACAACTCAGCCCGCCCTCGCATCCTCATTGACGACAAACAACGCGGCTGGTCGCGCGTCGAGACGATCCTGCACGAACTACTCCACGCGGCTCTCGGCCCGAACATCTCAGAGGAGGCCGTAACCGAGGCGGCCCGCGTGCAGCGGCGTGTGCTGGCGATGCTCTACACACTCACGCCAAAGGAGTGACGCATGGCGAAGGCGAAGGCACCGAGCCTGCTGGATGACGTGCTCTCGCGGGCGAAGAACCGCAGCCCTGGGTTCCTGACGTGGTTTGAGCGACTCCAGCCAGAGGCCCAGGCTGAACTGGAGCGCGTGCGGCAGGCGTTCAACCACGACGTGCACCAGAAGCGGGCCTATGCTCGCGCGATCATGGACGCCGCTCGCGAGCGCGGGTGGAAAACAAGCGGCCTACAAGGAGTCATCTCGTGGCTCGAAGGAAGACGCTAGCCGAGAGCGTGGCCGCGAAGCTCCCGCCCCCGAAGCCCAGCGCTGACGCCGAACAAGTCACGCAGCGGCAGGACGGCGATTCGCTCGAAGCCCGCTCCACGAGCAGACGGATCAAGACCGTCGAGGATTTGCTCGCCCATATCGAAGCCGATATGCAGCGTTTTGAAGTGGCTGCATCTGAGGCAACAAAGTGGGAGACAGGCGACGGCGAAGGCGGGAGCATTGAACTGCACCGCGTCTTCGTGCGGCTCAAGCCGAAGGGCGGGCCGACGACCATCGAAGTGGTCGAGGCGATGATCGACGCCGCGAAGAAGACGCTCCGCAAGCCCTTGACCAAAACTGTCAAGGCACCCAAG
>Ga0208719_1000418_pt1 | contig 13169 bp, 17 predicted proteins | sample LakMenEpi30Jul09_FD_150747 | JGI IMG/M metagenome (GOLD analysis project Ga0208719, IMG submission 150747) | Freshwater microbial communities from Lake Mendota, WI - 30JUL2009 deep hole epilimnion (SPAdes) | ecosystem: Environmental > Aquatic > Freshwater > Lake > Epilimnion/Euphotic zone ... | reverse complement strand
GAAAATGGTCAAATGGTTAAAGGCTATGAAAAAGAAGCATCAAACTTATGCTTTCAAATTGCTTTGTAGCGGAACTGAAATAATAATCTATGTCGAAGGAACTGATAGCAAAGATGATGAATTTAGAATGTCGATTCTTTAGCATTACGCATAACGGTTTGCAGCTACACGCAGTAGCCGAAGCGTTGGATTGTGCGGTCGGGGCTATTGCTTGTAGGTGTTGTTATACGCTGCCTTTATTACTAATTTAATTTAAAAACAAAAATATGAACGCAAAAGAAAAAGCAAACGAATTGTTTAACAAAATGGATATGATAATTTACACAGACCAAGATAATTGGAAAAGTCAATGTATTAGATGTGCCCTTATTGCTGTTGATGAAATCATAGCAACAGAACCAAGATATCCGTCAAATGTTGATTGGGATGATGTAGTGGCTACACACCAATATTTTTATGAAGCACAAAGAGAGGAAGCACTTGAATTTTGGAATAATGTCAAATCTGAGTTGCAGTCTTTGTAAGGTTGCGTATAACGTTTTCGGGCTTGGCGAGGTGCGGGACTTTTAGCACCAAAGCCAATTAGAATTACTTAACTTAAAATTTAGCACAATATGTCAATAGAAAAACACAACCCCGCATCTTGCCAAACTGCTGTTAGGCGTAGTGCTTTATCTCGTAGTGATTATATGAGAAAAGTAGTTCGATACTACAATGGAGAAGATGATTGGAAATATAAATGTATAGATATATACGAAAAGGTGAAAAACGCTCAGTCTTGGGAAATTTGCCCAAATTGCGGATTATTCCCTAAGATTTGGGAATTTGATAATGGCAGGGTAACTGCTTGTGGATGTGGTAAAAATCAATACGAAAAGTTCACAATTTTTGCCGAAAGCGTTATGAGTGTTTGTAAAAATTCACATAATGGGCAAAGTGCTACTGATTACGATTTAGATGCTTTACGTAAAAATTGGAATCATTGGGCTAAAACTGGAGAGTTGTTATTCATTCGTGGCAATGGTCGCTGGTAGCATTACGCCTAACTACCCAATACCCGCAACTTTGTAGGACTTTTTCACTTCCGCACCTCAACGGCACTGACTGTAACCTGTCCGCAGTTGGTGTGAACCTTGACCATCGGTGTTCGGGTGTTGTTCCAAAATTTCCAAAACGGGTGAACTCTTTTACCGCGATAATAGATTACAAATGCGTTCAGGGTAAGGTCCGATTCAATCCGTGCCGTATCGCCCTGATCAGTAACCTTTATTTTCAGGCAGGAATTGGCAAGCTGAATAGTACGATTTATTCGTACAGTATCATGCACGATGCTATCCCGCCAAAGTTGAACGGTTCTGGTCTTGTACCTGATCTGCACTTTCGTTAACCCCTCGACGCGTTTCAATTTATACCCGAGTGAATCAATCACCTGACCGTAACGGTTTTTTAACTCCGCAATGGTCAGGTTCTGCCGGATAGCCGTTTCGCTCTTTTCAGCGATCAATGCTTCCACGTTCATGCTTTCGCGCTCTGCTTCGGTCTTCCAAGTCTGATTCGTGTTGTACATGATTTTTATTGTCAGCAATAGGATGAGGATAATAATCAGCAAAGTGGCGAGGGTGGTGCGCATAGGGGTATTGGTTCCAGATGTGATACCATAATAGCCTGCGCTTGTATGGCATACACGAAGTTAAGCAAAACATGATTAAAATTAGGCCGAGCCGTTTCACGTTTGCTTATACGCAAATCGTGACGGGTAGTTACTCCCCGAGAAGGTCTCGGTTGATGGATTCGATTAAGTCATCAATCCGGTTGGCTGCGGATTGGATTCTGGTAATGATCCGATCATATTCAGACGGCTGCAATTCGAGTAAGTTAATCAGCCCCTTAATATGCGCAATCGGAGCCATCAGGTTGTGGTTTAACTGAAATAGGATAGTTGATACTAACTGTTCATCCTGATGCGTTCTTGTGTCAAGTAATAACCCCTCAATGCGAATGTGGCCTAACGGTGAACGGTGCGCGAACCAGTGCGATTTAAATTCATCTGCCCCAACAATTACATTCAATGATACATCAATCGGTTTGCTCGGATCGCATTCTGATTCATCCGGGATAAAATCGTAATGATCCGGGTGAATGACATCGGTAACGGTTATCGCATTTGGAAAAGTATCGCGCCAAAGTTTATTCGCTTTGATGATGATTAGATTGTCTGCTGCTGCGACAGAAAAAAATCTTTTACTCTCAATTACCATATTGCAAATTTACGGCATTAGAAGCCGTGTAATGCGAATTGTATAAAATGCAATACAAATTGTTGCACAGATAAATGAACATTCTTTAAAATGAGGATTAAGCGGGTATTTAACAACCTGTGATTGCTGATATATTCGCAGCGTAGTTAAATCAGTCTGTCCTTTCGGTTCGTACTGCTTCCACTCATCATTGAACGCAATGCTCATGGTGTCTGATTGACGGATGACTTCCGGCTGATACGGTTCGACTGCGTGCGCATCGAATCCCGGCGGCAACCCCCAGATGTAAGGCTTTGTTGTGTCAGTCTGAATCATTGTCTTTGAGTGCCGATTTAATGCTGCTGATAGTGGTAACAAATACCGCAAACGAACCGCCAAATGTTGTAATATCTATCTTGCCGGTCATGAACGCAATCATGTGAATTATGGCAGAAAAAGCAATAGTAAGTTGAAACCAGTTCTTTGATAACCGATTCCATATCCCACCCCGTCTGCGCCTTGTTGTCATTCATTATCTAACACAAAAGGTCTTACGAAAATGCAGTGCTTTAAGTTCCGTGTTCTGCGCTCAACATTGCCGCCATTGGATTGATTCGTTGCTGATGTGTTGCCCTCGATTGTTGTTACCGTGCCGTTGCTTAATAGCTGAACCACAATCCCAACATGATCAACTCGCTTATCACCGTTCCAATCAAAAAAAACAACATCGCCCGGTTCTGGTTGCTGAACGATTCGCCCCCATTTTTTTAGTTGCGCCATTGCCGTTTGCGTTCCGGCAAATCCGGGAAAAGTGAATCCGATTTTAGGCAGTGGTACTCCGGCCTGTGCATAAACCCATGACACGAACAATCCGCACCAAGCCACCCCGTCAAACTGTGCCCACTTGCCGTATTTAGTTTTATTGCTATTTGCAGGCTTTTCGGTCTGCCCGATTTCTTTGGCTGCGATGCCTATGATTGTGTGTCTTAACATACCCAAGTGTAAAAAGAAGATCCTGATGGCGCAACGAGCGGCCCCCAATTTAATGTCCTAAATAGGTTTACGTTAGTTGCTGCCGAATCGGTATTTGAAAGGAACGCATAAATGGTCTGCCCTGCTGATGAATCAATGTCCTGAGTGGTAACAAATGCGACCTCTTGCGATGCTCCGGCTTGCAGTGTTAGTTTTGCCTTAAACCCTGCCCGCATTGTGATGCTTCCGGTTGATGGCGTTACGTTCAAATCCATTACCCAAGTTGCCGGGCCACCTGATACTATTACAGGCCGGGCAGGAAATAAATTGCTGAATCCGGTCGGTGCAGTTCCGGTTGCCTGTGATATAGTCATCCCTGCCGCTAAGTTAGCCTGACTGCCTGTAAATGTAGTACCGTTAGCCGTTCCGGTGAAGTTACCAGTGCTGCCCGCTGATTGCAATGTTATCCGTGCTGCTTCGGTTCCTCTTATTGTCAGCTGCCCTGTAACGATATATTCAACATTCGGTGATGCGTTGACATTGGCAAAGGTTAAAGTTATGCTAACTGTCTGCACAGATGAGAATGTTCCTGTTGTGAATCCTCTGTTGCCTGCAAATGTTTGATTTACATTACAGGTGATTTGATTTGCCACTAATGGATTGCCATTAATTGTTTGCGTTGCGTTACCAGAAGTAAAATTAATAAAATTATAAGACGCAGAAACTGTATGTGTGATTGTTTTATTGTTTGAAAATGTTATTGTCCCTGCGTGTGATATTATCCCGGATGTCAAAGTGTAAACTGCACCCGAAAAAATCAATGTAGAACTTGGCAGGGTTAAAATACCCGTTCCTTTATCTATGATAAAATTAGCAATACTAATCACACAATTAGCTGATGCAACCGTAATAGATGCGTTGGCGGTTGTTTCTAATCGCAGCGTGGCATTTCCTGCTATTGTGTTTCCACTACCCATGTTTATATTACTTCGGGGAATAAAATTAAATGCACCGTTGATTGTATGGGTAAGACCGCCACTTCCCGGAAGAGCATAGTTACCTGCAACCGCAACATCTGATTGCAGCGTTAAAGTATTGCCTGCATCAATATTGTTAAATACCCCAACTGATGAAGGAAAATTCAATGTCAATGCCATGCTCTGCGTGAATGTAGTGCTGCCGAAACTTACCGTGCCTTGCGAAAAGTTAATTGTGCCACCTGACCCACCTACGTAATTCCAATTCCTGTTAATTGTCAGGTTCGCGCCGGATGCGGTTTGAATTGTGCCGCTTCCTAAAAGTATTGAGCCGTTTGTAAATGCAGTTAAGGTAGAAGTTCCGCTGAATGTTAGGGTAGTATTCGCGTTGAGAATCGCCCTTGCAAGACCGTTAAGAATTGAATTGGTATTGAATGTTCCACCGCTAATTGTAATTGTAACCGATCCTGTAACAGGGCTAAAAGTATAGGTAACATTTGCGCCATCAGTACAGGTTAAATTGGTTATCGTTGTGTTATTAGTGAATGTTATTGTCCCTGAATTACCACCGTTGTAACTTAATCGTGGTATTGTAAGAGCAGACGGGCAGTTCACATTTCGGGTTAATCCTGCTGATGCAAAACGAAGATTTAAAAACGCAGTGCCGTCAAACAACATACCTGCGCCAAGTGTGATATTACCGTTAACTTGAACATCGAAGTCAAATGTAATTTTCCCTGTGTAACCGTTGGTGTTAAAGTTTGCGCATATTCTGTTCGCAGCATTTACCGTGCAATTCTTATTCGGATTGACACCGGTAACGCCATCAAAAATAGCATCCGTACCGACCGCAGGAATTACGCCTGTATTCCAGTTGCCAGTTGTATCCCAGTTGTTGTCCGCACCGCCGCCTGTCCACGTTGGCATATTACAGATTTATATTTTCAATCAGTTCTTTTGCCGCTTCAATCGCTGCGAGCCTGTTCTGCTCGACTACACCCTGCTGCTCAATCTTATCAATTATACCCTGTTCGGTCAATCCGAAAACAGAATGGTACACCTCGACAACATGCTGCTGACCGTTGATGATATAGGCAACCTCAGTAAGTACCAGTTCGCCTCGAAGTTCTTTGTTTATTACCGTGTATGTCATGGCTATGATTTAGTTACCCTGATTGAAATTGTGGCGTTTTTTATTGTTGTTGCCGTTTCGACAAAAAAAGCAAATACATCGCCCGCTATAAATGTTGTTGTCCATCCGGTTAATGTTGTCGAGCTGAGATATTGCACTGATGTTAATGCAGGTTTAGCACTTGCCACGATTGTATTTGCAACGGTCGGTAATGCGTTGTTCGCTTTCCAAATATCAAACCGGATGCTGCCCGATACATTCGCTGCAATGCTCCACCCGGTGATTGTCCCGGCATAAGGCATTACAACATACCCCACAACGCCCGGCTGAATCACTCCGATATATCCATCAACAGTTGTACCGAATGATCCTGCATTGGTTTGCAGCGTGCCATCACCGCGAACGTATTGCGATGTATTGCCGCCTAAGATCGTTCCTAATGATTTATTTTTCCACAGGTCGGTTGATTGCTCATAGGTCAATAACTGATTATTAACCGGTGCGCTACTGATTAAATCGACATCATGTATTTCATCAAGTTCATATCCATTTTGACAACGTACATAAATTTGCCCGTTACCTGCATTTGCACGCTCGACAATGCCGACATAAACTAAATGTGTTGGTGCGTGTGGTTTCGTTGCCGTAACGCCACCAAACGTGGTTCCACTGAGATATAAAGTATCACCCGCGTTAAATGCTGCGGTATTTATCCCCTCAATTACGCCCTGAATTATTATGTACCCTTCGCCACCTATCCCGATACTGCTATCATACACTAACCCGATTGTCTTTGCACTGGTCGCATCCGAATCGGCACGGGCTAATTTTACGCTCATCTTGTTGCCTGTTGCCTGATAAGCATAAACAACCTGACCCTTATTAATCACTGAACCCTGCGAATTATGAACGTATGCGAGTAATTGAGAAGATATTAATCCGATTGCCTGAAAATTAGTACCGTCATAGACGATCATAATTTCCTGATTCGCCTTAATATCACCGGATGCAATGGGTACGTTGGTATTTTTAAATATATTCTTTGCCCCTAACGAATTGATGTTAATTGTACTTGCGCCATCGTTTGCCGTGCCGAATTTAATCAGGTACGCATCACCTGCTGAATACGCAGTTACGCCCGTAATTGATGCGGTATAAACCCCTGCTGATACCTGCGTTGCGTTACCGGACAACAGACCACCACCGCCACCACCTGTTGCGTTCAGTGTATCACCTGATAATGATAGGTTAGTGCCTAATGTGATTTCTTGAAATACACCTGAACCGCTTGAATGCCGCCCGATTAATTTACCGCTGGTCATCAGCGTTGAAATATCCGGTGTTGCCCCACCTGATGATGTTAGCGGTGCGGTTGCCGTGACATCGGTAATAGTACCACCGCCACCACCGCCCGGAATCGTGATTAGATAAGTATTAATTTCATCTGCTAACTCTTCTGCACTTGAATAGGCCGGCGAAGTTGGCGCGATAACATCCGTATAAAGAAATTCGTATCTGATCCCGTCACGATCAGTAATTCTAACAACATCACCAAACGCCAATACCCGCGCATTATCTTTCCATATCACGGTTGTAACTGAATTTTCAGTTACATAAATTTCAAGGTCTGCATTGGTAATTGATACCATGATCAGTAATCAGTATTTCGCCTGCCACGTAATGAATCCAGTCCGCGCTGGTTTACCAAATCCTTTGCCGCATCGGTCAATTTGATGTTATTACCTACTGCGCTGATACGTGTACCGCCATAGGTTCGTGATCTCTTACTGCAACAATCCGATTCAAGCCATTCAGGATAATTAGTTGCGGCATCGGTTGTCGATGCGTTCATGTACTTAATGAATCTGCGCTCGTATTCTTTCGATCCGTCAAGTACCGAATTAATGTACTTGCTTAATTCATTTTGCGGCACAACGCTACTGAACTCATTTGTTTTGTACACTACCCCCGCCGCAGTTACATTCACCTGATTATGTCGCAGCAATCGCGCGTATGTTTTGTAAATCAGAAACCCCTCATATTGCTCTTTTAATTCAGGATAATTTGCAGGTGAAATTTCCTCAACCAATTTTTCAAAGAACGCATCGCCGCAGACCTTGCGCAGATCGAATTCCTGCGCTTCCAAAATAAACGGATCAATGCGCTCATCCTGAATGTTGATTGATAAGGTTCTGTATTTACGTATATCAGACGGGCTGATTAGTAGTAGTGCCATTGGTTTTTTGCGTTATTGGAATGATTGAAATTTGTTTGCCAAACAACCGGGTAAATTCCTCACTAATTACGAGCCGATCATCTGCGGTAATATCGTTGTAAAATACTTTCGCATCTTCAATCTCGCTGCTCGTACCGAGTTTACCTGCAACGGGCATAGCGGATAAGACAAGTGGCTGCTGCAATGCTTGAAATATATTCTCCTTCACTGATCGTTCTGTAAACTCCCATTTCTTATCGAAGTCCTGTATCTCGAATTTTGCAACCTCGAAATCAGCTACACCATCCTCAACCTCAACGAGCATGATGTTACCCACGTTCTCATTGCCTTGAAATTGTTCAAGTGATTCAATAAATGATGCCCGATCGTGATCTGATTCAAACCGACCCCGATACTTGACCATTTGAGGTGCAACGAAATTGGTCTTGACATTCTTTAATTTACCGATCTTTATTTCAGCATCGGTTTCGATGTCTTCAAGTACCGGGTCAAACGGTGATAATGGATAAGTTTCGATTCCATCAGCACTGAACCAAAACACCTGACCGGGATAGTTTGCGATCTTCTCTTCTAATGTCGCGCCCGGTTCAGCATTAATTTCATCCAGTGCGTAATCAGGATTGAACTTATCGAACCTGCGAATGTCAGCGGGTGAATATTTGCCATTGTCTTTCAATTTGCGTCTATCCCAATTATCATACACCGCAATCTTCTGATCTCTGCCAATCCTGCACCATTCAAAAGGAACGTGATTGAATCCGGTTATATCGCCCATTGCATTATAAGACACATGAACCGAAAAACCCCTGAACATTGCGTAATCATTAATGCACATCCGCATCAGCTTGTCAACGGTTATACCGTATTTATTCACCACTTGACGAGCAACAAGGTCATCTGACACACCGTTACCCATGATGAATTTAGCGAACTTATCCCAAGCGGATTTCGCTGCACCGGATGAATTAATCAGATCGTACACCCGTTGCGGATAGGCATTATCATAATCGAATGAATATACATTCTCCGCTCTCAGGTCGCGTATAACTTGCCGCTGCCTGTTATTTGATGTTACGATCCGTGCCATTGTCAATTAGTGTCTAATGATGTTTGTTTTTTCTTAACCTTTTTCGGTAACGATTCTTTCGTTTTTTTATGCACCACTTTAGGCTGCTCATAAAGAAACTCGAAGTGAACCGATAAGGCCGGATTGATGCGCATTAACGCTTCTGCTTCTTTGTCGCTTGTATTATGGTTATCATAAATCTTCGGGTCACCATGCGCCCGAAATGCCTTTTTAATGCGATACTTAACCAGTTTAGGTTCTTTTGAATTTGTTGCCATACGTTTTGATTTGTCCTTCAAAGGTATTTCATTTTCACCAAAGTCACGTGCAAGAATCCGCATTTCAAAATAAGCATCGGTTGCGCAGTTTGGGCATCGTCTTTCCTTTGGCGTTCCGGTGACAGAAGCGTATAAAGCGAAAATCCCCTGCCTCTTCTCAGCAGGCAAGGGATATGAATATTCGCTCAGGGCTTTTGATAATTCAATCCCTGTCATCAATTACGGCAGTTCAAGCGCGTTCAGTGCAGATTTGGTTGCAGTGTATGAACCATAAGACAAGGTTTTCGGCGGTCCTGGTTCTTTCGCCTGCTCAGAGGTCGAAATAGTCAGGTTCCATGCGCCTTGCGTATCTGCATCTGATTTATTTGATTCGTTTGCGTTCAGGATCAATCCGGCATCAAGGCCGTAAAGTTCAAATGCTGAATCATCATCCGATCCTTTAAAGTTACTTTCAACGATCGCGACCACTACACCCTGACCAAGATAGCCAAGTTGCCTTTTGATTTCGGGTGTGTTGTCAAATACCTTGAATATTACCTCGTGATCGTACACGGTAGTATAACGCTGGCGGACCAGTGCGGCACGTAAATCAACAGAGTTGTTTTGCCCCTCGTACCGGTACAGATATGCACCGGAATTAAGAGTGATGGAAGTGATCAGATAGGGGTTAAGCGCATCGGGTGTAGTGGATGCAATATCTGATTTATTAACTAACCAGATACGGTCATTCGCGCCACCGGTAATCGGCTTCTCGCAGTTATTAAGGACATTTTCGGTTAGTCCTGCACAGGCTGTTGGCATATTGTGTTCCTCCGATTTTAGTAAGCAAGTGAAACCATGTAATTCTCGAGAACTTTCGCATCCATTTTGTAACCGCCTCTGAAGTTGGTGGTTTTGTCTTTGCGCTCGAACCACTGATCAATGTCAGCAAGTGCAGAAGCTGCATCAACACCGAGTGCGATGTTTTCTTTAGTGGTCAATACGGCACGGTGAGGAATATCGTATTTAGTGCCATTGTCGAAATCCGCGCGGATGTAACGATCCCACAGGTCAACACCGATGATTTCTAAGTTGCGATAACGCAGAACAGAGAAACCTTGTTCGATGCGGATAAATGAAGCATCGTTGCCTTGCGATTCAAGATAAGTCGCGTAGTTGTCAAGCAGTGACATCGTTACCAACATCACTTTATTTTGTGCCGAACGCAGTCTGTAATCAGCCTTGTTCATCATTGACTGGAAGGTCAAGAAAGCGCGATTATTAGCCAGTGCATCCTGAGCAGCTTTAGTACTTAACGCATTTTCAGCGATGCTTGTGCGTTGCGTAGGTGTTGCAGTTCCGATTGCAAATAATTGTTTCCAAAATCCGTCAATTTGATTGTAATCAAGCGGACTTACTCCGGCTGAAAGTATGCCGGATGGGGTTGCATCAACTGATTCAGCATCAGTATCACCGAGCCATGCGATTCGCAGCGTATCTTCATACATTGCATCGGTCATGCGCTCAACTAAGAATGCAGCAAAGTCAGTGCCGGTCAGGTCAGGTTCAGCCATTCCGCGTTGTTTTGCCCATACAAAGAAAGTATCTTCTAAGTTGGTGTAACATTCGGAAAGCCAAATTTCAAAACGCACAGGTTCCCAGAATTTCTCTGAGTTCGTGATGCCTGCGCTCAGTGGTGATGACGAACATCCTGCATCAACGCGGGTAATTTTACCGAGCCTGCCTAAGAATGCGATTTGTTTTTTCGTTACGATATCCTCGTATACGGTGTGAAAGTCGGTAACGGCAGGTTTTGCGAATACCTGCTCCAATATCGCCTCTCTGATTGATCTGATTTCCTCACCGTTGAATGTGAGGTCTGATGGGTTAAGGATTGCCATTTTTTATGAGTTGTTGGTTGTTTAGATTGTTACTTTTTGCGTTTTGTGCTATCGAGTTTCGCACTGATTTCGGAAGCAGTGAAACGATTGCCTTTTTTGTCTGCTGATTTAGTTGCAGGGGTGCGTGGGGTGCGGTTGAAAATCGGCTGCTTCTGCTCGAATTTGTCTTTGATCTCAGCCAATACATTCTGATGTTCAGATACGGATGCTTTGAGCGTTTCGATTTCGGTATTCAGTGCCGCGATAGTTGCATCTTTTTCAGTAATCTGCGCCTGCAAATCTTCGATGCTGATTTCTACCTCTTCGCCATTGTCCTCACCGGGCTGCATTACATCGGTAATTACACCGCCAACAGTTACAATGCCTGTACCGTCTGCAAGTGTATGACCGCCATCAGGCGCAGGCTCACCGTTAACAGTTACGGCAGCACCAACTGCGACCTCTTCACCTTCGATTGTTATCGGTGTTCCGTCTTCCAGTGTGGTGTCCAGATTTTTGATTTCATTTTTGGAGTTAAGATTAAACAAGCTCCGGATTTCATTTAGAAAAATTGACATGATTGAGTTTAGTTTGGTTTCAGACATTGTGATTAAGGGTGTGAATCGTGCCATTGCCATAACAGGCTGCACTATTTCGGTTACAAATCCAAGTTCAAAAGCACGTTCAGGGGTGATGTTATCCGCTTGTTTCATGAGCAGCAACATCTCTTCCTTATCGCGTTTGGTGTACTTTGCGTAAAACTGAGCAATCCGCTCTTCAACGGCCTTTAATTGGTCGGCCATTTGTTGCAATGCTTCAGAATCACCCTCAGTTACAGTCCACGGATTATGAATGAAAAACGTACTGTTTTCGGTGATGGTTCGCTTTGATCCCGCCATTGAAATGATCGTTGCGATTGATGCGCACAGACCTTCGATGCGTGTTTCAATTACTGCACCGTAACTGAGCAGGTGATCAAGTATTGCGAATCCTTCGTTTACATCTCCACCGGGTGAATGAATGTGAACGATTATTTTATCTTCGGTTGTAGCACCTTGAAGCGATGCGGCAACTGATTGAACGTTGTTCTCGTAGCCTATTTCCCCGAATACGTATAGGTGCTTTTCAGCCATGTTGCAAAATTCTATACGTTTGTAGCAAAAAAGTTTAACACAAAATCGTAAATGAAAATTCTGGTTACCGGATTGAGCGAATCCAAATACTTTTCTGATGCGTATGATCTAACCATTGGCGTGAATAATTGCCCGTTTGATGTTGATCATCTTATTATTTGCGATAATCCGAAAGTGTTTGACGGTGATAGGTTGAAAGTGATTAAGGATCATACCGGTTGGTTATTTACGCACATAACCGATTGGCAGCAATACAGGCAAGCTGAGTTAATTAAATTAAGCAGTGTGCGCAGTGATATTTCTGAATTGAACACGGATAGGTATTGCCACTCAATCAGCAGCCCTTATATTGCCGTTGTGCATGCGTACAAATGCGGTGCGAAAGAAATACATCTTGCAGGTGTTGATCTTATCGGGCATCCGCATTTAGGGCAGGATCACAACATCAAAAAGTGTCAGCGTGATTTTGCTGCACTCAGTACGGCATTAAATAAAAATGGTTGCAGTCTGAAATTAATTCGCTCAACAAAAGACGGTGCAATGCTAAATATTCTGGATAAGGCTGATGGGTTTGAGTTGGTATAAAATAGAAAGCCGGACACTGCTGCCCGGCTCCTAACCATTCCCAAAACGAACACACATGAATTAGCGTTCGTGTCAAATATCGAAATAATTTTCGACAATCTTAATCTTTCTGCCCGAAAAATATTTGACGCCCGGATTTAATTTAAGATCGTAATCGAACCACTCATCCACATATCCGTGCTGCTTCCAATATTCGTAAGGTCTTGACGGACTATTTTTAAATTTCTCGTTAATGTCACTACGCACCATTGAATAATGATGGAATAGAAATTCATCCATTGGGAACACATAATAATTGCCGCAGGTATTTACCCTCAGTGTAGGATCAACAAGCACCGGATAGTTGTGCAGCTTCATGAATTGCGTTGACGGATATAGCTTAATCAGAAATGGCATGAAGTAGTTCTCCGGTGGGTCAAGCTGCCATGTAGGATATTTGTAATAAGTCAGCATCCCGGTGAATGTCACATCGTACTGTTTTGATTTATCGATTGCCGCCTTGAATTTATCCGGCTCGTAAATGTGATCGCAATCAACCAGTATCATGTGCGATGCGCCAAGATCACGGCAAATGTTAATCATCATGTTTTGTTTGTTGAGTTCATTCTCCTTTGGATTAAATGACAGGTCAGGTTTGAACTCGAACGATTTAATATCTGGATATTGCTCAATGTGATCTAATACGTTCGGATTT
>Ga0208719_1000414_pt1 | contig 13235 bp, 10 predicted proteins | sample LakMenEpi30Jul09_FD_150747 | JGI IMG/M metagenome (GOLD analysis project Ga0208719, IMG submission 150747) | Freshwater microbial communities from Lake Mendota, WI - 30JUL2009 deep hole epilimnion (SPAdes) | ecosystem: Environmental > Aquatic > Freshwater > Lake > Epilimnion/Euphotic zone ... | reverse complement strand
GGCAGATGGTGGGAAGACCACGGTGTCGCTTACTCGCATTGGAAGACGCCCAACAGCCGCGATCCCGATGTTATCGGGGATGATTCCGGTGCCTCCGCCATTAGGTCCACTAAAACGGCGCTGCCGGATATTGTCGTTCGGCCTGGGGGATGGAGCGGATGCATGACGGCCGCGCGCAGCAGGCACCCCGGTGGTGTCAACGCGACGTTCGTGGACGGCTCGGTGCGATTCATCGACGAGACGATCGCCTCGAATGTCTGGACTGGCCTTGGGTCGATGGATGGCGGCGAGTCGGTTCGCAGCGAATGACCAACACGAGGAGACCGTCTTGAACTGGCAACTTTTTCTCGAGGCGCTCGCCGGACAGGCCCCAGGGTTTACCGCTGCCGACGTCCGTAAACTCCGCCTCTTCGTGGGAGGTGCGGGCCTCGTCGGACTGTTTGTTGCATGGTCGACGATTGTCTGGTTTTTTTCTCCGCCGTCCCCGGTGTCCATTCGGGGCAGACTTGCATTCCAGGGCACCCCCGTCGAGCAGGGAGAAATCGAGTTCACACCTGCTCCCGGTGAACAGGCACAGCGGCACTCGATCAAGGTTGAAGGGGGCGCTTTCCTGCTGCCCGCTACGCAAGGCCTGCTGCGAAACAAGAAGTACGTCGTGAAAGCCAAGGCTTATCGTAAGACTGGAAAGGTTTACGAGAACGCCGAGGGGAGCGACCCGGTCGATGAGTACGAGCAGTACCTTCCCTCGCAATACAATTCCGAATCGCAACTCTCCTTCGTCGCGGACCGCGCATCGGTTGCCAAAGGACTCGACCTCGATTTGAGGTAGGACTTACGAAGCGACGCTGATTCGGGGTGCGGTGCGTGTGGCTCAGGCGAACCCGCGTCTTCACACCCGAACTCAAGACTGTCGATCGCGATCTTCACCGAAACAGACGGGGCCTTCCATGGCATGACGATGGGCCCGGCGGCTCATTCGCCCCTCCCAAGCCCCGCTGATCGATCGACTCGAGCTCTTGCTCGCCGAGACCGGTGGCTGAAAGCCGCCCAGTGTGCGCGGCCTACCGCTCCCCGCCGCCGCAGGCGACACTCTCCTGGAGGAGACCGCCACCGCATGCCCCGCTGCTCCCGCGCCTTCACGCTCGTCGAACTGCTCGTCGTCCTCACGGTCGCCGGGCTGTTCCTCGCGGTCATGCTGCCGGCCGTCGACGCCGCCCGCGAGCGGAGCCGGCAGCGTGCCTGCGCTGGGAATCAAGCGCGGATCGGTGAGGCGATCCTCGCCTGGCACCAGTCGCACGATCGCTTCCCCACCGGTGTCGCCTACGGCGACGGAGAAGGGGACTGCCAGCCCTATTCCGGGCGCACCATGTGGACGTTCACGATCCTCCCCTGGCTCGGCCGCAGCGATCTCGCCGCCCGGATCGGCACGAAGGGCTGGGGGACCGCTCCCCCCGAAGGAGAGTCGCTGGACGTCTTCCGCGAGCCGGTTTCCCAGTACCGCTGCCCCTCCGACTCCCACGTCACCGTCGACGTGGCGGTGCTCGGCATCGTTGGTTACTCGCAGAGCAACTACGTCGCTTGCTTCAGTCCGCACGGATTCCCGGTCGAACCGGAGGCCGACGCCGAGTGCCTCGTGCACCAACAAATCCACGGTGGCGAGCGCACCACCGACAATCCCACCGTCCTCTCCACGAAGCCGTTCCGCACGCTGCCAGGCCGGGCGGTGTTCAACTTCGAGGGCGTGCGCCGCTCGCTCGACGATGTCACCGACGGCACCGCGCACACGATCATGCTGTCGGAGGTGATCGCCGGAAACGACAACCGCGACTTCCGCGGCCAGTGGTGGTGCGACCATGGGGTGCTGTATTCCCACTGGCACACCCCGAACTGGCCCGGCCCCGATCGGGAAGGATCCGGTGCCAGACCGATCACGCCCACCAAGAGGCGGCTCCCCGGACTCGAGTTTCACCCCGGCGGATGGCCGGCGATTCTCGTCGCCGCCCGTAGCCATCACCCCGGCGGGGTGATCGCCACCTCTGCCGACGGCGCGGTGCGGACGGTGCGGGACGACATCGCTCCCGAGGTGTGGACGGCGCTCGGCTCGATGAACGGCGATACCTGGCCCGATGACCGCTGACGTGGAGGGCCCCCCGCGAGCGTACGCTCGGCGGCCGGACGCCGGAGCAAGAGCGTGTTGGCCAACGCTCGCTCCATTGTTGCCGGGAATCGCACGAGTAGGATGGGAAGTCGTGCAAAAGCCGGTTCGCCGGGGGGCGTTCATGTCGTCGGCACGCGGGTCGCCTCTCGCGCGTCACCGCCGCTCCCGCTGGTGCAGCGTCGATGCCGCTGGCGCTGCGATCCACACTTCCACAGACAAGCTGCCGCCATGCCCATCTCCCGCCCTCGCGTCGCCTGGCTCGTCGCCCTCGGTTCCGTACTCTCGCCCCTCGGCTCACCGGCCGCCGAGCCGCCGCGGGCCGATCTCGTCATCGCCGATTTCGAAGGGGATTCCTACGGCGCTTGGCTTGCCGAGGGGACGGCCTTCGGGAGCGCCCCGGCTCGTGGAGCCCTTCCGGGGCAGATGGCGGTCGACGGCTTCGAGGGCAAAGGGCTCGTCAATTCGTTTCTCGGGGGCGACGACAGCACCGGCACGCTCACCTCGCCCCCCTTCGAGATCGAGCGGCCGTTCTTCAGATTTCTGATCGGCGGCGGCAACAACCTCGAGAAGCTCGCTCTCGAGCTGCTCGTCGACGGCAAGGCCGTCCGCAGGGCCACCGGCGGGAACGACCGGCCAGGAGGGAGCGAGACGCTCGTCCGGGAATCGTGGGATGTGGCGGATCTGGCCGGCAAGACCGCCACCGTACGGATCGTCGACGCGGCCACGGGGGGCTGGGGGCACATCAATGTCGACCAGATCGTTCAGACCGACACGAAGCCGAAGGGGATGCTGCAAGAGCCCCGCCGTGAGCTCGTCGCCGAGACTCGCTTCCTTCAGATCCCGATCAAGAACGGCGCGGCGAAGCGGGTCGTGACGCTCCTCGTCGATGGCGAGGTCGTGGTCAAAAACGACATCGAGCTCGCCGACGGCGCGGCTGATTGGTGGGCTCCGATGGAGATCTCGGCTTGGAAGGGAAAACAGCTCTCGCTCGTCGTCGACAAGCTCCCCGAAGACTCGACCGGGCTTGCCGCCATCCAGGCGACCGACTCGTTTCTCGGGCCCGGCTCGCCCGACCCCCTCTACGCCGAGCCGTTCCGTGGGCAATTCCACTTCTCCCCACGCCGCGGCTGGAACAACGATCCCAACGGCCTCGTCTTCTTCAACGGCGAGTATCACCTCTTCTTCCAGCACAATCCCTATGGCTGGGGCTGGGGCAACATGCATTGGGGGCATGCGGTGAGCCGGGATCTCGTCCACTGGGAGGAACTCGGCGACACCCTCGCCCCCGACTCCACGGGGCCGATGTTCAGCGGCAGCGCCGTCGTCGATTGGAAAAACACGAGCGGCTTCGGCAAGGATGGGACGCCGGCAATCGTCCTCCTCTACACCGCGGCAGGCAATCCGGCCTTGCAATGCCTCGCCCACAGCACCGACGGCCGCACGTTCACGAAATACGAAGGCAACCCGGTCGTCGGCCAATTCACCCCCGGTAACCGCGACCCGAAAGTGTTTTGGCACGAGCCGACGCAGCAGTGGGTGATGACGCTCTATGTGGAAGAGCGGGACAAAGACGGGAAGGCGGTCCACACGATCCGCTTCCTCACCTCCCCCGATCTCAAGACATGGACGAGCCAGAGCGCGACCGAGGGATTTTTCGAGTGCCCCGACTTTTTCGAGCTTCCCGTCGACGGCGATGCCGCGAATAAGAAATGGGTGCTCATGGGGGCAAGCAGCGAATACCAGGTGGGCTCGTTTGACGGGAAGGCATTCACGCCCGAGTCACCGAAGCTGCCGGGCCACCGCGGCCGCGGGTTCTATGCGGCGCAGTCGTTCAGCGACATCCCGGCCGCCGACGGCCGGCGGATCCTCGTCGGCTGGTTTCAGACCGAGACGCGCGGCATGCCGTTCAACCAGTCGATGACCGTTCCGCTCGAATTGGGGCTCGTCTCGACGGCCGACGGCCCGCGGCTGACGTTCACGCCGGTCGAGGAACTGAAGTCCCTCCGCACCGAATCGCATCGAATCCCCCTCGACGTGCTCGAACCTGCCGCCCCGAATCCCCTCGCCGACGTCGCCGCGGAGCTCGTCGAGATCCGGGCCGAGTTCGAGCCCGGCGACGCGGACGTGGCGTTCACCGTCCGCGGCGTCGAGGTCGTGTGGGAATCGAAGACGTGGGAAATTGTCGTCAACGGCCATCGTGCCCCGGCGCCGCTTCGCGACGACCGGCAACGGCTCGTCATCCTCGCCGACCGCACCGGCCTCGAAATCTTCGCCAGTGGCGGCCTGACGTACGTCCCCATGCCGGTGAATCTCCGCGCTGACGACCGAAGCATGAACATCAAGGCGATCGGTGGGCCGGTGCGCTTCCACGCGCTCGAGATCCACGAACTGGAGTCGGCGTGGCGCGCCTCCACGAACAGCCCGGCACCGTAGGTGGCCCCGCTGTCACGATTGACCAGAGGAGCGGATCGATGATCATCACCGGCAGAGTTTGGGGAGGCGTCCCTGGATGCGTGGCCCTGTTGCTTCTCTGGGTCACGCCGCTCGTCACGGCCCAGGAGCCAGTCCTCGAACCGCGGCTTCCGCGGTTCGCAGGCACCGACGGTGAGTCAAGCAAGCCTGTCAACGATCCTTTTCCGAAGACCTACGCCGATCCCGCGGTGCCCCTCCTGCAACTACCGACGCAGTTCCGCTCCCGGCGGACGACCGCCAACATCGCCTCCACGCCCGAAGGCACCGTCGACGTCCTCGACGTCACCGGGCCCGGATGCCTGCGGAAGCTGTGGTTCGTGTTTGCCGAGAAGGATCTCGACGACCTCGAGATCGAGATCAACGTCGACGGGGCGGAAACGCCCCAGGTGCAGATGCCGTTCCGCTCGTTCTTCGGCACGCTGCTCGGCTTCGAGGATTACCACATCGAAAGCGCCGGCATCGTCACCTTTCCCAACTTCACCGTGACGAACGACCCACTCATTCCCACCAAGGCATCCCCTGGTTGGAATTGCCATCTCCCGATTCCCTTCTCCACTCGTTGCCTGATCCGGCTCCACGGCAAGTCACCCAAGCATGGCGCTGCCATGGTCGATTGGCAGCAGTATCAGGGGGAGGTCGACCTGACTCCGCTGCGTTTCCATGCCCAGCGCCACCTCGCCGAGCCGGCGTCGCCGACGGAGCCGTTCCCGATCCTCGAGACCGAGGGGATCGGGTTTCTCGCCGGCTATGTCATGGGGTATCGCCAGAAGGATCATGCCGACATGGTGTTCCACAACAGCGGCACGCGGATGCTGATCGATGGCGAGACCGACCCCCACGTGATCTGCGGTGCCAATGTCGAGGACGACTTCGGCTTTTCCTGGGGATTCAATCAGTATCAGACGCCGTGGGCGGGATGCCCCTACCGCGACAACCGGGGCCGCAACGACCAAGACGGCGTCTTCTACCGCTTCTTCGGGCCCGACCCGGTCCTCTTTCGATCGTCGTTACTCTTCACCTCGAATGCCCGGCCCGATGATTACGAGGCGGTCTCATACTTCTACAAGGTGCCGGACTCGAACGCTCCGCTCGTCGATTCGCCCACCGACTGGATCGCCGTGGGGCTGATCCCAGACGGCGCCGATTTCGATGCATTCCGTCGGCCGGCCGACGACGTTGTCCGGCAACTCTCGCAGCCCGCCCTCCCCGCCAGCATCACGATCGGTGCCGCCGACTTCCCCCTCCACACGCTCAAGAGCGAGCATGGCTGGCTGCGGCTGGAACATGTCAGCCAGCATCGCCCGGCCTACCCACCGACAGACCACTCGATCTACGCGAGGACGACACTCTCGAGCGCCGCCGAACGCCGGGCCACGCTTCGGTTGGCCTTCGATGACTGGGCGATCGTCTGGCTCAATGGCGAAAAGCTCGCCACCCTCGATCATTCGCGTGGTTTCGAGACGGCGAGGCTCCCCATCAGGCTGAATCAGGGGGAGAATCAGCTCGTGATCAAGACGAACAATCGACAAAACTCCGACCGGTTGATCTGGGTCATTCACGCGGCCATCGAATCGGGACAATGAACCCGGTCCCACCGGCGACAACCACCTCATGGTCGCCATCTGCGACCGCGATTCCCCCAGGCCGACGTGAGCGACAAGGGCCCGACCGATGACCACACCGCCGCTGCTCTCGATGGAGGGGATCTCGAAAAGCTATCCCGGCGTGCAGGCGCTTGCCGGGGTCGGGCTTGAGCTTGCGCGTGGCGAGGTCCTCGCCCTCCTCGGCGAGAATGGTGCCGGGAAGAGCACGCTCATGAAGATCCTCGGCGGTGCCGTTCGCCCCGACGCCGGCAGGATTCTCATCGAGGGGTTCGAGCGGGCGATCCGCTCTCCCACCGACGCTGTCCGGGCCGGCGTGGCAGTGATCCATCAGGAGTTCAACCTCGTTCCCGCTCTCGGCGCCGCCGACAACATCTTCCTCGGCCAGGAGATCGCCAGCGGCCCTGCCGGGCTCGCGCTCGTCGACCGGCGCGCCCAGCGCCGCCGCGCTCGCGACCTTCTCGCCCGGCTCGGGGCCGATTTCGACGCCGATGCCCCCTGCCGCTCGCTCTCGGTGGCGCGGCAACAACTTGTCGAGATCGCCAAGGCGCTCGCGGCCGGGGCGCGGATTCTCGTCATGGACGAGCCGAGCGCGGCGCTGACGACCCTGGAAGTGGCGGCCCTCCATGACGTCATCCGGGAGCTGAAGCGCGACGGCACCGGCATCGTCTACGTCAGCCACCGCCTCGAGGAGATCGCCGCGGTCTGCGACCGGGTGGAGGTGCTCCGCGACGGCCGCAACGTCGGCGGCGCCCCCGTCGCCGCCGTCAACCGCAGCGACCTCATCCGGATGATGGTCGGCCGCGAGCTCGTCGAGGAGTTTCCCCGCCGCACGATCGCTCCCGGCGACGTCCGCCTTGTCGTCGAGGGGCTGACCCGCGGCACGGCCGTGCGCGGCGTGTCGTTCGAGGCCCGTGCCGGCGAGATCCTCGCGCTCACGGGGCTTGTCGGCTCGGGCCGCACCGAGGTCCTCCGGCTCTTGTTTGGCGCCGACAGGCGCGATTCCGGCACGATCCGCCTCGATGGCAGGCCGGTCGAGCCGCGTTCCCCGCGCGCGGCGATCGCGGCGGGCATCGGGCTCCTTCCGGAGGACCGCAAGCTCCAGGGGCTCGTCCTCGGGCTGTCGGTTCGGGAGAACTTTTCGTTGCCGAATCTGGCCAGATTCTCCCGCGCCGGAATCGTTCGACAGAGCGCGGAGCAGAAGGCCTGCGCGGACTCGATCACGGCGCTGCGCATCAAGACACCGCGGCAGGAGACGGCCGTCCGCGGGCTCTCCGGCGGCAACCAGCAGAAGGTGGTGCTCGCCAAGTGGCTCGAGCGCCATTGCGAGGTCCTCCTCTTCGACGAGCCGACGCGCGGCGTCGACGTCGGGGCGAAGGTGGAGATCTATCAGCTCATGAACGACCTCGCCGCTGCCGGAAAAGTCGTGGTGATGGTCAGCTCCGATCTCCCGGAGGTGCTGGGGATGGCCGATCGGATCCTCGTCATGCACGATGGACGGGTCACCGGAAGCATCGACGACGTCTCGAGTGCCACGCAGGAGTCGATCATGGAGCTCGCCGTCACATGACGCACGACACCCCTGCCACCACCACGACGCGCGATGCGGGGGGAAGCCCTGCCTGGGATCGAATCCGCGGGGCTCTCCAGGATCTCGGCATGACCTGGGTGCTCCTCGCGCTCTGCGTGCTCTTCAGCGCGCTCACCTGGAGCGAACAGCAGCCGGGGGGAGCCGCGGCGGCCCGCGGTGTTGCCGACGACATCATCGCCGCCCATGCCGCCCCCCAGCGCGTCCTCGTGGCAGTCCGCGGCCAGCCCGACGACGTCGCCTACGCCGACACCCTCGCGGAGATCCTCCGGGAGCGGGGCGCGACGGTCGTCGGGGTCGTCAAGGGAGAGCCGAAAGACGCACGGGGGGCCCTCGTCGCTGCCAACGCCGCCGGCGAGCCGCTCGACGTCATCGCCGGGAGCGCGGCCAGCGCCGCCTGGGCGCTGTTCGCCGATCTGCCGAGCGACTTCCCGGCGCTCGGCGACCCGGCGGTCGTTCACCCGCGCCCCTACGCCTGGCCGAACTTCCTGAAGACCGAAAACCTCCTCAACATCGCCAACCAGATCGCCGTGATCGCGATCCTCGCGGTAGGGATGACGCTCGTGATCATCACCGGCGGGATCGATCTCTCCGTCGGCAGTCTGATCGCGCTTGCCTCGGTGGTGACGGCGGTCCTCGTGCGGGATTTCGCCGGCGGAGTCGAGGCGGGCGCGCTTGGCATGCTGCTTGCCGGCCTCGGAGGCGTGGCGATCGGGGCCCTCGCCGGGGCGATCTCGGGCGGGGTGATCGTGGCCTTCGGGATTCCCCCCTTCATCGCCACGCTCGCGATGATGCTCGTGGCGGGGGGCGGGGCCTCGATGCTCGCCAAGGGGCAGAGCGTCTACCAGGTCCCCGATGCCTTCATGTGGCTCGGCCGCGGTGCCGATCTCGGCCTCCCCAATGCCGTCGTCCTCGTCCTCCTCCTCTACTTCGTAGCCCAGTTCGTGATGGCGCGGATGACGTTCGGCCGCTGGCTGCTCGCCGTCGGTGGCAATCGGGAGGCGGCGAGGCTTTCGGGGGTGCCGGTGCCGGGGACGCTCTTGGCGGCGTATGTCCTCTCCGGGGCCCTGGCTGGCCTCGGCGGAGTGGTGATGGCCTCGCAGCTCAAGAGCGGCTCGCCGAACTTCGGGCAGATGTACGAGCTCTACGTGATCGCGGCGGTGGTGGTCGGGGGGACGAGCCTCGCCGGCGGCGAAGGGAGCATGATCGGGACGCTCGTCGGGGCGCTGATCATCGCGGTGATCCAAAACGGCATGAACCTCGTCGGCATCGAGAGCTACACGCAGCGCGTCGTCCTCGGCGGCGTGATCCTCGCCGCGGTGCTCCTCGACCGGCTCCGCCGACGGTGAGTACACTTTCCCCATGCTCAGCCAGGAAACCCTCGACGCCTACCGCCGCATGACCCCCGGGGAGCGGCTGGCGATCACGTTTGGCATGATGCGCGAGAACACCCCCTACCTCCTCGCCGGCAGGGCGGATGTCATCGACCGAAGGTTCGAGTTGATCCGCCGCGAGAACGACCTCCGCAACGCCCGGATCCTTGCGGCGCTCGCCGCCATGAAAGCGAGAGAAGCCGCCGGCGATGAGTGACCTGACGTCCGTCATCCGTGATCTCGTCGACATCCAAGACATCCTCTTCACTCAGGGCCAGCTCGACGAAGCCTATCTGCGCCTCTGGGCCGGCCCTCTTGGCGTCGCCGAGAAGCTCGAGGCGGTCCTCGATCGCCCCTGACCGAGCACGATCGGCCCTGTCCGCCCTGGCTGGAGCGTCGGAATGCTGAAGGCTCGTTTGATCCGCTGGATCATATGGACCGTGATCGTGTCGGCGGTCGTCTTCGAACTCGGGGAGAATCTGTGGGCCTTGCTCGCCCCGCCCCCGCCGCTCCAGATCTCCCCCGCGACCACGTGGATCATCGAGCCCTTGGCACCCGACGGCCTGCCCGATTACTTTCGGGCGATGCTCACGCTCGAGCCGCGCGCGATCCCCGCAGAGAGCAACGCTGCCGCGGCCGTCTGGGAGCTGATTCCCACAACGATTTCCTCCGACAACGCAATCGACCACTCGCCGGCCCACCTCTCGGCCGCCGACCAGGTCCCGGCCTCCGAACGGCTGGTGATGCCGCCACCCCCGCCGGATGGGATGGAGGCCGAGGAAGTCGAGTCGATTCTCGAGACGTGCGCGCGCTTTCCCTGGCGCGCTGCCGATCACCCCTGGCTGGCCCGTTGGCTCGATGACAACTCCCTAGCCCTCGACAGGCTGGCCGCCGGCGCCCGCCGCGAGGGATGGTGCCCGCCGCGTTGCCTCCCCGCCGACCGATCTCCGACGGACAGGTTCGGACCGACGACCCCGCTGCTGATGTCGCTCACACTCCCCGTGGAAGGGGCTCTCCGTTCGTTTTCCAATGTCTTGCTTGCCCGATCGATGCGCCGCCTCGGGGAGGGCGACATCCGCGGGGCCTGGCACGACATCGACACGCTCCTTCGATACGGTGACAAGATCTCCGACTCGCCGGGATCGCTCGTCTGCCGAATGGTGGCAATGACTCTGTTCGCCCGCGCCGCCCACGCCACCCGGATCGTCATTCTCGATGGCCATCTCGACGACGCGCTGCTCGCCGACATGCAGCGATCGCTGCATTCGGCGATCGACTGGGCACCTTTGACCGAGAGCGTCGACACGTTCGAAAGGCTGTCTTTCCTCGACGCGATGACCTCCATGTTCGCCGATCCGACCAAGCCAGTGTCGTGGTTTTCCTTGGGCCCGCTCCGTATCCTCGCGCTCGACCCCAACGTGCCGCTGACCGACTCCAATCGGTACCTCGCCGCCATGGTCGACGCGGCCAACCAGCTGACCCGGGACGCACGTCGGCGGGCGTCGCAGGAGATCGAGGACGAACTCGAGGCCCGCAAGAACGCCCCGCGGGGCCGACGGCAGTGGTTCCAACCCTGGCATGAGGTCGTTTCGGAGGGAGTGAGCCGGAAAACGTTGGGCTTACTGCTCCCAGGACTCAAATACTCACTCGAAGACGACGATCGTGCCCATGCGTCGCTCGTCCTCGCCGACTGCGCCGCGGCCCTCGAGCGGTATCGCCTCGCGACGGGCCAGCCGCCGGCGAGCCTCGCCGACCTCGTCCCGGCGTTTCTCTCCGAAGTTCCCCTCGATCCGTTCACCGATACACCGATCGGCTACCGGATCGCGAACGGGCGCTGGACGCTCTGGAGCGGCGCGGTTCCTGAAGACGACGCCATCGATGATCTCGTCGTCCGCGGGCCGGCAGCCGATTCGCCAGAGGTACCGTCAGTCCCCTGACTCGACGCATCCCCTCACAGCCCGGCGCCAGAAAGAAACTCGTGTCGCACCGGCACGGTCGCCTTCTTCCCCGCCTCGTCGATGAACGTCACGCTCCCGGGGGCGTATTCCGCCGTCACGACCTTGCCGAAGCCTTCGGGCACGCGCGTCACCCCTTGGATGTAGCGGATCTCCGTCGGCTTGTCGGCCGTGAACTCGATCGCCGTCGGCACGCCGCGACGGGTGAAGAGGTTTTGGCCCGCCGAGGCGACGAGGCCGTCGGCGAAGAACGCCGTCACGTCTTCGAGGCCGAGGCAGTTGTTACGGCCGTTCCACGGGCTGCCGTGGCGGCCGTGGTTCTCGATCCAAAACAGTGTCGACCGCAGCACCTTCGGATCCTTGAGGGCATACCACAGCCAGCCCTCGTCGGTGCGCGCGGCACAGGTCCAGGCGGTCGGATCCTGCTTGTTGATCACCTGAACGAGATCGGCGTAGCCCCGGCGAGCCGGGAGGCGCGTGAGATCGGCGTCGCCCGTCCCTTTCTCGAGGAGCGGCACATGCGCGAGGTCGGAGAAGGGGGCCGCGATCGCAAGCGCTTGGTATTCCCCCTTCGTCGGGTCGCTAAACCGCGAAGGATTGGTCATGCCGAACTCGATCGGGCTCGTCGACACCCGAAACACCCCCGGCTCATCGGGCATGGCGAGCGTGGCATGGTGGCCGCAGGGGGCGGGGCCTGCAAATCCGGTGACGATATGCCGCGAATAGACGGCGTTGTGGCCGTCGACGAGCGTGAGTTCCTTGACGATCTTCCCCTTGCGGGCCTGTGGCTCGAAGGCGAGGACGAGCGTGTGCCGGCCGCCGTCGTGCTTGGTGTCGACGTAGCTCCATTCCGCCCCCGCCACCTCGCCATGCGGCGGATGTTTTTCATGGCGGTACGCATCTCCGTTGCCGCCGAAGGGGAGGCAGAACCAATCGCCCCGCAGCGCCGTGAGGACCGGCGCCGGCAGATCCTTCAGGCTTTCGTTCTGCCACGGGCTGACGTGATAAGGCTGGACCGGCATGCCGGAGTCGCGGAGGAACGTCACCGGCGCCATCTGCCCGCCGACCTTCGTCACCGCCAGGCGCACCTGCGGGCTCTCGAGCACCCACGACGGCTGCGCATCGATCGTTTCCATCTTCGCCGGCTCCGCCGCCGCGGCGATCGAGATCAGGCTGAAGAGGAAGAGCCAAGCGAACGGGCGGAGCGACATCGGGGGAAACTCCTCGGAACAAACGGAAGGAACGTCTTTCTCAGGCGATCGACACGCCGAGCGCTTCGGCGAGGGCCTTGCGCATCGCCGGCACATCGGGGTCGACGCCGGTCCAATGGCGAACGCCGATCACCCCCTGGTTCACGAGCATGCCGAGGCCGTCGATGCAGGTGCAGCCGCGGGCCTTCGCCTCGCGGAGGAACGCCGTGTCGGGGGGGCTGAAGACGACATCGGCGGCGACAAGCCCCGGGCGGAGGGACTGAAGCGCCACCGGCACCCGCGCCTCGCCGTCGTAAAGCCCGATCGAGGTGCCGTTGATGACGACGTCAGCCGTGGCAGGGACACCATAGTCACCCGTCCACTCGACGAACTCGGCGGCAGCGGAGGTCTGCCCGCGGAGGACGCCGACAAGCTCCTCACCACGGCCGCGGGAACGGTTGACAATTGTGATTTTCTTGGCGCCCGCCAGGGCGAGTTCCACGGCCACCGCGCGGGCCGCGCCGCCGGCCCCGAAGAGCACGATCTCCTTGCCGGCTGGCGGAAGGACTTCGGTCAGGCTCTCCAAAAAACCTTTGCCATCGGTATTTTCGCCGATGAGCCTGTTCCCCCGGCGGACGACGCAATTCACGGCGCCGATCACACGGGCCGATTCCCCGAGCCCATCGAGGAGCCGGATCACCGTCACCTTGTGGGGCATCGAGAGGTTGAAGCCCTGAAAGCCCATCGCCTTGGCGCCGGCGACGGCGGTAGCGAGATCCTCAGGGGCGACCTCCATGTTGACGTAGCGCCAGGGGAGGCCATGGTGGCGGAAGGCAGCTTCGACCATGGCGACGGTCGGGTTGCCAGACGCCCCTTGCGACATCGAGCCGACGAGCGC
>Ga0208719_1000412_pt1 | contig 13248 bp, 12 predicted proteins | sample LakMenEpi30Jul09_FD_150747 | JGI IMG/M metagenome (GOLD analysis project Ga0208719, IMG submission 150747) | Freshwater microbial communities from Lake Mendota, WI - 30JUL2009 deep hole epilimnion (SPAdes) | ecosystem: Environmental > Aquatic > Freshwater > Lake > Epilimnion/Euphotic zone ... | reverse complement strand
AATTATTTGGGCAGTGGTTTGTGAGTTAATTCATAGCGCCTCGCTTCTGCATGATGACATTTGTGACAGCGATGAAATTAGAAGAGGCAAGGTAAGTGTATGGAAGAATTTTGGTATATCAGCTGCTATATGCACTGGCGACTACTTAATAGCAGAGTCCTTTAAAAAAATTACTGAAATTGAGCAGGGCTGGCATCAAAATATCTTACTAGGGTTACTTTCAGGCACCGTTAAGGAAATTGTTTTTGGCCAGTCAGGTGATGTCAACACAAGCTTCTTAAATCTAGGCTGGGAAGAGTATAAAAGTCTGGCCACAGCAAAAACATCACCCCTTATTTGTTTGCCTATCATGGGGATGTTTAAATGCGCTGAACTAGATGAACCTTATTATATTAATTTAAGAAAAATGACAGACGAAATAGGGCTTGCTTATCAAATTGTTAATGACTTAGAAAATATTTTATTGAACCAAGCAAATGAAATTCCTACAGATATTGAGTTTGAAAGAATGAATGCATTGATAGTTTTAGTCAAAGAAAAGTCTTCTGAAAAAGAAATTAATTTTTTGAAAAAAAATAAAGCTGAATTTAAGCAATTTTTAATATCTTCAAATATTAAAGATGATTTAATTGATAGGATTCAATTGATACTAGTAAATATTAAAAATTCTTTACACCTTATGCCGGTCGTCATCAGACCTATTATTTCGTCTCTTTGTGAAGAGATAAACAAAAAAGCTAGCCAGTTTACACATGCAAAATAAAAAAATCATTGTAATCGGAAGTGGTTTTGGGGGAATAGCTGCAGCTTTGCGAATGAGGGCTAAGGGTTATGAAGTCGATTTGCATGAAAAATTAGATCAAATTGGCGGAAGAGCAAGGCAGTTTAATCGGAACGGCTTTGTTTATGACGCGGGGCCTACAGTCATTACGGCACCCTATCTTTTTAGGGAATTATTTGAAATTTTTAATGAAGACATTGATAATTTTATTAAATTTATCCCTTTAGATCCTTGGTATCGCTTTAGATTTCATGATGGGACATTTTTTAATTATGGCCCAGATCAAGATCATTTATTAGAACAAATAAAAACCATTGAGCCTAGAGATGTAAATGGCTATCTTAAAATGCTTCAGCATGCTGAGAAAATATTTGAATTAGGCTACCTCAAGCTTGCTGATCAGCCTTTTCATAAATTAAGTAGTTTAATTAAATATACCCCCGATATTATTAAGTTAAAGGGCTATCAATCTGTTTATCAATTTGTGTCAAGCTATCTAAGCCACCCAAATTTAAGGCAAGCCTTCTCAATTCAGCCATTGCTTGTTGGAGGTAATCCTTTTAATACAACCTCAATTTATGCTCTTATTCACGCGCTTGAAAAAAAATGGGGAGTATTTTTTGCTAAGGGAGGAACTGGAGAAATAATATCTCAGTTAAAGATGCTGATGGAGCGCCAGGGTGTAAATATATTTCTTAATAGCGAAATTAAGAAAATTGTTACTCGCGACAAAATGGTTGAGGGCATAGAAACTGAGGAAGGTAAATTTTATAAGGCTGATTATTTAATTACAAATGCAGATCCTATTTATACAAATACCAATTTAATAGAACATAAAAAAATTTCCTTGCATAATAAATTTGTAAAGAAAACAGCCAAGCACTCCATGGGTTTGTTTGTTCTTTTCTTTGGAACAAAAGTTAAATATGAGGATATTGCTCACCATACTATTTGGATGGGGCCTCGCTATAAAGAGTTGCTTAGTGATATCTTTGATCGCTATAAATTATCCGAGGATTTTTCTATTTACCTTCATAGACCCACAGCAACTGATCCTGATTTTGCTCCAATAGGTTGCGATAGTTTTTATGCGTTAGTCCCAGTACCAAATTTGAAAGGAAATATTAACTGGAAAGAAGAAGCGCCGATATTTACACAATCTATTATTAAGGCTCTAGAGCAAACCATGATGCCAAAACTTAGTGAATATATTTGCGAATCTTTTGTAATGACCCCTGACGATTTTCTTCAAGATTACAACACGCCTTTTGGCTCAGGATTTTCTATTGCTCCGTTATTTAGACAATCTGCTTGGTTCAGGACGCACAATAAGGATGATTTATATCAGAACCTTTTTTATGTAGGTGCTGGGACTCATCCGGGCGCTGGTGTTCCAGGCGTCCTCAATTCAGCCAAAGTCATCGATAAATTGATTCCATAGTATGAAGAATAGTTTATTGATGCGTAAGCATGGAAAAACTTTTTATTGGGCCTCTTTTTTTCTTGATAAGGTCAAAATGGAAGCGATTTACTCGATTTACAGCTTTTGTCGAAAAATAGATGACATGGTTGATGAAGCTAAAAACTTAAGTGTTGCCAAAAAAAAGCTTCTTATATTTATAAGCGCATGGAATAAAGGCACGCCTCATCCGGTCATTAGCGTATTAAATAATATTCCAAAGGAAAATTGGCCGAACCAAAAGCTTGTAAAAAATTTTTTGAATGGACAAATATACGATATTAAATTTACTTCATTCAAGTCAGAAAAAGCCTTAATTGTTTATTGTTACCAAGTTGCAGGCACAGTGGGATTAATGGTGTGTGACATTTTCGGCGTAAAAGATAAAAAAATGCGTTATTTTGCAATTGATTTAGGCATTGCTATGCAATTGATTAACATTTCTCGAGATATTTATGAGGACAGTCTACGAAATAGGATCTACCTACCTGAGAGTCTCATGGGTAAACATTCAGCTAAAGAAATAGCCTACCCAACAAAGGAAATTGCAGCAAAAATAGACCTCACCCGAAAAAAACTTATTAACCTAGCAAATATTTACTTTGCCAGTGCCAGTAAAGCGATTGATCATCTCCCTCGAGGTGCCGGTCTTGCTGTTAAATTAGCTTCTGCACTATACCAACAAATTGGACATCAATTAGTTCAGACACAATATCAACATAAAGAAAAAAGATGCTATGTGAATACCTTATGTAAGGTGCTGATTACCTTTAAGATTATTACTAAATTTTTACTTACTTTTAAAGTTAAATTAAAGCCTCATGATAAGAATCTGCATAAATTCATAATGACACTCCCAGATGCTCACTTTTAATATATGAAACAAAAATATGATATTGGAATTATTGGCGCTGGCTTATCTGGATTAACTCTTGGAAATTCTCTTCTTAGTAAAAAAATTAAAAATTTCATTTTATTTGAAAAAAATACCCACTTAAAAAATGACAAAACATACAGCTTTTGGTCAGGGCCAGGATTATTTGATATTAAAAGAAGCTTCAGTGTAAAACCGAAAAAAGAATGGTCACAAATAGAAATTAAGGTTAAAAATAAATCTTACAAGATTGATCTTGGTAGTTACAGGTATGCATGTTATAGCTCAGAATCCATTCTAGACGAACTATATAAAAAGATTACTAAAGAGGGGATTAAGGTAGAAAGAGGCCATTTAATTAATCATGTTAAAAAAAATCAAGATGGCTGGGAAATTAAATTAAAGAATAAAAAAATATTACTTAAGAATGTAATAGATAGCAGACCCAATAAAATATTTGATGATAAGTATCCATCTTTGAAGCAAGTTTTTGTGGGTTCTGAGATTATTTCAAATCAAAATATATTTGATGATAATTTGGTGACATTGATGGATTTCTCTGAGTCGAACAAAAATGTCATTTTTACTTATATTCTTCCATTCTCAAAAAATAAAGCTTTGATAGAAACAACCTTTTTCTCATCCGAGATAAATTTCAAGCAAGTTGGAAAGATACATGATCTTACTTTAAAAAAGTTTGATATAAAGGAAATAACAAGAACAGAGAAAGCTGTTCTTCCGATGTCACCATATATTGACAGGAAAATGGAAGAGCAATATTTTAGGATTGGGAACTTTGCAGGAGCATCTAGACCTGCTTCCGGGTATGCATTCACTCGAATCGCTCTCTGGGCGAACCAAATAAAAACAAAAAAAGAATTTTGCTATGACATGATTCATCACAAAGAAAATTATCTTATAAATTGGCTAGATAAAATCTTTCTTTCTGTATTGAGATCTAATCCTAAAAAAGCCCCTGAAATATTTAAAGTTTTTTTTACCAAAGTGCCCATTTCATCTGTTATTAGATTTTTATCTGACCAATCAAGACTGGTCGATTATTTTGTGATTATTTTGAAATTACCAAAATTAGTAATGCTTAGAGGCTTAATAAACTTATATGTTAAATAAAGTCAGAATTCACCAGTTCTTTTATTTGATATTAAGTTTTTTCTTAATATTTTTTTCTCAACAGAATAGTTTTTTGAATATTACTGATATCCATTCATCTCTCGCAATCTTATTTCTAATTATTATGTCTTTTGGTGTCTCTCATGGAGCTGCTGACTCCATTATCATATGGAAAACTTTTCCTAAATTTAAAACCAAAGCTCTAGCTTTCTTAATTTATTTATCAATTGTTCTTTTGGGGCTTATTTTATGGTTTCAAAGTCCCATACTAGGTTTAGTTCTTTTACTTTTAATGTCAATGTTCCATTTTGGACATAGCGATCTTTCACACCTAGCTCGGGCCCCTCAAAGCATCAAGATTTCATGGGGTATTGTCATGACATTACTCCCTGTCATTTTTTTTGAAAAAGAAGTTAAATCAATTTTTGATGTTTTAACCAATTCAGATATAAACCTTCAAGTATTTGTTATGCTTAAATTTATTACAATTGCCTTTATAGCTAGTTTTTTAATTTTGCTTTATCTCGATAAGGTTATTACCAAAAAAGATAAGCTCTTTCTTGCCTTCGAGTTTATAGTTACAATCATTCTTGCTAGTCTTCTGCAGCCAGTTTATTGGTTTACCTTCTATTTCTGTTTTTTACATGGTCTTAGAGCATTAATTAATATTGGAATTAAGTCTTTAAGAGACTTAATGTTTTTAGTAGCTTTTACCTTGCCAGTTACTTTCTTTTCCTACTTTCTTCTTTTTGAGCATTTGCAAATTAACTATTTAAATATCATTTTTTCTGTTTTAATGGCTCTTACAATTTCTCATATGCTCTTACCTTTAATTAATCGCTTACTGCTCAGCAGACTCTATAAGCGGTAAAATTATTGACGTTCGTTTATTCTGCTACAATCTATTTCAACCAATAACTTGTTAATTAATAACCATGCTTAGTGCTCTCATTATTATTTTTGTAATTACATATGCCGCAATCACACTTGAGCATTCTATAAAAATCAATAAATCAGCCACCGCACTATTGGGAGCGGGTTTGCTTTGGACTATTTACGCAGTTTCAACAGGTGACCATAAACTCGTAGGCCATCAACTAAGTGAATCTATAGCTTCTACCGCAGAAATTGTTTTCTTCTTAATTGGTGCTATGACCATTGTTGAGGTGATTGATGCGCATAATGGCTTTGAAGTTATTACATCTCGCATTAAAACTAAAAAACTTTCACATTTATTGTGGATAGTTGGATTCCTATCCTTTTTCTTAAGTGCAGTTTTAGATAATTTAACAGCCACTATTGTCATGATTTCTCTCACAAGAAAACTTTTACAAAAACAAGAAGATCGTCTCCTATTTGCAGCAATGGTGGTGATTTCTGCTAATGCAGGGGGCGCTTGGTCTCCTATTGGGGATGTTACAACGACCATGTTATGGATTGGTGGGCAGATTACAACACTAGCGATTATTAAAGGATTGTTCTTGGCCTCATTAGCTAATCTCATTGCACCGTTATTGTTTGTTAGTCATGCCATGCGAGGCAAACTTATTTCAACGCAAACTAAAACATACAGCGCCTCTTCAATGCTGACATCTGATTTTGAGCGAAATACCATGTTTTATTTGGGGCTTGGTATTTTGATTTTAGTACCTGTATTTAAAACAGTGACGCATTTACCACCTTTTATGGGCATCCTTTTTGGATTAGGAATGCTTTGGTTGGTAGGGGATTTGATTCATTACAAGAAGGACGATGCTGACAAACAGCAATTCACTTTAGCCCATGCTTTGCATCGAATTGATATGACTTCCATTGTTTTCTTTATCGGTATTTTATTAGCTGTGGCAACACTTGAGCATAGCCATATACTTCACTCATTCTCTGAATTTTTAGATAAAACAGTGGGCCGTCAGGATTATATTGTGACGTTATTGGGATTATTGAGTGCTGTTGTTGATAATGTGCCTCTTGTCGCAGCTTCAATGGGCATGTATGACTTAACTCAATATCCAGCTGATAGTTTCTTATGGGAATTTATGGCGTATTGTGCAGGCACAGGTGGATCCATACTCATTATTGGTTCAGCTGCAGGAGTCGCTGCAATGGGCTTAGAAAAAATACCATTCTTTTGGTACGTTAAAAAGATTAGTTGGTTAGCTTTGATTGGATATTTCGCAGGTATAGCTGTTTATATCACTCAATACAATCTAACTCATTAGGATGCTATCTAGATTTAGTGCGCGATGATTAGCTGATTCCAGTTAGTTGTGTAGTTCCTTGATTTGAATTGAGCCTTCATTTCCCATTCTTTTGTTACACCTTCACTACCTAACTTTAATTTACCTTTCCATCTTTGGTTGATGGTGTCCATGATCTTCATGCGAGAATTTGAAATCGTATCGCTGAATAAATGGCCTTGCATTTTATGTTTGGAAGTTAAATTACATAATGTAATACCAGCTTTTTGATAATCAAAACCCTCACGGTAAATATAATCCAATCCCAATAAGGCTGCATTGGTTAATACCATTGAATCATCACTCGGTTGAAATAAGGGAATGTTGACTCCATTCGCATATTGTTTCTTATCATCATGTGGGCTTGTTCTAATATAGATATATAAGGATGTAGCAACTGATTCTTGTTTTCTCATTCTTTCAGCAGCGCGGGTGGTATATGAAGTCACAGCCTCTATGAGTTCTTGTTTGTCTTTGACTCGTCTACCAAAAGAACGCGATACGATAATCTCTTTATTAGGCTCTTCTATATCTTTTAATTCTATACACATCACACCATTAAGTTCACGCACTGTCTTTTCAAGGACGATACTAAATTGTTGACGTATATAGTCGGGGTCTGCATGTTTTAAATCTAGGATAGATATAATGCCAAGCTGATTAAGTTTAGGCGCTAATGATCTACCAACCCCCCAAACATCAGAAACAGGAAAATGACTCATCCAGGTTTCAAGCGTGTCTTCATCCATGACATTTAAATTACACACACCTTTAAATGATGGATTCTTTTTTGCAATGTGATTAGCTAATTTAGACAATGTTTTGGTTGAGCCTATACCAATAGATACAGGTAATCCTGTCCATTGTTTAATTTTAGTTTTAATTTGTTGGCCATACTTAATGAGATCTTTGGATTTGAATGAGGTGAGGTCTAGGAATGATTCATCCACGGAATAAATTTCTTGGTCAGGACTAAATTTGGACAACAACGTCATTACGCGATGACTCATATCTAAATAGAGTGTGTAGTTAGATGACAGGGCTGTGACATTCTCTTGTTTGGCAAACTCTTTAAATTTAAACCAAGGTGTACCCATTTTAATGCCAAGTTCTTTAGCTTCATTAGAACGGGAGATAGCACAACCATCGTTGTTACTTAATACCACCACTGGTTTATTTTCTAGCTTAGGATTAAATACTCTTTCACAGCTGACATAGAAGTTATTAACGTCAATAAGGGCGATGGATTTCATAAATTTATTTTACTTGAAAACAAGGGGTTCGAGCAGGTTAGGGCAGGGGATTTTTTTTAAATAAATCTGTGCTAAACTGCCGTTATGTTTAAGCGTCTCTATAGTATTTTATGTTTAATCTTTTTGTTTGCTTTTAGCCAGCAAGCAGCGATTGCGCATGAAATTTCTCATATACAGGAACACACCCAAAAGACCCAATCTCATAAGTCAGATCTGAGCTCTTGTACTCAATGTATTGGTTTCGCAAAACTTCAGCATATTAATGATAGTGAATTTGTTTTCAATCTTGAAGAATTAAATCATTACACGGTATTTGTAGTCCAATCTCATTCATATGAATCTCTCACAGCAATTCACTTTGCTGCTCGCGCCCCACCTCAAACTTCAGTATTAAATTAAATTTAATTTACCTCCTTAAATCTTTTAAGGATGTTTGCTTTACTAATTTTTTATTGAAGAGGTTTCAAAATGAAGCTCAAAAAAATAACATGTGCATTATTTTTTATGTTTACTTTTCCGGCAGTAGCTGCGGATAAAGGAACTTTAACTATACCCACCACGGCAGTAACTGGAAATCCTTTAGGTGTTGGCTCTGATCAAATGGTGGTCCCCATTTCAATTTTAAATGGCCGTGAACTTTCATTAAAACGAGAAAATACTTTAGCTGAAACATTAAATAGCATTCCAGGTGTAAGTAATAGCTCCTTTGGCCCTTCAATAGGGCGCCCTATGATCCGAGGGATGGATAGTGATCGCATCAAAATATTACAGAATGGCATTAATAATTTAGATGCTTCTAATTTAAGTTTTGACCATGGCGTATCGATTGATCCTTTAATTATTGAACAAATTGATGTGATTCGTGGACCTGCGACCCTTCTTTATGGGGGTGGTGCAGTAGGCGGTGTAGTCAATGCCATTGATCACCGTATTCCTAAAGAAAAACTCCAGGGTATTACAGGTCGAGGTGAAGTGCGTTATGGAGGTGCTAATTTAGAACAAAGTAATGCGGCTGTAGTTGATGTGGGCACAGGAAATTTTGTGATGCACTTTGATGCCTATAGCCGAGACTCGAAGAATTTACGCATTCCAGGGAATGCAATTTCAAATAGGCTCGAATCGACCAAGTATTGGAATCCCGACAGTGGGGGGACTCCGGAGTTGGACGGGTCGGACGAAGACCATGCGAAACCTGGGAGTTATCAGCCATATACAAAAGCACATGGAAGAAATAAACTTCTTAATAGTCAGTCTGAAACAAGAGGTGGTGCAGTGGGAGCTTCGATGATTTTTGATAGAGGTTATGCGGGTGTGAGTTACGCCAAACATCAAACCAAGTACGGTAGCGTTAAGGAGCCCGGTATTCTTTTAGATATGGATACGGATCGTATTGATTTCGCATCTGAAATTAGAGATTTAGGTAGTTTTTTTGAAAAGGCTAAATTTAAAGCAGCTTATACTGATTACCGTCATCATGAGATGGACGCGGTTACAATTCATACCATCTTTAAAAATAAAGGTATCGATGGAACTTTTGAGTTAACGCATGTACCTTTGCTCGGTTTAAAAGGAGTGATCGGCACACAATTTGATAGTGGTAAATTCGATGCGATCGGAGACGAAGCTTTTATCCCCAATTCAAAAACTAACTCACAGTCCGTTTATATCTATGAAGAACTCCCTCTTAACCAGCATAAAATGACCTTTGGTTTACGTCATGGTAAACATGAGGTTAAGAGCAAAGGTGGGGAACCTGATGAAGATGGACATAATAAATTTGGCGCCCCTTCAAGAAAGAAATTCAACACTAATAACGCGGCAATTGGTGGGTTATATAAACTTAATGAGCAATGGTCGTTAACAGGTAATTTATCCCACAATGAACGAGCGCCATCTTACTTTGAGCTTTTCGCAAATGGGGTTCATACTGCAACAGGCGTGTTCGAACAAGGCCAATCAAACTTAAAAAAAGAAAAATCAAATGGTATTGATGGACAAATTCGCTGGAAATCTGGGCAGGATAGTTTAACTTTTGGGGCTTATTTTAATAGGTTCTCAAATTTTAATGGCCTATTGTCAACCCCTTTACCAGGAGTCGCAGAGGTTCATCATGAGGGAGAGGATCCAGAATATATTACATATAAAACATCCCGCTTTACTGGGATTAAGGCTGAATTTAAAGGTGTGGAATTAGAAGGTAAAACTATGCTGACAGATTATCTTCAGTTTAATGTAAGAGGAGATTATGTCGATGCCAAGGATAAAACGAATGGTGGTTATGTGCCTCGTATATCACCCCTTAAATTAGGCGCAGGTCTTAAATATGAATTTAATCGTTTTGGCGCAAGGCTAGATGTGCTCCATGCTTTCAAACAAGATCGTGTTGCATCAAATTATAATTATCAGGGAGGTAAAGAGCTTATGACAGATGCTTATACAAACGTCAGTATAATGGCCACTTATAAGTTACCTACACAATTAAATTTAGAAGCTTTCACGCGAGCTAATAATTTATTGGACGAAGAAATTCGTGAGCATACATCTTTCTTAAAAGATATAGCGCCGATGGGTGGACGATCAATCATGTTTGGACTTCGGGGCGAATTCTAGCAGAAAAAAATTTCAGACCCAGGTAAAGGAATTTTGCCTGGGTTGGGGTGGGACTCTGATGCAAAACTCTTTAAAACTTTAACTCTTGAACAACCTATTTAATTAGCTGGTTTATTATCTTTATCTAATGATTTAGATTTGTACAATGTCTTTGATTTGACGTCGCCATTTCTTTCCCAATAAGTTTCGTATCCGACTTTTTCACCATTGACAAAATTAGATTCAGATCGCTTGGTGCCGCTGTCATAAAAAAGTGTAAATAAACCATCTTCCTTTCCATTTTTGTAATGTGCTTCTAGCTTTAGCTGGCCATTTTCGAACCACTGATTCCAGATACCATCTTCTTTATCGTTCTTATAACTTGTTTGAATATATTTTCCACCACTGATATACCAAAAAGTTTCTAAACCTTCTTTTTTTCCATTAATGTAATTAACTTCATATTTTAAATTTCCATTATGGTACTTCTCAGTGTATTTGCCAGTTAATGGCTTTTCGGATGTTTCATTGGCATGTGTTGCAAATGAAAAGAGCAGGATACCTAAAAGATAAAATACCTTAAAGTTTTTAATAGATAACATATAGGAATATTACCTTAACTTGCTAAGCAGCTTTTAAAGAAATCTTTAGTTTGTCTTAGTGAAGTTTTAAGATCTTCGCGAGGGTAAAAATGAGGTTCGTTAATGTAAGACGCTTCAACTTGCTTACAATTTTTATTATCTAGTTTATTAATGCTCGCAATAAAGCATGAAGGGTTATATTTAATGAGCTCCTCAAGAACTCCAGCATATTTTGATCTTTTTTCTTGGTCAGAGGTATTTTGAATGGCTTTTTTGATAAATTCATCTAACTGATTAGGGTTCATGCATTGGTTGATTTGACCAATAAAAGCTCTTTGATTTTCGAGCTTCTTTATATCTATATCGTTATTATTGGCAGCCCATAGCTGCTGGCTTAAGGCTAAAAGTAAGAAAATAAGATGTTTCATAAAAATCCATATAAATTTAATGGTTCTTTGTCATATATTCTTGGAAAAAGTTCACAATAAGGGTCAAAATAATTCAAAATGGAATAATCTAAAATCTAGGCATTTTGGATTGAACTCAATGAGGCTAAATTAACTCTTAAAAACAATATGATAAAAAGAATCATTCATCATGAAGCTGGAAGTTTTTCCGACTACTTTGCTTTAGTTTGTACTAAATTTCTACGTGTCTTTGCCGATACTTTCTTTGCAGGACGTTATGGACATAGGGCAGTAGTTTTAGAGACCGTGGCGGGTGTGCCAGGTATGATGGGTGGCACATTGCAGCATCTTAAGTCTTTAAGGCGTATCGAAAATGATCAAGGATGGATAAAGACACTTCTGGATGAGGCCGAGAATGAACGTATGCATTTAATGACTTTTATTGAAATTGCCAAACCCAATACATTCGAGCGATTTTTGATTATTTTAGCGCAAGGTATTTTCTATAATTTATTCTTTTTGCTTTATTTGATATCGTCCAAAACAGCTCATCGTTTGGTTGGCTATTTTGAAGAAGAGGCTGTCTATAGCTATACAGAATATTTGCAGGGCATTCAAGAAGGCAAGTATGAAAATATTCCAGCACCTCAAATAGCTATTGATTACTGGCATCTTAAAAAAGATGCGCGCTTAAGTGATGTGGTTATAGCGGTTAGAGAAGATGAAATGAATCACAGGGATGTCAATCACTACTTTTCGAATCAACTTAATAAAAAAGCCTAGCAGAAGCTAGGCTTTTTAATTTAGGGCACTAATAAACAATTACTTGTTCATTACGTACATAGTTACTTCAAAGCCAAAACGCATTTCTGTAGCTGCTGGAGTTGTCCACATAATATTTTCCTTTAATAGTTAGTTGCATTATTTTCTTCACAAGCGTTTAACTTGTTGTAGTGATATTACTCTCACACCTAAAACGCAATAGACTTAGTCCACTCAATAGAGCCTAAGTAAATTCATGAAGAATCATTAAAAAAAGATTAGACCCTAAGTATTTCAAGGGTGCAATTTTGATCTAATGAGGCAGTATTTCAGCATATCGCTCATTTAGTTGATTGAATGGAAAAGGAAAAATTTGTTGTATGATTTGTATACTTAATTAAGGATCATTACTGATGAAAATAAAAACTCTTTTATTTGTAGGTGTATTAACCCTCCTTCTTTCCTTAAATATTTTCTCGTACCCAAGAGATGAAGGCGTATTGAATAAGCCCTCAGTAAGCTTTGCTAACCTAAAAGATGGAGATAAAGTCAAAAGCCCTTTTAAGGTTGTATTTGAATTAAGTGGCATGCTTATTAGTCCAGCAGGAGAATATATAGAAGGTTCCGGCCATCATCATTTATTGATTAACCAGCCATACATAGCAAAAGGTTTAACAATTCCAGCAGATTCAAATCATTTGCATTTTGGTAAAGGGCAGAAAGAAATCGAGCTCAACTTAACTTCGGGTATCTATAAGCTTACCCTTCAGTTTGCAGATGGATATCATCGCTCGTACGGCGAAGAACTAAGTAAAACTATCCAAATTGAAGTGCAATAATTATTTCAATTTATGACTCTTCAGCATAAACAAGATGCACAATTTGCAAAATCAGTTTTATTTGTTGCATTTGCTAATTTAACTTATTTTTTTGTAGAGTTTATAGCAGCAAATAATATACATTCCAGCTCTCTTTTTGCTGACAGCATTGATTTTCTCGAAGATGCGTCAATTAATATTCTTATTTTTTTAGCGCTTGGATGGTCGATCAAAAGCAAAGCAAGGCTGGGTAAATGTTTAGCAATGATTTTGGTAATACCTGCCCTTGCTTTTTTATACACAATTTGGCAAAAATTTAATGTGCCGTCAGTTCCAGATCCTTCTATTCTCTCTTT
>Ga0208719_1000402_pt1 | contig 13401 bp, 9 predicted proteins | sample LakMenEpi30Jul09_FD_150747 | JGI IMG/M metagenome (GOLD analysis project Ga0208719, IMG submission 150747) | Freshwater microbial communities from Lake Mendota, WI - 30JUL2009 deep hole epilimnion (SPAdes) | ecosystem: Environmental > Aquatic > Freshwater > Lake > Epilimnion/Euphotic zone ... | reverse complement strand
CGCGGCTCGAAGCGCGAGCCGGGGATTGACGAGGGGCAGACGACGGTCGCGATGATTCCCGAGAAAGGCTGGTTCTGGCACATTCCGCAGCACGGCGACATGGTGAGCGTGGGTGTGGTCGCCGAGGGGAAATATCTCACGCGGGGCGGCGTGAAGGAGCCGCGTGAGATTTTTCACCGCGAGGTGGAGGAGAACCTGTGGATCAAGGATCACCTCGGCACCGGCGAATGCACGGGCGAGTATTTTATCACGAGCGAATACACGCGGTATTCGCGGCACTGCGCCTCGCCGGGGCTGCTGCTGCTGGGCGATGCGTTCGCGTTTCTCGATCCGGTCTTCAGCAGCGGGGTCTTGCTCGCGCTGAAGTGCGGCCACCTGGCGGGCGAGTCCGTGCATGAGGGGATCGTGAGCGGCGATCTTTCGCCCACGCACTTTGCACCGTACGGAGCCGCCATCCGCGAGAGCGTCGAGAACATGCGCAAGCTCGTGTATGCTTTTTACAATCCGAAGTTTTCCTTCCGCGACGTTGTGCAGCGCCATCCTGGCGCCGCGGATCAGATCACCGACTGCCTCTCTGGCGACGTGGGCAAGGATTACTCACAGCTCTGGGATTGGATCCGCGAATTTGTCCCGCTCCCCGATTTGCTGAGCTACGGCGAGCCGCTCGGGAGTTGAGAGTTGAGGGTTGAGAGGCAGGCTGCCCGGCTACCGGAGCGGCGGTGGATATTTTTGTGTTTGTTTCTTTTGCGGACATCACGGCGCAGCCGCGTTGCCTCCGCGGAAAGGCTTGCTTTCCCCCAGCGAAGGCGGCGATTTTGCGGGTTATCCAGATGGCAGACAATCCGTCTGGAGCGTTTCACAGAAAGCCCTTGCAACCCGGCGCGACCACGGTCGCCCACAAATGATCCGCACCGCCATAAGCGGCACACCACGAAAAGTCACATGCCTGTCCAAGACGAAGTCATTGAAATCGAGGGGGGAATCATGTCAGTGCTCGCCGGAACGATGTTCCGCGTGGAGCTGGCCAACAAGCACCTCGTGCTCGCACACATCTCGGGCCGCATGCGCAAAAGCTTCATCCGCCTCACCACGGGCGACCGCGTGAAGCTGGAGATGTCGCCCTACGATCTCTCGAAGGCGCGCATGGTTTACTGACTCCAGGGCTAGTCGCGCAGAGCGTCGCGGCACCACGCAGCGCAAATGTCGGGCCGCTGCAAAAAGTGCGCGCGCCTTGAGGTGTGTGCGCATCGGATCTGCGACGGGGCATCGCAACTCCCGGCTTTCAGATTGACTCAGCCCGTGGCGTGCGGGCTTTTCGCAGAAGCAACTTCTCCCCGTATGCACACACTCCCCCGTCTCGCCAGCATCGCCACCGCATTTGCCCTTGGCATTTTCCTCACACTCGGAACCGCTGCCGCCGCCAATGCAAAATCACCCGCTGTCAAAAAGGCGGTTTTCGGGGACACAATGGACGGGGAGCTTGTCGAGATTTTCACGCTCGCGAATTCGCACGGGGTGAAGGCACGCGTGATGACGTGGGGCGCGACGCTCGTGAGCATGGAGGTGCCGGATCGCGCCGGGAAATTCGCAAACGTGACGCTCGGCTTCGACACACTGGAAGGCTACCTCGGCGCGCACCCGTTCTTCGGTGTCATCGCCGGCCGCTACGCGAACCGAATCGCGAAAGGAAAATTCACGCTCGACGAAAAGGAATACACGCTCGCGACGAATAACGGCGTGAACCATCTGCACGGCGGGCTGAAGGGTTTCGACAAGAAGAACTGGAGCGCACGACTGACGCCCGGATCGAACAGCGTGAGCTTTTCCATCACAAGCACCGCTGGGGATGAAGGCTACCCCGGCACGCTGCACGCGAAGGTGACCTACACACTCACGGAGGACAACGCGCTGCGCATCGCCTACGAGGCCACGGCCGAAGCACCGACCGTCATGAACCTCACCAACCACGCCTATTGGAATCTCGCAGGCGCGGGCGAAGGCGACATCCTCGGCCACGAACTCACGCTGCACGCGGCCAAGTTCACGCCCGTGGACGACGGCAGCATCCCGACTGGAAAAATTGATCCTGTCGCGGGCGGCCCGATGGATTTCACGAAGGCAAAAACGATCGCAAAGGACTTCGCGCAAATGACCGGCACGCCTGGCGGTTATGATCACAACTTCGTGATCGATCAGGCCGCAAAGAAACCGGGCGGCCTGAATCCCGCCGCGGAACTCTACGACCCGAAGAGCGGCCGCTTGATGAAGGTCGCGACCTCCGAGCCAGGCGTGCAGTTCTACACGGGCAACTATCTCGATGGCACCGTGACCGGCAAAGGCGGCAAGGCCTACAAGAAGAATTTCGGCCTCTGTCTCGAGACGCAGCGCTTCCCCGATTCGCCGAACAAGCCGCAATTCCCCAGCACTGTCCTGCGTCCCGGCACGACGTACCGCAGCACGACGGTCCACACGTTCTCGGTGAGGTAAGAGTGCCACGAGTGGAGCGCTCCATTCTTGCATGCGTGTCCGACACCGACCGGCCCGACAAGACGATCAGCCCGCACACGCTCGACGCGGGCGTGAACCTCGGCGTCACACGCGCCGCGCCGGACGTGCAGGCGTTCTTCGAGATGACCGTGCGGTTCTGATTTGCTGCTGGGATTTTCCCAGGCAACAGCCGCTCCCGGTGGCACATACAGCGATGTCATTTGCGCCCCGTCCGCGCGCTGCTAGAGGTGAAAGTGCATCGCAAAACTGCACGCCTCCGACACAAAGTTGAACCGTCCCCTCACACCGGCATTCCCGCGCAAGGTTGCGTCCGTCTTTGGAAAGATGCGCCGCCCGGGATTCGCGCGCACCCGCCTGCGCTACGTCGCGCTGCTGCTCTGCGTGCTCGTGCCGCTGCGCGCGGAGGAAATCCGTCCGCAGCGCATCCCGGCGGGCACGAGCATCCAGGATCTTCGAAAGATCCTCCCTCAGCCAGCGGCGCGCAAAGATGCGCTCACCGATGCGGGCGATTTTTTCCGGATGCCGGACGGCAGGGAAATCCGCCTGCTGCGGGCGGCGGAGAGCGCGGCGGTGGCATTCACGACGAAGGCGGCGCGCGACCGCGGCATCGCGGGACTGAAGTCGCGCAGGGAGATCCCCGCGCACAGGGAGGCGGCGCACGCGCAGTTCCGCAAGGGCAACAGCATCCACATCGTGCGCGCGGAAAAGGCGGGCACCGGGATGGACCCGAAGGCGCTGCAAGCCGAGCCGTCCGTCGCCTACGCGCGGCATGTGCTGGTGGATCCGAAGTCGCACACGCGCATGATCGCGACCGACGAAATCATCGCCGCATTTCCCGCGAAGACGACGCCCGTGCAGATGCGCGCGCTCGCCACAACTGCGGGCCTGCAGGTCGTCGCCCGCGCGGGAAATGAGAAGCTGAACGCATGGCGCCTGCGCCTCGCAAAGCCGAAGACCGGCGACCCGCTGCAAATCGCGCGCACGCTCGCGCAGACGAAGGGCGTGGTGTGGGCACAGCCGAATTTCCTCCGCGAGATCAAGCACTGCTACACGCCGCCGAACCCTCTCTTCGCCGCGCAGCAGGCCCTCAGCAATCTCGGGCTGAATCACGCCACCGCAGGCGCGGACGTGAAGGCGACGACCGCGTGGGAAAAGACGACGGGCAACAGCGGCATCGTCATCGCGATCATTGATGACGGCGTGGAGATCACGCACCCCGGCCTGCGCATTTTCACGAACCCCGGCGAATCCGGCGGCGGCAAGGAGACGAACACGCTCGACGACGATGCGAACGGGTTCGCCGACGACCTTCACGGATGGGACTTCGCGAACAATGACAACAACGCCTCGCCCGTCGGCGTGAACGGCCACGGCACCGGCACCGCGGGCGTCGCGGGCGGAATTTTTTCCGCCGCCGCAAAGACCGCGGGCATCGCGGGCGGCTGCACGATCCTGCCGGTGAAAATCGCGGACGACACAGGCGACTTCACAACCGACGCGGCCATCGGCACCGCAATCATCTACGCGTCCACATTCGCCGACGTGCTCAGCAACAGTTGGGGCGGCGGCTCGGAATCGCCGTTCATCAATGCCGCGATTGACTATGCAGTCGAGCACGGGCGCGGCGGAAAAGGCTGTCCGGTTTTTTTCGCCACGGGAAATTCCGCAAGCACGTGGATGAATGGCGGCGGGCGCGTGCGCCTCTCCACCGCAGGGCTGAACGGCAGCTATTTTTTCGGTTTTTACTACGGGCGCAATGCGGGCACCGACGGCGAGGAAACCATCCGCATTGACAACGTGTGCGTGCTCGGCGCAGACGGCTACACGCACCGCAATGACCTTCTGCGGGACGAGGATTTCGAGACATGGTTTTCGTTCGGGCCGTACGTCGGTCTCGCTTCCGGCACTTGGCAGGGTGCCGTCAGCACTGGGGCACCCTACTGGACGATCGAGACGGTGAACGCGATGAAGGGCACCGGCGGGCTCTATTCCGCCGCATCACCGCAGCTCACCAATGGCCAGGCCTCTGTGCTCGTCACGCCGCCCATCACCGTGACCGGCAAGGAGACCGTCGCATTTTCCCACTCGTTCTCGATGTCTGCGGATTCGGATTTTTACGTGCTGCTCTGGGATGGCGTCACCGGCGTCTTCACGAACCTCGCGTACGGCCCTTGGCACGGCCCGGCGGACATCGCGGCTCCCGACACGATCTACCCGGCGAGCTACGTGAAAACTATCGCCGTCGGCGCATCGAACGACACCGACCGGCGGAGCGATTACAGTTGCTACGCGGGGCATCTCGATTTCCTCGCGCCGAGCAATGGCGGCTGGAACGACATCGCGACGCTCGATCCCGTGGGCGCGGTCGGCTGGACGCCCGAGGACTACAAGATGATGTTTGGCGGCACGTCGTCCGCCGCGCCGCTCGCCGCGGGCATCGCGGCGCTTATGCTCTCGGTGAACCCGACGCTCACGGAAAATGAGATCCGCACGATCCTGCGCAACACCTGCGACAAGATCGGCGGCGTGACCTACGTGAATGGCACGCATCCCGAATACGGGTACGGCCGCGTGAACGCCGCGCGCGCCGTGGAGAGCGCGATGCCTTCGCTGAGCGTGAATGATGTAACCACCACCGAAGGTTCCGCGGGCGCACCGGGCGCGGCGACCTTCACCGTCACGCTGTCCGCTGCGACCGTGCGCGATGTCACGGTGGACTGGAACACCACAAACGGCACCGCGCTCGCAGGCACGAATTTCACGGCGGCAAACGGCACGCTCACGCTCCCCGCGGGCACGACGAGCGCGCAGGTCAGCGTGAACCTCATCGGAGGCGTCCTCGGACAGCCGTCGGTGAATTTTTTCCTGCATATCGCCAACGCGACGAATGCGACCATTTTTCGCTCGAACGGCAAAGGCACCATCACCGCCCTCGACAGCGACCGCGACGGGATGCCCGACTATTGGGAAATCGCGAACGGTTTCGACAAAATGGATCTGACCGACGCCGCGCTCGACGCCGACAACGACGGCCTCACGAACGTCCAGGAATTTCTTGGCGGCACCAATCCGCGCGACGCCACCGACCCCACGCGCATTCTCAGCACGCGGATGAGCGGCAGCGATTTTTTCTTCACCTTCAAGTCCGTCGCGGGTCACACGTATCGCATCGAGTACAAAGACCAGCTCACCGACCCCGCATGGCAGCCGCTCGGCACGGATATCCCCGGCACCGGCACGCCCATCGAAATCCCCGACCCCGGGATCATCGCCGTGCAGCCGTCGCGCTTCTACCGCGCGCGAGTGCTGCCGCAGCCGTGATGCGGCAAAGCTGATGCATCCAAATCGCGACGCCGGAAAACGGTAGCTTCCGGGCAGAACGCGCGAATGGCGTGCTCCACCCTGAAGCCGCCATCCGCGCGCCACGGAACTCCGCCCATCCTCATCTGGATATTGTCGAGCGGACGGATGAACACGGTGATTTCCCTTGAGCGCCACCGCTGGCGCGACGATCCTTCCCGCATGTTCACACGGCTCTGGTTCATCGTCCTGCTGTTCGTCGCCGGCCCGCTCCTCGCGGCGGATGAAACCCCCGCCACGTCCGGCGCGCCCGCGCCCGCAGGCCCCGTGTTCATCATCCCGCTCCACGGTACCGTCAGCGACCCGCAGTTCTTCTTTCTCCGCCGCGCGCTCAAGGAGGCGCAACGCGCCCACGCAAGCGCCGTGATTCTCGACGTGGACACATTCGGAGGAAGTGTGCTTTCCGCCATGGACGAGATGGACGCGCTGCTCACCACGCGCATCCCCACCATCGCCTTTGTGAACACCAAGGCGATCTCCGCCGGCTCCATGATTTCGCTCGCGGCAAAGCGCATCTACATGCACCCGAACGCAGTCATCGGCGCATCCGCGGTCGTGGACGGAACCGGACAGGACTTGCAAAAGACAATGCTGGAAAAGGAAACCTCGATGCTCGTCGCCAAGGTGCGCGGTGCGGCAAAGGCGGGCGGCCATCCGGAAGATGTCGCCGAGGCTTTTGTGAGAAAGGAGAGCGAGGTGAAGCGCGGCGACTTCGTCGTGGATTCCAAGGAAACGCTGCTCACGCTCAACACCCCCGACGCAACGAAACTGTACGAAGGACGGCCGCTGCTCGCCATCGGCACGGCTGAAACCGTCGAGGAAGTGATGAAGGCCGCCGGTCTTACCGGCACCGTCCGCCGCATCGAGCCGACCGGCTTTGAGTCCATCGCATACTGGCTCAAGATGTTTACGCCGCTGCTGCTCATCGGCGGCGGCATCTGCGCATACATCGAGTTCAAGATGCCGGGGTTTGGGATCTTTGGCATCGGTTCGGTCATCTTCTTCGGGCTCTTTTTCTCCAGCTACTTCATCGCAGGCCTCGCGGGCTGGGAGGCGGTCATCGTCTTCGTGATCGGCCTCCTGCTCGTGCTCGGCGAACTTTTCCTCCACCCGGGCACGATGATCCCCGGCCTCATCGGCGTGCTGCTCATGTTCGGCTCGCTCGTGTGGGCGATGGTGGATCATTGGCCCGGCACGCCGGCGCTCCCCACGTCCGAAGAACTCCGGCAGCCGATGCTCAATCTCATCATCGCGATCCTCGGCGGCAGCGTGCTCATCGCGGTGCTCGCGAAATTCCTGCCGAAGACCTCGATCTTCCGCCACTTCGTGCTCGCGACCTCATCCGCCAGCGGCCCCGCCGTGACCGTGCCCGTCGTGAATTTCGAATTGCACGTCGGCGACACCGGCGTCGCCGCGACCACGCTGCGGCCCTCGGGCAAGGCGACCTTCCGCGGCGACGCGCACGACGTGACGGCCGACGGCGACTTCATCACGCAAGGCACAGGCGTGCGCGTGGTGAGCGTGGACGGGGTGCGCGTGGTGGTGGAGAGGGTGTAATACCGTATTTCACAATTAAGATGACAGGGTTTGCCGGAGACACGCAGCGTAGAAACAACAATAGCCGAGGGTGACGAGTCTTCGAGTATTCGAGGAACCCACGGATCGCGCACATGTGCATGTTCATGCACGCAACCATGACGGAATTTTTTCACGTCGGATAGTATGGGCTTGGGCCCAAGCTTACGCATGGGTGGCGGAGGGGGCGAGATTCGAACTCGCGGGACCTTGCGGCCCGTCGGTTTTCAAGACCGATGCATTAGACCGCTCTGCCACCCCTCCTTTGCAACGGACACCTTCGGCGGACACGCGCCGCGCCGCAACTGCAATGTCGCACTGAGTGCGTCACGCCGTGGGGATCGCGTGCTCGAGCAAATCCGCGAGGGCTGCCGCCGCGTTTGCGCCCGTCTCCATCACCTCGGCATGTGCGAGCGGTGCGGCGTTCAGCCCGGCGGCCCAGTTCGTGAGGCATGAGAATCCCGCGACTTCCAGGCCGAGCGCGCGCGCTTGGATCGCCTCGAGCACCGTGCTCATGCCGACCGCATCTGCGCCGAGCCTTTGCAGCATCCGCACCTCGGCGGGGGTCTCGTACTGAGGGCCGAGCAGCCCGGCGTACACGCCCTCGTGCAGCGTCATACTGCGCGATTTTGCGGCTGCGGAAAAATGGGTGCGCAGGCACTTTGCGTACACCTCGCTCATGTCGAAAAAATTCGCTCCGCCGAGCAGCGGCGAAGTCCCCGTGAGGTTCAGGTGATCACTGAGCATCATCCATGAGCCGGGCGCGAACTGCGGATTGCACGTCCCCGCCGCATTCGTGAGCACGAGCCTGCGGATGCCACGCTCGGCCATCCAGCGCACGTGCGCCGTGATTTCCGCCGTGCTGCGACCTTCGTAAAGATGAACGCGCCCGCGCGCGGCGACGATCGGAACGCCGCTGATTTTTCCGAACACAAATTCGCCCGCATGTCCCGCGACACGGGACTGCGGAAGGCCCGCGATCTCCGCGTACGGCACGCGCGCCTCGACCTCCATCCGCTCGGAAAATCCGCCCAGCCCCGAGCCGAGCACCACGCCCCATTGCGGATGGAAATTTTGCCAGGACATGCGCGCAGCGTGCGAAATCTGCGTCGTGCGCGCCGCCTACTTTGCCGCCGGTTCCACGGGTTTCTCCGATGCTGCTGGTTTTGGAGCGTCCGCTTTCGGTGTGTCGGATTTCGGCGCTTCCGTTTTTGGAACTTCGGATTTCGGGATTTCCGCCTTCGGTGCTTCGGGTTTTGATGCAGGCTTCGCTGCCGGAATCGCGAGCTCCGCCTTTGGCTTTTCCGTATTCGAAAGCTCGGTCTTCGGGGCGTCCACCTTGGGTGTTTCCTTCTTCGGAGTTTCCGTCTTTGCCACAGCGGGCGCGGGTGCCGGGGCCTGGCCTTCCTTGGAAAAATCCACTCTGCCGAGCACTTCGCGGATCGTCTCGCTCGGGAGCACCTGCGTCTCGATTCGGCCGGAGCGCGCGATGACGATGCCGACGATGTTTCCATCGAGATCCGTCACCGGGCCGCCGCACTGCGTCGCATTCAGCGGCAGATCTGTCTGCATCGCCGCAGGGAAATCCGTGCGGCGTTTGCTGATCGTGGTGCCCATGCTGTTCATCTTGTCATTGCCGCTGCGCGCGGGGCCGGTCGCAGCGCCGCGGTCGCCGAGCGCGACTTCCTTTTCCATCACGGCTTCGCCGCGCTGGAGCTTCAGCTTGATCTTTTCACCGGCCTTGCGGTCCGAGACCAGCTTCGTGAACGTGTAAACCGACTCCGGCTTCTTGCCGTCGAGTTCGAGGATGAGATCCTCCTTTTGCAGCCCGGAGTTTTGCGCCGGGCCTTTCGGCACGACGTCGCGGATCTTCAGCCCCTTGTCGTCGCTCTCGAGCTGCACGCCGAGGAAGCCGCGCCCTTTCGTCTGCTCATTGCGCACCGCCACGCTCACGACGCCGATGGCCACCGGCTCGCGGCCCTCGGGCGCGGCGGCGGTGATGAACGTGCCGATTTCCAGCGCGCCACGCTCTCCCCATTTTACAGCGGGCAGGTCCTTCGCATCGGCCTTCAAAAGCGCGAGATCGTGATCTGGCCAAGTGCGCACGACTTTCGCCGCGACCCACTGGCCCTTGATCTGGCACTGGAGTTCCGCCGCGGTGCCGACCTCGCTCGCCTTCGTGAGCAGCCAGCCGTCTGCGCGGATGCCGGTCGCAAACGCCAGCGGATCCGACGGCTTCTTCGCATCGCGCAGCACGAACGTCGCGGGTGCCGCGACGAGCGAACCGGGGCGGTGGCCTTCGAGCAGTTGGTTGAAATGATCCGTCAGCTTTTTCTCCGACGCCTTGTCGAGGGCGGGCGGCCCTCCGAGACCGAGTCCGTTGAACGCGTCGGGATTCTTTTCCTTCATCAGCCGCAGCAGTTCGGGCAGCTCCGCCTTCTTCAGTTTATCGGCAGGGACGCCCTGTTTTTCGAGCACGCTGCGCAGGAGCGAGAGCAGTTCTTTCGCGTCCATCTTCAGCATCCCGCCGTTCTCCTCCGCGCTCTTGCGGAGTTCGTCGAGCAACTCGTCGACACCTTTTCCCGGAGGCTTTGGTTTCTCCGCAGGCTTGGGAGTTTCCTGCGGCTTCGCCTCGGGTGCCGGGGTCGGGTCGGGCTTGGAATCCGGGGCCTTCTTGATTGCCCCGTGTAGCGAGCCGGCTGTGAGAAATGCGGCGATGATGAGTGTGCGAATCATGGTGTGATGGGATTTCGGATCGGGTGTCGGAACGTGGCGGATGTCGTGGTGTGCTTACGGTTTTTTCGGCGGCGGCGGCAGTGGTTCCATGCGTTTGAGCATCTCGGCTTCGGTAACGAGGATGACCTCCGTTTTTCGCTCATCCGTCCCGCGCCGGTACGCGAGCGCGAGCTTCTCGCCTGCCTTGCATTTTTTCAGCTTGTCGGCCACGGCCTTGGGCGTCGCCATGTCTTCGCCGCCGAGCTTCAGAATCACGTCGCCTGCCTTCACGCCGGCAGCGGCGAGCGGGGATCGGGGCTGCACTTCCTTCAGCAGCGCGCTGCCGCCCGCGGGGTCGAACACTGCGCCGAGCACCGCCGGGCCGGTCACGCGCTGGCCGGGACGCACGGGCGGACGGCCCCACGTTTTTCCTTCGAGCATTTTTTCCCAAGACACTTTTGCCGCGTTCACGGGCGCGTCTCGATTGTAGCTCAGGCTTTCCGAGATGGACGAGTGGATGCCGACGACCTTGCCATCGAGATCGAACAGCGGCCCGCCCGAGTCGCCGCCGATCAGCGTGCAATCGCTCACGAGGAAGCCGCCCGCATTCTTCTGGCTGATGCGCCCGATGCGCACCGGCGGCGGACGCCGGATGTCGAACCCGCCGGGATGCCCGAGTGCGACCACGAGCGTCGTCTGCTCCAGCTTGTCCGAATCGCCCATCTCTGCGACGGGATACTTGCCAGGCTTGATGATTTTCGCGAGCCCCACGTCGCGCGTGTAGTCCGAGCCGAGCACCTTGCACTTCTCCTGTTTGCCGTCGGGAAAAACGACGATCATCGTGTCATTGCCGTAAGTCACGTGGCCCGCCGTGAGGATCAGCCCGTCCTCCGTGACGATCGTCCCGGAGCCCGAGCCCGGCACCTTCTCGCCGACGAGCGCGACGACCGACGGCATGTTCTTTTTCACGATTGCCTTCACCTTCGCCTCCACGCTTTTCATCTCCGCCACAGTGAACGCGAACGCCGTCTGCGCCGCGAAGAATACGAATGCAAAAATTGGGCAGAGGAAGCGGAGTGGTGTGGTCATGCGATTGTAGGCTGTGGAGTAAATGCGGAACGCGCGTGGAGTTTTGGCTAAATAATCTGCAATCGGCGTGTGCGCAAGCGGGTGATGGTCGGCGCAGTTTGGTCTGATTGGCAAAAGTGCTCAGTGCTCAGTTCTCAGACTCGAATTGCCCGGCCACTGAGCACTGAGCACTGAGCACTTTCTTGCCATCCCCCCGCTTGTCCTCCCGCCCCGCGCCCGCCAAGCTCCCGCCGTGAAGCTCCCGCGCCTCCTCCCGCTCCTCGCATTCGCAGCCACTGCACACGCCGCGGAGAAGGCCGACATGTTTCCCTTCCAGCTCCCGTGGGACGACGCGAGCGAATCGGTGACAAACATTTCGTGGTTGAACGACAAGCCCGCGGGCCGCGACGGCTTCGTCCATGTGAAGGACGGCCACCTCTTCGCCGGCGAGAAGCGCCTGCGCATCTTCGGCGTGAACACCTGCTTCGCCGCGAACTTCCCCGACAAGTCCATGGCCCCGAAGGTCGCCGCGCGCATGGCGAAGTTCGGCATCAACTGCGTGCGCTTCCACCACATGGACATGATGAGTGCCCCCGGCGGCATCTTCGCAAAGGACGGCCGCACGCTCGACCTCGGCCAACTCGACAAGCTCGATTTTTTCATCGCCGAGTTGAAGAAAAACGGCATCTACGCCGACCTGAACCTGCACGTCACCCGCACGTACCCCGACCGCCCGCGCGAGGAGAAAAAGGGCAACCCCGACTTCGACAAGGGCGTGGACAACTACTGCGCCGCGATGATCGCGCTGCAAAAGGACTACGCCCGCGACCTCCTCACGCACGTGAACGCCTACACCGGCAAGCGATACGCCGACGAACCCGCCGTCGCGCTCGTGGAGATCAATAACGAGAACGCCCTCGGCTTCCAGTGGTGGGCCGGGCAGATGGACGACCTCCCCAAGCCGTATCGCGAGGAGCTGGAATCGCTGTGGGCCGCATGGATTTTGAAAAAGCACGGCAGCGACGAAGCTGCGCGCAAGGCGTGGAGCGCTGGAGCAGAACCACTCGGCGCGGAGTTGATTGATAGTGACTTCGACAAGAAGGACACGGCGTGGACGCTCGAAAAGCACGGCGACGCGCAGGCCGATGGACGCGTCGGAATCGTCCCGGATGATTTTGTCCAAAAGACATTCGGTGCGGCGACGCACAACGGATGGAACAAACCCGGCAACGCCGTCTCCACGATGACTGTCGGCGTCGCAAAGACCGGCACCGAGCCGTGGCACGTCCAGTTTCATCACGCGAAACTCAACGTCGAGTCGGGCAGGACATACACGCTCAGCTTTTTCGCAAAGTCGGATGCCGCGCGGAAAATCAGCGTCAACGTCGGCCAGACTCATGAGCCGTGGAAGGTTCTTTGGAGCACGCAGGCGTCGCTCACCACGGAGTGGAAACATTTCGAGTTTTCATTCCGTCCAAGTGAGGGAGACAAAAACGCACGCCTGACTTTTTCAAACCTCGCGGCGGAAACCGGCGCGTATTCGTTCGCGGATGTCTCACTGCGCCCAGGCGGTGTGGACGGCTCCCTCGTGCGCGACACCGCGCAGCGCATCCCCATCGTCCGCAAGCGTGACCTCGCCCGCACAACCCCCGCCAAGCAGCGCGACTGGCAGGAATTCATTTGGGACACCGAGACCGCCTATTGGAACGGCATGCGCGACTTTTTGAAAAAGGACCTCGGCGTGAAGCCCCCCATCGTCGGCACGCAGGGATTCTGGAGCTCCGGCCACGTGCAGGCGGGCATGGACGTGATTGATTCACACGCCTACTGGCACCACCCCGACTTCCACGGCAAGGGCTGGAACCCCGACGTGTGGGACGTGAAGAACGAACCCATGGCCGGCGCGCCCGACGGCGGCACGCTCCCCGGTCTCGCCGCGCAGCGCGTCGCGGGCAAGCCCTTCCTCTGCACCGAATACAACCACCCCGCGCCGAACACCTATTCCGCCGAGACCTTCCCGCTGCTCTGCGCCTTCGCCGCGCTGCAGGATTGGGACGGCGTCTTCGCCTTCAGCTAGAGCCTGTCCGCAACCCTATCGTTTTTGAAAGTCATGGTAAGCCAAGGAGACATGTTGGTGGTTTGTGATGGATCTGGTGCAGTTATTTGCGCGGCGAG
>Ga0208719_1000382_pt1 | contig 13804 bp, 13 predicted proteins | sample LakMenEpi30Jul09_FD_150747 | JGI IMG/M metagenome (GOLD analysis project Ga0208719, IMG submission 150747) | Freshwater microbial communities from Lake Mendota, WI - 30JUL2009 deep hole epilimnion (SPAdes) | ecosystem: Environmental > Aquatic > Freshwater > Lake > Epilimnion/Euphotic zone ... | reverse complement strand
AGTTCCAGTTGCTGCTATTGTTGATGGGTCAACATTTGCAATTGTTTTTATTGACCAAGACGGTCCGGCATCATAACCTGATAGACCCAATATCCTTGTTACGAATAATTGATTTGATTGTTGTAAATATGATTTTGCGATATATGCCGCCTCATATTTTGGAATTTGTGTATTAACAAATTTTTCAGGAGAGGTATCCCCGAACATTGATATAAACTCATCGTAACTAGAAATGAATATAGGTTCAAAAGCAGGACCTTTTAAGGTCTCACCAACTATACCCAATGTTGTAACACCAACACTAGATGCAACAAAACTCAGATCAACTTCGGATGTATAAACACCTGGTGAAACGAATACTTTACTGTTTGCCATTTTTGTTTTTTTATTAAGATTTATTTTTTTATTGATAAATATTATGAGTTTTATCAAAAACTTTACTTGATATAAAATATTTATATTTTAGGGAGAATAAATTCTTCCTTTATTATCTTATGGATTCTAAGGACACAGAAATAAAGAATTTAAAGATTTCAAAAGAGGTTCATGATATTTTAAAACGATATTGTGAAAAAAGAGGTATAAAAATTTATCGTTTTTTGGAATCTTTAATTCGTGAAAAGTGTATTGAAAAAAAGGATATATACGGAGAAAATTAATTATACCCCTTATATATTATTTGAGAAGATTGCAAATTGTCGTCTTTGACAACTTCAATTCTTACAAAATCGTTTTTGCTTATTTGCAAACTTTTTAAGTTTGACCCATAATATAAGTTATTCAAAAAAACATCAAAACTTTGCACATTATTTTGTGATAACAACTCCAAATAATTTGATTGATTAAATGGTATTGTCTGAGTTGTTGTACCCGTTTCAAATACAAAATTTATATTTTGACCTACAGGTTGAGTTTCAGTTCCTATTTCTTTTATTTTTTTCTGTCTTGATTCAGTTTCAAATACAGTTAAAGATCTATTAATCGCAGGACTTACAATAAACTCGTCTTCATCAATTAAAAATCCTAAAACAAAAAATTCATAGCTTTGCACATAATACTTTCTTTTATCAATATCAGATACCGATTCGTCTGTTACATTATTCCATATAATAGGTATATAATGTCCTTTTACTACCATATAAGATTGTCTTGACGCAAACTTTTCCAATACAACTTGATTGAATTTATTTAATTCTCGCATTCTGTTGCAGATAATTTTAACTTGGTAAGTTATATCAACAGGTATAGGTTGAGGTATTTTATATACGTCAGCACCTATTTTATCCCCATCCCATTTTGGTACGGTCGCATAAAAATATTGTCTTCTATTTGGTATGTTATATCTTAATGCCGGATTTGTACCGAATTTAACTTCTGGTGTTCTAACAGTTGTCACAAAAGGAGGTTTAACATTAAAATCAGAATCAACAAAATTCCAAGTTTCGGTGAATTGTACCCAATTTTGTGTGGTTATAATAATATCAACAGATGGTACGATTTTACCATCAGTAGATAATTGAAGGTCGTCTTTAACAAAATCCAAAAAACCTCTATCCAAATCTGCATGTAAAATAGATTTCGGTAAAAATGTACCATCTTGATTTATTTTTTCAAGTAACTCTTCTCTTCTCGGATAAAGAGTTTTTGAATACGTGAGTGGCAAATATTTTTTTATTTTTTTTGGAAAACCCATATTATAATCCTCTAAATTCGTTATCCGTTACTGGCGCAGCTAATATGGTTCTATAAAAAGATTTATAACCCCCATATGTGTGTTTATTATCTGAAGTTACACGACCATCATCAATAACAGAATAATATCTAACCTTTGTTTCAGTTTCATAATACCCAATATAATCTCCAAAAGCGATATCAATACCTAACTCCTCTAAGTGTTTAATATAAACAGATATTCTAATATTTCCCGGTTCAGTTTGTTCTATTTTTGAAGTACCTAATGTTTTTGTTGTTGGCGCTTGAACTTGGACAAAAGCTTTAAATTCTACAGGCGTTTCAAACTGTATTCCGTCTTTTTGCGTTTCCCCATAAACATCATCTTTTTTTGTTTTAACTCTATTGACACGATATAGCACTAATGTAAAATTCATATCACCTTCTAACCATTCGGAACCCATATCGATATCCAAATCATAATCTTCCGATCCGAAAAATTTGCCTAATCTTGTTATTGGGACTTTCTTTGCCATAATATTGATAAATATTTACAAATCACTTATTTTTATGTTCAAAACTAGTTTTTTTGGAAAACCTATTATCAATCGAACAAAAGGCTTTAGAAATTTTATCCACATATGATGGAGGTAATAATTTTATATTAAGGTTAAAACAGCAACAATTAAATAATAAAAAGTTTTTTCCGACAAGAACTCAATCTGATTATATAATAACTTACCATAATGAAAAACCAAAGGTTGCCAAAAAGTGGGTTGATTTGGATCCATATTTTGCAAAGAAAATCGCCGATGAAAAATTGTTCAGAGAAATACCCGACAAGGTTTATGTTGAGAAGTTATTAGTTGAAAAAGAAAAATCTTACCATATATGGGGTAAATTTTTTGAAAACGACAGTATGGTCGATTTTTGGTTACCTAAAGGAGCACTGATTAAGACCCATACGGTAGAAAAGGTTGATATTGATTATTCAAAGTATTCTCATAGACCCCCACTTTCACATCAAAAAGAGGCAATTGAGAAACTTGCGGGAAGTAAAAGGTTTATATTGGCTGATGATATGGGTTTGGGAAAGACGACTAGCACAATAATAGCCGCTTTGGAATCGAAGTCCAAAAAGGTTTTGATTATATGTCCAGCGTCACTTAAAATAAATTGGTTAAGGGAGATTGAGAATTACACAGATAAATCCATTTATATATGTGAAGGTAAAAATTTTTCATCCGATCAAGATTTTGTTATTGTAAATTACGATATAATAAAAAACTTTCACGATATAAAAGACAAAGAAAATTCTCAGATATTAAAGGCAAATTTTGATTTAATAATTATAGATGAGGGCCATTATATTAAAAATTCTCAAGCCCAACGCACCAAATTAATTAATGATTTTGCAAAAAAAACTAACAGTTTATGGTTATTAACAGGGACTCCAATTACATCTCGTCCGATTGATTATTTTAATTTATTGTCTTTAATTGAATCTCCCGTTGCACAGAATTGGATGGCATATGTCATTCGTTTTTGTGAGGGATATCAATTTAGAGCAGGAAAAAGAAAGGTTTGGAACGTTAATGGGGCGTCCAATTTGGATGAACTTCGTGAGAGAACTTCAAAACAAATATTAAGAAGATTAAAAACTGATGTGTTAGATTTACCTGAAAAAATAATCAATCCAATTTATCTAAGATTAAAGTCAAAAGAATATGAAAACCTCATGGGTGAGTATTACAATTGGTATAAAGACAATAAAGAGGAGTCATCTTCTTTAACTGTTCAATTTTCAAAATTAATGAAAGTAAGACAAGTAATTGCCGAAGAAAAAGTATCTCAAACAATTGAACTAGCCGAGAACATTTTAGAACAAGGAAAAAAAGTTATCATATTTTCAAACTTCACGGAACCTTTAAAAAAAATATACGAGCATTTTGGAAAATCTGCCGTATATTTGGATGGTTCGACTACAAAACCCGCAAGACAAAAGGCGGTGGATGATTTTCAAGACAATGAAAAGGTTAAAGTTTTTTGTGGAAATATTAAAGCCGCAGGTGTTGGTATTACTTTAACATCTGCCGAGGTGGTTATCTTTAACGACCTATCTTTTGTTCCTTCGGATCATTCGCAAGCCGAGGATAGAGCATATCGTTATGGTCAAAAAAATAGTGTATTAGTTTATTATCCTTTGTTTGAAAACACAATTGAAGGTGCTATATATGACATCCTAATACGTAAGAAGGGCATATTTGAAACCGTAATGGGGGACAACTTAGATAGGGGGTCAGTGGCTGAACTAATTTTGAATTCGATTAATTCAGTGGGTTAAATCGGAATCGTAAGATATTTATCTATACGAATATTAAATTAAATGATGAAAAAACTTCAAGAGAGAGTAGAAAAAATAGCCAATCAGATAAAAAACTTAGAGACAAGGGATAATGAAAAATTGTTTATAAATGAAATGAAAAGAATTGGTATTGAAAAATTACCATATTCATATTCAGCCTTAAAACAATTCATAGACCCCGAAACAATGTCTTACCACTATAACGGACATTACAAAACATATGTTGATAAACTAAACGACGCTTTAAGTAAAAAAGATTATGGTGATGTTGAATTAGAAGAAATTATCAGATCCATCGGCAAATATAATAAAACAATAAGAAATAATGCGGGCGGAGCGTTTAACCACGCTCTTTTTTGGAAGATGTTATCTCCAACTGAACAGAAGTGTTCAGGTGCAATTTACGACAGAATAAAAAAAGATTTTCATAATTTTTTAGGATTTAAACAAGAATTTACAGAAAAGGCGAAAAAATATTTTGGATCTGGTTGGATTTGGTTAATTTTAACGAAATCAGGAAGTTTAAAAATTATGACAACCCAAAATCAGGATAATCCTCTTATGAATATTGTAAGAAACGGTGGTTATCCTTTATTGGGGTTAGATTTATGGGAACATGCATATTATTTACGATACAAAAACAAAAGAGATCAGTACATTAAAAATTTCTTCAAAGCAATTAATTGGAATTTTGTAAATAAAATGTATAATATGAGAATAAGTAGAAAGTTAAATGAATCAAATATTACAAAAAAAATAATATCAGAAGGTGTTAGCGAATCTTGCTCAAAACAAGAAAACGAAGCTTATCGCTCAATTTTTAACATGAACCCCAATATTAAAGAAATCTACAAAAATGCCATTCAATCCGCATTAAAAGAAGTATTTTCAGATAGGTATTATGAAAAGGATGAATATAAAGATGGGGAAATGTCAGGTATCTATGATTTAGAGTCTGAAGGTAGATCAGTGATTAATTACTTAAACACAAATTACAATGGATTTTGTATATTGGTTAATGATATTAATAAATTATTAAAATCACAAAATGAGAAACCATTAGAATTTATTGGTTCTTCTCCGAAAAAACAAATCGATGAAGTAAAAAGAATGTCATCAATAATTGACCAATTTAAATATAGAATTTTTTCAACCAAATCTAAAACATTCAAAAATTTAATATCAACGTTAGGTGTTACAAATAAATTTGGAAATAAAGTTGAAGATCAAACGATTGTGATGCTAAAACAAATGTTTGGAGATCAGAATGTTAAAAAAATTGCAAGATTGGGGAGTTCAGAAGATATGTTAGGTGGGGTGGATGCTGAGGTTATGATTGATGGAAAAAAACACACCGTACAAATAAAACCTTATTCCAATTATGAGGAGGATGATAAAAATTTCATTATCTTTGGGACTGCAAATGTCAAACCTTATAAAACTGATTGGTTGATATTTACTAATAACAAGAAAATGTTGGTATTTGATAATTCTAAAACAAAAATTGTCGATGGGAATTATACCATACCAAAAGAAACTTTGATAAAAAGAATAAGCTAGCATGAAAATAATAATTTCCGAATCTCAATTTTTGAAACTCAAAGAAAACCAAAAAGAACTTTTGGGAATGTTTGAACAAAGTTATCTTACACTTCTTTGTAAGAAGACTAGTAGGATGCAAAATAGTCCAGCTTGTAGATTGCTAGAATTAAAAAATTCATTATCAAGTGATAATTTGAAAAATGATTTGGAAAAGAGTGTAGGGGTTTTATATAATTTCTTCAAAAGAAGAACTGTAGGTATTTTTCCTAAAATTTTAGAACTATCTTTAGAATATCCAGATAGAACTATCAACTTTTTAAAGCTTATTGCTGACTTCATCTCCAATCCTCAGTTTGATAATGATGAAACTAAAAAAAGGTTATTGCGTCTAAAAAATATTAATACGACACCTGATGATGTTGAGGAACTATTAACTAAGGTGAGGGAAAAAGAATATTCGCAATATGAGAAGGAATTTGAAGGTGATTATTTTAAACTTACAAGAACAAAATTATCTTTAAATTATAAGTGCGGAGATGAAATTGACCAATCTTTTTTAGAAAAAGTTGAGAATTTCAAAGGAACTGGCGGTAGAGATTTCAAAAACCTTTTAAATAAGATTAAAAGTTGTATCTTAGAATCTTTGAATAATCCTCGTGTTATAAAATCTGATGTTAAATCATCAAAACCATTATATGTAATTGAGGATGATCGGAAGGTTGAAGTTTTTCCTGCCGGATCAAATTTCGAAATTAAGAAGATGGACGCAGAAATTGATAGTTACCTATCTGAATTTTTTTCAATATTTAAAAACAAGGATTTGAGTCATTTAAAGCCTACACATTTATCACTTTATAACACTGTTATTTATGGTATTTATATGTGGATAGAAAGAGCAGGTAAAAAATATTTGAATAATTTAAAATCAAACTTGGCAGGTATAATTTTTGAAAATTATCTTATTGTACCTACAAAATATATAGAATTTTATTGGTCTAATTTAGGTCAAAGGGGTTGTAAAGAATTAAGACTTTCAATAAGATTCAGAATCAAACCTGAATATAACGGTCAAAAGATTGAAACATATATCTTTAATAGAGAAAGTGATGTATTAGAGAAAAAAGATTATACTGTATCTTCTGAAAACGTTACATATAAAGTTTGTTAGATATTTATATGTAAAAGAAAATTATGGCAGTCATACCCGAACCTGATAGAACAAAACTTTATACACAAGTAAAGCATTTACTTGGGGCTCCTCTAAGATCAATTGAGATTGTTGATGAGCAAATGGACACATTACTTGAATTTTCTATTCAAGATTACGCTCAGTATGTTCAAGATTGGTTAATAGAATCACAATGGACATCATTGTATAATTTAAATTTGGACACTCAATCATTATCAAGAGCTTTTATAACAAAAAGTTTGGATTGGGAAACAAGATACTCTTACGCATATTCTAAAATTGTTGGATTACAAAATAGTGGTGATTGGGTTTTAAAAAAGGACTTCATACAGTTAGAGAAGGGTAAACAAATATACGAAATTCCGGCAGGTCGTGAAATAAACGAACTATTGTGGTTTACACCATCCACTTTAAATAACATATTTTTTGACCCTTGGTCTTTCGGTGGTATTGGCGCTGGCGGTTTAGGTGGCGCGGGCGGATTTGCTCAAATGGGTACTACGGTTGGTTCATATTTTATGATGCCAGCTTTTGATATGTTACTTCGTATGCAACAAGTAAACATTCAAAGAAGAATTATTGCAGGTGATTTGACCTATAGAGTGACCGCATTACCTGACGGTAAAAAAGCAATTCACTTAATGCAAACGCCAGGTGGTAAATTCGACTTTGGTAATGCACAAATGATGCAGGGTCAAGTTTGGTATTGGTATTATGATACTGAAGGTGCCGATAGAAATTCATGTTTGAAAGATAATCCTGACATTATAAAATTACCATCTGATGTTCCTTTTGACGAGCTAGCTTGGGTTGATTTAAACAATCCTGCTAGACAGTGGGTTAGAAGATGGTTTGTTGCATATGTTAAAGAAACATTATCAAGGGTAAGAGGAAAGTATAGTGGAAATCTTAAAACTCCTGATTCTGAACTTACATTAGATTATACTTCTTTAGCAACAGAAGCTAAGGATGAAAAAACTAAATTGATTGAAGAACTTATAGGTGCTGAGGGTAGATTAACTAGATTAAAACCTGAAAAGGTTATGGAAAGAGAAGCGTTAATTGCTGAAAACCTAAATAAACAAATGAAGTTTAGAGCTTTCCCAAGACAAATTTATGTAATATAATATGGCAATAATTCGTTCAATACCATCAGAAAAAGTTATTGGTGGTAGAATAATAAAATCTTCAGAAATTGTTATAGTTTCTGAACCGGAATATACATCAAATGGGGAGGGTCTGATAATTTTAAAGGATATCGATTTTTGTAAAGTTAAATTAAATCATTTAGCAACTGACCACGTAAGAATAAAATCTTTAACGAATACTTTAATTATACCCGATATAGGTAGATTCGATGAAAAGTATGACGAACTTTCTATCAATTCTGATGCTTGTGTCGAATTTTACTTTGCCCAAGGGAATTGGTACATAACATCAAGTGATGGATTAAAAATGTCTTAGACAAACTCTTCCCAACCCTCTTCGGCTAACTCATACATATAATCAGGTTCAAGTCCTCTTTTTTCCCAATACTTAACTTCGGGTTCAGAAATAGTTAAAACTTCCTCTAATGAATCTTGGTCACCCTCTTCAAATGGAACTCCGTTAATTAATTCACACTGTTCTTTTGTAAATAATCCACGACTTTCAGGGTCGGTAACTAAAAGTCCATCTCTTACTTCTTGTTTAAACACTACAAGTAATGGCTCAATTCTTTTATTGAAAACACTAATCGCTCTTGGAACATTGTATTCACCTTTTAAATTTGGATTATTCTCCAATTCTTGTTGGTCTAGCATATAACAATTTAGTTTGACGTGTGATTCCATCATCTCCAATGGAATTTTACCATAACCTTCCATCATATTATCCAAATCTTCTTGTGTCCAACCTTTCTTTGGTTTGTTTACTTTTTGAACATCTCCGTGAGAAGCCTTTACACCATTATTAACATAATAAATAACATCACCAAGATTTACTTTAATCTTGTTTTTAAGTGCAAGTTCCATATGTGCCATTCTTGACATCGCATTTCCCGCCTTTGTTTTTTCATTACATCTTTTTTCGTAATCAGTCAACGACAATTTTACTTTTGCACGTTGAGCGATTTTCATAAGTGGAATTTCTTGGTCAAATATTTTTTGTAAATATTCGTAATACCACTCAACAAACTCTTGTCCTTTACCTTCCAACAACATTTTGATTCCTTTATCCAAAAAATCCTCAATATATAGTGGTAGTTTCTTTGACTTAATTGTATTTCCTGTAAGTTTGATTTTACCTTTGTCGGTCATTAAAGCATAGTTTTTTCTTGCCAAGTTAATACACGAAGGCCAAGTTCCATCTGTATCTAACGCCATTTCACCTTTCATAAACATATCGTTAAATTCGGCAACATCAGCATCCGCACCTTTATATTCCTTACCTTGTTTAACTTTCCAATTATTTCCTTTACCGATATAAGTTCTTTCATCACATCCTTCAGGTTTTGAAAAGTTGACACCGTCCGTATCCATTACAAGAGGATTGTAACCCTTGTTCATAAAAAACTTAATCATCATTCGTAGATACTGTCTTCCTGTACAAGTTATTTGTTCACCCATATACATATCTCCCCAATGAAATACTTGTGGTGCCGATAACGCCCCGAACATTGAGTTGATAAAAATCTTAATCGGTAATTGTTTTCTATCGTATGATAAAGATTTTTTCTTATCGGTTTTTTCATATTCACCGGCTAGATTCTTATACAAAATACGAGTATCTCTGAAATACTTTAACATCGCTTTCATACCTTGTAATACATCACATTCAGGAAATACATCGTGAACAAGTTGTATGGATGGGTATAGTGATGAAAAGTCGAGTTTTAATACGTCTTTTGAGTATCCCACTTTAAGTAATCTTGACAGACCTCCTACAAAATCTTGTTTTGATTGTTTCTCAGGGATTGCTAATTTGTATTTATATGACCACGCTAACATCAACATTTTCCACAACGTTGCGGTCCCCATAGTAGATACCCTTTCATATGTAGTTGGTACCATTGATGCAAGTAGGAATGTTCCTTGGTTGAATTCATCATCAACCAAAAGTGTCTCCTCTAAGTCATCGTCAAGATATCTCTCAACAATTTCATCACCTTTAACTTTTATATATGTACCAGGAAAACGTGTGTCCAAGTTCTCAAACGCAGGGTTGTCGGCCTTTTTATACTTACCATTTTTTATATTAAGCCAAAATTCTTCTTTATTTGCGTACATTGAACCAATTTTATCGTGGTCAATATATACTCGGTCATCGGCTTCAGCTTCAATATATTGGGTAATATATTTAAGACCTGCGGATTTAATATTTGAGTTAATAGCTTGAGCCCTTCTTACCGAATGCAAAATGTCAATAATATTATACCCCCACATTCCGACTTGATTATACTTCTCAATCTCGTTTGCGAGCTTTAATAAATTTTCTTTTTGAGAAATATTATAATTTGGATTTAATGTTTTGCAAGTTTTTTTGACATCAATGTTTAATACTTTACATCTTTCAAATATCCAAAACCAGTCAAAGTTAAATGAGTTATATCCACCAATAATTGATGGTTTTATTTGGTCAATGGTATTGAAAAACTCAATTAGACCGTCTCTTTCTTGTTCTAAAGTTGCACATTCAATTACCTTTTGAAACCCCTTATTTGTTTTAATTCCAATCATAAAGATACGACCGTCCTTGGGTTCCAAAGAGGTCGTCTCCAAGTCGAATACCAACCTTGTAATATCGTTATATTCTTCAAAACCTTTAAACAATCTTTTTTCTTTTGATATAAGATATTGCTCAACAGGTGGCAAAATTAAAATAAGGTCTTTTGTTTTTTCTCCCCAAGGATCAATTCCACCATCTCTGAAAAACTGGATAAGTGATCTATAACCTTTAAGAGATTTTACCATATATTTTAGTCCTCTTTCCAAACGGTCATTACCTTTTGTTTCCAATTTTTCAATAACGATACCATATTTGGACATCGCCTCTTTTTGCAATCCTTTTGATGATTTGTAAAAATTTTGGTCTTTTAGATCACCAACCCACGCAAAAGAAATAAAACTTTCTTTTTGGATTATTTTACCTTTTATTGGATCTTCTTTAATTTTGAATATGGAATCCGATGCGTAGTCAAATTCTACAGCTACGATATATTGCTCGGGGTCATTTCCTTCAAGAAATGATTTAATTTCTTCTTGTGATAACATATTATAAAATTGGTTTATTTGCTGCCGAACTTGCCGACATTTACCTTGACATGTAAAATGATAAATACAAAACAAGTCTAAGTCAAATTGTTTGGTTGTAATATTTATTGATTATGAAAGATATTATTAAAAAAGTATTAAGGGAATTTAAACATCCTATTTTGGTTTATGAAATCGTCATAAGTACCAATTTGTTAGAACAAGATTATATAAGAACTTTAGGTGATAAAAAGATTAAATTATTAAAAAATACCCATTCACAAGAAAATATAGGTATCGGTAAATTCTCTCGTGTCGATCCTAACATAATTGACGATTCAATAAGAGATATTGAAAATGAACTAATAGTTTTGTCTAAAAAGATAGTTAATAATTGTTTCGGTAAGCTTTGTAGTATTGTTGTTGTAGATAAACCTAATGGGATTGATTACCATATTTGGTTAATAAAAACAAAAAAAGATAATATTAATTTAATAATTAACACATCAATACACCATCCTGAACATTTATATAACTCACTTAAATCCCCCATGTTAATTATACAAATGGATGGAAGTATTAACACCAAATTCATTTAAATAAGAAACCCCCATCTTTCGATGAGGATTTCTTTTTCACCATCCGGTTGAGGTCTAAGACCTGAATCGTCACACCCGATTCTTGGCGGTCAGGTTTTAGGATTGCCATGACCCTCCTTGCCACCGTCTTTCGACGTATTCGGATTCCTCCTCTTTTTCGACATACGTTCATTGTTTGAACACTACAAAGATATGAAAAGTTTTTGAATTACCAAAACTTTTTAAAAAATTTAATCACAACAAGGAAATGAAATGGTGTAGTTATCCTCAAAATCAACATCATCAATAGCAAAACTATCTGTAATATTAACATATAGTTTATCAGCAATTGGTTGATATAAAACCCCATCGTTATTGACGACCATAAATTCACCTAAAAATCTACCTACTTTTTTGGTTTGGTTTTTTTTGAATTGGTAATATGTAAAATACTCTATTTGACCGTCTTCAGTTAACCCTGATTCTACGGTTGCCAATACTGAAGATATTTTAGGTATCCCTGTCTCGGTATCCGTCATAGAGAAGTAAACGTCTGATTCTCCTAAAGATGACATAGTTTTCATGTAGTCACTTCTACCATTTTGTGATAGTTTTACTTTTATGACAGGTAAAGTTGCGTTTTTCTTAATGAACCATTCCATAAATTATCTTTTTAATAAATATTCTATTTTTGAAAGTATTTTTGAATTCTTTTACTTAATCTAACTCTTGGGTCACTTATTTCTCTTCCTAAGTCCTCGTATCTTAAAACGAAACCAAAACTCAAAAAAACTCTTCTTGAGTTAAATTCGTTTGTCCAATGTTTATATAAAGAAGCCTCAAACCCATACAGATCCGTTTCTTGAACTTTTATTAACCCTTTATCTATGAATAAATCATAATCATCAGATAAGACACTTATATTACATTTGTAATTAATATAACCATCCATCGCGGCATCATAATGAGGATTTACCTTACCACCCTTACCCATATCAACCGCTTGTAAAAAAATATTATCTTTTGGAAATCCAAAAGAGTTACTTATACGGTCAATTATGTTATTAATAAATTCGGGTAACGGTTCTTTAGAAACTTCAGATATTGATTGGAAATTTGTTATGTAGTTCGTTAAAGTTGTGTTGGATATGTCAAATATATAAGATTTACCATTTAATACTTTAGATAGTTCACTTAAATGATGATTAGCATCATTACCGTTATGACTAACGGAGTCTATCCAATTTACTATTTGGTCTGATTCATCTTTTGTAATGAATTTTTTTATTACCTTATATGTTTCCGTATTTTCCAATTTTCTTTAAGTTGTGTTTTACCAAAAATTCCTTTGGATTCATCGCCTCAATTATTGTCAATTCTGCAGATTCTATCATTTGTTTGGCCTTTTCTTCGGGAACCGCCATAACACATAATTTATGAGTTGCCGGTAATTCTCCTGTTGGTGATAAATCTATTTTTAAGATGTTATCATTTTTCATTTTTTCTCTTGCCTGTGAAACTTTTGATTCTTCACATAATATACAGATTCTCATATTAATTGTTTTTTTATTTTTTTAGTCTATTGGTTGTGTAATAAATTCCGTTATATACCAATTTCCATTGGCTATAGCAATTAACGTGTTATTCCCATTAAAGTCTTTTTGAATGGTTTTGTTATAATTTCCATAAACCATTGGTTCGGCATTAAGTGCGTCTACAGTTAAAACTAAATTTTCTGTACCTCCAAATGATGTTGAACTTATTGTTATAGTATCACCTACTTGGTAGTTATTTCCACTATTTGTAATATTAACAACAGAAACAGAATCACTAGACACTTCAATTTCAAATACCGCATTTATCCCTAAACCTGAAGTTATTCCTGTTATACCTGAATAAATTCCATCTGTTCCAGATGTTGGTGGGTATGTTACGGCATTAATTTTTCCCACATATTCAGTAAAATTTACACCACTTAATGAAGTCTCAACCCTATTTAATTGAAAATAATTTCCTATGGTGTTGTTCTCAAAATTATCAGATATTGTATTGTTATAGAAATACTCACCTATTGTATTATCAACAAAATTATTACCTATGGTATTACCTTGTGGTTCGCCATATCCGTTTCCAAAACCTTCACCTATTATATTACTAATAAAAAGAAAACCGATATTGTTATTAGAGAAATTATTACCAATAGTGTTGTTCAAAACGCCACCTTTAAATG
>Ga0208719_1000377_pt1 | contig 13931 bp, 21 predicted proteins | sample LakMenEpi30Jul09_FD_150747 | JGI IMG/M metagenome (GOLD analysis project Ga0208719, IMG submission 150747) | Freshwater microbial communities from Lake Mendota, WI - 30JUL2009 deep hole epilimnion (SPAdes) | ecosystem: Environmental > Aquatic > Freshwater > Lake > Epilimnion/Euphotic zone ... | reverse complement strand
CCCGCCAGCGCAGGCCGGATCTGCTGCCGCCAAAAACTAAGTAAGGCCACTTCCATGCGCGCGACCCTCGATGAGTTCACTTTTCACGCGATGAATGCGATGGCAGACGATTGGGAGTCACTCGATCAGATTGAGCCAGAAATTGAGCGGTTCGTTGGTTCAGCTGACCGTCGCCGCATCGCGCAATTGCTCGTCGAGTTGAATGCCGAAGGTTTGGTAGGAGTGATGCAGCGACAGCCTTATCAGCACCTGACAGCAGACATGATATTCCAGAACCCGATGGAGTTCTGGTTCGCGATGACGTCCGCAGGTCGTGCGTTGTGGAAATCGGAAGGACATAAATATGAAGACGACACCGCGGACTAACCCTTCACCCCAGCGCAATCCGGATTTGTTCCCGCCGAATATCAGATAGGCGACTCCTCACATTTCCCGTGAACGCTTACATCGTGATTTCCGATCCTGGGTATCTCTACGACAGAGTCGCTACGTGGCACGTCGAGACCGACGCATCTACCGGCGAGCCACTCCGCGAGGTTGGCCTCGACAGTGCCAGTCGTGTCGTCGTCATAGCCCCGCGGCTCGGCAACTACGGATTCATAGTGGACAGTCCCGTGACCTTTAACCCGGCCGAGTATCAGCACATCTCCGCCGAGCAATTTGAACAGGAGTGGAACAGTTTCGATGCAACAAATGTCTCCTAAACTTTCACGCCCACCCCGCCCCGTCCTCGACATCCGCGGCCTCGTCGTCCATCGCGACGGCACGCTCATCCTCGACCGGCTCGATTGGCACGTGCAGCGCCGCGAGCAGGCCATCGAACGCACACGCCAGCGCAGGCCGGATTTGCTGCCGCCGGATGTCAGTTAGACGGCCAATCACACACACATATGGAGTCATCAACGCCAAAACATGACAGCCTCTCCCGGAAATTTCTGGCCGAGCTTGAGCGGTCTGTGCCACGCGACGGCTTTCACACAAAATTCGCCGATGGTTTCGTCGTCACGATTCCAGCGAGAGACGCAGAGGTTGGAGACATCACGGTTTGGCTCGACATCGGCGAAGTCACGGTCGGCATCGGCCAGTTGCACCACTCCCATTTTCAGACTGTCACGCAGACGGCACCGACGCTCGACGAGCGGGAGCAGGCTGTGGCGGCGAGTGCCGCCAGTTACATTCGTGAGATCCTTGACGACCGAATTCATTTTCAGGTCCAGTTCGAGGCTGGTCGCTGCAAAGTTTCGAGCAGTTGGTATGCAGAGGGTTCAGAGCGTCCCCGCCCACTTTCAGCCGTTGATGAGATTCGAGAGTATGTTTGGTCACACAGAATCAGTTAGCACAGGTTGGCCGTCTAACCGTGCGCTACAGCGCCGTCTCAGCTTTTTCCCATGACCCGCGCCACCCGCCCCGTCCTCGACATCCGCGGCCTCGTCGTCCATCGCGACGGCACGCTCATCCTCGACCGGCTCGACTGGCGCGTGCGGCGTGGGGCTGGCTAGCCACTTTGCACGCTTGCCCGGCAATCGAAGGCTCGTTACTTTCCCGCCATGCAAGCACACCGCGCTGAGACCACGCTATCTGAAGACGGCACCCTCACACTCCGCGACATTCCCTTTCGCCGTGGCGAATCTGTCGAGGTGATCGTGCTTCCGTTTGCCACTGCCACTGCATCCGGTGCGCGCTATCCGCTTCGTGGCACTCCGGTCACTCTTCTTTCGCCCACCGAGCCTGTGGCGGACGCTGACTGGGAGGCTGCCGGGTGATTGTTCTCGATACGCACATCTGGGTTTGGTGGGTTCACGGCGACCCGGCGCTTCCTGCATCCACCCGTGAGCTGCTGGACTCCGCCGAACAGACCGGCATCGCGGTGAGTGCAATCTCGTGCTGGGAAATCGCCAAGCTCGTAGAGCGTGGGCGGCTGACTCTGCCGTGTCCCGTGCTTGAATGGCTTCAGCAGGCACTCGCGTATCCGGGTGTCCGTCTCATTGAGCTTTCACCGCGCATCTGCGCCGAGTCCACCCAACTTCCGGGAGTGTTCAACCGCGACCCGGCGGATCAAATCATCGTCGCTACGGCTCGCATTCTCGACGCGCCTCTGGTGACTGTGGACGGCAAGATATTGGAGTATCCGCATGTCAAACTCGCCCCGACAAACGCCTGACGCCCCCGAGTATCGCGGCTGGAAAATCCCCGACATCCTGCTCAGCGGCAACCACGCCCACATCGAACGCTGGCGCCGCGAGCAGGCCCTCGAACGCACCCGCCAGCGCAGGCCGGATTTGCTGCCGCCGGAGAAAAGTTAAGCGTTTCCTTGCATCATATGAATCGAACCGCAGCACTCCTTGCAGCGATCTGTCTTTTGACCGCGTGTGCCAGCCACGAACTTGACGTGATGCGCAGTTTCGACGGTCCGAATATCTCACGAGTCATTCTACGAGCGAGCAGGGCTTTTGACGCCACCGAAGTGAATCTACCAGCGACTTCGCCGGCTATTTCAATCAGAGGGACGCCATATCTCAGGGTCGGTGATCGACATGACATGCCTGCGTTTTTACCGCGCCACTTGTCACTTTTCCGCGCACGTCCTGATTTTGTCGCACGTCAGTTCGGCGACACGCTCGTCATCTCTACGAAAAATGAGGTTAGTTACCCAGACTGCGACTACTACATGAACGCCATACATCTTTGGATAGCCCTGCCGACCAACATCCACATAATCCGAGAGGTTCATCCTGTGGCTGCTGATGGCTCTGCCGATTTGTCACCGCCCGTATCGAGCAAGCCCTGACGTGTTTGCTGCCATGAAACATTCCACCGTCCTCGACATCCGCGGCCTCGTCGTCCATCGCGACGGCACGCTCATCCTCGACCGGCTCGACTGGCGCGTGCAGCGCGGCGAGCACTGGGTCATCCTCGGCGCAAACGGCTCCGGCAAGACTTCGCTCCTCAGCGCGCTCACCGGCTACCTCACGCCGAGCGCCGGCGAGGTTGAACTGCTCGGCGAGACCTACGGCAATTCCGACTGGCGCGAACTCCGCCAGCGCGTCGGCCTCGTCAGTTCCGCCATCCGGCAGAAGGTCCCCGACTGGGACCCCGCCGGCCTCGTCGTCATCGGCGGAAAATACGCCATGCTCGACTACTGGGGCCGCGTCACCCGCGCCGACCGCGCCGAAGCCGCGAAGGTCATGCGCGCCGCCGAATGCGCCCACCTCGCCGGACGCGACTGGGGCGTCCTCTCGCAGGGCGAACGCCAGCGCGTCCTTATCGCCCGCGCGCTCATGGCGAAGCCCGCCGTCCTCATCCTCGACGAACCCTGCGCCGGCCTGGACCCCGTCGCGCGCGAACACTTCCTCGCCTTCCTCCAGCGCCTCGCGTCGAGGAAGGTCGGCGGGAAGGATTCCCCCACCCTGCTCTTCGTCACGCATCACGTGGAGGAGATCGTCCCCGCCATCACACACGCGCTGCTGCTGCGCGAAGGCCGCGTCACCGCCACCGGCCCCGCGCAAAAAATCCTCACCGGCAAAAATCTCTCGCAAACTTTTGCCGCTCCGCTCCGCCTCCGCCGCCGCGATGGACGATGGGCGCTGCTGCATTGACCGGCTCCTGAGCGCAGTTGTGATTCGGCTACCCGCTGCGCGATGAGCAGGATTCGCGGCTACGGGAACCTGAAAAAGAAGAAGAACACCGCCGCCCATTTCCGGTCTATCCCCTTCGCGCTGCCGATGCCCGTGCCGGAGCTATTGCGGATCGTGCCGTCTTTTTCCACTTTGCCGATGCTGGTGCCCGAGCCGTTCCGCACGGTGCCATTTTCCTCCACCTTCCCCACGCTGGTGCCGGAACCGTTCCGGATCGTGCCGTCGTTCTCCACTTTCCCAATGCCAGTCCCGGAGGAATTCCGGATCGTCCCATCCCGATCAATCTTGCCGACCGACGTGCCCGATGAATTCCGAATCGTGCCATCCGCCTCGATCTTGCCCTGCCCGGTGCCAGAGCCATCGCGAATATCCTGCGCGAATCCCGGGCAGGCGGTGGCCAGAATGGTGAATAGGAGGAGGAGTTTTTTCATGAGTGGTGCGTGTCGTGATTTGAAAGCTGCCCGTCCGAGGCGCGGGCGCCACGGTGGAATACGACGCAAAGCGGATGCGATCTCTTCAAAATCGCTTCAAACTCAACTGGCTGCCGCAGTGCAGTACCCTGAAGAGTGTCGGACACGGCACCAACTTCGTGCCAGACCCACATTCAGCTCGTCATTTTTCCGGGAGGGGGACGACGGCTCCTTGCGTCGGGCTCGCCATCGGCGTGGCCGACTGACGGTACCTGCGGGAGAGCCACACCATGGCGAGAATCTCAATGACCAGAATGATAGCGATGAGCGTCCACACCAAACGCGCGCCACGCGAAAATCGCCTGCCGGGCAATCCATCGGTTAGAGTTGGAGTCGTCACGGGAGGCTCACCTCCTTTCTCATCCATCAGATGGTGATTTTCCATGGGCAAAATGTGGAGTTGGCCAGCCCAGAGTGGAAGAGTGCCCGTAGCGTGGTGCCAACGGTGAGGTCAATGAGGTGGAGATTGGTATGCAAGACGATCGTCACGGTGAATTCCTACACGCGGATACACCGTCCGCGGGCATTCGTTACACAACTGGGAGCACTTATTCCAAAAACTTTGCGCCGCTTGCCCATCGCGAGACGGGCTCAACGCCACGCATACTCATGCGCCGTCGCATGGCGGTCGCAGCACACACCCGCACTGCACCTTCACGCGCCGACTGCCGCCTTCCGCTCATCCAGCCGCGCGGCCATGAGTCGCATCAGATCCTTGAACTGCGTCACATCCTCCGGGCGATCGGACGCCGCATTGATGCTGAACTTCCCGGGATACCCGCGCTTCATCACCGTGAAGAGCAGCCTCCCGTTCGATTGGCCAACTTGGAAGCCCGTCACCTCGCCGATGCCGAAATCGAATGATCGCACCTTCAGGAAAGAAGGCCTCAGCACCTCGACCCGGTGGCGCTCTCCCTCGACCGAATAGTCCACCAACGCAATGCACCGAAACACCAGCCAGATGGCCGCACCGCACAGCGACAACACCATCGCGGAAATGACACCGAAGACCACCGGCTCCGACAGCCCTCGGAATTTGGTGAGAAGAAGGAGGCCCGGCAAAATCAGCAGCGGCGGCAGCACCATCGCCAGCGCAATTTTCCAGCCCTGCGCGAGACGCACGCGGAAGATTCCTTTATCTGGCGGGGTCTCGCTCGGTGGCATCCTTCATCGAAATATTCCGCCGCACACTTGTCGGCCGCATTTTCCCAGTCAATCGCGAAACCCGCGCCGTAAATTTTGCCCATTCGTAGAGCGACGCTTGAACGGATCTCAGCCGCGGCGTAGGCGTGCGGGATGAAATTCCTGCCGTGCCTGCTCCTGTTCGTGAGTTGCCTGCAATCCGCCGAGCCAGAACCTCCGAAAGCCCCCGCGGAACTCGCCGTGGCCATCCGCTACCTGAAACCCGAGGGCGTGAGCCATTCCCACGTCTATCTCTACCGCGAGGATGGCAAACTTCTGCGCCAGCTCACCAAGGACGACAGCGGACAGGACCGCGACCCATTCTTCTCGCCGGACGGCACCACGATCGTCTTCACGCGCGACCTGAAAGACGCGAAGGAATTCTGGAGCGTCGAGCCACTCGGCAAGAACCTGCGCAAGCTCGCCACCGCACCCGAATGGTACGCCAAGGCGAAGAGCGCCCCTTATTTCCGCTATCCCGACGACCCGCCCGCAGACGACGCTGCGAAACCGGCCGACGCAAACCCTCCGCCGCCGAAATTCACCACACCGGACGGCGCGACCGAACTCATCCTCCGCACCGTGAAGGGCGACGAGGAGGATGAATACAATGGCCCCGGCCACGGGAAACATTTCATCCTGCGCGATGTGAAATCCGATCAGCAGTGGGAAATGGGAAAATTTCCCGGCTTCGTCGGCCTCGTGGATCTGCTCGCGCTGAACACCGACCCGAAGGTCCGCTTCTTCATGCACCCGCCGCGCCGCATCGCGTTCTTCGGCCTGCACCTCGGCAGCACGGAGGGCGATACCACATTCGCCGTGGACCTCGACGCCCGCCGCATCGTGAACCTATCGCCCAACTGGGCCGCCCCCTTCCCGCTCCCTGGCGAGCCCGCCTTTCTCACCTTCACCTCCGTCCGCTACGTGCCCATCCCGGGGAGCAAAAAGACCGCAAACTGTTCCTACCTCGAGCGCTGGGATGCGGAACTAAAGAAGGTCCGCTATGCAGCGGAAGGCTCCGCGGCGATTCTATACGGCGCATCCGTCCATCGCCCCGGACGCGAACCCGCGACGCTCTACATCCGCAAGGATCCCGATGAAGGAAAATAGCCAGACATTCCAATAACGCACTGCTGCCGGCATGATTCCCGGCGAGTTTGGGATTGCTTCCGGCAGTGCAAAATGGGCGTTCCGCACGGTGGAAGCCGCGCGGGTCGGGATGCTGGGGTAAGGCGAGCAAAGCCGGGACGATTCAGCGTCTGGCATGCTGCGAGGCCGGAGGTGAGTTTGCGGTCCCGCCGCCGCGGTTTTGCAGCGTCAGTATTCCGAGCGCAGATCCACGGGCTGGGCCTTGCGTTTCGCGCGGGAGCGGATGTTCAGGACCTCGACTCCAAACGAGAATGCCATCGCGAAGTAGATGTAGCCTTTCTCGATGTGCTGCCCGCAGCCGTCCGCGATGAGGACGACGCCGACGAGCATGAGGAAGCTGAGCGCGAGCATCTTGATCGTCGGGTGTTTGTTCACGAATTCGGCGATGGATTTTGCGGCGAGGAACATCACGATCATCGCGAGGATGACGGCGGCGATCATCACGGCGATGTCGCGCGCCATGCCGACGGCGGTGATGACGGAGTCGAGCGAGAAGATGATGTCCACGACGACGATCTGCGCGATGACTGCGGCGAGCGCGGCTTTCACCCCCTTGGACTTGCCGTGGTTCTCGCCTTCGAGGTTGCCGTGGATTTCGTGGACGCTTTTCCAGATGAGGAAGATGCCGCCGATGATCAGCACGAGGCGCTGGCCGGTGATGGCGAGCGGCGCGCCGGTGCCGTGCTCGTGGATGAAGGGCAGGGTGAAGAGGGGCGCGGTGAGCTTTGTCAGGACGAAGATGAAGCTGAGCAGCAGCACGCGGGTGATGAGAGCGAGGGCGAGGCCGATGTTGCGCGCCTTGCCCTGCTGTTCGGCGGGCAGCTTGCCGGAGAGGATCGAGATGAAGATGATGTTGTCCACGCCGAGGACGATTTCGAGGATGGTGAGGGTGACGAGGCTGAGCCACGCGTCGGGATTGGAGAGCCAGGCAAACATGGCGCGGAGGAAAGCGGAGTTGTGGCGCGAGTAAAGGGAAAGCGGGCGTTTGACGCGGCGCATGGGACGCGGATACCCTTCCGAACCATGACCGCCGTGCGCAGACCATCGAACTGGATCAGCCCAGAGGACTACATCGCCGGGGAACTGACGAGCGAGGTGCGGCATGAGTATTTCGCCGGCGAGGTTGTGGCGATGGATGCAGAGCCAACGGGCATGGGAGGGGCAAGTCTCGCGCACAATGTGATCACGGGAAACATCTTCGCCGACCTGCATGTGAAGCTGCGTGGAAAATCATGCCAGCCTTTCATCAACGACATGAAGGCCCACATCCAAAAAAAGGAGGACGACTGGTTTTACTACCCGGATGTGATGGTGAACTGCGATCCCGCCGGGCAGCAGAAATACTACTGCGACACTCCGAGCGTGATCGTGGAAGTGATGTCGCCGACGACGGAGCGGATTGACCGCCGCGAAAAACTGATGGCCTACGAGCTGATCCCGTCGCTGCACACGTATGTGCTCGTCTCGCAGGAACGGCGCGAAGTGACGATCCACCGGCGGACCGGCGACGACTGGACGACGGAGCGGCTGCCGGAGAACGGCGACGCGCTGCGCATCCCCGAGCTGGAATTCGAGATGACGCTGGATGCGATCTACGCCCGTGCCGGTGTGTGAAGCCCGACCGTCGGCACGCGCCGACGCGCCGCGTTGTTTCCGCAAAAGAAGTGAGCGATGACCAAGCCCGCCGTATTCCTCGACCGCGATGGAACGCTGATGCACGAGGTGGACTACTGCCGCGACCCGGCGGATGTGCGCCTCTTTGACGGCACGCGCGACGCGCTGCTCCGATTGAAGGACGCGGGCTATGTGCTCGTGATCATCACAAACCAAAGCGGCATCGCGCGCGGGCTGCTCACGGAGCGTGATTTTGAAAATGTGCAGACGCGCCTGCTCGCGCTGCTCGGCGACGACCTCATCGCCGCGACCTACATGTGTCCGGACGGGCCGGCGGGCGAATCGGGACGGCGCAAGCCTTCGCCGGCGATGGTGCGCGAGGCGGCGCGCGAACTTTCGCTCGACCTCGATCACTCGTGGTTTGTCGGCGACAAGGTGGCGGATCTGCAATGCGGGCTGAATGCGGGCACACGCGCGGTGCTCGTCCGCACGGGGCACGGGCATCTCGTGAGTGCGGCGGACGCGGCGGGCGCGCACTTTGTCGCCAAAGACATTGCCAGCGCCGCCGACTTCATTCTATCCGATTCGGGTGCCAGCTAAGATTGCCGTCGTCATCCCCGCGCGCTACGCGTCCACCCGCTTCCCCGGGAAGCCGCTCTTCCCCCTCGCTGGCAAGCCGATGATCCAGCATGTGTGGGAACGCTGTGCGCGTGCGAAGGGCGTCTCGCGCGTGATTGTGGCGACGGAAGACCGGCGCATCGCGGATGCGTGCGCGGCATTCGGCGCGGAATGCGTGATGACTTCGGAAAAGTGCATGAGCGGCACGGACCGCGTGGCCGAGGTGGCGCGGAAAAAACTAAAGGGCTTCACACACGTCATCAATGTGCAGGGCGACGAGCCGCTTGTGGATCCCGGCACGATCACGAAGCTCGCGAAGGCGATGGCGGAGTCGCGCAAGATCGCGATGATCACCTCGGCGAGCGTCTTCGAGCCGGGCGACGATGTGGCGAATCCGAACGCGGTGAAGGTCGTCACGGACCGCGCGAGCGACGCGCTTTATTTCTCGCGCTCGACGATTCCCTTCGTGCGCAACGAGGTACCGGCGCTGAAGTTTTTCCGCCACCAGGGCATCTACGGCTACACGCTGGAGCTGCTGTTCCAGTTCGTGAAATGGAAGCCGACGCAGCTCGAAAAATCCGAGTCGCTCGAGCAGCTCCGCGCGCTGGAGAACGGCGTGAAGATCCGCGTCATCACCGTAAAGCACGTCAGCGTCGGAGTGGACACGCCTGCGGATGCCAAAGCCGTCTCACCACTTTTGAAAACTCTGCTAAAATAAGCGCACACACTTTCCATGAAATACATTTTCGTCACCGGCGGCGTCGTCAGTTCACTCGGCAAGGGCATCGCGGCCGCATCGCTCGGCACACTGCTCGAGCGCCGCGGGCTGAAGGTCACGCTGCAAAAACTCGATCCGTATCTGAACGTGGATCCCGGCACGATGAACCCGTTTGAGCACGGCGAAGTGTATGTGCTCGACGACGGCGCGGAGACGGATCTCGACCTCGGCCACTACGAGCGGTTCACGCACAGCGCGCTCACGCGGGCGAGCAATTCCACGAGCGGACAAATCTACGAGACCGTCCTCGCAAAGGAGCGTGCGGGCGAATTTCTCGGCAAGACCGTGCAGGTCGTCCCGCACATCACGGATGAGATCAAGGCGCGCATCAACAAGCTCGTGGCGAGCCATCCGTGCGACGTGCTCATCACGGAAATCGGCGGCACCGTGGGCGACATCGAGGGGCTGCCGTTCCTGGAGGCGATCCGGCAGTTCCAGTTCGAGGTCGGCAAGGAAAACGCGATGATCATGCACGTCACGCTCGTGCCGTTCATCAAGGCCGCGGGCGAACTGAAGACGAAGCCCTCGCAGCAGAGCGTCGCGAAGCTGCGCGAGATCGGCCTTCACCCGGATGTGCTCATCGCGCGCACCGAGCACGATCTCAACGACGAACTGCGTCAGAAGCTCTCCACTTTTTGCAACGTTCCGCTGAAGGCCGTGATCGAGGGCCGCGACGTGCCGCACAGCATCTACGAGGTGCCGCTTTTTCTGCAAAAGGAGAAGCTCGACGACATCGTGTGCGAACGGCTCGGGCTGAATGTCCCGCCCGCGAACATGACCGAGTGGGAGCGGTTCGTGAAGCGGCTCGTGAACCCGAAGAAGCGCGTGCGCATCGCGATGGTCGGCAAATACGTGGACCACAAGGACGCCTACAAGAGCATTGACGAATCCATCAACCACGCCGCCGCCTCTCTCGACTGCGGCGCGGAAGTCGTCGAGGTGGACGCGGAGGTTCTGGAGACCGAGGACGCCGCGAAGCACCTCGCAAATTACGCGGGCATCCTTGTGCCCGGCGGATTTGGCGAGCGCGGCATCGAGGGGAAAATCGCCGCCGCCGCGTACGCGCGCAAACACGGCGTGCCCTACCTCGGCCTCTGCCTCGGGATGCAAATCGCCACGATCGAATTTGCGCGCAACGCGCTCGGGCTCGCCGGGGCGAACAGCACGGAGTTCGACGCGAAGTCGCCGCATCCCGTGATCGATCTTCTGCCCGACCAGAAGAAAGTGAAGGGCAAGGGCGCGACGATGCGCCTCGGCACCTGGCCCATGCACCTGAAGCCCGGCACGCGCGGCCACCAGCTCTACGGCGCGAACGAAATCCGCGAACGCCACCGGCACCGCTACGAATTCAACCAGTCCTACCGCGAGCGGATGGAGGCCGCGGGCTTCATCATCTCCGGCACTTCGCCGGATGGGAAACTCGTCGAACTGATCGAGCTGCGCGACCATCCGTGGTTCCTCGCGTGCCAGTATCATCCCGAGTTCAAGAGCAAGCCCACCGCGCCGCATCCGCTCTTCAAGGGCTTTCTCGCCGCGTGCTTGGCGCACGATCAGTAGGGCGCGTCTTCGCGGGAAGGCTGGATTTATCGCGCTGAGAACGAAAGCCAGTGTCCGCGAAACTTATGAAATCACACATCTCCTCCATGAACCTCCGCGCACTCGCATTCACCGCATTCCTCACCGTCATCGCATTGCTCGGACTCAGCACCGGCAGCCATGCCGCGCCGCCGCGGAAAGACGGGCGGGAGCTGCTTTCCGAGCACGAGACGGTCGCGCAGTTCACCGGTGTCGCCTTTCAGAAATGCCGCGGGCTCACCTCGCTGTGTCCCGACAAATGCGGCAATTCGGGCGACGTGGCTTCCTTCAAAATCCTCGGCTACGTGCTCTACAAGAAGACGGGCGAATATGGTGACCCGCTGCAGGAATCCTTCATGTTCCAAGTCGAGGACAACATGAAAAATCCGAAGGTGACTCCGGAACTCCGGGCGACGGTCACCGGCCTCAAGATGGGCGACTACGTCCTGCTTTCGTGGAAGCACGACTATGTGACGAAGGACGGAAGCTCATCCCCCGAACGCCCGGTGACGAAGGTGAGCAAGATCACGAAGGAAGAAGCGGAGAAGCTGTTGAAGGAAAAGAAGTGACGTGCAGAGGCAGCCGCCGCGCAGGCGGCTGAAATCGCGCATGGCTGTGAGATTGACGAAACGCCCTAGCCGAAAAGCTCCCCGTCGCGCTTCGGTGCGGCGATGCCGAGTTTCTTGTACGCGAGCGGCATGGCCACGCGGCCCTGCGATGTGCGCTTCAGGTAGCCCTGCATGATGAGGTAGGGCTCGTTCACATCTTCGAGCGTGCCGGCATCTTCACCGACGGCGACGGCAAGTGAGCTGACTCCGACGGGGCCGCCTTCAAATTTCTGCACGAGCGCTTCGAGGATGCGCTTGTCCATTTCGTCGAGGCCGTCGCTGTCAATGTCGCGCATGGTGAGTGCGGCGTCGGCGACTTCGCGGTTGATGTGATTGCCTGCGCGGACTTGCGCGAAGTCGCGCACCCAGCGGAGCAGATTGTTTGCGACGCGTGGAGTGCCGCGGCTGCGGCCCGCGATTTCGAGCGCGCCGCCGGCGTCAATCTCCGCGCTGATCAGCCCTGCGCTGCGGAGGATGATTTTTTGCAGCTCGTCGGCGGTGTAGTAGTCGAGTCGGCACGTCATGCCGAAGCGCGAGCGAAGCGGCGCGGTGATCATGCCGGCGCGCGTGGTGGCGGCGATGAGCGTGAAGCGCGGGAGGTTCAGGCGGACGGAGCGGGCGTTCGGCCCTTGGTCGATGATGATGTCCAGCTTGTAGTCCTCCATCGCGGGGTAGAGGTATTCCTCGATGATGCGCGAGAGGGCGTGGATTTCGTCAATGAAGAGGATGTCGCCGCGTTCGAGGCCGGTGAGCAGGCCCGCGAGGTCGCCGGCCTTTTCGATGGTGGGGCCGCTGGTGCATTTGATGTTCACGCCCATCGCGTGCGAGAGGATGTGCGCGAGAGTGGTCTTGCCGAGGCCGGGCGGGCCGCTGAGGAGGATGTGCTCGAGCACATCGCCGCGCTGCCGAGCCGCCTCGACCATCACGAGCAGTTGTTCGCGCACTTTTTCCTGCCCGGCGAATTCGCTGAATGCAGGCGGGCGCAGGGAGATGTCGAACGGCGTGTCGGGCGCTTCGGCGATGGTCTGGGCGTATGGGTCGGGCACGGGCGGAAGGTGTGGCGTGGAGCGGTGCGGTTGCAACTCTCAAGCGGGCGGCGCGGACTTTGGATGCTCCATTGAAACGCAGAGGAAATTGGAAAAATCCCTCTGCGGGCCTCTCTGTTTTCCTCCGCGCCTCCGCGTTTGAAAAGCCGATGATCTTGCGCCTTGCCAGACCCTGCGAGGTGTTTCCGGCGGATCGCCGGAAACAGCACGCGAGTCGCGTGCTCCACCCGGGAGTCCGCACCTGGCGCTGACGTGATTTTGATGTGTCACTCCTTTGGTGGCGCAATCTCGCAGCGGCGCTTGCGCCGGGCGCGGGTCCGCAACGCGCGGAAAAGGAACGCGAGGCCGATGACGGCGGTGACCATCGCGAATGCCCATGCGATGACCTTCGGGAAAATGATCGCGACGGTGGCGAGCAGCAGCGCCACTGCTGCGGCGATGAGAAGCGTGATGGCGTCGCCCGTCTCCAGCACACGCTGGCCGGACATCGCGGCGGAGACGGCGCGCGTGAAGCGCAGCGCGCCAGCGGTCGCACGCACGAGGCTGCCACGCGCGGGCTTGCTGCGTCCGCGGGAATCATCCTTCGCGGGAATGCGGACGCGCTTCCGCTTTTTCAAAACGATCTCCGTGGCGTGCGTGAGGTCGCGCTCATACATCGCGGCCATCTCGCCCGCGAACTTCTCGTCGTCCACGGCCACGTCGAGTTCGAAGTTCGTGAGCCAGCTCGCCATGTTCAGATTCGTGGAGCCCACTCGGGACCAGCGATCGTCGGCGACCGCGGTCTTTGCGTGGAGCATCGAGCCGTTCCATTCAAAGACACGCACACCGGCCTCCAGTAGCGGACGATAGCCCGCGGTAGTGAGCGGACGCAGCCACGGCAGATCGCTGCCGCCCGGCACGAGCAACCGCACATCCACGCCATCGCGCGCCGCGGCACGGAGCGACTGCACGTAGCTCGGCGTGCCTGCAAAGTACGCATCGGTGAGCCACAGCCTGTGCTGTGCGAGCGAGGCCACGAGAAGGTCGAGCCGGTAGAGCCCGGTGACGTTTGGCGTGGTGGCGACGACGCGCAGGGCGATGCCGCCCTCGTCGCTGGGAACGGGGAACGCTGCGAGTTCCTCCACGGGGATCGCCGTGCCGTTCAGCGCCCACATTTCCGAAAAGGCCCGCGTGAGATCCGCGACTGCGGGGCCACGGAGTTCCACGCCGGTGTCGCGGTAGGGCTCGATGCCGCGCTTTGCATCGCCGAGCCACAC
>Ga0208719_1000372_pt1 | contig 13968 bp, 9 predicted proteins | sample LakMenEpi30Jul09_FD_150747 | JGI IMG/M metagenome (GOLD analysis project Ga0208719, IMG submission 150747) | Freshwater microbial communities from Lake Mendota, WI - 30JUL2009 deep hole epilimnion (SPAdes) | ecosystem: Environmental > Aquatic > Freshwater > Lake > Epilimnion/Euphotic zone ... | reverse complement strand
CGAGCCGATCCTGAAGTGGGACTTCTACGAGGCGGTGGCGTCGGTCGATCATGTGCTGACGATCCAGACCGCCGAGCAGGCCCCCTGGGCCAACCTCCTCCTCACGGTCGGCTGCCGCACCTTCTCCTGACCACCGGAATCCTCCGATGAAGACCCGTCCGCTCGGCCGCACCGGCCTCGACGTGCCGATCCTCTCCTTCGGTGCCTCGTCGATGGGGGCCGAGTTCCGCAGGGTGACCCTCGAGGAAGCGCTGTCGAGCGTGCGGGTCGCCCTCGACCTGGGGATGAACTTCATCGACACGAGCCCGTTCTACGGCCGGGGAATGAGCGAGGTCCTCCTCGGCATCGCGCTGAAGGACGTACCGCGCGACTCCTATACCCTGTGCACGAAGCTCGGCCGCTACGACCTCGGACATTTCGACTTCTCGGCCAAACGCGTGGCCGAAAGCGTCGACGTGTCGCTCCACCGGCTCGGCACCGACCATCTCGACATCATCCTCTGCCACGACATCGAGTTCGTGCCGATGCAGCGAATCGTCGACGAGACGATTCCGGCGCTGCGGCGGATCCGTGACTCGGGCAAGGTGCGGTTCATCGGATTCAGCGGTTATCCGCAGAAGATCTTCCGTTTCGTCTGTGACCAGACCGACGTCGATTGCGTCCTCAACTACAACCAATACACCCTCCAGAACACGCGCTTCGCGGACGAGACCGTGCCGTGGCTCGTGGATCGCGGCATCGGTGTCATGAACGCCGGTCCGTTCAGCGCCCGGCTGCTGACCGATGCCCCGCTCCCCGTGTGGCTCAAGGAGCCGGAGAGCGTGAAGGGGGCCGCGCGGGAAGCGGCCGCACTGTGCCGCAGCCGCGGCACGCCGATCGCGAAGCTCGCCCTCCAATTCGCCCTCGACAACCCTGCCATCGCGACGACGATCGCGGGAAGTGCCAATCCGGCCAACGTCCGTGATTGGGCGACCTGGGCGGCCGAGCCGATCGACCGCGGCCTGCTTGCCGACGTGCAGGCGATCTTCGCTCCTGTGAGGAACGTCGGCCATGTCGAGGGCTTGCCGGAGAACAATTGAGCGACCGATGCCCCCGGGATGATGTCCGACGGCCGGCCTGCGCCAAAGGAAACCCTGCCATGCGGATCGATGCCCACCAGCACTTCTGGAACTACTCCGCGGAGGAATATCCCTGGATCGGAAAGGGCATGGAGCGGCTCGCGCGCGACTGTCTGCCGACCGATCTGGCACCTCTGGTCGCCGCGCAGGGAATCGGGGGCACGGTGGCGGTGCAGGCCAGGCAGTCGCTCGAGGAGAGCCGCTGGCTCCTCGGGCTTGCCGACGCGCACCCGCTCGTCCTCGGCGTCGTCGGGTGGGTCGACCTGCGGAGCACGCACGTCGAGGATCAACTTCGGGCCGTCGCCGCGCATCCGAAGTTCGTCGGGGTCCGCCATGTCGTCCAGGACGAACCCGACCCGCGCTTCCTTCTCGGCGAGTCGTTCCTCCACGGGATCGGTCGGCTGGCGGCATTCGGGCTCACCTACGACCTCCTCCTCTATCCGCAGCAGCTCCCGGCCGCGGCGGAGTTCGTCGGCAGGTTCCCCGAGCAGCCGTTCGTCCTCGATCATCTCGCCAAGCCGCGGGTGAAGACCGGCGAGATCGAGCCGTGGCGGCGTGATCTGCTGGCGCTTGCGGCCCACGAGCATGTCCATTGCAAACTCTCGGGGCTCGTCACGGAAGCGGCCTGGAGCGGCTGGAAGAAGTCCGATTTCACCCCCTACCTCGAGGTGGCGCTCGAGGCGTTCGGCCCCGGGCGGCTCATGATCGGCAGCGACTGGCCGGTCTGCACGCTCGCCGCGGAGTATGCGGATACGATCGGGATCGTCCGCGATTTCCTCGCGCCGCTCGTCGCGGACGAGCGTGACGCGATCGAGGGGGGCAATGCGGCCCGGTTCTACGGCCTCGATATCGGCTGACACCCACCACCCCGGATCGACCGACCCATGCAGGCCCTCCAGCTCGAGAAGCCCCACGCCTTCCGTTTCATCGATCAGCCCGAGCCGGCACCGCCGGGGGCCGGCGAGGCGACCGTCCGCGTGCGTGCCGTGGGGGTCTGCGGCACCGACTACGGCGGCTACCTCGGCAAGATGCCCTTCTTCAGCTATCCGCGGATCCCCGGGCACGAGCTCGGCGTGGAGGTCGTGGCCGTGGGTCCGGGGGTCACGGAGGTGGCCGTGGGGGACCGCTGCTGTGTCGAGCCCTACATCAACTGTCGGCAGTGCCACTCCTGCCGGCGCGGGCTCACCAATTGCTGCGAGCACCACCAGACGCTCGGTGTTCATTGCGACGGCGGGCTGCGGCCGCTGTTCACGCTGCCGGCCAGGAAGCTCCATCCCTCTCCGAAGCTCGCGCACGAGCAGAACGCGCTGGTGGAGACGCTCGCCATCGGTTGCCACGCGATCGACCGGGGAGCGCCTGCGGACTGCGAGACGGTGCTCGTCATCGGTGCCGGTCCGATCGGGCTGTCGGTCGTGGAGTTCGCGAGGCTTTCCGGCGCGCGGGTGATCGTCATCGACCGGGTCGCATCCCGGCTGGCGTTCGTGCGCGAACGGATGCGGGTGGCCGACACGGTCCTCGCCACCGGCGGTGAATCGGACCTCGACACGGTCCGCAAGCTCACCGACGGCCGGCTCTGCGAGGTCGTGGTCGACGCCACCGGGAGCCATCTGAGCATGGGGCAGGCGCTCGGCTTTTGTGCCTTCGGCGGCAGGCTCGTCTTCGTGGGAATCACCCAGGCGGAGGTGTCCTTCCCGCATGCCCCGGTGATGCACCGCCGCGAGCTTTCGATCCTCGCCAGCCGCAACGCCGTTTCCCGCGACTTCTCCCGGATCATCGCGCTGATCGAGGATGGGCGGATCGACACGGCCCCCTGGATCACCCACCGGATCCCGTTTGCCGACACGATCGACGCCTTTCCGACGCTTCTCGAGCCGTCCAGCGGCGTGATCAAGGCGGTCATCGGGATGCCGACGTGATCGCCCCTCGGCCTCGACCGGGGATCGCTCGGGACGTATCTTGGGCGCCGGTCTCGGTGGGTGGGGAATGTGGCAGCGAGGAGAGTGCGATGCTCGACGACGCGATCCCACGCGGGGCACTCTTTCCGGGGCGACGCACCCCTGGTCGGCATGGCCGTCGGACGATGCTCCGCGCGAGTGCCACGGCGCTCGCGGGACTTGCGAGCCTCGGTACGGGGCAGGCCCGCGGGGCGGCTGCTCACGCCAAGGCGAAGTCGACGATCCTCTTCTTTCTCTGCGGTGGCTCGTCCCATGTCGACATGTGGGACATGAAGCCGGCCGCGCCGGCCGAGTTTCGAGGTGAGTTCCGCCCGGTCGCCACGACCGCGCCGGGACTGGCGATCTGCGAGCATCTCCCCCTCACGGCGAAGCAGGGGCACAAAATCGCGCTCGTCCATGGCGTCACCGACTCAGGGCTCGCCACCGGCGACCACCACGCCGGGTATTACTTCAACCTCACCGGCCACGCCCCCGATATCACCTTCCGCACGATGGGGAACGACCGGCGGCCGCTCCCCTCCGACTGGCCCCACATGGCGGCGGTCGTCGGCTCGCGTCGGCCGCTCCATCCGTCGCTCCCGCAGACGATCACGCTTCCGTACCGTCCGAGCCAGGCCCCGTATACGCGCCCGGGGCAATTCGCCGGTCGGCTCGGCCTCGAGCACGACCCGTTCTTCCTCGAGGGGACCTTCAACGACCCGATGCGGTTTACCGTCCCCGATCTCTCCGTCGACGCCGCCGGCGCCGGCCGGCTCGCCGACCGGCGCGGCCTTCTCGACAGCCTCAACCGGGTGCGTCGCGATCTCGATCTCGAGGCCTCGGTGGGGAACTACACCCGGCAGCAGGAACGGACGTTCGAACTGCTCGCCGCCTCCTCCACCGCCGGAGCCTTCGACATCCACCGTGAGCCGGAGCATGTCCGGGCGCTCTACGGCCCTTCGATCAATGGCACGAGCCTGCTGATGGCCAGGCGACTCGTCGAGGCAGGCGTGCCCTACATCACCGTCTTCTGGTCGGAGGAGGATCCGGTGGTGTCGAAGAAGTGCGCCAGCGGCGGCGGCTGGGACACCCACGCCAACAACTTCAGCTGCCTGCGGGAGAATCTCCTCCCGGAGTTCGATCGGGCGTTCGCCGGTCTCGTCGGCGACCTCGACGACCGTGGTCTTCTCGATTCGACACTCCTGCTCGTCTCGAGCGAGATGGGGCGGAAGCCGAAGATCGGCGATCCGCGGTCGGGGGGCCCAGGGGGCGCCGGGCGGGATCACTGGACGGCCTGCATGAGCGTGGTCATGGCCGGCGGCGGCGTGCGTGGCGGCACGGTCCACGGCCGCACCGATCCGCGTGGCGAATACCCCGAGGAAAAAGTCACCCCGGGGGACGTCGTGAGGACGGTCTACGCGGCGATGGGGATCGACGATCTCGAGGCCACCGACAGCCTCGGCCGCCCCTACGGCCTCCTCGACGAGGGACGGATCCTGCCGATCCTCTGATCACCCGCGACACCGCTCCTGCCGTGTTTCCCCACGGGCGGTCACGGCAGCGGTGCGGAGATGTCGTCGCCGTCGGCCGGGGCCATCGGACGGAAGAAGCCTCCGAATCGGCCGACGAGGAGCGCCGGGAGGAGAACGAGGTCGCCGACGAGAGCGGCCGTGATGAGCAGCGCGAGCAGCCAGGCGAAGCGGCTCGTCGGCGCGAACGAACTCCAGGCGAACATGAGGATGCCGAACGCGCACACCACCGAGCTTTCGGTGAGCGCGGCGCCCGAGTGCCGGAAGGCGCCGTGGACCGAGGCGATCCGCAGCCGGCGTCGCTCGGCCGAGTCGGCCGTGCTCCCGGCCCGAGCGAGGCCGCGGCGGAAGAAGGTGAGGAAGTGGAGCGTGCCGTCGATCGCCATGCCCAGCGCGATCGAGGCGGTCATCACGCTGCCGATGTCGAGGGCCGTGCCCGCCCACCCCAGGAAGCCGAACAGGAGGATCGTGGGAAAGACGTTGGGGATCATCGAGACGAGCCCCGCCACGAGGCTCCGCTCCACCGCCACCATCATCAACGTGATCACGACGAAGGCCGAGAGGAAGCTCGAGAACAGGTCGGAGAGGAGCGTCTTCTGGATCGCGTTCACAAGCGGCATGGCACCGGTGTAATCGGCGGTGACGCCCCTCGACGCACCGCCATGCGCGGCCACGACCGGCTCGATCCGCTCGCGGACGACGCCGAGGAAGTCGCCGAAGTCGATCCCTGACAGCGCCGATGTCCGGGCGGTGACACGCCACAACTGCGCGCCGGCGACATCGCGGACGATCCGCATGTCGTCGAGGCCGGCGAGGTTCTGCTGAAGCTTGCGGGCGGCGATCGATTTCGCAGCCTGACCCCGGAGGCCGGAGCCGAGCGCGAGATCGGGGAGGAAGGTCGCCGCCGAGAGGACGCCGGTCACGCCGGGCAGCCGGGCGAGCTCCTCCCCCACCTCCCTCACCATGGCGAGGCGTTCGGCGGGGCGGACGACCGCATCGTCCCGAAAGCGCAGCACCACCTCGACCGGCACGAGGGGCCCGATCGCCTCCTCGATCCAGGCGTAGTCGCGGATCATCGTGCTCTTGGGTGTGAACAGCGTCTCGATGCTCACCGAAGCCCGGATCCGGGGAATCCCCACCGCCGCGACGATCATGGCAAGGGTGCCGATCCAGGCGATCGGCCCGGCATGCCGGACCATGAATGCAGAGCAGGTGTCCTCGATGGCGGTCGATCGTGGGGCGGGGCCGCGGGCGGCGTCGATCGGCCAACGCTCGAAGATCCCCGGCACGACCAGAAAGAGCATCGCGAGGGTGAGCATGACGCCGATCGCGGCGTGGAAACCGAACACGCGGATCGGCTCCAACTCGCTCACCACCAGCGACACCAGGCCGATCGCCGTCGTGCCCGCAGACAGGCTGCAGGGGAGCCAGCCGAGGCGGATCGCACGCCAGGCGACGCCTTCGCGGCCCCCGGCGGCGAGGGCGTCGATGAGATAGTTGGTGAGGTGGATGCCCCCCGAGACCCCGAGGGTGAGCACGAGCACCGGCATGACGATGAGGATCGGATTCATCCGGTCGCCGCAGGTCGCCATGAACCAGAAGTTGAGCCCGACACAGGCAAGCGACACCAGGAACACGAGCAGCGCGTAGGCGAGGCTGCCGAGTGACCACCACGTGAGGAGGAGGATCACGATCGCCCCCGGGCCACCGAACCGGAAGAAGCTCTCCATGCTCTCCTCGTCGATCGAGACGTTGTCGACGACCGGGCCTGCGAGGTGGAGCGCCTGTCGGGGGAGGCCGGTGATCCGCCCCAGCGTGTCGCGGATCCAGGCCACGGCGGCGCGGCGCTCGGTGAGGCCGGCGCGCGTGAAGGGGATCACCAGGCAGGTCTTCCGACCGTCCGGACCGACGAGCACGCCTCTGAGGCGCTCGGTCGCCTCGTCGCGCTCGAGGGCCAGCGGCGGCTCCACGAGGCGGGCAAGCGCCAGGTCGCCGCTGGCGACCGTTTCAAACCATCGGTCGCCGTGCCGGTCGACCGTATCGGGGCCGGCCGCGGCGGCGGCGAACGCGGTGATCGCGGGGGCGCCGAGCGTGCAGCCATCCCAGGAGGCGATGACGACGTCACCGCTCTCGAACTCGGCGGTGAACCGCTCGTAGGCAGCCCGGGCGGGAAAGTCCGGCGGCACCCACTCCATCGGTGTCGTGGCGTCGACCTGGATCACTCCCACCGCCGCGGGCACCATCCACGGGGACACGGCCAGCAGGAGGAGGAGCGTGGCCGCACTCACCGGGAACAGCCGCAGCCTCCTCCCGCCGGAACCCTCGTCGCGTGGCGGATCCCGGTCGGTCATGGGGGCGTCGAGTCGAGGAAAGGGGGGCGCCGGGCGGGTCGAAGGCGTTGCCTGGGGAAACGCTTGAATATATCCCCGGGCCGGAGGCGGATCAGCCGCCCCACCCGCGGTGGCCGACACCTTCCTCCCCTTGCCGCCGGAGCCGTGGGGCGTAGATTCGCGGGACCGGCGGGCGCCGTCCGCCCCCCGGTCCGAACCTTCCCATCACCACGAGGACCGCCCCCATGCCGAAGAAGACCGTCGCCGACATCGATCCCCGGGGCAAGACGCTGCTTGTGCGCGTCGATTTCAACGTTCCCCAGGACGACACCGGGGCGATCACCGATGACCGGCGGATCCGGATGGCCCTGCCGACGATCAAAGCGATCCTCGACCGCGGTGGCCGGGCGGTGCTGATGTCGCACCTCGGTCGCCCCGCCGGGAAGGGAACGGAGCCGGCCTTCTCGCTCGCCCCGGTCGCCAAGCGTCTCGGTGAACTCCTCGGTCGCCCGGTCGCCCTCGCCTCCGACACCGGCGGGCCCGACAGCCATGCCAAGCTCGCCGCCCTCCCCGCCGGGGGCGTGCTCGTCCTCGAGAACGTCCGCTTCAACAAGGGGGAGAAGAAGGGGGACGATGCCGCCTACGTCGCCGGACTGGCGAGCCTGGCCGACGCCTACGTCAACGACGCCTTCGGCACCTGCCACCGTACCGAGGCGAGCATGCATGCGGTACCGGTGGCGATGAAGACGTCGGGGAAGCCGGCGGTCGTCGGGTTTCTCGTCGAGAAGGAGATCCAGTACCTCGCCGACGCCATCGGCAAGCCGAAGCGTCCGTTCGTGGCGATCATCGGTGGCAAGAAGGTGTCGGACAAGATCGAGGTGATCAGGAATCTGCTGGCGATCTGCGATCATGTCCTCATCGGCGGCGCGATGGCCTACACCTTCTCGCTCGCCCAGGGGGGCAAGACGGGAAAGTCGCTCGTCGAGCCCGACAAGGTCGATCTTGCCAAGGCGCTCCTCGCCAGTGGCGGCTCGAAGCTCGTCCTTCCCCTCGACACGCACTGTGCCGATGACTTCTCCGCCTCGGCCAACAAGCAGGTGGTGAAGGCGGGGGAGATCCCCGACGGCTTCGAAGGGCTCGACATCGGACCGGCGACCGCCAACCGGTACGCCGCGATCATCCGCACCGCCGGCACCGTGGTCTGGAACGGGCCGATGGGGGTGTTCGAGATGCCGCCCTTCGACGCCGGCACGAAGGCGGTCGCCGACGCGGTGGCCGAGGCCACGGCGGCGGGGGGGGTGACGATCATCGGCGGCGGCGATTCGGCGGCGGCCGTCGAGCAACTCGGCTACGCCGACCGGGTCAGCCACGTCTCGACCGGCGGTGGCGCGTCGCTGGAAATGCTCGAGGGGAAGGCGTTCGAGACCGTGGCCGTCCTCGACGAGAAGTGAGCCCTTCGGGAGCGTCAAAGCGACCGACCGTGCCCCCGGAGTCGGGGGCACGGTCGGCGTGATGCACGTCAGATCATGCTCTCCGCCGAGAGGGCGGGAGAGCGGGGTTCACAGCCCGGCGGTCTCACCCGGCTGGGCCGCGGGACGGCCGAGCGCCAAGGCGACGCCGGCGACATGGTCCCGGTCGGCCGGCGAGAGGCGGGACATCGGCACCGTCGTGTAGCGGCCGGTCGCTTTCAGGATTCGCACCCGGTCGGCGTGGACCTCGACGAGCCGCCCTTCCGTGCCGTGGCGACCGGTGTCGTCGCGCCACGACCGCGACGGCTGGCCGGGGGTGTGGAGGACGCTTGTATCGAACGGATCGGCATCCGCCGGTGCCTCTTCCGTGGCCGGTTCCTCGACAGCCGGTGCGTCGCTGGCTGGCTCCTCGATCGCCGGTTCGTCGGCGGGTGTCTCGTCCATCACGTCGTCTGTGGCCGGCTCGAAGGCGTCCTGCTCCGTGGCGTCGGCCGGGGCATCGTCCATCGGCGGTTCCTCGGGAATGCCGAAGGCGTCGTCTCCCTCCACCGATTCCATCGCTTCCTTTGGCGCCTCGAAGGCATCGTCGGGAGCGTCGAAGGCATCGCCCGGGGGAAGCGGGTCGCCGTCGGTCTTGCGGGGGCCCTCGAACGCCTCCGTTTCGTCGGCCGGGGCGTCGTCGAAAAGATTGCGACGCTTCGGCTGGGCAGGAGCGGTGTCGGCCTCGTCCGCCATCGGCTCGTCGGTCGAGTCGACATCGGCCGGTGCATCGGGGCGTTCGAAGGACTCGGCGTCGTCGGCTCCGGGCTCGTCGACAGCCGTTGCCGGTTCATCGGTCGGCATGTCGGCGGCGGTCGCATCCCCCTGCACGGTCTTCGGTTCCCATGGCTCGAGCACCGATGCGGCCGGCGCCTCGGTCGGAGTCGGCAGGGTCGCCGTGGAAGGTTCGGCAGACGTGGTCGTCGCCGCGCTCCCCGGGAGTTCGAGCGACGACGGGGTCTCCGGCTCGGCAGCCGTTTCGGTGCGCGGTGCGGGATCGACGGGGCGATTGCCGGTGACGACGGTCGCCGGCGGTTCGGCCTGGGTCGGGACGTCGAGCACCGATTCGCCGTCGATCACGTCGCCGAGTGGATAACCCTCGACGACGATCGATTCCGGGGTCCCGGTGACACGTCCCTCGAAGACCACCTCGCCGTGAGCTTCCGTGCCTTCCTGACAGGGGTCGCAGACACAGTCCGCATCGCCGATCGATGCACCTTCGGTGACGGTCTCCCCGTGGAGGATGATCCCCTCGTCGACAGCCGCCCCTTCGACCGGCGCGGTCGCGACCCACGGACCGACGATCACCTCGGTGGGCGCGACGAACTGGACGGCGAAGGGGGAGGGAGCGCCGAGCGGACGGTCGTCGATGACGATCGCCCCGGCCCAGCCGGGAAAAGGAATCCCCGCGCCGCACGGCGGCGGAAACGCAGGCCCCCACACCATCGGTGGGGCGTGGCGATGGTGGTGGTGCCACCATCCGGCCACAGCGGAGTCGATCGGAATCCAGAGCGTGAGGCCGCCCACGAGCAGGCCATGAAGGAATCGTCGCAAGGGACACCTCGTACGTGCGGAGGAAGGAAACGAGTGGGTGGTGGGGCATCCTCGGCCAAGCGCGGGCCGCGGTCGGGAAGACGCGGCAAACCGGGCGGGCCGGATCGAGCGCCGGTTCCCCCTCCCTGGTCGACCGCCGCGGGGCGTATGCTACCGGCGGGATCGGGCCGGTCGCAAACACCGCTCCAGGGCCGTCACGGACCGTCGCCTCCCCGGGCTCCGGGGGGCGGCTTCACGGCCGAAGCGCGGCCGGAAAACGAGAAAGGCCGTGGTGGCTTGCGCCACCACGGCCCTCGTGGATCGAACAGGTCGCCGCCTGCGAGCGGGGTAGATCGCTGCGAGAATGATGCGGATTGGGTCTGGGGCAAGCCCCGGACTTTTCTGGGAATCCGGACCAACGCTTTGGGTTTGGCACCTCCGACGGAATGCGGCGACCATCGTTCGAAGTTCGGTGTCACCGGGGCGGCCTTGGGCGGTCCGTCGCGGTGGCGGCCGTCGGACGAATCCGGCGGCAGGAGAGTTTTCGTCAGTCGGACGGTGGGGATGTGAGTCGATTTCCCCGCCGCCCCTCTTTCCGGCACGTTCGCTCCATCCCGCAGCCCGGTTCCGGGGCGGCGACAGCTTTTCGGTGAGCTTCGATGTCCCTCCGCCAAGTCACCACCGCCCCCCACGGCCACATCCTCACCAACGCCGGTGTCTGGACACCGGACGGGGCCTGGATCGTCTATGACATCCGCTCCGATGCCGCCGGGGCGACCTTCGACGGGACGCGGATCGAACGGGTCGAGGTGGCCACTGGTCGGGTCGAGATCCTCTACGAATCGCTCCACGGGGCCTGCTGCGGGGTCGTCACGGCCAGTCCGGTCGATGACCGGGTGGTGTTCATCCTCGGCCCCGAGCATCCCACCCCCGACTGGCAGTATGGCGCCGCCCGGCGCCGCGGGGTGGTGGTGCGCTGTGCCGAGCCGGGTCGGGGAGAGGATCTCGACGCCCGGGATCTCGTTTCCCCCTTCACGCCGGGAGCCCTCCGCGGCGGCACCCACGTCCATCAGTTTTCCCCCGACGGCCGGATGGTGAGCTTCACCTACGAGGACGCCCTCCTCGACTCAGCCGGCGGCAGCGCTGGCCACGAGGGGAATCTCCGCGCGGTGGGGGTGAGTGTCTGCGGGCACCGCGTGACGGTGCCGCGGACCCATCCCCGAAACCATGACGGCACCGCGTGGAGCGTGCTCGTCACCGACCTTCGTGATCGCCCCCGCGAAGACAGCGACGACATCAGCCGCGCCTGCGAGGAAGCCTGGATCGGCACGGCGGGCTATCGCCGCTGCGATGGGAGTCGCCAACATCGGGCACTGGCGTTCCAGGGAACGGTGCGGGGGGCATCGGGGGAGACGACACGCGAGGTGTTTGTCGTCGAACTCCCGGCCGACGACCCGCCTGCGGCGAGCCTCGCCCGGGAGGGGACCGGCCCCCTCGCCGGCACGCCCACGACGCGCCCGCGTCCTCCGGCGGGGGTGGTGCAGCGACGCGTGACGTACACGACAGGGCGGGTCCATCCCGGGATCCAGGGGCCGCGCCATTGGCTGCGATCGAGCCCCGACGGGGAGCGGATCGCGTTTTTGGCGCGCGACGATGTCGGCGTCGTGCAGCTGTTCACGGTCAGTCCGCTCGGTGGCGAGCCGCGCCAGGTCACCGATCACCATGCCAGCATCGAAAGCGCGTTCACCTGGAGCCCGGCAGGTGACCGGGTGGCGTGCGTCATCGAGGGGTGTGTCTGCCTCGTCGACGTCCGGGACGGAACGATGAAACGGCTCACGGCTCCCTCGGATGGGCCGGCACCGCGCCCCGAGGCCTGTGTCTTCTCCCCCGACGGCCGCCGCGTGGCCCACGTGCGCCCCATCGGCGGCTTCAACCAAATCTTCTCCGTCGACGTGACGGAATGACACGCACCGCCACAGCGAGGCAGCCATGGAGCGACACGCACCGCGCGGGGATCGGCTGGCGTACGGATTGCTCGCCCGGGCGCTCGTGGTGATCCTCGCAGCGTGGCGGGCAGGCTTGGCTCTCGGCGCTCCCCCCGGCGTCGTCATCGACCATCTCCCGGCGGAGGGGGGGGCGTACGTCGGGTCGCCGTCGATCGCCCGCCTCCCCGACGGCACGCTGGTCGCCGCGCACGACCACTTCGGGCCGGGGAGCTCGGAATGGACGAGCGCCGTGACGGCGGTGTTTGCCAGCGCCGACGGTGGGCTCACCTGGACGCGGATCGCGGGCATCGACGGGGCCTTCTGGTCGAATCTGTTCGTCCATGCAGACGCGCTGTGGCTGATGGGTCCGACGCGGCACCACGGGCCGCTGGTGATCCGCAGGAGTGGCGACGGTGGACGGACCTGGAGCGACCCCGGGGACGCCCGGACCGGTGTGCTCGCCGACGGCGAGTGGCACACCGCCCCGATGCCTGTCCTCGAGCACGGCGGCAGGCTTTGGCGCGCCGTCGAGGATGCCTCCGGCGGCACCGAATGGGGAAAACGCTACGGCCCGGTGATGCTCTCGGCACCGGTCGGAAGCGACCTCCTCGATCGGGCCAACTGGCGATTCACGAATGTCGTTCCCCGCGATCCGGCCTGGCTCGACGGCCGATTCGTCGGCTGGCTCGAGGGGAACGCCGTCGCCGACTCGAGCGGCAACATCCTCGACATCCTCCGCGTCGAGGCCGGCCCGCTCGCTCCGGGAGAAGTCGAGCAGGCCGCGGTCGTGACGGTGAGCGCCGATGGGCTCTCGGCAGCCTTCGATCCGGCCACGGGGTTCATCCCGTTCCCGGGCGGCGCGAAGAAGTTCGCCATCCGCCGCGATCCGCGGTCGCTTGCCGAGGGCATCGATCCGGTGTGGTGGACGCTCTCGAGCGCCGCCCCGCCGACGCTTGCCGGAAAGGGGAAGCCTGCGACGGTGCGCAACACGCTCGTCCTCATGCGCTCGACGAATCTGCGCGAGTGGGAGCTGCGGAGCATCCTCCTCCATCATCCCGACGTCGCCCGGCATGCCTTCCAATACGTCGATTGGATCGTCGACGGCGACGACCTCCTCGCCGTCAGCCGGACCGCGTTCGACGACGACGGCAGCGGGGCCCACAGGGCTCACGACGCCAACTTCCTCACCTTCCACCGTTTCCGGGGATTTCGGGAGCTCGATCGCGACGACTCGGTCGTCGATCCGGCGATGCTCGGATGGTGAGCCGGGAAGCGACCCCTGCTCATGGCTCCATGAGGAAGCGCATCAGGGCGCGGGCCTCGGTGTCGTCGAGCCTGTCGAGGATCCCCTCCGGCATCAGTGAGACGCCGCCGTTGACCACCTCCTCGACATCCTCCATGGGAACCGTCTCCTCGCCGGTCGGCGTCCGCAGGAGGATCAATTCCGGTGAGCGACGCGCGATGATCCCGGAGAGGACACGCCCGTCGTCGAGAACCACCTGCTTCATCGCATGGTCGGGGGAGACGGTGGCGCTCGGCGTGACGATGTTGGAAAGCAGGTAGTCGAGGTCGCGTCGCCCCGAGCCTGTCAGGTCTGGCCCGAGGGTGCCCCCCTCACCGTGGAGCCGGTGGCAGGCAGCGCAGTGTCGCTGCCACACGTCCCTGCCGGTATTCGGATCGGCGGCGGCGAGGTGCTCGGGCGTGAGTCGGGCCTTCCAGCCGTCGATCGGCGAGGCGGCTGTGGGAACCGCAGGGCCGGCCGTGCCCCGGGGGGCGACGAGGGGGGCGATCCTGGTCCGCAGCGCCTCTTGCCCGAGCCCGCCGAGTTGCCGGACGAGGAGGGGCGTGAGCGTGTCTGGCGGCAGATCGCCCCGCTCGATCGACTCGACGAGCGTACTGCCCCACGAGGCCCGCGAGGCGAGCGCCGAAAGAGCCGCGTCGCGGCCGGGTTCACGCCGAGTTGCTCCCAGCCGATGGCCAACTCCGCCTGCCATTCGCCCGCATCCGCGTTCCACGTCGCCCGATGCGATG
>Ga0208719_1000369_pt1 | contig 14054 bp, 11 predicted proteins | sample LakMenEpi30Jul09_FD_150747 | JGI IMG/M metagenome (GOLD analysis project Ga0208719, IMG submission 150747) | Freshwater microbial communities from Lake Mendota, WI - 30JUL2009 deep hole epilimnion (SPAdes) | ecosystem: Environmental > Aquatic > Freshwater > Lake > Epilimnion/Euphotic zone ... | reverse complement strand
CCGCGATACATGCCGGGCTGTTCGGGCACGGCGCGCAGCGGGACTTCGCGCACGGGGCCGGGTGCGCCGGCCACACGCACGGTGTAGCCCGCAGCGACGATCTGCTCTTTCACCGGGGAAAAATCGGACGCGTAGAGGCGCGCATAGACGGTGACGCGCTCGCCGGTGGTGTAGTTCTGCCGGTCCACGGTGAGCTGCGTGCGCTTCGAGCCGCCGAGGAGGTGGTGCAGGCCGAGCTTCTGCGCGATCTGGCCCCAGAGCAGCGGGTAAAATTGATCGCCTGCGTTGCGCCGCCAGCGCCAGGTGTTGTCGGTGCCCATGTAGAGCACTTGGCCGAGGCCGTATTGGTGAAAGGCGGCGAGGACCTGTTTCCCGTGGCGGTTGGCGCGCGACTGGTCGGCGTCCACGAGGAGGACTTGCGCGGCGGGCTTGGCACGGAGGACGCGCGCGGTGGAGTAGAGCTTGCCAAAGCGTTTCCAAATCGCGGCGCTCTCATCGTCGGTGGCGGCGAGCTTGAGCATCGGGTTGGCGCGGCCTTGCGGGGTGAGTTCGACGGTGATGCCCTGCGAAGGTGCGGGCTGCTGTGCTGCGGCGGCGGGATCGAGTTCGACGGGCAAAAGTTTTTCGAGCGTGGTGGCGCGATACGCGGCGGGGTTTGCGCGCGGGCCGGCGATGAAGAGCATCGAGCCGCCGAATTTCTGCACGAATTCCTCGAACGCGGCGAAGTGCTCGGGCGTGAAAGCGCGCGGCTCGACGTCGCCGATGATGATGAGGTCGAACTTGAACAGGTCGTCCTTTTTCGCGGGCACCTTCGCGAGGAAGGGCGACGCGTCGCCGGCGGCGATGCTCTCGTCGCCTTCGAGCAGCACGCATTTCAAATCCACGCGCCGGTCGCGCAGCAGCACGCTTTGCAGGTAGCGGAATTCCCAGCGCGGCGTGGTTTCGACGTAGAGAATCTTTACCTTGGAATCGATCACGCGCAGGCGTTGCGCGACGGCGTTGTTGTCCTTCGACGCCTCGTCGGCGCGCGGCGCGATGCTGGCGCGCAGCTCGAAGTCGCCGGTGACTTTTGGCGTGAACGGCACGGGCACCACGGCGTCCTCGTCGTCGCCGAATGTGATGTCCTTCGTCGCGACGACCTCGCCTTCGCCGGTCGAGTTCACGGGCACGAGGCGCACGGTGAGCTTCGCGCTTTCGCCCTTCAGCCCCTGGCCGCGCACGCGGACGGTCACGGGCAGTTCGTCTTTCACAAACGCGACCTCCTGCGTGAGCAGGCTGCCGACGATGATGTCACGCGGCGACGTGATGCCGACGCCGTAGATGTAAAGCGGGATGCCCTCCTGCTTCGCGAGGCGCGCGGCGTCGAGCGGCGCGGAGCCATGGTTGTTTGCGCCGTCGGTGACGAGGAAGATGCCCGCAAGCGGCTGGCCGCGCTTGCGCTGGATGAGGTCGCGCACGGCGTCGCCGATGGCAGTGGACGTGGATTTTGGATCTATCTGCGCGAGCCACGAGGAAAGCGCGGATGCATCGCCAGTAGCGCCCGCATTTTCCAAATCCACGCCGAAGCTGAACGCGGCGAGATCGAGTTCCTTCGCGAGCTGCGGCCAGAGCTGGAGCTGTTCGTTGCCGAGCATGCCGCGCATGATTTCGACGCGGGAGACGAGCTTCACGTTTGCGGCGAGCGTGGCGTCGAGCGCCTGGTCGAGGCCCTTGGTCGGATCGAGAATGCCCTTCGCGATGGCCGCGCGCTTGAGGTCGGCGGAGTCCACGCGCGGGTCCTGGATTTTCATGCTGCCGCTCGCATCCACGAGTGTGAGCAGCGTGCGCCGGATCGCCGACTCGACCGTGAACGCCACAACCGGCCGCAGCAGCAGCAGGCCGAGCAGCGCAAGGAGCACGATGCGCAGCGAAGTGAGCACGCGGCGTTTTCCTTTGCTGATCATTTCCGCCGCATCGCGCCGATAAGAAAACCAAGTGAGCACCGCGAGCGCGATGCCGATGCCGAGGATCCAGCCGAGCCACTGCTTGTTGCGGAGGACAAACTCCGCGCCGCTCACGTGCGCCGCATTTTCCACCCTGAGGCCGCAGAGCTTCAGGAGCGCGTCGGTCATAGTGCGATTTCCAAATTTTCCCTCACAGGCATCTCACGAAAACAATGGGACTGAGCAGGAGGAGGGCGTGCATCCGGGGAGCGCGTGCGCCCCGCGCGCAGTTTTCCGCGCCTCGCGGAAAACACCCGGACACCCAAGGCGATCCGAAAACAAGCCGACGCCCGATGTGCCGCGCGGGGCGCACGGCACTGCGCGCGAGGCGCACGCGCTCCCCAGATGCACACCGCTCCTTTGGACGATGACGCAGCGTATTTTCAGCGACTGGCTTGCTCATTTCGGATTTCCATTTTGGAGCTGACCCGCACGCCGACGACTCGGATGGAGAGACGATCATCCATCACTTTTGCGCGCGCTTTTCCCGGCTGCGGAAATGGAACTTCATCGGCAGGCCGACGTAGGGCACGTGCTGGCGGATTTGGTTTTCGAGATACCGGTGATAGCTCTCGTCGAGCAGGCTTCCGTCATTTGCGAAGAAGACGATTTCCGGGATGGAGATGGAGCAGAAGCGCTTCGGCTCGGGCTGCGTGCCGTAGAGGATTTTGAGGCGCTTCCCGCTGCGCGCTGCGGGCGGATGCGCGGTCATGGCTTCGGCGATGACGCGGTTCAGCACGCCGGTGGTCACGCGTTGTTTCGCACCGGTGCGGACTTTCTCGATGTTCTTGAAAAGACGATCAAGCGCCTCGCCGGTCTTCGCGCTGAGCAGCAGCACGGGCGCGTAGCTGATGAAAAAAAGCTCGACCTCGATCTGCTGCAGCACGGCCTTCAGTTTCTCCTTGTCCGTGGTCTTTTCCTTGATGAGGTCCCACTTGTTCACCGCGACGACGCACGGTTTTTTTGCCTCCTGAATGAGGCCGGCGATCTTCTTGTCCTGCGCGGTCACGCCCTCCGTGGCGTCAATGACCAGGCAGCACAGGTCCGCGCGGCCGATGCTCGATTCGCTGCGCATGACGCTGAAAATTTCCACGGCATTGTCGCGCTTGCCCTTCGGGCGGATGCCGGCGGTATCAATGAGCATGTAGTCATGCTTTCCCAGCGTGTAGAGGATGTCCACGGCGTCGCGCGTCGTGCCGCTGATGGTCGAGACGAGCGTGCGCTCGTCGCCGAGGATGGCGTTTGTGAGCGAGGACTTGCCGACATTCGGCCTGCCGACGATCGCGATGCGCAGAGGGAGATCCTTCTTTTCACCCGGAGCAAGTTCCTCATCCGGCGGCGGGAGCAGGCTCTCGATTTCCTCGACGAGCCGCTTGGTTCCAAGGTCGTGCTCGGCGCTGACGGTGAGCAGGCGGTCGAAGCCGAGCTTCGTGAACTCATTCGCATTCGGCCCGTGCTTCGCGTGATCAATTTTATTCACGACCAAAATGATCGGCTTGCGCGCGCGCCGCAGCCTGCGTGCGAGATCGTCGTCCACCCCCGTGAGCCCGTCCTGGCCGTCCACGACGAACAGGATCACGTCGCTCGTCTCGATGGCGATCTCCGCCTCGGTGCGCACCTGCTCGGTGAACGACATGTCCACATCCGCACCGATGCCGCCGGTGTCGAAGATCGCGAATGGCGCGCGACCGAGCTTGCACTTCGCCGAGATGCGATCGCGCGTCACACCCGGCTGGTCGTGGACGATCGCGATTTTTTTGCCGGCGAGGCGGTTGAAAAGAGCGGACTTGCCGACATTCGGGCGGCCTACGATTGCTACAGTGCGGGACATTGGACGCGGAACGTGGATGCGATGGGGTGAATTAGCGAGGGCGAACCGCCCTGTGCGCCGGGGATTTTATTTGAACGGTCGGGCGCGGCGCGTGCCTCAGAGGAACACAGCGCTTCCGGCCTGTCGCAAAACGCCGCATCTTCTCATCGCACGTTTCGCTCCGAACAGGCACTTTCTCCGCCCGTCCGGTTCTGGCCCGTCCCACATTTGGGGCGCGGTCGCGACCAAATGACTATCATCCCACTGGCACTGCTGTCCCTGGTGTCCCCCTCGCTCCCAGCCCACTCGGCCTTTCCGCCTGCCTCGCTCGCTGCCAGGAAGGATGCGCGCACCGCGTCCGAGGTGGATGAGCTGGAAGCACAAAGTAACAGACTGGTAGTCTTGATAGTCTTCCGCGCGTAGCGGCTGGAGAAGGAGCACGAGCGCCTTGCCAAAGACAACACGAAGCTGCCGTTGCTCGTGCGGGCCTTCCAGCGGCTCACGGTGCGCTCGGTGAAGTTCATCCGCTGGCTGATGGTGCAACTCTTTGCCCGCCTTCACCATGAGCCTGACATCGCCGCCCTGCGCCACCTATACGCAACTTTGTAGGTGGATTCTTGGACACCGTTGTCTCTATCGCATCTTCCTGCCGGAAATCTCCCGTGCGGAGCAGCGTCGCCAGCGCGCTTCATCCCCTTTTCGCCCCTCGCTCCCCCAGATTCCCTCACTCCCGACGCCCGTCCCGGTTCTGACCGTTTCCGGTGCGGCTGGCGCGAACGTAATTTTTTTGCAAGTAAAATATTGGTTCATCAACAATATTGAAAAATAAATTATAAACTATGTCATCAAGTCCAAGTTCAGGAATGCGAGTCCGTCCTCCGAACCCAACCGCGTCGTTTTCATACGTCTCGCCGATGGGCTCGATCCAGGCACCGCAAGCTCCAGCCAGCGCTACTAACAGCCGCATGATCAAATGCGCGCCGGGACCGTGGGGTGATATCGAGTATCACTTCATGTATCTTGAGGCCTCTGAGCACATGGTCTCCTCGTTTAGCATACCGACCACCACGCCGCGCTGGAGTTTCCCCGGCGCAACGGTGCAGCAGCTCGCGGCTTTCTTCGATTCCGCGCGCGTGCCCGAGGCATGGTCGCAAATCTGGCTGAGCCCTCCGTGTTTGATCCAACAGGACGGCGTGCTGCACATTCTGCCGCCGATCGAGCACCTCGAAGGACTCATGCCCGAGCAGCGCGCGTTCATTTATCTGGAGCTCTCTAAGTCCGATCTCAACGAATTTCATCGCGACCCGGTCACCATCGTGAGCGGGAGCATGGAGGACTTTCTGCGCGGCACCGACATCGCACCGGAACACGTGCGTTGGATGGCACGGATGGCCTACCAGCGAGGCGGCGTGCTTTGTTTCTCGGACTTTCAGGCGCTCATGAGCCGGGCGCGGAGCGACGCGGAGGCCATGCGGCTTTTCAAAGCATGCTCGCGCACACGCGGCATCTTTGCGCGGTTGAAAGTGACGGCGCAGTCGGACTTCAAAGCGCTGGCACATTATTGGTCCGCAAGCGGGAGGAGCAAAGACATCACCCACATGTTTCAGAGCATCGCCGAAAATCAGCCTCCGGGCGGGCTCGACCTCATCCACCTCCTGCCGCCGCTCGCGCGCAGGCTGCTGAATAGCTACCCATCGCTCGACCTCGCGATGCACGGACGCATGCCGGACTGCCACTGGAGCTCGCTGAATTTTTTTAATAGCGAGCCGCGCGGCTACTTCCTCAATACCGGTCTCGCCACGAAACACGTGCTGGAAAACTTCGACCGTGTCGAGACGCCATATCAGTTTGGCCACGTGCTCTTCTTCCTCGATGAAGCAGCAGGCAACGCCTACCACAGTTGTGTGTATCTCGCGGACGATCTCGTCTTCACCAAAAACGGGGGGAACACGGTAAAGCCGTGGACGATCACGCTCCTGAGCGATGTGAAACAGATATATCTCACGCCCGTCACCCGAGGTCGCGTGCAGGGCTTCCGCTGGCGCAAGCCCTAGAGCGGTTCAATTAACAGTGTAGCCGACCTATTTCAGCCATGCAGAAAGAGAAAAACTTGCCGCAGCTTTCCAATAATCGGCTACAGCATTTCTTGCAACGCTATAGCCTCGGTCTTAAACCCTGCTCGCGCTCTGCGCTTGGATCGCAGCGCCACACTGTGCGTTTAAAGAGAGGGTCTTCGCTGTTTTGAGTGGATGGACATGCGGTGCTCGCAGAAGTTGAGGATCTGTTCCTTGACCGCGATCAGTCCGCGGGCGAAGCGGGCCAGTTCGCCGACTCCACTCTCGACGGCCATGGCAATCCAGTTGGTCAGGCATTTGTCGGCGCTCCTGCGGTAGGTGTAGGTCCAGACGGCCTTGAAGGCGTCCTTGAGCAGATAGACAATGGACAGGTCGCGGTTGGCGGCCAGCAGCAGCTTGAGTTCGCGGCGGCCGTCGGTGCTGAGGTTTTCGGGGTTGCGCAGCAGGTTGTAGCGCTGGACTATGAGCAAGGCGCGGCTCTTGGCGTCGGTCTATGCCTGGGGAGCGCACGCGCCGCGCGTACCGTATTCCGCGCCCCCGCGGGATACACGCCGCGACCCAAGGCCCTTCAAATGCGCTGTGGACGCCCGGAGTGCCACGCGGGGCGCACGGCACGGCACGCGGGGCCCGTGCGCTCCCTGTGCACGCCGTCCGGCTTTCCATGCGTCTCGTTAATTGTGAAGCATGGTATGAGGCGGTTAGAGCGAGTGCCCCGACTTCATGCAGCGCACGTGGTTGCCGGGCATTCCCGTGTTGCCCCTTTTCCGGTTCCCTGCAAGGTTCGCGCCCATCGCTTCCCTTTCCCTCAATTCCATCACTCCCCAAACCCGTTTCCGGCGAGCACGGAGATCCCGGACGTGATTTCCCCGCAATCCGTCATGTCTCCCAAGCAACGCTACTGGCTCGCTGTCGCACTCATCGTGCTCACGCTCGGCCTGCTCTATCCCGGCCTCACTCAGAACGCGCTCACGATCCGCGGTGTCCTCGACATCGAGGGCGTTGGCGCCTTTGCCGACAGACTCAGCGCCGCGCAGATCCCGCCCGAGCGACTCGCGCAGGTGCGCGGATTTCTGAACCCCGCGAAATTTGGAAAATTCACGGACGAGGAGTTGAGCACCTTCATCGGTCGCCTCGCGGGCGGCATCGTGCGTGGAAAAATTGACGGCGCGAGCAGGGCTCCGGGGCGCGACGACACCGTGTATGTCCAAACGCAGACCATCGTCGTGACCATCCGGTATCTTTATGAAAATGGCGGCTACCTCGCGGCCACGCTGCTGCTGCTGTTCAGCGTGTGCGTGCCGATTGGAAAAGTGCTCGTCTTCTTTGTGGCGATCCACGCGCACGACCACCGACGGGAGTGGCTGCTGAACGCCATCAATCTCATCGGCAAATGGAGCATGGCGGATGTCTTTGTCGTCGCGATCTACACGGCGTATCTCGGCGCAAAGAACAGCATCGGCGTCGGCCAGCCCGTCCATTTTGAGACCACCTACGGACCGGGGTTCTACTGGTTCACGGCGTATTGCATCATCTCGCTTGCCGCGCAGCAGGCCGCGGTCGCGCTGATGAGGGAGCAGAGCCGGGTGCGCGTGTGATTCTATTTTTTGTTGTGCCTTAAGAAATTTGTAATTAGAGCGGTTCGATTAACAGTGTAGCCGACTTATTTCAGCCATGCAGAGATAGAAAATCTTGCCCCAGTTTTTCAAAAAACGGCTACGGTAGTTTTTGAAATGCTCTAAACTTTGGTAGCATTTTACCATATGCCAGAAGCTCCGTTAGCTTTGTGACGAGCAGCGGCCTGAAACCCGGCTATGGTTACCTTTACCCAAGCGGCCTCGGCGACTGGAGAATCCGCTAACCCGGTTCGTGGCTGTCCGGCACTTTGACCGTCAGCGGTTCTGAGAACCGCAGGCCCGGCAACGTGCCAGCAAAAGGCAATCAGAGAACGTGCGCGTCACTGGCCCGCACGATCGCGCAACTCAGCTGCAGAATCCGAGGGTTCGATTCGAAAATGCTGGTCGAGCAAAACTTCCAGCGCGTGCATCGCGGCGGCAAGCTGGCTCCGGGCCTCAGCGGTCACCACATCCGAAGGCGGATCGGGAAACTCGCTCAGCACCCCGTCGCAACGCTTGCTGAGCGGCTGCTTCAAATTCGTCGCACCCAGCCGCAACAGCAGTGCGTTGATCTCACCCACCAGGATTTTTGCCTCGGAAATTTTCCCAACCGCCGCCGCCTCGGTGATCGCGCCTGCCGCGACACGGTGCAACTGCTGGCACTCGAAGACACGGCATCGCACGGGACGCGCTTGATAAATCGTGCAACTGCATTCGGCGTGCGCAGGACACGGCTGGAGGATGCAATCCTGTTTCCGTTTGCGTTTCACCTTCAAGCCAAGCGCCGCAAGCGCCTGCGCAGAATCGCCGGGTTGCAGCTTCACGAAGTGAAACAACACACCATCGCAACACATCCCGCATGGGGCACAGAGCCGCGAGGCTGCGGAAGAAAAATCAGGCGTGGACATGCAGAACGCACCCGTAGGGCGTGCATCGCACCGCATCAAGCCTGCCATGGAAAACAGTGGAATGTGCTCCCCTTGCCGCAAATTTCCCTGCACCCTGCGTGACACATGGCCTTCCTCGGAAAACGCAACTCACTCCCGATCGTGCGGCAGGCACCGCCGGGATTCTATCTCGACGGCGGCACGCACGGGGAAATCCTTCTCCCGGGCCGATACCTCCCCGGAGGCGGAAAGCCCGGCGCAAAGGTGGAGGTCTTCGTCTATCGGGATTCAGAGGACCGGCTGGTCGCAACGACGAAGACGCCGCTTGCGATGGTCGGTGAGTTTGCTTCCCTCCGAGTCGTGTCGCAGACTCCCAGCATCGGCGCATTTCTCGATTGGGGTCTCGAAAAGGATCTCCTGCTCCCGCGGCGCGAATATGCGGGCGGAATCCACACGGGGAAGCTCACGCTTGTCTATGTGATGCTCGATGAACGCTCCGATCGAATCATCGCCAGCGCCCGTCTCAACCGGCATTTGAACCTCACACCGCCCGCCTACTCCGAAGGTCAGGAAGTGCAACTCATCATCGAGAGCGAAACTCCGCTCGGCTACCGGGCGATCATCAACGGCGCACACACCGGTCTCCTTTACCGTGCGGAATCCGGAGGCCCGCTCTTCATCGGACAAACGATTGATGGCTTCATCCGCACAATGCGTTCGGACGGAAAAATTGATCTCGGCCTCGACCCCGCCGGGCACGGCCGGATCGCACCGCTCTCAGAGAAAATCCTCGCAGCACTGAAGAGTGCCGGCGGACACCTGCCGTATCATGACGCCAGTCCGCCGGATGCAATTCGCGAGGGATTGGGCATGAGCAAAAAGGCGTTCAAGCAGGCCATCGGCACGCTCTATCGCGAACGCCTCATCGTCATCACTCCATACGGAATTGGCCTCCCATCACCCAAAGGCCACTGACCCAAACGACGGAGAGGAAGAAGACCGGCTGCTAGGAATTTGCTTTCGCGCCCGCCGCACCGGAAACGGTCAGAACGCGGACTGGCGTCAGGGTGTGATGGGGTATGATACAGCGGGTAGGCTTGTATTTCCTTCTCCTCCCCAGTCTGCATGTCCATGGCGTAGATGCCCTGGCCGTTCGTGCAGTAGGCATGGCGCAGGGAGAGCTTCTCTGCGTAATTCTTCGCCTGTGCCGCACCTTCTGTGAGCGGCAGGCCCCATGCCTTGGCTTCGTTCACGGCCAGCTTCGTGTTCTTGTATTCGAGGATGTAGTCGGCGGTCAGGGCTTTGCCCTTCTTGCCGTGCCCTTCCAGCCTCCCCGTCGTGATCGGATACTCACGCCGGATGCGGCTGCCCTCCACCACGCCCCAACCCGGCGCTTTCAGGTCGGGATCAATGTGCTCGGCGCGGGTTTCGCGCTTCGTTCATGGTAATCAGTCAAGGGCGAGTCACCTGATGAGTCAAGCAAACTAGCCAGATGTAAAGAAAAGCCGGACGCCGCAGGGGTTTCTTCAACGCCTCCAACGCAGCGAACTTCCGCTCGTAGAGGCTAAGCGCTGAGTATGGCTCCTGACTTGGTGGGTTTACGCGAAGCGTTTTGGAGTGCGGAGCAAGGCACGCAGCTCCGCTTTGCCGAAGCCTCACGCCCTCAAAAGGCCCTGAGACTTCGTGAGTTCCTCCGCTCCGACGAAAGCGGAACTTCCTCCGTCATTCCGCACTCCAAAACGCTTCGCGTCACGCGGCGGGGCGATGGGCACGAACGAGGGTCACAGCTCCCCGGCAAAGGCTTGGTGCAGCAGCGACTTCTTCAACGCCTCCAGCGCTTCGTGCTTCCGCTCGTAGAGGCTCGCCAGACGTTGGGTTTCGGCTTCGTTCATGGGTAATCGTTTCTCACTTCCTCACGGCTGCGGCGCGAATTCATGGACCGCCTGTTTGCGGACGGCACCCTGGCCCAGCAATTGGTGCTTCACCGTGCCGAAATCGATCTTCTTCAAGTCGAGCTTCTGGATCTGCCGATTGTCCATCGTGTGGAAATACAGCACGCGATTCTTGAGGTCTGAGGCCGTCGTGATCTGGGTGGAGCTGGCGATGTCGCGGGCGATTTTGTCGCCTGCCGCCGTCGCGCCGACCGGAATGTTGAAGTTGTCGAGAATGCGGAATGCCTCGAAGACCGCGTCCTCCGACGTGGCCAGCGGACGGGCCGAGGCCGTCAGCGCCAGGGCGCGCACAAAGCGCGAGGGCGGCGTAAAATCGCCGGGCAGGCCCATCAACCCCGAGCCGCCCCCCAGCGGCGCAAAGGAACGGCCATCCAGCGTGACGGACTGCCGGGGCGCACCGGCAAGCCCCAGATAGTTCCGCAGGTTCGTGAGATGCCAGCCATACTCCGGCGAATTGGTGACCACGCCCAGCAGCGCGTCATAAACCTTCACCTGCCCGCCCTCCACGATCTCGACCACGATGCTTGCACCGGTTTCGTCAGCGATCTTCCAGTGAAACGGCAGCGGGGCGCCCCCGAAACGCTCGTCCGCAACGTTCACCACGCGCACCTTGTCCAGATTGGCCCGCACCTCCGCCACGCTCTTGAAGGACGACAGCAGCCAGCGCATGAAATCGCCCACGCTCAGGGACTTGCCGGCCTGGGCGGCATCATACGGCGCGAAGGAGGCATACCCCGGGAAATAATACACGCCTACATACAGGCCGTTCTCGTTCACCGCGTCCGGGCCATATTCCTGGCCGTAAGCCGTGAGCGAAACAAACCCATAACGGCCGGTCCATTTCAGCCCGTTTTCGCCGCCCGGCGTCAGCGCCGTGAAGGCATGCTTGCGCGGGAAGAGCACCAGCGTGTCGTGATGCGCATCGCCAGCGGCCCACTCTACAGTCCTCGCAGCGATCACTGCGCCGTCTGCGGACTTGAGTGTAAGCCCGGTGCAGGCTCGCCCTGATGTGGGCGAAGACAGCGCGAGGCTAAGAGCGAGAGCGCAAAGAGTAAGTGGAGAGTGGTTCACGGAAGCTGGTTTTTTCATTGCCGAAGTGTGTTCAAAGATTGTCATTTTGTTACCGATGCTATTTTCAGAAACGGATATTTGTTCGCAAGCCGAAAGCAACAAACGAGTCCCGACTGGCGGTGGCCGGATTGACGATTTGCAAGTCTGCAGAAACACTGCACCAAGGTGTAACTTCCATTCGATAAAAGATTTCGAACCCCTGCTCATCATCGATTTTGATCAGCGGCGCGACGGCGGATTGCAATTTGTCGCTAAAGTCATAGTAGTAGTAGCCCAGCCCGACCGTGTCCCTTTCTCGCCCAGGAACCATGCCGTTTGCCAAAATACCCATGACAACGGACCGCTGCACGGGATTGGGATTCCCGTCGGCAATTGCGCCTTTGAAAAACAGCCCCACGCCCCTACCCGCCCCACCCGACTCTTCATAGAGGTAGTGGGAGGCATCCAAGGCAACATTGAAGGAGCCTTTCTGTGTCGTGGTTTGGAGATCAGAGGGCAGGAGCACTTCACTAAGGTTTACCCCATCCTTTGTCGAGTAGGTTCCGGACAACCCCAAGCTCGTTCTACGCCCAAGCACACTTCCGTTCCATTTCGCTCCCAGTTGGAAAGTTACCCCTTTGCCAAACAGATCACCGGGCAGGTAATCGAGCGTGCGGTCCTCGGTATCGTAAACCATGAAGGTGAAGGTAAACGGATCGGTCCGCACGCTGAGAATGCCTCCCATCAGAACGGGCGGGGTGACGCCCGTGAGTGGCGCGGCAAATGCAAGGTTCATGAATCGGGTGTTGCCCCAGCCGCCCAAAAAGGCGTCCCCCGCGAGTAAATCGACAGCATTGATCTTGCCCAGCATGAGCGTGGCATTATCCCCGAACTGTTGCGTGAGGTAAATGGACGAAAAGACAAACTCTTCCAAATCGGCTACCGGCAGCATCATCCCCGTATTTCCGGGCAGGAACGCTCCACCACGGTTCGCAAGCAGTTGTCCATATTTCAGCTCGCCATGCGTTCTGATTCCGCCCCCCTCCCATAGACCAAGCTTAGCGGCATCCAGGTTCAAAAAAACATCCACGCGCCCACCCCAGTCAAAATCTTGGTTCCGATCACCAGAAACGGAACCTTGGTAAAAGTGGGTGGACTCCAATCCAAGACTCACCCCGCGCTCCAGTAGTTGTGCTCGCGGGCCGCCCCAGTTGCCAGTAAGTTCTCTGGGAAACAGCGCTGGTGTCTGAGCGGCGTTGAGAACCATCCCGGACCGGGCGGTGTTTTCATCGCCGGCCCATGACACAGAGCCCAGCAAGCCCAGCAGGCAGATGAGCAGATGAGTTGAGATAAATGGCTTCTCAATTCCCATAGAAAATCGGGTGTGGCTGCTAGGAAGCTGCTAGGAAATTGCTTTCGCGCCCGCCGCACCGGAAACGGTCAGAACGGGGACGGGCGTCGGGGAGTGAGGGGGTCTGATTAATGTCTTTGCCGATTATGAAGTAAAGTATAATAAATGATATCATACTAACTAAGCCAGCAATGGTCGATAGTTCATAGTGTTTTTTAACTAATGAAGAATAAATCATAAGTCCGCCAATTATTCCAAAAAGGATTGCCCGATGTCTTAATAGTAATTCATAATTTGCGTTAGGTATTTCAATCCCATAGGATTTAGCTATCTTCTCAGGAAGAAATGCTAATAATGAAGGAAGAAGGTTAATAACCCCTGCAACGAATAGGGTAATTCTAAATAATAGTTCCATCTGATTATAAATTAAGGTTTAAATAATGATTTTTTCCACAGCAATGTTCGGGATTAATAAGTCCACGGACACTATCAAAGTTGGTAAATGATTTGATTAGGCAACTATTGAACTCAAAGAAAAAGTAGTTTTTAGGATATTCTTTTAGGATTTGATATCTCTTGTTTTTTTCTATTGACTTTACTTTTGTTCCCATCACATCCAAATGAGCTCCTACCTGAAGTAGTCCAGCAATTTCGCCTTTATCCCATCTTGGTCTAAATTGAAAATGGTAATCAATAGCTTCCATCATTGCATTAATTCTTTCTGGTTGAATTTGTTTATACTTCAATAAATATTCCTTTAATGAGTTTGAACTTCCAATTTGGAATGGTTTTCCTTTAATTTGATAGGGTGCATAAAAACCTATATCGTGAAACAATGCGACTAACAATAATTCTTCTTCTAAGTATACGCTTTTACGATTTATGGCAAATTCATTTGCGTATAGATATGTTCTCATAGAATGATTGAAGATATTATCACTTACAGCAGCTTTCACGATATTTAAGGCTTCGTTGATAATTGGTGTGTCTGGTAATTTTTTCATTCTAGTTTTTCTTTTTACAATGACCGCTAACGTCCCCGCGGCTACACGACTGTTGCGAACTACGTAAACGTTTATTTTCCGTTAAAGATAATATTTTTTGCGAAACGTGAACGTGAAGTTACCACAAAATTCGCAATAGCGTGTAACCGCTGTTGGCAAATCGGTTTTTTATAAGGTTTAACTTGTCCGCCTTTTTTAAGTGTCAAGTAAGTTTAAATTATTTAGTTATGTGGAAATATATTAAAGAAACTCTTGCTGCTAGGAAATTGCTTTCGCGCCCGCCGCACCGGAAACGGTCAGAACGGGGACGGGCGTCGGGGAGTGAGGGGG